>PVBE010191645.1_pt1 | contig 21843 bp, 15 predicted proteins | sample 1631181 | NCBI WGS metagenome assembly PVBE01 (sample SAMN08397723, study PRJNA350692) | Marine metagenome, whole genome shotgun sequencing project. | isolation source: water | place: Pacific Ocean | collected 2012-04 | reverse complement strand
TTGCGCCAGGCCAGCTCGCCCGTGTCGGGGTCTCGGTCCTAGCCGGTCCGCACGATGACCGTGGGGAGCAGCTCCAGGCCGATGCCGCTGCGGCCGGGCTCGATGCCGTGCAGATCGGCGTACTGGAGCAGCTCGGGGCCGTCGTCCGCCTTGATCGGCGACCACACCACGTACTCGTCGCGCGCGGGGAACTTGCGTTTGACGACGAACTTCCACGGTTGCTCAGAGTTCTTCGGGAAGCGCACAGCGACCGGAAGGGGATGGCGATCTCGACGTCGTAGCCGCCCTCGACGATCCGCCCGCGGCTCTTGAACACCGCGTCCCAAGCGAAGTTTGGGAACCCGCTCCACAGCAGGTCCTGCTGCACGCCCAAGGCGTTGAGCCAGAAGATGTAGGAGCGCCCCGTCGCCGAAGGGGTCCAGCTGGATCGCGACCTGGTCGTCGTCGTTGATGTCCTCGCGTTCGGCGATGTAGGCGCGGACGCGGCGGTCCTCGTCCAGGCGCGCCTCGAAGAAGACGTACAGCGCTTTGGCGTCGCTCGCGATCCGGACGCGGGTCGTTCCCGCGGGCTCGAACCCCTCGGTCGGGCGCTGGCCCACGAACGCGTCGATGACCTCAGCGCGCTGCCACACCGGTTCATCCATGAGACCGTCGACGATGACGGCCTCGTCGTCCCGAAGCGCCGTCGCGGTGGCGGATCGGTCCCCAGCCGCGAGCGCGGGGGCGGCGAGGAGCAAGGCAGGGAGCAAAAGCCAGCAGGCCCGCATTGCGGAAGACTGCCAGAAGGCGAACGGCCGTGGGGACCGGTAGGATTTGTGCGCGGTGGACACTGGAACTCCGAGGATGCTGGCGGCGGCGATGGGGCTCATGGTCCTGGCGGCTGGCTGCCCAACGCCCGAACCCGAGCCCGAGTTGGTGGCGCTGGCCGTGATTCCCGGCGACGTCGAGGCGGTGGTGGGCGACTCCATTCAGCTGCGCGCCGAAGGCACTTGGTCCGATGAGACGACCTCCGATCTGACGACCGCGGTCGAGTGGATCACGGCCGACCCCGAGGAGGCCACGGTCGACGACGGCGGCCGCGTGACCGTGATCGCCGAAGGGCAGGCGACCGTCACCGCGACGCTGGAGTTGCTCGCCTCCTCGGCGTTGCTGACCATCGGCCCCGCGGTGCTGGAGCAGCTCGTGCCCGCCCCCCTGAGCTTCGAACTCGCAGGTGGGGAGCAGGGCGAAATCACGATCACCGCTCGCTACGGCGACGAGTCGCTGGCCGACGTGACCGACCAGGTGACCTGGAGTTCGTCCGACGCCAGCGTGGTGACGGCCGAAGGTGGGGTCGTGACGGCGGGGTCGGAGGGAACCGCCGAGCTGACCGCGTCGCTGGACGAGGTGACGGCGGTGGTGCCCGTGACCGTCACCCCGGTGGAGCTGCTCGAGGTGGTCGTGGCGCCCGCCGAGCCGGACATCCCGCTGGGCACCGGCCTCACCTTCACGGCCACGGGGATCTACTCCGACGGAGCCGAGATCGACCTGCTCGGCGACGCGACCTGGTCTTCTTCGGACACCGCGCACGTGCTCATCGGCGCTGACTCCGGGGCCGCCGAAGGGGTCGGCACCGGCGGCGCGATCATCGAAGCCGTCGCCTTCGGGGTCGTCGGCGACACCATCGCCACCGCCATCGAGGCGGAGGTCGTGGGGCTGGCGCTCAACCCGGACGACGTGGTGATCGCTCTGGGCGAGACCGCCGCGCTGGGGGCGGTCGCGACCCTCAGCGATGACACCACCATCGACGCCACCGCGCTGGCCTCGTGGAGCTCGGACGACCCGCTCATCGCGAGCGCCAGCAACGACGCCGGGAACGAGGGGCTGGTGACGTCGGTGTCGGTGGGGCAGGGCACGATCCGCGCGTACCTGGACGGCTTCCAGGCCATCTCCGCGGTCGAGGTGACCGTGCCCACGCTGGTGTCCCTGGCCATCGAGCCGGCGTCGGTGAGCACGCCTCTGGGCGTGGACGTGACCTTCTCCGTGGTCGGCACCTACACCGACGGGGGCGAGATCGACCACACCACCGCGGCGACGTGGTCCACCGACTCGTCCCTGGTGGCGGTGTTCGGTCCTGGCGCGACGGCCGTGCCGGTGGGGCAGGGGACCACCTCGGTGAGCGCCGAATACGGTGACCTGGAGGCGACGGCGGAGCTGACGGTCGAGCCCGCCGCGCTGGTGAGCATCGCGGTGACGCCCCCCACGGCCGAACTCCCGGTGGGCGCGCTGCTGGCGCTCCAGGCGACCGGCACCTACACCACGGGCGCCGTCACCGACATCACCGAGGACGTCTTCTGGGCGTCGTCGGCGCCGGGCTTCGTCACCGTCAACAACCTCGCCGGGTTCCAGGGCGAAGCGACCGCCGTGGCCGAAGGGATCGGCACGATCCTCGCCTCGCTGGATTCGATCACGGGCACCGCGACGGTAGAGGTGGTGCCGGCCGAGCCGGTCTCCATCGGCATCCTCCCCCTCACCCCGACGGTCGAGGTCGGCGCAACGCTCCAGCTGACAGCGGGCGCGCTGATGACCGACGGCACGATCATCGACGTGACCGAGGACGTGACCTGGGCATCGCTGCACGCCACCATCGCCACCCTCGCCAACGACCTCGGCAACGAGGGCGTCGCCACCGGGGTGAGCGCCGGCACCGCCACCGTGACCGCGACGCTGGGGCCCGTCGTCGGCTCGACGTCCGTCGAAGTGGTCGAGCCATGAAGCGCGCGCTCCTGCCCCTGCTCGCGGCGGCTTGCCTCCTGCCCGCCCCCGGAGCGGCCGATCGCGGGGAGCTCCGCATCGAAGGGTTGGAGCTGCGCTCCCGGTCCTGGGAACAGATGGAGGCGGGCGCCCTGGGTTCGCCGCCCGAGGAGCTCCGGGCGTGGTCGTCGCGCCACTCGGCGTGGCTGATCGTGGCCAACACGCGGGACGACTGGGATCGCCAGGTGGCGCCCCTGATCCGGCAGCACCTGGGCACCGGCGGGGGGCCCGACGCGCTCGGGGACGCCCTGGCCCAGTTGCCGTCCTCGATCCAGGTCAGCGGACCGGATTTGGACGGCGGGCTCGTCCGGCTGGACCTTCCGGGAAAGCGCGGGCGCGCGTACGTGGCGGTGGCGCTGCCCCGGCTCCTCAAGCGCGGCCGGGACGCCGCCGCGGTCCTCAACAGCAAGCGTCCGAACGTCGGCCTGTTCGTGGCCGGCGCGGACGTGCGTCCCGAAGATCGGGACGCCGACGGCGAGCGCCTCATCGCGATGTACGTGCCCAGCCGGCCCAAGCCGCTGACCGGCGGCCTGCCCGCCCCCGTCGAGATCCGGCAGCTCCCCAAGAAGGGGCGCGGGGCGCTGGGGGTGTTCGGCGGACGAGGCGGCGGAGGCGAGGACGCCGAGCTGATCGTGCGCGACCTCAAGCGGTTCGTGGGCCGGGACTTCCTCGACGCCGAGATGATGCGGAGCTTCCCCAAGAAGGGAGACCTGTCGTCGTCGCTGCGCACCATCCGGGTCAAGGGCGAGGTGCTCGTCCGGGACGATGACTGGTACCGCACGCTGGCGGCCGACCCGTCCTCCTGGACCTTCGAGCGCGGCGCCGCCCGCCACGCCGCCCGCTACCTCGCCACGTCGGCGCCGGTGGTGACCGTGGTGGACGACGGAACCCAGCAGCAGCGCGAGGTGATCGTCGGCATCGTGGCCACGTACGCGCCGCTGCTGCTGACCCCCGACGAAGCTCCCCCGTACGCCGGCACCGACGCCCGCACCTTCTACGAGGCGGTCCAGGGCGGCGAGATCCCGTTCCTCCGGGTCGAGAGCGAGGTGCTCTTCTACCGCCCCTGGGTGGACCGCTGGGCCGACGGGAAGGCGCGACGACCCTCAGGGCGGGCCATGACCTACGCCACCGCCAAGAAGCAGGCGTTCGGCTGGGCCGACCGCATCCGCAGCCGCTCGCTGGACAAGGCCGCCCGCGGGCCGCTGCCGTTCCGCATGGAGCCGATCCCCGAGGACGAGCTTGCGGAGATGGTCGACCGCAGCCGGCGCTACCGCGGCCGCGTCTTCAAGGACGACCTCGGGGAGTGGCTGGGCCACTTCGATGCCGACCTCGACGCCGGGGACCTGGACACCTCCTGGTCGATGGCCGCCCGGGGCGACGTCGCGCGCTTCCGCGCCGAGTGGGCCGACGTCCCCACCACCACCGGCACGGCCGTCGCGCTGGGCGGCACCGGGGCTACGGCGCCCCCGCCCCGCAGCTCCGACGGGCCCAAGAAGGCGCCCCCTGCGCGGACCGCGGACTCGACCTCGTTGGACGACCTCGGGCTGGGGGGCGATCGCGGGTGGGAGACCGGCGATAGCGACGACGGCGGCGATGGAGCCGCCGAGGCCGCGACCCCCGCCGCCTCCGAAGCCGAGGACGACTTCGACTTCGACGACCTCGGCAGCGGCGGCGAGCCGGTCCCCATCGGGACGGGCAGCTGGAACGAGTACGGGGGCAGCGGGGGAGGTCCAGCGCGGCTGACCCGGCTCGACATCCTCGACTTTTACGTCGGCTCCTGCCGCCCCGGCGACGCTCTGGACGCGGCGGTGGAGTTCACCCTGGACGGCCTCGCCGAGGGCGAGTTGGCCGAGCTCACGGTCGAGTGGGACTTCTACGTCGACGGCCGCAACGTCAAACGCGACAGCTCCACGGTCGCCCGCGAGGCTGGCCCCCAGGAGGTCGAGTTGGAGGTGATCTGCCCCTCCCAGACGGGCGCGGGCGAGCTCCAGGTGCTGCTGGTGTGGGCCGACAAGGAGCTGCAGGCGGAGGGAGCGACGGACGTGGCGGTGCGCGGCTCGACCCGACGCACGTACGCGAAGCTGTCGATGCCGTCGGCCAAGCGCTGCCTGACCTCGCTGACCGGCGACGACTCCGGCGATGACTACGGCATGCAGCTGGAGGTCGGACTCGACGGCGAGCAGATCAGCTCGTCGGTGCGCGGCTTCCAGGAGCAGACCCTGCGCTGCCACCCCGAGGACGGCGAGGTCACCGGGCAGGTGAACCTGGAGATCAGCGTGGGGTGCGACGGACGGGTCAAGAACGTGACCGTCCTGGACGATGACACCGGGGACTCCGCCTTCGCCCAGTGCGTGGCGGACACGATGGGGTTCTGCCCGTTCGACGCCCACGCCCGCGACGAGGTCATCTTCGAGCTGCCGCTCCGCTACGAGTGACCCGAGCGCGCCCGGTCGATCCAGGCGCGGATCAGGGGCCAGGCCCAGGTTCCGTAGGGGCTGAGCCTGCGGACCGCTTCCGGCGCGATCGTCTCGAGCGCCTCGTCGAGGTACTCGTCCGCCGCCAGGAGCACGGCGCAAGCGAGCCGGCACGCCGCCTCCGTCATGCGATCCAGAGGCCACTGCAGCGCGGCGTCGAGGTAGACCAGCCGCATGACGGCGTCTTCCTCGTAGCGGGCAAACTCGGCCCTGCCGACGGCATGCTGAGGACCGTCGCCGGCGCACGCCACCACCGCTCTCCAGCGGTCGGGCCCATCGCCCCACAGCGCGTGCTTCACCGTGGTGCCCTCGGGGAAGGAGCCGTTGAACTCGCCCTTGAGCATCCAGATCAGGGTCTCCGGCGGGAGCGCGGTGCGCGGCACGATCGGACCGGCCTTCTGCCACGCCTCGAACGCCTCGACCGTGCGGCCCAGGCGGAGCCGGAGAAAGCCCACGAGGTAGCTCTTCCAGGCGTCCTCCGAGATGGCGTCGTCGGCCCAGGGGAGGTGCGCGAGGAGGTGCTTGAGTTCGGTGAGCCGGCGGTCGCGGCGGTCGCCAAACGAGGTGTGCGGGGGAGCGGAGAAGCGCAGGCCGATGGTTCGCGTGGCCAGGGCCTCGCTCCGCCGAACGGATCGGGCGGGCGCGGCCTTGCGCTCACGACCGGGGTCGGAGTGCTCGGTGGCGATCTCGTCGAGCATGCGACGGAGCTCTGCCTGGAGCGGATCGAGCATGACCTGCGGAGGGACGGAGGGGCCGGACCTTACAAGTTCAGCTCCGCGCCGAGGGCCCGGATGGCGTCCATCGAGGAGGCCCGCTCGCCGCGAGCGATCGCGTGCACGAGCCGCTGTGCGGCGGCGTTGGCAGGGGTGGCGATGCCGTGGCGGGCGCCCCGTTCGACGATCTCTCCGCAGAGGAAGTCGACCGCGGGGGTGCGGCCCCGCTCGATGGCGCGGAGCATCGAGCTGCGCAGGCGCCGGTACTTGGTGCCGACCGCCAGCAGCATGCCGTGCTTGGCCATCAGCGCTGCCCGCCCCTCGGGGGACTTCAGCGCGAGCCAGTCCAGGTCGAGCGTGCCCGAGATCATCTCCAGCCCGATCTCCTCGGCGTGGGCGATGTGCACCACTTCGGTGATGAGCTCGAGCGCCAGCCGACGCACGATCGCGGCCCGCATGAGCACGCCGAGGCGGTCCCCGCCGATGGTCCCCAGGGGAGAGATCGCGCAGTTGATCGCCAGCTTGCTCCAGCGGGCCCCCAGCAGGTTGCCGCTGATGGTGACCGGGCCGACGGGGGCGAGCAGGCGGGTCAGCCGAGCGAAGCGCGCGTCGTCGGTGCCGCCGTCCAGCCGCCCGGCGATGAAGCCGCCGATCGAGGTCCGGTCGTAGACGCCCGGTGCGGTCATGGACGCTCCCCAGGCGACGATCGCGCCGAGGGTTCGGTCCGCCCCCGCGATGGCGGCGACGCGCTCCTCGCACAGGCCGTTGCAGAGCACCACCAGCGCCCCATCGTCCGACAGGAAGGGGAGCGCCCCGCGCGCCGCCTCCTCAATCTGCGGAGGGCGGGTGGCGAGCAGGATGAGGTCGAACGGTTCCGTGCCCGGCGGCAGGGCGGTCCGCACGTCGCCGGCGGCGGTGCGGGGGCCCACCCGGTAGCCCTGCTCGCCGATCGCCGCGGCGATGCTTTCGTTCGTGGTCAGGCCCACGATCTCGACCCCCGGGTCGATGCCCACGGCGGTGCCCGCGATGGTCCCGCCGATCCCTCCGACGCCGACGACGAGCGCGCGCAGGTCGCTCATCGGGCGAACAGGGATGCGGGGTCGCGGAACGACTTCAGCTCGATCGCGTTGCCCGAGGGGTGGAAGGGAACATCCGGCATCAGAACTCGGCGCGCAGGCCCACCCAGGGCATGACGATGGGGAGGAAGTCGAGGGTTCGACACTCGGGGGCGACGCCGTCTTCCGCCACGGTGGGGCAGTCCTCGACCACCCCTCCGCCCAGGGGCGTGGCGGCGGCCTCGGCGGACCCCACCAGCCGCCAGCGGGCGAACTCGTGGCTGTGCTCGAAGCGCGCCGCGATCCGGTGCAGGTCCGCCGTGCGTCGGTCCCCCAGGTCCTCGAGCGACCAGAGGTAGACGCCGTCGTCGTCGGGCGCGCAGCGGGTCATGGACGCGATCGCCCAGCCCGATCGGTAGGTGTAGTCGACGGTGAGCAGGGAGCGTCGACGCTGTCCGATCGCGAGCCCCATGCCGGCCTGGAACTCGTGGCGCTGATCCCCGCCCGCGGGCGAAGTCAGCTCCGAGATGGGGTCGGTCCGCTCGCTGAGCCCGAAGCCGTAGCTCGCGTCCACCGACAGCCGCCCCGAACGCGCCGCGAGCTGCAGCTCGAGGCCGAGCGCCCGGCCGTAGCCGGTGTCGTGCCAGCGGGTGCCGTCGTGGACGGCGAGGTGGTCGTGGATGCGCATCCACGCGGCCGCGCCGACGAACACCTTCTGGCTCAGCTGCTGGTCCACGGACAGCTCGAACCAGGCCGCGCGCTCGGGCCGCAGGCTGTCGTCGCCGAGGTCGCGATCCACGATCAGGGCGTCCGTCCGGTGCTGGTGCAGCAGCGCCGCGCGCCCCGCGATCGTCATGCCCCAGGACAGGGGGAGCACGAGGTCGAGGCGGGGGCTGAACGTGGGGAGGCCCCCGCCGTGCCGGGGGAGGTCCAGGCGGGCGCTGATGGTCATGCCGAGGGGGCCGAGGATGCGCTCGAAGCGGCCCTGCCCCCACAGCGCGATCTCGGCCCAGGTGGTGTTCGTCTTCAGCTCGACGACGGGCACGTCGAGGTCGGCGTAGGGGAGGTGGCTCCACGCAGGCACCCCGCGGCGGTCCTCGAAGGAGCCCTCCAGCTTGCGCGTGCGGGCCGCGGCCTCCACGCCGTACGCGACGCTGCGGCCGTTGTTCTCGTGGCGGTTGCTGAGGCGCAGGTGGGTGCGCTGATCGCTGTCGACGAAGGTCAGGTGGTTGGGGACCGGGAAGTCCTCCTCCACGGGCGAATCCTCGATGCTGCTGCCGTGGGCGAATTGCAGATCCAGGGTTCCGCCCTCGCGCCACTGCCAGCGCCAGTCCGCGGCCCCTCCGAGGGTCCGGTGGCGCACGTTGACGTCGTCGAAGAGCATGCGGTCGGTGATGCCCAGCACGGTGAGGCGGAGCCGGTGGGCATCGCTTCCGTGCGTGTAGCGGAGGAACGTCTCGCCGTAGTTGATCCGGGGTGTTGGGCCGTCGAACACGGGGGCTGCGGCGGCGAGGTAGGCGGTCAGGAACGACTGCCGGGTGGCGGCGGTCAGCTCGTGTCCCTCGGCGAGCTCGCTGGAGACCATCACCGAGCCCGCCAGCAGGGACAGGTCGACGGCGCCGTCGAGCCGGTCGTGGGGGCCGTCTCGGTACTCCAGGTAGAGGCCTCCGGCGGTGCCCCCGGGGCGGTTCGAGGGGGTGCCCGCGCTGTGCAGGGTGACCGCGTCGACCAGGTCCCGGTGGACCATGGAGACGATGCCGTCGGCGTGGGTGAGGTGGTGGACGGGGATGCCGTCAATCTCCACCTGGAGCTCGCCGCCCAGCCCTCCGCGCACGCGCAGCCAGGCCCGGCTCCCCTCGTCCCCGCTGACGCCCGGGAGCTTCTGCACAGCGCGCAGCGGGTCCCCCAACGCGCCCGGGCTGGTCTCGAGGTCGGCGCGGTTCAGGGAGTGCTCCGACGGGGTGCCGCCTTCGGGGAGCCCTGAGCGGGCGACGACCTCCCACGTCGGCTCGCTGGTGATCACGGTCTGCCCGCCCCCGCGGGGGCGGAGCTCGAACCGAAGGCTCGAGGTTCCCTCGACGCGGAGGGTGGCGCGGCGGTACCCGGAGGCCGCGGCGGCCACGGTGGTTCCTTCGGGCACGTCGACCAGGGTGAAGGTGCCGTCCTCGCCCGCTTCCAGGTCGAGCCTGAGGGCGGCGACGTAGACCGACGCCAGCGGGATCGGCTCCCTGGTGCGGACGTCCACGACGATGCCGGTGACGGTGCCCCCGGCGAGGGCCGCGGACGGGAGCGCGAGGGCCAGCAGCAACGCGGCTGCGCGAACGACCGGATGCAGTCGTGCCAAGTCGGCGTCCTCCGCCCGGTCCTCTACAATCGGCCCGTGGTGGCCGAAGTCTACACGTCGGATCCGCCGGCTCCCGGGGACCGAACCCGCTGGCTCCTGCTCGGGATCATCGCCGTCGGAGGAGCGCTGCGCCTTTGGAACCTGGGCGTCTGGCCGGGCTTCTCCGGGGATGAGGGGCACGAGGTCTTCTACAGCTGGCAGATCGCCGAGACGGGCACCTTCCAGCTCCACCCCGTGAGGCCGTACTTCGGCCCGTGGCAGCTGTGGATCACCGCTCCCTTCCTGAAGGTGCTGGGCACGACCGCCGCCGCTTCGCGGCTACCCATGGCGCTGCTGGGCATCGCCACCATCCCCGTCGCGGGCGCCATCGGAGGGCGGCTGGGAGGCTCGCGGGCGTCCCTGGCGGCGGCCGCGCTGGTGGCGGTGGCGCCGATCACGGTGCTGTTCAGCCGCGTCGCCCTGTCTGTGGCGGCGCTCCCGGTGTTGATCCTGGGGACGTGGTGGGCGTGGCAGCGGCTCATCGACAAGCCCGAGGTGCGCACCGCGGCGCTGGCGGGGCTGCTGCTGGGGGCCGCGGTCTCCTTCCACCCCCAGGCGATGGCGCTGGGGTTCGGCCTCGTGGCGGCCCTGGCGGTGATCCGGGGGCGGGCGCGGGAGCTCCTCCGCCCGGACCTGATCGGGGCCGCGGCGGTCGGCTTCGCGGCGCTGGGGTGGGTCAGCTGGGACGTGATCGTCGACCAGATCGGGCTGGGGCCGGGGATCGACTACTCGGGCACCTACGTGGACGCCGTCGCGGCGACGCCGCTGGGCACGCGCATGCTCGTGGCGGGGCCTACCTCGACGGTGGATGTGCTCGCGGGGGGGCGGCTGCTGCACTGGTTTGCGGGCCCCTCCTCGGCCGATCCGCCGGGCGAACTGCTCGCCTGGGCGATGGTCGTCGTGGCGTTCATCGCGGCGGCGGCGCGCTCGGTGAAGGAGGCCAACGCGGCGGCACGGAGCCTCGCGATCGCGATCGCGGCGGTGTGGCTGCTGACGGTCTTGCGGTCGGCCGACTTCGACCTGCGGGAGCTCACGCGCGAGCGCTACCTCCTGACGACGCTGGTGCTCGCCCTGCCGTGGCTGGCGTGGGGGCTGGTGGGCGACGGCAGGGGCCGGTTCGATCGGGCCGGGGCGGCGCTGCTAGGGTTGCTCGTGGTGCTCCAGGGCACGGCCCTGGGGGTCGGCTTCTTCGGGGCGATGAGCACCACCGGCGGGGACGCCGAGCCGTCGTTCGTGGCGTCGCGTCCGGTGGACGCGAAGGAGGCCGCGGGCCGCTGGATGCTGGAGCGGCTGGGGGCCGACGAAGAGGGGCTGCTGCTGGCCGGCGACAGCTGGAGCTACTGGCCCGTCATCGCGGTCACCGGAGAGCGCTTTCCGTCGGACTACGTGCCGGAGCGTCCGTCCGACTGCTCGGAGATTCTGCGCACGCGGGACCACCGCCGGCGGTGGCTGATGGACTTCGCGGGGTGGCATTGGAACGACGAGATCCAGGCCTGCCTGGCGGGGGCGGGGCGTCCGGGCATGCCGCCGACGCTCGTGCTGAAGGCGGAGGACGGACGTCCGCTGCTGCTGATCTGGGAGCTGGCGCCGGGGGCGCTGGGCGGGTCAGGCTGACGCCATCCAGCGATCCGGCGGAGTCCAGCCTCCGAACGAGCGCTCCAGCTCCTGGGCGACGGCGATGGTGAGGTGGTCGTTGCCGTGGGCGGCGGCGACCTGCACGCCGAGGGGGAGGCCCCGGCTGTCGAGCCCCAGCGGGACCTGCGTGCTGGGGAGCTGCATCACGTTGAGGATGGCGGTGTAGACCCACTCGAAAGGGCGCAGCAGCGGGTAGTAGTGCTTCGGCGCGGTGCGCGCGTAGGGCGGGTAGAGCATGACTCCGTCGTTCCCCAGCGCATCCTCGAGTTCGAGGCGCAGCTCTTCGCCCTGGGCGGCCCATTTGGCGACCCGTCCCCGGGGCACGTCCGCGGTCTGTTCGAAGAGCGCGAGGGCGATGGCGGGGAGGGTGTGGACCCCGCCTCCGGTGAACCAGCGGGCGAGGGCGAAGGTGGAGCGCCAGCTGCCGTTCCCGTTGGCCATGAGCTCGGCGAAGCTGGGGCCCCCCGCTTCGTGGAGCATCGCGCCCCAGATGTCGAAGGAGCGCTTGAGCCGGTGGAGCGAGGGCGTGCGCACGGTGGCGCCGAGGGCCTCGAGGCGGTCCGCGACCCGGCGTTGGGCGTCGCGCAGCTCGCGGCTGACGGGGGTGCGGCCGTTGTCCGGGATGTGGAGCACCGTGAGGCCGGCGAGGTCGACGGCGTCGACCTCGCCCAGCTCGATGGGCTCGCAGCCAGTGTCCTGGCCGTCGGGTCCGGCGAGCAGCCGCAGCAGCGGCATCAGGTCTTCGGCGCGGCGGGCCAGCGGCCCGGTGGTGAGGTAGCGGAGGGCATCCCCGTGGGCGACCGGGTACTGCCCGGTCCCCGGCACGACGCCGCCGCTGGGCTTGTGCCCGAAGACGCCGCAGAAGAAGGCGGGCATGCGGATGGAGCCGCCGATGTCGCTGCCGAGGCCGAACGGGGAGGCGCCTGCGCCGACGATGGCGCCCTCGCCACCGCTGCTTCCCCCGACGATGCGGTTGAGGTCGTAGGGGTTGTTGGTGCGGCCGTAGACGCGGTTGTTGGACTCGAGCCACATGCACAGCTCGGACAGGTTGGTGACGCCCAGGGGGATGGCTCCAGCGCCTCGGAGGCGGGTGACGGTGGGGGCCTGCTCGTGCGGGACGTGGTGCCTTTGGGACTCGAGTCCTGCGCACTGCTTCATGCCCTCCAGGGCGAAGCACTCCTTGATGGTGCAGGGCACGCCGTGCAGCGGAGGGAGCTCCTCGGGTCCTGCCTCGGCGAGCTCCCGGTCCGCGGTCGCGGCCTCGGCGCGGGCGACGTCGAAGCGGGGCTGCACGACGGCGTTGAGGGCGCCGTTGACGCGCTGGATCTGCTCGATGTGCGCCTCGACGATGTCGACGGAGGAGGCCTCGCCGTCGCGGATGCGACGCGCGAGTTCGATGGCGGATGCGGTCAAGTGCGACATGGAGGGGGAGTATGCCCGGAGCAAGACGCATCAGCGTCGCGCAGCGCGCGAGAGCGCGCTGCGCGGCGCTGGACGCGCTATCGAGGGCTTCGCCTCTCGGCGCGGAGCGCCTTGCGTCTCTTCCTCGGGACTACGCGCCTCCGGCGCAGCACGACGCTGCTGCGTCTTGCGTCTTGTCTTGCATGTTGCCGCTCCACCCAAATCTCCAGACCTCGGCAACATCCTTCTCGGCGGGCCCGCGCGATGGTGATCGTGGAGGTGCCCCGTGCGTTCGATCCTGCTCGCGCTCCCGCTCGTCCTGCTCCCCGCGTCCGCGGCCGCCGTCACGTGCGACGGATCCGAGTTGCTGTGCCTCGATCTGACCTCCCCGGGGCCGGTCACGGCCAACGGCGGCGCGGTCGTCGGCGGTTCCTTCTCCGGTTCCGGCTTCGCCCCCTCCAACAACGGCGGCATCGACTTCGCGTTCCCCACCGCCATCGACCTGTCCGACGGCGCCATCGAGTTCGACGTCGAGGGTCTGCTCCCGCTCCCCGGCGGCGAGACCAGCGGCGGCAAGGTGTCGCTGTTCAGCGTCTGCGGCGAGGCCCCCGACGACAACGAGTACATCGGCTTCCAGGGGATGTCCCCGGACTACCGCGACGGGCACGTCTTCCGCTTCGGCCAGGACGACGACGGCCTCGCCGACAACTGGGACGCCGTCGTCATCACCAACTCCGAGTTCGGCTGCGCCTACAACATCCAGAACTGGACCGCCGGGCAGACGCACCACGTCTACGCCGAGTGGGACCCCTCCGGCATCTACATGGAGATCGACGGCGGCGCCTCCTGCACCCACATGGGCGGCGGCAACGGCGACGCGTTCGACCCCACCGACAAGTTCCTCGTGGTCGGCAATCGCTGCGAACACCAGAGCAACCAGCATCCGCTCGCCTCGATCCGCAACCTCCGCGTCTGGGGCGACGTGGGCACCCCCGGTGACGACGACGACGACGACGACGACGACGCCACCCCCGCGCCGTGCGAGCCGATGATCACCGTCGGGGGCGTCACCCCCGAAGCGGGGGAGGGCTCCGTCGTCACGTTCCAGGCCCGCTACGGCCACTGCGAAGGCGCCGAGACCTTCCGCGTCGTGCAGATGATGATCGCCGACGAGGTCACCGCCTCGGACCCCAACATCCACGTCGGCTACGGCGACGGCCTGCTCGGCCACAACGGGACCCAGTGCGCCCCCGGCGCCGACCAGGTGATCGAGGGCGAGTGGGGCGATCTGGACTGCTCCGCCTCCGGCGTCTGGTTCGCCGGCAACGAACTGGTCGTCGAGTACGCCCTGACGCTCTACCCCGACACCTTCGGCGGGCCCCAGAACATCTTCTTCGACGCCAGGGGGGCGACTACGACCCCGAGCCCCGACTCGGCTGGACCCACGTCGGCACCCGGACCGTGGCCGAGGACCCCGTGGTCTCGGACCCGCCCGCCGACGATGACGACGCGGTCGACGAGGGCGATGACGACGACGCCGCCATCGAGGAGAGCGACGATGACGACGCCGGGTGGACCGAGGAGCCGACCCCCGAGGCCGAAGCCGGCCCCGCCGGCGCCGATGGATTCGGGTGCGGAGGGCAGTGCTCCGACGGCGGTTCCGGAACCGGCCCCTCGGGCGTGCTCGCGCTGCTGCTGCTCCTACTCGTTCAACACCGCCCACGCCGCCGCTGACACGTCCGCCCCGGGGACCGTGAAGTCGTTGACCAGCGACGTCACGATCGCGCCGCTGGACTCCAACACAAACAGGTCCGCGTTGAACCCCTGCGTGCTCCCGGTGTGGCCGACGTAGCGCCCTTCGGGGGCGCCGCGGAGGTACATCCCCATGCCGTAGCCGTCCCCCGAGTCCGTCAGCATGCGCGCCAGCTCCGCCTCCCCCAGGACCTCGCCGGAGTGCAGCGCGCGCAGCCACGTCATCAGGTCCGCGGTGGTGCTGACGACCCCGCCGCTGGTCCACCAGGAGGCGTCGTAGGCGTCCGTGATTTCGATGCCGCCCAGGTGCCCGCGGACGATCGGGCCGCCGTCCTCGGCGCTCTCCAACCATGTTTCGGTCAGCTCCAGCGGGTCCCACAGCCGCGATCGCGCGACCTCGTGCCACGCCTCCCCCGAGGCCAACTCCGTGATCATCCCCAGGAGGATGAAGTTGGTGTTGCTGTAGGCCCAGTCCGTGCCGGGTGGGAACTCGGCCTCCTCGGCGACGGACTCCTCCACGATCACCGTCGGCGTCACGGGCTCGGTGAGGTGGGCGACGAAGTAGGCGGTGTCGGTGTAGCTGCGGATCCTGGACCGGTGCTGCAGCAGCATCTCGACCGTGATCAGCTCCCCGTCGGGGACGAGCCCGGGGAGCCAGTCCTCGACGGTGTCTTCGTACGCGATGGAGCCTTCCACGATGAGGAGGAGGGCGGTCGACGCGGTGAAGGTCTTGGTCACGGAGCCGATGCGGAAGCGGTCGCTCGGGAGCACGGGGGTGTCCGTCGCGAGGTCTGATCGACCGGCGGCGCCGTACCAGCGGCTCCCATCTCCCAGCTCCACCCCGACGCTCGCTCCGGGCGCCCCCAGCTGGACCTGGGCGACGGCGATGGCGGCGTCGAGATCCGCCGCCAGGTCCGGGTCGAACTCGGGCCCGGGGTCGGGCGCCGGTTCCGGCACCGGGCAGCCGAGCAGGAGCAGCACCACAAGGAGGGCGAGACGGTGTGGCATCCGGCGCATGCTAGCGTCCTCGGCCATGGGTGAGGACCGAGGTTTCAGCCGACGCTGGTTCATCAAATCAGGGCTCGGGGCGACCGCTGGAGCGGCGGTGGGAGCGGCCCAGGAAGCCTCCGCCGGAGAGCATGCGGGACTGTCGGCCGAGTCGACCGCCTCCGCCGCGGCCGAGCCTCACGAGCGCGTCACGGTCGAGGCCACGATCAACGGCGCGGATGTGAACCTGTCAGTGGCCCCGAACACCTCCCTGCTGACGGTGCTGCGCGAGGGGCTCGACCTCACCGGCACCAAGCTCGCCTGCGGCCACGGCGCGTGCGGCGCCTGCAGGGTCCAGCTGGACGATGACTGCGTCTGCTCCTGCCTGCTCCCCGCCACGTCGATTCAGGGGCGCGCGGTGACCACGATCGAAGGCCTGGGCGACGAACTGCACCCCATCCAGAAGGCGTTCCTCGCCGAGGACGCGTTGCAGTGCGGCTTCTGCACCCCCGGGTTCGTGGTCGAGGCGGCCGCATTCTGCGACGGCTGGCGGGCCGAACACGGCGACGTCGAGCCCTCGGACGCCGACGTCGGGCGCGCGATGGCCGGCCACCTGTGCCGCTGCGGCGCCTACGTCGCCATCGCCCGGGCGATCAAGGGCGCCTGCGCGGGCCGCTTCGACGGCCCCGCGGGGCCTGCTCCGCGGGTCGACGGCCTCGCCAAGGTGACCGGCCGAGCGCTGTACTCCGGCGACATGCGGCCGCGGGGGCTGCTGTACGGCGCGCTCGCCCGATCGCCCCACCCTCACGCCCTCGTCACGGGCTTCGACTTCCGCGCCGCGGGGCAGATCCCCGGCGTGGTCAAGGTCGTCGCGCTGCTGGAGGACGGCTCCCGCGTCCGCTTCGCCGGCCAGGAGGTCGCGGCCGTGGCGGCCCGGGACCAGGCCTCCGCCGAGCGGGCGGCCCGCGCGATCGTCGTCCAGTACGAGCGACTGGATGCGGTCCTGGACATGGACGCCGCCCTCGCCGAGGGGGCCCCTGCCGTGTTCGCCGGGAGCAAGGCCGCGGTCCCCGTCCACAAGCTCGCCGAGAACGATGACAGCCCCAAGCCGCGGCCGACCAACGCGGGGGAGGGGATCGTGTTCCCCGCCCGGGGGTGGCAGGGCAACGCGCGCGGCCCGGCCGGGGTCTTCAGCGCTCAGGGGCGCAAGGCCCGCAAGGAGGTCGTCGCGGCCCGCACCGACACCACCGGCGCGACCCTGCTGGAGGAGCGTCGCTACGAGGCCGCCGTGCAGGTCCACACCGCGCTGGAGCCCCACACCTCGACCGCGTGGTGGGATGGGGACTCCCTGACCGTCTGCATGTCCACCCAGGCCGTCTCCGACATGCGCGACGACCTCGCCCACTTCTTCGACTTGAAGACCTCTCAGGTGACGGTCAAGGCCGAGTACGTGGGGGGCGGCTTCGGCGCCAAGTGCCGGCTCCAGATGGACACCGTCGCGGCGGTCAAGCTGGCCCGCGAGTGCGGCAAGCCGGTGCAGGTGGCGCTGACTCGAGCGGGCGAGATGGTCACCGGCGGGCTGCGCCCGGGCGCCCGCATTGACGTAGCGGCCGTGGCCTCGTCGGCCGCGGGCACGCTGAAGGCGGTGGAGATCGACGCCTGGAACGACTCGGGCGTGGCGGTGGGCACCAACACGAGCCTCTTCTGGCGGCTGATGTACCCCGGCGCCGCCAAGTCGCTGCGGGACTTCGACGTGGTCAGCCACGCGCCTCCGGGCGAACCGTTCCGGGGGCCGGGGGGACCGGCCGCGTTCTTCTCCCTGGAGGGGACCGTGGACGAGCTGGCGGGCCGACTCGGCATGGATCCGCTGGCCCTTCGCAGGCGCTGGGATCCCAACCCGATCCGCAACCAACTGTACGACCGTGTGGAGGCGCTGCCGCTGTGGCGCGATCGCGGCGGAGGCGGCGGAGGGGGTCGCTATCGGCGCGGGGTCGGGCTCGCCTCGGCGACCTGGTTCTATTTCATCCAGAATAACATGCAAGTCCAGGTCTCAAGTTCTTCTTCAGGGTTCAAGGTGTCGTGCGCGACCCAGGACATGGGCAACGGCGCCAAGACGATGCTGGCCCAGGCGGTCGGCGCGGCGTTGGGGGTTCCGTACTCGGAGATCCAGGTCGAGGTCGGTGACTCGAACCTGCCCCGCGGGCCGGTGAGCTCAGGCAGCCGCACCACCGCCTCGGTCGCGCCGGTCGCTGCCGACGCGGCCCGGCAGGTCGCGGCCGATCTCTGCGAGGTCGCGATCGAGCGCTGGGAGCTGTCCGGGGGCGAGGTCGCGCCCGGCGGCATCAAGCACGAGGGCGGTCTGCTCCCGTGGTCCGAAATCCTGCCCAACGCGCCGGAGCAGACCCGCCTGGGCAAGCGGGGGCGCGAGCCCAACGGCTGGTACTTCCCCATCGCGGTCGGCCACATCCTCGTGGGGAATCTGGCGCCCGCGAGCGTGACGGTGACCGAGGTGGAGGTCGACACCCGGCTGGGTCGCATCACGCCCCTGAACGTCTGGGCCGGGATCGGGGTGGGCCGCATCTACAGCCCGGAGCTCGCCACGAGCCAGGTGCAGGGCGGGATCGTCCAGGGGCTCAGCTACGCGCTGTACGAGGAGCGCCTCCGGGACAACATGTTCGGTCGGGTGATCAGCAGCAACCTGATGAACTACCGCATCGCCGGGCTGGGGGACGCACCCCCCATCGAGGTCCACTTCGCCGACGATCCCCTCGACGGCATCGCGGGCGGCGGCGTCGGTCTGGGCGAGCTCTGCACCGTCGGTGCGGCGGCATCGATCGGCAACGCGGTCGCCCACGCCACGGGGTGGAGGCCTACCCGGATCCCCATCCGGCCCGATCGGGTGCTCGAAGGGGCGGGATCGTGAGCGTCGTCCGGTTCCCCGTGACCGTGGAGGAGGCCGCCGCCTCGCCGGGCGAGTACCGGGCGGGCGGCACCGACGTGATGGACCGCCGCGCGCAGGGCATCACCCCGATCGAAGACCTCGTCGACCTGACCCGCGTGCCCGCGCTCCGTGCCATGGACTGGCTCCCCGCTCCGCCGATCGACACGTCGGAGTCACCGGAGGAGCCGCCGACGGATGAAGAGCTCGCCTCCGAGGCCGAGGCGCCGACGGCGCCAGCGTTCGATCCCGTCGCCTCGGGCGGGTTCACGATCGGGGCGATGGTGACGATGGCCCAGATGGGCCGGAGCGAGGATCTGCGGACCTGGTACCCCGGCCTCGCGGGGGTGGCAGGGGCCGGCGCGACACCGCAGATTCGAGCGGTCGGAACGCTGGCGGGCAACCTCCTTCAACGGCCAAGGTGTTGGTACTTTAGACACCCAGAGTTCAAGTGCTTCAAGAAGGGTGGTCACCTCTGCTATTCGCGCAGTGACGACCACTCGCTGCACTCGATCTTCGACCTCGGGCCCAGCCTCGCGGTGCACCCCTCGACCCTGGCGATGGTGCTGCTGGCGTACGACGCCGACGTGGAGGTGCGGGGCGGGGAGCATCGCTCGATGGAGGCCTTCCTCGGCGACGGCGCGGACCCCCTCCGAGAGAACACGCTGGAGGACGGCGCGCTGGTGACCGCGATCGTGCTGCCGCCACCCCGGCCCGCCGAGCGGTGGGGCTACAAGCGTGCGATCGCGCGGCGGCGGGCCGAGTGGCCGCTGGTGGAGGCACACGTCCGGCTCGAGCTGGAGGGGGCCTCCATCGGTCGCGTGGCCGTAGCGGCCGGGGCGGTGGCGCCGGTACCGATGCGGCTGCGGAACGTCGAGGCCTCGCTGCGCGGCAAGAAGGCGACCCAGGCCAACCTCGAGGCGGCTGCGAACCTGGCCGCCACGGGCGCCTCCCCGCTGCCGGGCAATGCCTACAAGGTGGCGATGCTCAAGGGCTGCGTGCTGGAGGCCCTGGAGCGGGCCGTGGGAGGTGGTTCCTGATGGACCTGTGCCGACACCTTCGCTGGAAGTCGTTCTACGGCGCGGGCCTGCGCAGCCGGGAGGAGGCGATCCAGCTGGCGTCCCGCAACGACGTGCCGTTCAGCTGCCTCGCCACCTGCCGGAGCTGGGGCCCCGATGACGGGCCGGCGACGCCGGAAGACTGTTCGTCCCAGCGGCGCTGCTACGAGGAGTCCCCGCTGCGCTCGGCCCCCCAGACCTGATGGGGCGTTGCCTCCGCCTGAGCTTCGTGGTCGTGCTGTCGATCGCGCTGGCGGGGCCGCTGGCGGCGGCCGAGCTGCAGCCCGGCATGGCGTGGCGCGCGGGCGAGGCGATCGACGTGGACCTGCCCGCGGGGATCGCGACGGACCTCGCCGCCTGTGGCGCCGATCGGGACACCCTCGAGCTCCCCACGGGGATGATCGACGTGACCTTCGCCGACGACGGTCGCGTCGCCGCCGTGCGGTGGCGCCATGCCGTCGACGCCGAGCTCGAGCGCTGCACCCTAGAAGTGCTGATGGGGTGGCGGGCCCCGGAGCATGCGACCGCCGAGATCCGGCTCCAACTCTACCTGGGCTCCCGCCCGCTCGGCCGGATGGGGGAGGCGGCGGGGGGCCCGAGCATCAGCGGGATCGCCGACGTGGTTCGGGCTCAGGTGCCGGCGATGGAGCAGTGCTTCCAGCGCCGTCGGCTGGACCACCCGCGGCTGGGGGGCAAGGTCGTGATCCACTTCCTCATCGAGCCCGCCGGAACGGTGGCGTTCGCCGCCGCCACCATCGACACGCTGGGGGACCCGGTGATGGTTCATTGCGTGCAGGAGCGGGTGGCGAAGGTGCAGTTCCCCGCGGGGGGCGGTCCGACGGTCGTGAACTACCCGTTCCTCTTTGCCGCCACGCCCAGCGCGATCGAGGGGCCGGGCGCCTGGGTGCGGTCGATCGTGACCGAGGGCTGGGTCTCCGCGAAGCTCCGCCCCAGCCTCGTCGGCTGCATCCAGGAGCGGACGGGGTTCCCGCCCCTGTCGGCGGCGGGGTTCGACTTCGTGGTCGGAAAGGACGGCGGGCTGACCCGGATCAAGGCGCAGCCAGGCATCGAGGAGGTGCTCGCGGGGCCCGAGCGGCGGTGCGTAGTGAAGGTGCTGAAGTCGGAGGTCGAGTTGCCGCCGGAGGCGCGCATCGGGGAGCTCGGCTCGGTGGTGGTGTGGGTGGTTCGTGACGCCGATTCGCCGATGGAGCCGCTGACGGTGCAGTACTCCATGATCTGCGACGGCGAGTTCGGCCGGTGCGGGGCGCGGGCCGGCGATCGCACCGATCTGGACCTGGTGATCGTGGTGGGAGAGAACGGTCGAGCGACCACGATCGTCCCGTCGATCCCGATCACGGACGAGTTCTCGACCGACTGTGTGATGGATCTGCTGCGCGAGACCCGGTTCGACCCGGGACCGCCGCGATCAGGGGGCCTCCACCTGATGTTTCCCCTCATGTGAGGCGCCCGCGGTCAGCGCGAGCACGACCGCCGACAGCGTCACGGCGCACCCGAACACGGTGATCCCTCCGGGGATCTCGTTCAACAGAAGCACGCCCAGCACCGTTGAGCCCACGGGCTCGCCCACCGTCGAGAGGCCGACCACGGTGGGGGTGGTGTGGCGCAGGGACCACGTCAGTAGCGAGTGGCCGACCATCTGGGGCAGCAGCGCGGACAGGGCGAGCCAACCCCAGGCGGCGTTGGAGGCGGGGAGGGGATCGACCCCGATCGCGACGGCGGTGCCCAGCAGCACGACGGCGCCGACCCCGGTGGCGATCCCGGTGAAGCCGAGCACGTCGAGGTCGTTGCCGAGCCCTCGGGCGACGAGCAGGTAGCCGGCGATGGCGGCGCAGCCGAGGAGGGCGAGGGCGTCGCCCTGGAGCGCGGTCTCCGATGCGAGCAGGTCGGTGCCGCCGATGATCGAGACCCCGATCGCGGCGAGGGTGAGGGCGCCCCAGAGGCGCCCCGAGGGGCGATCCCGGCCGGTGGCGACACCCACGATCGCCAGCAGCAGCGGGGTCGCGGTGACGAGGGTGACGGACGCGGCCACGGTGGTCAGTTCGAGGCTCCACACCCAGGCGCCGAAGTGCAGGCCGTAGAGCAGTCCGGCGGCGAGTCCGGCCTTGAGGTGGGCGGCGGGCAGCCGGCCGGCCCGGATCGCGCGGATCGTGAACGGCGACAGCGCGACGCAGGCGATCGCGAGCCGGATCCCGGCGGAGGTCAGCGGGTGGGTGGGGGAGGCCTTGCGGAAGAAGATGGCGGCGAACGAGATCGACGCCACGGCGATCGTCAGGGCGACGCCGACGCGGCGCCCGTCGTTCGAACTCACGGAGAGGTCAGCTCAGCAGCAGCGCCGCAGCGACCCACACCAGGACCGGCCCCGCGGTGAGGGCGATCGCCGGCATGAGCTCTCGGATGGACCATTTCTGACGTGGCATGACCGAGTGAAATAGCAGGCACGCAACTGGGGTCAATAGGAATCCGTTTTTCTCCAAATCTGCTCGATCTTGGCGCAGTCACTGCCCTGAATCGGGCAGATCAGCGGGCGCAGCTTGCCACGATCGTTGGACGCGATCCCTGGCACGGCTCTTGGAAGGGCGGATGGGCATGAACACAGGTGACACCGCTTGGATGCTGACGGCCACCGCGCTGGT
>PVBE012619959.1_pt1 | contig 21846 bp, 20 predicted proteins | sample 1631181 | NCBI WGS metagenome assembly PVBE01 (sample SAMN08397723, study PRJNA350692) | Marine metagenome, whole genome shotgun sequencing project. | isolation source: water | place: Pacific Ocean | collected 2012-04 | reverse complement strand
GGGTCCGATCTCTCCGACGAGTGATGCCTATGGCGACCATACGAGCGATGGCGCGACCGCGCGGCCCAGTTCGCCATCCGTCGCGCCGGATGCCGATTCAATCGTCATCGATATCCAACACGCCGACGTGTGGCTAGACAAGCACCGGGTACTGGCAGATATCACCTGGCGGCTCCTGGAAGGTGAGCACTGGCAGTTTACGGGACCGAACGGCGCAGGCAAGAGCACATTCCTCCGCCTGCTGCATGGTCAGCTTCGACCCACCAAAGGCGGCAGCATCGAGTTTCCCGCGATTGAGGGTCCCGAGAACGTATGGTCGCTGCGTCGCCAAATCGCCTGGGTCTCTCCCGAACTCCAGGCCGGTTACTGGTATCCGTCCACGGTGTACCAATGCATTGCATCGGGATTCGATTCGAGTATTGGTCAAACGCGGCGCCTGAAGAAGGACGAAGCCAACCTCGTCGACGAACTGCTCGAGCAGTTCGAGTTGGCCGATCTCACTGATCGTAATGTGAAGGCGTTGTCCTACGGGCAGTTCCGCCGCGTGCTGATCGCGCGCGCTGTTGTCCACCGGCCGAAAGTGTTGCTACTAGACGAACCCTGGGAAGGCCTCGACCCCAGCAACTTGGAACTCGTCATGCACGAGTTGACTCAAATCATCGCCCGCGGAACGCAATTAGTCTGCGCGACTCACTTCCACAGGCACACGGAGCAGTTCAACCGGGGACTCGTGCTGGAACGCGGCCGAGTCGTCCGCGCGGGATGAGCGGCCTAGCAAACTTGTGCCACCGAAGCGGGAAGATTCCGATTCAGGGCGGAAAATAAACTCCCAGGGCCATTCTAGAAATGACTTCGAATGCAGATTCTATCGTGGAAGGGCCCGGGGTGGGCTGGAAACCGACAGTCGCGGAGCGTCGAGGAGGCTCAACGGGAACTATCCAAATCTGTCCACTAGGGAAGCATAATGTCTTGTCCGAGAGCCGGATGCGGGAAAAACGTTCACTGCCCCATGGATTCCAACCCGCCGAGCCCTCTAGCCATAGCGTGACCCGCTCGCTACCATCGCCGCACTGCCACAGTTCGAAGAAAGCGGCCCGTGACACAAAGGACGACTGGACCATGGAACTGAAAAGCAAGACGGTCCTCGTGACCGGCGCAGCACGAGGCCTCGGTGCCGCAATCGCCAAGGGCGTCGCCGCCCAGGGCGCCGATATGGCACTCGTAGATCTCGACGCGGAAAGCCTCGCTGCCACCCAACAAGCTTGCACAGACCTCGGCGTTACTGCACGTAGCTATGCCGCCAATGTCGCCGATGAAAATCAGGTGATCGCTATTTTCGATCAAGTTGTGAAGGACTTCGGGCGTCTCGACGGCCTGGTCAATAATGCGGGCATCCTTAGGGATGGCCTGCTCGTGAAGGCGAAGGACGGCGAGATCGCCTCGAAGATGAGTCTGGCCGACTGGCAAGCAGTCATCGACGTCAATTTAACTGGCGTATTTCTCTGCGGACGCGAAGGCGCGGAGCACATGATTCGCCTCGGTAACGGCGGTTCGATCGTCAACATCTCCAGTATTTCTCGTGCGGGTAATTTCGGCCAGAGCAATTACTCTGCAGCCAAAGCAGGAGTCGCTGCCATGACGGTCGTGTGGTCGAAGGAACTCGCACGCCACGGCATACGCGTCAATGCGATCGCGCCGGGCTTCGTGAATACGGAGATGGTAGCCAGCATGAAGCTGGAGGTGCTCGAAAAGGCCAAGGGCCATATCCCCGTGGGACGGCTCTGCGAACCCGAGGAGATTGCGCACGCGGCACTGTACCTGTTCGAGAATGACTACATGGACGGTCGCGTCGTCGAGATTGACGGGGCGCAGAGGGTCTGAACCGCGACGAGAAAAAGGGGCCCGGCCCCTTTTTTCCTGTGGGAGCGGCCCGCCCGGCCGCGATCACTCACGGCCGAGCGACACGAACCCTACCCTTACTAGCTACCAGTCAGGTTGTAACCCTGCTCGTCGTGGAGCACGAGATCGAGACCTTCCTGTTCCTCTTCGTCGGAAACCCGCAAGCCGATTACGGAATCGAGCACCTTGAGGATGATGAAGCTAACGACCCCACAATAAACGATCGTCGCACCAATACCGACGACCTGAAGGCCGACCTGAGAAACAATCGTCATGCCCTCTCCCAACCCGGAACCACCTAGCCCGGCATCGACGAATACACCGGTCAGTAGCGCTCCGATGACTCCGCCGACGCCGTGTACGCCGAAGACATCCAGAGAATCGTCATAACCGAACGCACGCTTCGCCCTGACGACGGCCAGGTAGCATCCGTATCCCGAAACAAGGCCGATGACCAGCGCGCCCATTGGGCCGACAAAACCGGACGCGGGTGTAATAGCGACCAGTCCTGCAACGGCACCCGACACAAGACCCAGCGCGCTGGGCTTGCCATGGCTCATCCATTCCGCGAACATCCACGTCAGCGCTGCCGCAGCCGTTGCGATCTGCGTGACCACCATGGCCATGCCTGCCACTCCATCCGCCGCGAGTTCACTACCGGCGTTGAAACCGAACCAGCCGACCCACAACATCGCGGCACCAACCATCGTCAGAACCACGTTACTGGGCTTCATCGGAGACTGCGGATAGCCATGCCGCTTACCCATTACCACGGCCGCGACGAGGCCGGCAACGCCCGCGTTAATGTGGACCACGGTCCCGCCTGCGAAATCGAGCACGCCCAAGTTACCGAGCCAACCACCGCCCCAGACCCAGTGGCAGACCGGGCCATAAACCACGGTGACCCAGATGGCCATGAACCATAGGACTGCCGAAAACTTCATGCGCTCGGCGAAGGCCCCAACGATCAACGCCGGTGTGATAATAGCGAAGGTCAATTGGAATATTGCGAACACACTCGTGGGAATCGTCCCGCTTAATGCGTCAACGCCGATACCGCGCATGAATATATTACTCAGACCGCCCACGAGGCCGCCGACATCGTCGCCGAAGGCCAGACTGTAGCCGTACAACACCCAGATGATCGTCACCAGACAACAAATCGCGAAGCACTGCATCATGACTGACAGCGCATTCTTTGCTCTCACCATGCCGGCGTAGAACAAAGAAAGCCCGGGGATCGTCATAAACAACACCAGGGCTGTCGACGTCAGCATCCAGGCCGTATCGCCAGAATCCAGTGCATCCTGAGCGAAGACAACACCCGGTGTGAGCGCCGTGAGCAGTGTGTAGCTGCCAGCGCGAATTGCTCTTGATATCTTCTTTTCCATCACTAATTTCCTCCCAATACGCTACAGCGCCTGATCGCCTGTTTCACCGGTCCGAATCCGGACCGCCTGCTGCAGATCGGATACGAATATCTTGCCATCACCGATAGAGCCCGTTCTGGCCGCGCCGACGATGGCTTCCACAGCGGCTTCCAGCAGATCCTCTGCAACGGCTGCTTCGATCTTCGTCTTGGGGACGAAGTCCACCGAGTACTCTGCGCCCCGATAGAGCTCCGTGTGGCCTTTCTGTCTGCCGAAGCCCTTCACTTCGGTGACCGTCAAACCCTGCACGCCTGTTTCGGCCAACGCCTGACGGACATCCTCCAGCTTGAACGGCTTAATGACTGTCGTGATGAGTTTCATGTCATCCACTCCTAATTGTTGTGCCTAGTCGCTTATCGCGATGGACTTGCTGATACCGAAGATGAGGTTATAGTCAGCCGTCGGGTTATCCTGGCTCACGACCAGATCATTGCTCGTGACTAACGCAATCGACAGGTCGACTCCGTTCCAGTCGAAGCCGTAGCCGATCTCGAAGTAATCGCCGTCGAACTGATCGCCGAAACTGCCGAACGTGAGGTACGGGCCGCTCGGAATTTCAATGGTCAGGGACGTGAAGGTGTAGTCCTCCGGCGCGCCAAAGCCGTCCCACTCACCGGCAGCGAAATCGAGAGAGAAGATGCCGTAGCCGAGACCGAGATTGACCTCCGCATAGGTATCGTCGAAATCATCGGTATAGTAGTAACCTGTGTACCCGACTCCCCAGCTCCAATCGCCGACTTCACCGCCGTAGCCGAAGTAGAGATCCGTCTCTATCCCGTCACCGACGTCGGCGCCCCAGGTCCCGATGTAGAAGCCGTTTTCGTTCTCGTAGTCGATACCAGCTGAGGCCGATGCATCCTCCTGAAAGATGCCGCGATACAGATAATCGCTGACCATGCCGACATTGGCCGACAGTTCTGCCACCGATACCGCAGGTACCAACCCGACGCTCGCTAGAATCATCGTTTGCCGTAGTTTCATGGCGGGGTTCCTCCTTCACCGCGTGTTATTGGTCAGTCCCAAATTGCAGTATCCATGCCAACACGTATTCTTATTTATTTTCAATAACTTAACTAAACACCTGGGCCTCGGTCCGGAGCGATGCGCACCATGATGGTGCATCGCTGCACTATAGTTGGGCGGACTGAGGTGCCGGAGTGCCGCAATGGCGCGGGAAGCCCCGACCCGGGCGACGGAGCTGTCGCCCGTTCGGCGAAGCCGGGCTATGATCCAAAGAGACGCACTAATGTACGGATTATTAACGGGGAGCGCTTTCGGCTGGCTCTGGTCTGCGGGCTAGAATTCCTCTGAGGCAACAGTCAACGCGAGACCGTCGAGTTCATCGCTCATCGTAAGCTGACAACTCAGCCGGGACCGCTCGGCGTCGAACGAGGACAGGTCGCCGAGAAGCTCCGCTTCTTCGCCGCTGCGCGGCGGCAGCTTGGCGGCCCAGGTCGAACCGACAAACACGTGGCAGGTTGCGCAGGAGCAAAGCCCGCCACAGATCGCGTCGACACTGTTGCCGAGGTCGCGAATATTCTCCATTATCGAGATTCCATTCTGCGCATCGACCTCGACTACTTGCCCCTGTCTATCGGTTACAACGAGCCTGGCCATATACGTTCGATTCTTCCCAATAAATCGGGCCGCACTATAGCAGATCGTCGCCGGGCGGCGCGGTCTCGAGAAACAATGTGCCGCCTCCACCGGTCTAGGAAGCATGATGTCAGAACAGAGCTCAATTAGCGGCACACCGAACACCTGCCTCGTCGTCTTCCTCAAAGCGCCGGTCAGGTCCAAGCGACGTCTCGCGAAGGAGATCGGCGATCTCGCGACAACGGCCGCAACTCATCTCTGGGCCTGCGTGCAGGAAGACCTGGAGGACTGGCCTGGCCCCGTTTACTACGCACCGGCAGAAGTCGAGGACGCCGACTGGCTTTCCGGTCAGCTCGGCACTTCTCACACAGCCGTTCTGCAGAATGGATGCAATCTGGGTGAACGAATTAATCACGTGGATGAGATTCTCAGAAAGAGGGGTGAGCAGAAACTTTTGTTTCTCGGCACGGACTGCCCCGCGATGGAACGGGACTATTTGTCAAGAGCCGATAAGCTTCTGCGTAACCACGATGTCGTCCTGGGCCCGGCAACCGATGGCGGCGTCGTGCTCATGGGTGCACGTCAATCCTGGCCTCCATTGACCGATCTACCCTGGAGCACGTCCGAGTTGCATGAGACGTTATCGAGCGCATGTACGAGGCACGGCCTCACGGTCGCGACGCTCGAAGCGCGCGCGGACGTTGATACCGTCGCCGGACTGCTGGCCGCCCGCAACGACCTTGCTGCGGATCAGAGGCCGGCCCGACGCGCTTTGAATCGTTGGCTCGCGGAGCCGAATGCAGCCTGGGGCACAAGCCCATGACGCGACACGCCAAACCGATCGTCCTAGCGGTCATGATCGTCGCCATGTTAAGCGCAGTTGCATTGTTGCCGGTCACGGAGTGGCTCGCGATCGGAGTTGCGTGGATCGAATCACATCGGACAATCGCATGGATCGCCTACGTCACCGCCTATATCGTCGCGACGGTATTCGTAATACCAGCCTCGATCTTCACGCTCGCCGGCGGCTTCGTCTTCGGTTTGCCGCTTGGCATCATGCTCGCCTCTGTCGGCAGCGTCCTCGGCGCTTCCGTGGCTTTCCTCGTCGGCCGTTTCTTAGCCCGCGACTGGGTGGCGAAGAGAATCGCAAGCTTGCCCCAGTTTAGGGCCCTCGATATGGCGACCCGTCACGAGGGATTCGTCATCGTGTTCTTGGCCCGTCTGTCACCCTTGTTCCCTTTTAATCTGATCAACTATGGCCTGGCACTGACGAGCGTGCGTTTTCGGGACTATTTCTTCGGCTCGTGGGCCGGCATGTTGCCCGTGACGATTCTCTACGTTTACATCAGTTCGGTGGCCAAAGATCTCACCGAACTGACGAGCGGAGAGGTGCAAGGCGGAGCGGTCGGCCAGATTCTGCTCTTCATCGGGCTTGCGGCTACGATCCTGCTGACGATCATCATCACTCGCAAGGCGAACCGCACACTCGCTGAGCATCTGGAGCGCGAACCTGTCGGCCAGGAGGATGCATCTTGAATGCAGCACCCGGTGAGGCTGCCTACCCTGGCGCACAGCACGACACGGTCTGGCGCGAACTGACTTTCCCGGCCGGCTACGCCAACCCCGAGCCCAAATCACGATATCACGTCGTCGTCATCGGAGCGGGCTCGGCCGGCCTCGTAACGGCGATCGGCGCGGCCGGCCTGGGCGCCCGTGTTGCGCTCGTGGAGCGCGCAGCTATGGGTGGTGATTGCCTGAATATCGGCTGTATCCCCTCGAAAGCGCTGCTCGAGTACACGCGGCGACACGACGGGCCAGTCACCTTCGACGACGCGTTCGAGTGGTTGCGCAGAGTCCGCGCCGAGATCTCCGAGCATGATTCCGTCGCGCGCTATACGGAGAGCGGCGTCGACGTGTACCTGGGCTCGGCAGAGCTGCTCAATGACACGACGGTCCAGGTCGGCGACCAGCGTCTCGCCGCTCGACGCATCGTCCTTGCAACCGGCGCCCGTGCCGCTGTCCCGCCGATCTCGGGACTCGCCGAGTGCGATCCCCTGACAAACGAAACGCTGTTCGATCTCAAAGCTGTGCCGGCCAGCCTCGCGATTCTCGGAGCCGGCGCTATCGGCTGTGAAATAGCGCAGGCATTCGCCCGTCTCGGCGTAGAGATTCACGTGTTCGAGATGGCCGACCGTGTCCTGCCTCTCGAGGAAGAGGAAGCCAGCGCTGCCGTTGCTGACGCGTTGCGGCGCGCCGGAGTGACCCTGCACTTGAGCGCTCCGCTGTCGAGCATCTCCAACAATGACGGCAGGGTGACGGTACACGGCGCCAGCGTGGAGATTACTGCGGACAGAATCCTCGTCGCGGCTGGCCGGCAAGCGAATGTCGAGGACCTCAATCTCGACGCGGCCGGTGTCGAGATTGAGGCAGGGCTCGTTAAAGTCGATCGCCGCCTACGCACGACTAACAGAAGAATATTCGCAGCCGGCGACGTCTGCTCGCGAACGCAATTCACGCACAATGCCGATGCTCAGGCGCGTATCGTCGTCCAGAACGCGTTGTTTGCGCCGACGGCGAGCACCGACAGCCTCATCATCCCTCACTGCACCTATACGGATCCCGAGGTCGCCCACGTCGGCCGAACGAAGACCGAGCTTGCGGAGGAGTCGGTCGGATTCGACGTTTATCGCGTAGCGTTCGGGGATCTCGACCGCAGCCGAACGGCGGGAGATTCCGAGGGTTTCGTCGAAGTCCTGACTCGCGCAGGCCGTGACGTGATTCTCGGTGCCACGATCGTTGGTCACGACGCGGGAGAGCAGATCGCCGCGTTATGCCTGGCGATGAGTCATGACATTGGGCTCGGCGGGCTGGGGAAAGCCATACTGCCCTACCCGACCCGCGCCGAATACCTCCGGCGCCTGGCCGATCGCTATAATCGCACTCGCCTGATGCCCACGGCAAAATGCTTCATGGCTCGATGGTTTCGCTGGAGCGCCCGATGAATCAGCCAAACGTCGCTATCGTCATTCCGGTTCTCGCCGACATGACGGCCTTGCGTGCACTTTTGGCGCGAATTGGAGGCTGGGCTGACCAGCCCGCTGAAATCGTCGTCGTATCCGCGGGAACGAACGACGACCTGCGGCAGCTCTGCCGCGAGAAGGATTTCCGCTATCTCGAGTCGCCCGCAGGGCGCGGCACGCAACTCGATCGCGGCGCACGGATAGCAACTGCCGAGATCCTGTGGTTCCTGCACGCGGACGCGGGTCCGGATGCCGATAGCCTGCGGGAAATCGCTCTGGCGGTTGGCGGCGGCACCGAAGGTGGCTACTTCCGATTCAAGTTCCGTGGGGAACCAGCCTGGTGGAAGACACTTCTGGAGCGCCTCACGAATCTGCGCACGAAACTCGGCGGTATCCCATATGGCGACCAGGGTATCTTCGTACGCCGCGACACCTATACCGAGACAGGCGGATTCGCCCAACAGCCCTTGTTCGAAGAGGTCGCCCTCGTGAAAAATCTGCGTAGCCGCGGGCACTTTCACGAGCTGGCGTTACCTATAGGGGTAGCCGCTCGACGTTGGGAACGCGATGGCTGGTGCCACAGAAGCTTGGCTAACCGGGGCCTCGCGATTCGCTATCTGTTGGGCGCGCCGGCCGAACGGCTCGCGGAACACTATGATGGGTCAACAGTGACGAACAAGAAAGCGACACCATGAGTGCAGCGGTCGACCCCCTCGAGCGTACGTCTGACGTGGAAGCGCGCGGCTATATCGATCCCGGACCGTTGCGGGAGTTATGGTTTCATACGGGTACGGCCTGCAACCTCGAGTGTCCGTTCTGTCTCGAAGGCTCCAGACCCGGTGATAATCGCCTCGGCAGAATAACGCTGGCGGATGCCCGACCGCTACTCGACGAAGCCGTCGCCATCGGTGTCGAGCAATTCTCTTTTACGGGCGGTGAGCCCTTCATCGTCAAGGACTTCGTCAATACCCTATGCTACGCCTCGGCACGCAATCCCTGCCTCGTACTGACGAACGGCACCGACACGGTTCTCAAACGACTGCACCAGATTGAAACGCTGGCGGCCCAGCCGCATCCTGTCGCATTCCGTATTAGCATCGATTATCCGGACGCATCCCGCCACGATGCCGGCCGGGGTAGCGGGAACTTCGAGAAATCCTGGGATAGTCTACGCGAGCTGCACCAGCACGGTTTCAAGGTTTCCGTGGCTCGACAAGTCGATCCGGACGAAGACGAGGAAGCCGTGACCGCCGAATATCGGCGATTGTTCCGCCAGCATCTATTACCCGACAATACGACGATCGTCGCGTTCCCGGATTTTTTGACTCCGGGCAGCCACCCCGATGTCCCCTATATCACCGAGAACTGCATGACGACCTATCACACCGAGGAATCTCGACGGGCGTTCATGTGTTCGTTTTCGAAGATGCTCATCAAGAAGGGGGGGCGAATGCGTGTCTACGCCTGCACGCTCGTGGATGATGATGAGATCTACGACCTGGGCGGTACGCTCGCGGAGAGCCTCGGCAAACGCATCATGATGCGCCACCACCGCTGCTACAGCTGTTTCTCGTTCGGCTCGTCCTGCAGCGAGATCGGATAAAAAGAGTGCCTAGAACAGGGGCCGGGTCCCATTTTCTAGGCTGGGAAAAAATCAATCGGTTTCGTCATCGTAATCACCTCGATGTCTTTCGGCTCGAATTGAAACAACATGACTCGCTGCACGAGTTTCTATTCGAGTTCGACGTCACCGAGTTCCGACGAGACGACTTCGCACGCGCTTACGCTGCCATCGGGCTCTATCGCCAGTTGTAACAGGAGCTTGCCCTCGAGTACCGAATTTACCCGTAGTGCGCGGTTGTAGAGGGCGAAGATGGCACCCTTGTTGCGATCGAAGATGAGTTCGATCTCCTCGCGGCGGCGCTCGGGCTCGGCCTCGCATTCTTCATCATCGGCTACATCGGCCTGTTCTTCGGCCGTTTGATCAAGGCCGGGGTTTCGCGCCAGCGAGAAATGCTGGCCGACGCGTCGGCTGTACAGTTCACGTGCGACAACTCCGGGCTTGCCGGCGCGTTGAAGAAGATCGGCGGCTACACGGGTAGTCTTACGGCACGTAACAGCGAGGAGATCGCGCACATGCTGTTCTCCCGTGGTTCCAGAGCTTTCCGTGGCTGGTTCGCGACCCACCCGCCCATAGACGAACGCATTTAGGCACTCGACCCGAGCTTCAGCCCTGGCGATTACCCGGAGATCAGCGAGACGTTCTCGGTTGCGGACAAAACGGGCGCCGACGTCATGGTGCATTCACTAGGCGGCGGTGAAGCCGTCGCGGAGACGGCGATACTAGACTCGGCGGGACACTCGGCGCCGCATGACGTGGCCGAGGGTCTGCGTGTTGCCATTCCCGACGAGATCTACCACGCTGCACACTCGCACGAGTCGAGCCTGTTGCTGGTACTCGCGCTTGCACTCGCCGACGACGACCGGATTCGGGAGCACCAGAACGAACTCCTTGAGCGACAACTCGGCAGCGGTCGCTCGGCGCTCGTCAGAAAGCTTTGTGGCGACATCGGCACGCTGGGCCAGAAACTCAAACTGCCAGTGCTCGAGTTGGCCATGCCTGCATTGAAACAACGGCCTGCCGAGCAACTCGAGTTTCTGTTCACACTGCTCACACGTCTGACGGAGATCAACACCAACGAGCGTCTATTCGACTATGTCCTGCTGCGCCTCCTGGAGAGCTATCTCTGGGATCTGCCTAACTCGGGAATGAAGCCGCCGAAGGCTGCGCGCAGTATGGGCTTGAGCACTGCGCTGGTAAATTTGCTCAGATGCGTGGCCGCGTACGGTCACGACGGTAGCGGGCCGGCGCTCGCGGTGTTTAAGGCCGGTGTGGCGGCGATCAACGAGGGCAGGACACGCATTCCCGAACCGAGCTTCGAGCCGCTCGCCGATACTCGAAACCTGAATGACCTCGACCCCGATGTTTAGGTACCATTAGCCCCACCGAACCGACTGGGGCTACACCATGCGTTGCACACGAACTACCCTGACCGCATTCGCGCTCAGCGGTCTGCTGCTATCGGAGCCCAGTCAAGCCCAGACGATCGAGGACGCGCGGCTCGCGACTGCGGGCGCCATCCTCAACGCCTTCACGAGCGATCCCGCGACCGCGATCCCGCCGCTGCTGCTGCAGAGCGCCGAGGGTGTCGCCATCATCCCCGATGTCATACGCGCCGGCTTCATCTTCGGCGGCCGTCGTGGTCGAGGCGTCGTCCTCGTCCGAACCGCGGACGGCAGCTGGAGTAATCCCAGCTTCGTCACGCTGACGGGCGGCAGCTTCGGCGCGCAGATCGGCGCGGATTCGACCGACGTGATCCTCGTCTTCGGCAGCGAGCGCTCAGTGCGTGATATCGCCGAGGGTAAATTCACGGTCGGCGGCGACGCGGCGGCGACGGCAGGGCCCGTTGGCCGAAACTCAACCACCACCCGCGACATGACGTTCACGGCCGAGCTCTATACTTATGTTCGGAGCCGTGGCCTGTTCGCCGGTGCGACGATCGAGGGCGCCAAGCTCGGCGTGGACCACGACGCCAACATCAAGCTCTACTCGACAGCCGGCGAGGCACAACCGCTTGGTCCGGTGATTTATTCAACGCCCGAGAGCGTGCGGCGCCTCCTGACAACGCTCAATGATGCAGAGGCGACCTCATTCATCTCGCCGGTAAGCTCGAGCGGGCCCTCCGACGAGGGAGAAGGTCCGGAAGAAGCTATCACCTATCCGCTCGGTAGCGGAGCCAACTAACCGCGAGGGAGGGATTCTCCAGGTGGAAGACCAGCTACAAACTCTGGCTGACGCGAGCCTACAGTGGCTGTCATGGCTCGGCCCCTATGTATGGCTGCAGGCGATCATCATTGTCATCGCCGGCCTGATACTCGCTGTCGTCGCAGAACGGATCATTGCCGCGACAATCGGCAGGCTCGTCAGACAAACTAACAGCCAGATCGACGACCGGATCGTCGAGGCGTTACGACGACCGCTGTTTATCAGCATCTTCTTCATCAGCCTCGCGGTCGCAACGTTTAGGCTGGAACTCCCGCCGACACTGACGAGCGTCACGATGGCTATTCTCGGCACGATCGCGACGCTCATCTGGTTAGGGTTCATGATCAAGCTGGCCGGACAGGCCCTGGCCATGCTGAGTCGAATCCAGGGCAGTTACGAATTCGTGCAGCCGGGCACGCTGCCGCTGTTCGACAATTCGGCCAAGCTCGTGCTGATCCTCGGTGCGCTGTACTTCATCTTCCTCGCCTGGGGTATCAACGTCAGCGCCCTGATCGCCTCGGCCGGTATCGTCGGTCTGGCATTGAGCTTCGGCGCACAAGATGCGCTCGCGAATATCTTCGGCGGCATGTCGATCCTCGCGGACCAACCTTATAGGGTCGGTGACTACATCAATCTGGATACCGGCGAGCGCGGCGAAGTCACGCATATCGGTTTGCGCAGCACGCGCATGCTCACGCGCGATGATGTCGAGATCAGCGTGCCCAACAGTGTCATGGGAAACGCGAAGATCGTTAACGAGAGCGGCGGCCCGTATCAGAAGTTTCGAATCCGCATTAAGGTCGGCGTCGCCTACGGCAGCGACGTGGATGAGGTCGAGAGAATTCTCGTAGAAATCGCCATGGGCCACGACGAGATCTGCGAGACGCCTGAGCCTCGCGTGCGTCTACGTAACTTCGGCAACTCGAGTCTGGATTTCGAGTTACTCGCGTGGGTGGAGCAACCCGTCTTCCGTGGACGCTTGGAACACGAACTCAACTGTGCTGTGTACAAGGCGTTCGGAGAAAACGGAATCGAGATACCATTCCCGCAACAGGATCTGCATATCAGGAGTCAGAGCCCGGAACATCTCTCGGGCGGGCAACCCGGTTAAAGGGTGCTATTCGATATGGGTGATCGACTCAGGGATCGAGATTCCCTCAAGTACCGGTTCGGGCGGAAGCTCCCGCCGCTCGACACCCGCCGGCAATTCAACATAAGGCGGTGCGGGCGCTTCGGCGGCGCCGGGTTCCGGGGCCTGATTTGCAGTGTCTAAGGTACTGGCGAGGCTGCCGTAGATCCCGTCATTGTCGGACGTCGCGTTGGCCAGTTGCATTGTATCCTCAAGAATGACGGGTTCGGTCCACTGCGCTTCGTACTCGGCCTCCGCGTTCGCCTCCGCTGCCGCTCGAGTCTGACGAATCGCGATCTGCTCGCGCTCCGCGCGCTCGCGGGCGGCTGCGAGCTGGGCCTCGGACTCGGCCTCACGCTGCTCGCGTAATGCTTCGTCGGCGCGCGCCGCAATAGTCGACGCGGCGCGGCGGGCATTCATGCACTCGGCTTCCCTTGCCGTTGCTTCACGGTCGCGATTGCAGCGCGAGAGAGTGCCTTCCCTGGCTATGGTGTCCTCTATGAACTCCATATAACTGCGCGGTCTGGGCTCCTCGACACAGCCAGTCGAGAAGTACGCCAGAAGCACCAGAGCTATGGGCGTGCCACACTTGGGACGGCCCCGTACCGAGCGCAGCGATATATCGAACCACCATCGTGTATTGATCCTCGCGAGATCAGTGAAACTCAATGTTGAGCCCGGCAAGGGTAGCGCGCCACAGCCTGATGACCGTAACACCAGTTCACAGATTTGAGTGAAAAAATAGAAAAAACCGAGGAACTTTCGGGGTTTACGGCTGACGCTCGACGACGACGCCGGTCTCATCGAACTCCAGCGCGAGCAGCCCGGACCAGTCTCGCTCGAGTAACGCGTCGCCGGCCAGCAGCGCTCCGGCCGCAGGTTCGCTGAGGTCGAGTTCGTAGTACATCGGCCGTCCGAGCCCACGACCGCCCACGAGGCGTAAGATGTCGCCGCGCGGTGTTGCCAACGCGGTGCCGGCTTCGAGGCCGACCGCGAGCAAACGGCTGTCGAAGACGGTCAGATCCTCGTCAGCGAGCAGCAAGCGGTGGAGCCAATGATCAGTCTGCGCAACCAGATAGCCGCCTTCCTCGCTGAAGCCTAACGATCGGACTGAGTGCGGAAAGATTCGTGGCTCACCGAGCACTGCCCCATTCTCGGAATCCCAAAGCTGGACGCGGCCCGATGCGCCTCCCGTTGCGAGCACTGCGCCATCGGGCGAGAACGCCAATGTCAGCACAGCCTCCTGGGCCTGTACGGAATACAGCGGCGAGCCGCCGGCCGGGGTTGCGAAAAACAGATTACCGGTACTGTCTCCGATCACCATCCGATCCGACCCTGGAGAGAAGGCGACCGACAGCGCCGCACCGTTGACGAGTACTTCACCTGACATTTCGCCATCGGCGGCATTCCAGACCATGGCGCTCGACTCACCGGCACTGAGTATCCACGTACCGTCCGGACTCAGGGCTACGGCGTGGATCGGGCCCTCGGGGTGACGCATGAACGCTCCGGCCGGCGCGCCGGTCGCGATGTCCCAGATTCGAACCAGGCCGTCGTCACCCCCGCTGACGATCGAACCTTGAGAGGCATCTACGGCGATACTACTGACGCTGCCCTGATGCCCGATATAGTCGACGCCCTCGGCACGATGGGAGCCGCTCTCAAGTTGGCTCGACGTCAAGATCTGAATGTGACCATCACGGAATCCCAATGCCGCGATCCGCCCGGCTCGATCGAGTGCGAGCGCGGAGACGTTGAGATCGGTGACAGTTCCGAGCCCCATCTCATCGAGCTGCCACAGCTGCAGTAACGAGCCGCCCGACGTAATGAGATTGCTGCCGTCCGGGGCGAGCCGCGTTCGAATGCTCTCACCGGCACGGTGTACGCGCAGATTCAGCGGCTCGCTCTCGCCCGCCAGATCCCGAGCGACCACATGACCTTGAAAAGCTTCGAAGGCGAGCGTCGAGCCGTCGGCCGCGACGCTGACACTGGCGGCGTCCACCGTCACTCCCAGGCTTCTGCGCTCGGGCACCGTACCTTCTTGCGCGCCCCCGAGACTCCAGACAAAGATATCGCCGCCTTCATCCACGCTGACGAGGAGATCGCCCGCGCCGACAGAAATGATGCGCGCGGGCACGCGATCATGAGGCAATTCCGCCAGAATGTCGCCACGGCGTGGATCCATGATACGTACGACGTTCGCCGGTCCGAGTAATACCAGATAGCGTGCCTGCGGGCCCAGAACCCAGTCACGAACGCCATCGAAACCCGTCACGCTCGCGACGAGTTCACCGTCCTGCGTTCTGAGCAGACTGTAGAGCGGCGCCTGGAGATCGAGTTGTTCCGCGATCGCGATGTAGTCGCCATCGCCACCGATGGCCGGCGGAAGCGAGAAACCCGTTTGCGTCGCTATGCGTGCGATCGGCGAGCCTTGAGTCGTGTTCCAGACGGTGAGAGTGTTACCGGTGACTGCGAGCAGCCGCGACGTGTCACCGGCCAGGGCCAAGAAATCCGGAGCCGTCTCGAGTACGAGATCGTCGGCCATTTCGACAGCGCGCAGATCCCAAAGCGCGAGCGTTCCGACCGCGCCGGGACGCGACGGACGGGCAACGGCCAGACGGCCGTCCGTACCGACGGTGACTTCGACCTGATCGGTACGCACGGGATCGGGAATCTCCAGATCCGGTTCCGGGTCGTCGTTCCAGCCGCGTAACTCCTCGGCAAACAGGAGTCCCCACCGGGCCAGTTGGCCGACGAAGCCCTCCTCTCGATCGACGAGAGTCAGCCGCCATACCCCCTGACGGTCAGCGTCCGCTAGACTCGCCAGCGGGGACCGGCCGACGGCGCGGAACTCACGCATGTCCGCGGCTCCTGTCGGTAACGTGAAATTCGCCCGCGCGCCATCGGGCGCTTCCAGCGAAACCAACAGATGTTCATCGGCGAGATGCGCCACGTCGAGTTCGAGCAAGAACGCGCCCGCCGAACCCGGTTCATCGACACTGAGTTCACGGCGAACCGGAAGGTGCTGCAGAGCCGTCAACCCCTCCACGAACTCCACTCCGCTCGAGTCGTCGAGGGACAGCCTGCGCACGCCATTGTCCTGAGCCACGAGAACGAGTTCCCGCGACGCCCAGTCGACTTCCCAGTGCGCCGGAGCCTCGGACAGACGGTAACTCCGTTGCAACGACCCGTAGTCAGCCCCGATCAACTCGGTCACCAGCGTTCTCGCGGGCTCGCCCTGCCCCGGTATCGCAGCGGACGCGAGGAGCAACGCCTCGTCTCTGCGCTCCGCGTGCGCCGCCTCGCCTGCACGCCTGAGCCAGTAACTCCCCATGAGTTCCTCGGCCAGTTCGGCTCGATCCGGCAAACCGCGCAGCAGTTCGTCGATCTCCCGAATCTCCGCAAAATCGTCGGCATGGCGGCTACGGTAAGTGAGTATCTCCGTGAACAACCGGTCGGCGGTGCCACGGAACCCCGGCAGGCGGTGAAGACGCAAATAGGTGTCCAGGGCACCGTCCAGTGGCTGGCTGATGACTGACAGCGATTCGATATAGGGCTGCGGGAGAATCTGCGTATACCACCACGGAATCAGGAACATCATGCCGGCGGCGACGGCCGCGACGAGCGCGCCCCGCCAATTGAACGGTAGCGCACCACTCACCCAGCGCAGGCCGAAGACGGTCTTGAACAACTGATTCCTGAATATCAGCGAGCCGTCAGAGGTCGTCGCGGTCAAACCGGCCAGACGCAGCATTCGTTGTGCGGTCGAAGCCTGATCCTCTAGGACCTGCGCGCCCTTGCCGAGCCGGCCGAGTAACGCCAGTGCTTGTCGGTTGCCCGGCGCGCGCCGCGTGAGCAGCGCACGGATGTGATTCAGGAGCGGTTCTTCGCCCCTGGCGCCCTGTGCCAGGAATCGCTCACGTACAACGAGATCGAGATCGTCGATCTCGGCACCACGACGGACGACACCACGAGCGATCTTCTGTGTCAGGTACGGCTGCCCCCCAGCCCAGCCATAGATCCTGTCGAGCAGAGCGTAAGCGCAGTCTTTTGTGCCGGGAAAGCCGGGCGCAAGCCCATAGGTCTCCCCAAGTGTGAAGTCCTCGAGTTCGATGCTCGTACCGAGATCGAACGGCGATACGGTACGATCGGGAGCCAGCTGCTGCGGAAACGCCACACCGAGCACGACGAAGTTGAGCCGGCCGAGGTCGGGCTCCGTCGTCCTGGAGCTATAGCAGCTGTGGATAGCCGTGAAGAGATCTTTAGCGAACGGCAGATCCACGGCGCACTCGATCTCGTCGAAGAAGATCGTGACGGCCACGGTCGTGTGGGTGAGGACGATCTCCCAGAAGAACTCTGCGAGCCGCTCGTCGCCCGTTAGCGCACTCTTCTCCTGCCACCAGGTCTGCAATTCAACCTTGAGCCGAAGCTCACGAACGATGCGGTAGGCGATACTGTAATACCAGCGCCCCGGTTCCTCGCTCTCCCCCCTCGCGCCGATTTGGGCCAGGTCGACGACCGCCGCGATCTGCCCCTCAGCGCGCAGGATTCGGATCGTCCGCGCCATGAGGCTCGACTTGCCGCTGGCGCGAGGACTCAAGATGTAACAGAAACGCTGGTCGCGAAGTGCCTGGCACAACGCATCGTCGCTGTCGCGCTCGATGTAGCAGGGGCGATCGGCCTGAACCGGACCAGCCGCCACGAAGAACTCGCCTGAATGCATCACCCTTGCCACCGAATCCCGCTCCTTTCGGCCCCCGCGAGGCTATGTCGAACTGTCGCTTCCACCTCCGCAGTCCGCCCAGATTGTAGCAGGCGCTTGGGCTATCATTGCCGCCGAGAGCACCCACGATTGGGAATTTTTCTGCTATGAGTATCTGCCATTCGCATAACCTGACCCGCGACTTGACCGAGCCCAAGCCGTTCGGCATTCGCGTAACCCTGCCGGTCGGCGATTCCTTCAATCGACTGATCGGCGCGGGCTGGGAGCGCTATCACTGGTACTCGACGGAGGCGGAACGGGACGCGGCGCTCAAAGACATGGCGAGCGAGCACCTCCACTCGCGGCGCGGCGACCGGCCGCATGTCGTTTTTACCGCGGTGAAGCGCGCAAAAGAGTCGGAATCCGGCTGACGCGCTCGTATAATACCCGCCCTTTGCGGCGCCACTGGGCCCTTCGCCAGCCCGCGCCGGAACGCCATCGACACCATAGCCTGTTGGAGACTAATACATGCTCGATCTCATGAACATTGCACGAACTGAGGCTGCTGGGGGTGATCTGCTGGGACTCCTGAGTAGCCTGTTCGAGCCGGCCGATATCCGGCCCGTGGGCTATCCTGATGCCGTCATCTGGCAGGGCGGCAACCATGACGGCAACGTCAGTCCAGTCTCCCACTCGCTGACCGATGCCTATGCCTTGCTAGGTACCATCGCAGCCATCGACGTACTCGGACTCCCCTACTACGCCGTGCCGATGTGGGCGCAGTATCGACACGACAAGAAACTCGAGCCATTGAGCTGGTTCGGCAACATGCCGTGTACCTCGATCAAGTGGTCGACGGCAGGCGATGCCTACGTAAACGATGCCAGCGGCGAGAGAGTCGTCGTCATGGGCAAGTCGGGAAACGCGCCTCTACGGACGATGGCCGGCGTCTACTGCAACGTGCGTCCATACGGGCCGATTACCGTTGTCCGCTGCATGCCCTGCCTGCCATACTCCCAGGACCGTGCCAAGTTCACGGTTACCGAAGACGGCGGCATCGTGCACTCGGAGATGAACACGCCAGGCATACAGATGGCGTACGCGAATCGCCGTTTCCTGAAGATGGTCAACGACACTGGCAAGCTCGGTCGGGTTGCGTTCAAGCCGACACAGGCCATGGAAGACGGCGTCAATGCCGGAATTTTATCATGGATGCTGCAGGGCACGAAGTTCAACGTCGGGCGGAAGTACACCGTGGACGGCTACATCGAGCACCGCAAGCTCGTCGACCGAATCATCGCGCTCCTGCCGACCGACTTCAAAGACGGGATGGAAAACTGGGGCGGGCAGATCGAGCAGCACATCTCCGATACCAACTACGGAATATTGCTCTGGGACCTCATTCAACAGCAGGACACGATCATCTCCGCGACCGATCTCGACGGCGACCGGCTGACGGATCTGCTCGCGGACGGTTCCGATCCGCTTCGCGCCTACTCGCAGCGAATCATCGATCATCTCGGCGTCGACAAAAAGGCCGATGACCTCTGGGCGGAGATGGGTTACACGACGGGCAACGGCCGAGACATGACTTCGGTCATGTACCGCATGGAGGGCCCGCCGATCCACGAGCAGACGCTGGGCTCTGCCGACGCCATGCTGCTGCGGTTGCTTGACGGCGACGAGTCGATGGGCGGCAAGAAGCGGCCCTACGATCCACGGATTCACTTCGTGCTCATTCGCGATGCATACCGGGATGCGAATCCCGATAACGAGGCGCTGCACGCCTGGCTCGACCACGCACTCGAGAAGTTCGACGAAATCTATGCCGGCGAGCGGCCTAGGTTCCTCGAGGGCTACGCGCAACTCAAAGACGCGATCACGCCCTGGTGTGCCTGAATACGGGGAGACGGCCTACTCGCCGGCGGCCTCCTTGAGCATGAGGAAACGCTGCCCGTCGGGCGACACGCCGTTGACCTGCCCCCTATAGCGGTACCAACCAAACTGAGAGAGCCCAAACTCATTGTGTCGTCATGCCATTGGGCATGGCAAATCTAGTTGCGGGTGACTGGAGGCTCTGTGGTGCTGGTGGTCTGTAACCGAGGGAGCTATGTGGTCTGATGGTGTTGTAATGTTGACGCCATTGCTCAACGAGTACCTGGGCTTCACATGCGGATTGCAAAGAAGCTCGGCGTGACGCGTTCTTCTCTTCCCATTCTCATTGCGGATGGACAGTTAGTACAAGGATCAGCAAAAATTATCGATTGGACCGATGCTGCTATTTCGAATCACGCGAATACCCTGACGCTAAATACCATTCGTGAGGAATGCCTGGAGATCGAAAAGCGGCTTGATAATATTATTGGTGTTCATATTCGTCGTTTTTTTACTCGAAAGCCCTTGCCGACTATCCGAAGGCAGTTCGCCTGATTTTCACGAAGGACTTACCTGTCTAGCAGAAATTGCTGACTGGGGCGATCTGGGAGATGGTTCTCAAAAGGATGATTGAGGGAATGGATCTAGGCCCCGAGCAGGGACAAAATTCAAAGCGAATCATGGATCGCGAACTGAGTTGGCTCGATGAGCTGGTATCCGACGGCAGACGGTTCTTAGTGGGAGAGCAGTTCACACGCGCCGATCTTACGCCGGCAAGCTTGTTATCACCGCTAGCAGCGCCGAAAGAGCATGCTATCTATGCGGGTCTCAGGCCACCACGCGAGATGGAGAAAGAGTTAACAAATTGGAAAAGCCGTCCTTCCATGGCTTGGGTGCGTGAAATCTATGGTGAACATCGGTAGATATTATGGAAGCGCGATGTCCGCTTCTGGCCGAAAGCAGCCGTCAGTTAGCAGTGAATCCTGATTAGTTATTTAGAACGTTGCCTGCAGACTAAGGGTATAGTCGGGAATTACCCTATTGTTCTGAAAATCTATCCTCTTGATAACATCATTGGAAATATTGCCGTCATAGAAAGTTTTATCAAAAGTGCGCCCATCATTATTTAGAAAATGTGCTGCTTCAAAACGCACCCTTATATTGGGAGTAAAATTATATTCGGCAAAGGTATTGGATAAATGAGTGTCGAAATTGGTAACCTCGTATAGGGATACATCCTGACGTTCGCTACCACTTCGCCGGTGGGCACTGAAGCCATAGGCGAAGTTAGTGTTCTCCACGTCATGGCGGAAACCCACCCTAATGAAATGGGGGGTTGAGTTACGCATCACGCGTTTTTCGCCTGTGAACGGATCGGTGGTCTTTGTTTTTGCATAAGTGTACCCAACCGTCAGCACCGCAGACGGAAAACCAATAAAGCCAAAGCGGGCATTAAGATCAGCCTTGAAGTTCCATCTCCAAGCGGAACCTATATTTCCAATACCAGAGTCATCCGTTCCAATTGGAATTTTGTCGATATGATCAGAAATACTCTCATAGAGAGCCTCTAATTCAAGTGAGCCTCCATCATCGGCAAAACGTCGTTCATAACCTAGGGAAAAGGACCAGATTGATTCTGGCTTTAGGTCCGGATTACCGAAATTGATGGTATCGTCGACGATATTGCGGCTAGCAACAAAGCCATTGAGATTAAGCTGACTTACAGTACGCTCTATTAACAGGCGGTATTGGTCGGACACAGTCTGGTCGTAGCGAAATTCAATACGCGGTTTAAGATACTGGAAACTGCGTTTGTTCGTCTCACCTTCCCGGTCTTGAAATATAGTAGAGAATTCCTCCGTGAGGGATGATTGCAGGCTGATCTTATTCGACAAGAGAATGTTGTGAGCGATGAATAATTCATAGCGATCTTCCTCGACGATGGCATTTTCCAGTGGATTGCTATTGAAGGAAAAGCTTTTATCCAGTGTATTAAAGGCGCCCTCAGCGCCATATTCCAGTGTATGACGGCCAAAAATACTGGTTATGGCTGTCCGTAAAATGGTTTCGCTTGCATCATAATCAGCGGCACTTGAGAACAAGCGAGTGGTCGTTCCATCCGCTATCATGTCCTGAATAATCTCCTCATCATCTTCAGTTCGATTCATTACGAACAGCGTCTTAAGCCGACCAATGCTTCCCACTTCGAATTCCAAATCGCCGCCAACTTCAAATTCTTTATTATCAAAACGGAAGTCGCCGTCTTCTGCAGCAAATGGGGTCAGCGCATTCCCTGTGCCAAGTCGAAATTGATCCTCTAGTTTATCTTGGGTATCTTCATTATCGGAATAGAGCGCATTCAAGTGTAG
>PVBE012026207.1_pt1 | contig 21853 bp, 22 predicted proteins | sample 1631181 | NCBI WGS metagenome assembly PVBE01 (sample SAMN08397723, study PRJNA350692) | Marine metagenome, whole genome shotgun sequencing project. | isolation source: water | place: Pacific Ocean | collected 2012-04 | reverse complement strand
CTTCGGGTTGCTGTTGCTACAGCAAAGACAATCTCATTTGTTACAGGTGCGAGTATTGTTCCCGTTGAAACAGCCCTAGGCGTGGTGCGAGCAGATGTGAACGCCCCTGAAAAATCAATCGTTGTTTCTGCTGTCAAAAAAGAAACTTGCTGGTTGTCGGTTGTCACAAAAGAGCCAAAATGGATTTGCGAGGGGCGACTCGTCAACACCGCAGAGTTGCCTACATATATAGAGCGAGCCACCGTTTTGTATGGCGATTCATTTTTACCCAACAACATTTCAGATATTTGCGATGAAATGGATGTGCCCATTAAAGAATCGTGTTCAACGGCAACATCTATTTTGGAGGTTGGCCAAACACTGGGTGACTCCCCCCGTGTTTCAGCAGCTAGGCTCCTGCCACTCTATCCACGCGAACCAGAAGCTGTTCGCAAATGGAAAGAGTCAAGACACCAATAAAAACCAACTTTTGAACCCAACAGGTGTACTAGGCACGCTTTTTTGGACCAAAAAGCGTACTTAGTACACAATTAGTGCTGATAAGTTCGTTTTTTGGTTATCTATTTTTACAAATTGGAGCCAAATTGGGAAGTTGGGTGAAGTGGGCTATCCACGTTGACGAAGAAGCACTCAGAAGGGAACTTTAATGGAACCTTTTGAAAGGCAACACATGACAGATACTCAAGACACAGCAGAACTAAAAAATAAACAAGTTTTTACTACCGGCGAAGCGGCAAAAATTTGCAAAGTTTCACAACAAACAATCATTCGGTGTTTTGATAGTGGACGCCTACATGGTTTTAAAGTGCCCGGTTCCAGATTTCGCCGAATTCCTCGATCTGAGCTGATTCGTTTTATGCAACAAAATGATATGGACATGACCCAACTAGAATCGGGGCCAATCAGGGTTCTTGTTGTTGGTGTTTCGGCACATCAAAGCGATCCGGTTATTAAAGAATTCGCACAGGATCGAAAAGTTGAGATTACCCACGCTGACGATGCTTGGTCTGCGGGATATATCACACACGCATTCAAACCAAATCTAATTTTACTAAACCCCACCTCTTCTGGTGTTGATAAGGGTTCAATTCAACAGACTATTAACGATAACCCAGAATTATCAAATACAAATATAGTCACAGTGGCGCCATCACAGCACAGTTCTGGAACCTCTTTCGGAAACACAAATAACACAGATGCAATTAAACAGGCCGTGCAACAACTCATGAGCGCGTGATGGAAGGCGTACAAGCAATGAAAAATTATAAACAACCACAAAACCAAATTCTTCTTATCGGTGAAGCAAACGAGCAAACAACCGCGATTCGCGCATCAGTTGAAGTTGCCGGGTATCACGTTGTACACGCCGGAACAATGAAGGCGGCAGAAGTTGCACTTGAACAAGCCGATTTTGGGCTTATAGTTGTTGATTGTGATACAAACAATGCCATGGCTGAAGCTATTTCAGAGTTCACGCAACTTCTTTCACCAAAAACACCAACGGTTGGGTTTACAACCTCTCGCTCTCAAACACTTGTCATGAAGATGGTGCGGAGCGGCGCCGCCGATGTTTTTTGTTTGCCACGCGATCTTGGAGTTGTAAAAGAACGAATTCAAGCAGTAATGTCACAAAATATTGTGGACAAACAAGAGACAGATAAAAACAATGAAATACAACGTCTTTACAAAGAGGTGCACCAAGCACATGAAGAGGCTGTTGAAGAAATAGAATCCTTAAGCCACACTCTTGCAAATGGACAATGTGAACAAGATCAACAAATGCGAATTGTTGCAATGGCAGCAGAATTCCGAACACTCGTTAGCCAAGAGTTAGAAGTTGAATCAATGCTTCGGACATCACTTGAATATTTGTTACACCGACTTGGGCCAACAAACGCAGCGGTGTATATTCGAGAAGGCGATGTTGGTTGGGGCGTCGGTGCATACATTAACTATGACCGCCAGGGCGAAAATTACTCTGAGTTTTTACAAACCCTTGGCGAGCAAGCGTGTTCGGTTGTTTCACAAGAAAAAACCTTACGCGTGTTTACAGACGGAACCTCGTTTACAAGCTGGATTGACACAGACGAACTTAACTTTGAAGGCAATGAAGTTTTATCTGTAGGGTGCTTTAACGGCGACCGGTGTATGGCTGTTATTGTATTTTTCCGAAGCGATTTAAAACGATTTAGCGATGAATCTTTGAAAATAGTGGAAACAATATCCCCACTCTTTGGTGCCCAACTCGGATCAATTCTTAAGATACACCGCCGAGCAGAAACAACATGGCCATCAGAATCTTTGGACACCGAAGATGACGATTGGTCATTTGGAAACGCGGCGTAATAGATCAGGGCTAATTTTTCGAGATCACCTTGATATTATTCTTGCCAACAACTCCACCAAGTTGTTCAAGTAATTTTGGTTCTACAACCACCCTGCGCTGACTTCTAATTGTTGCAACATGTTTACCCGTATGTACATATACAACCACCTCAGCAGGTGTGGCACCGGTGGCCACGCGGGAGGCACCAGCTTGCTTAAGTAGCCCAGAAGCCATTTCCATTCTAGACCTTGTGTCACCCCCATCAACACCATTTGTAAAGGTTAACTCTAACCTTCTTGCCAAATGTAAAGATGCATCTTGAACAGGAATCACTCTATTAATGAGCAATTGCAGATCACCCCTAGATCTGTCTACTTTTCCCACCACAATAACCGTTTCGTCTTGTTGTAATAATTCTGCATACCGTTGATAGGCGTCAGAAAAAATAACACCATCAATAGTTCCCCCCCGATCTTGTAAAGAAATAATTGCCATTTTTTTCCCCGCACTTCTACCGTTTCTAACAACCGTAAGACGCACCGACGACAGTATTCCACCAACAGTCGCTTCGCTGCCATCAGATTTATCTTTGAGTGACGTTGTCGTGTCGCTGCACCACAACCGAAGGGAATCTTCGTGTTGTTCGAGTGGGTGTCCTGAAACATGAATGCCTAACACGTCCTTCTCATAACCAAGAGATTCATTCTGGGTCCACGGTGTAGTTTTTGGTAATTTCCACTCCGGCACAGGCGCCACAGAATTGTTTGTACTGTTCCCGCCAAATAAACCACCCTGCCCACTTTCACGATCACGAGCGGCACTCGCCCCAGCAGAAATTGCTTGATCTAAACCAGCAATGATTGCCGACCGACTTTTCACACCATGGATAGTGTCAAAGGCGCCGCCTTTAACAAGTGCTTCAATTGTTCCCCTGTTAACAAGTTTTCCACTAATTCGAGAGCAAAAATCATATACAGAAGCAAAGGCACCACTCTCGGATCGTTCCTTCACAATAGCAGCAACAGCAGCGCTTCCAGAACCCTTTACCGCCTCCAAACCAAACCGAATATGTCCACCACAGTTGGTTTTTTCTTCACCATCTTCAAAAACAACAGAAAACAATGCATCAGATTGATTAATATCTGGCGGACCAACACTAAAACCTATATGCGCCACTTCGTTTGTATGATCGGGGAATCTTGTTTTACCACAATCAGTAATGTACGGAGCCCAGTCTTCAGTTTTTTTGGCCCCACTTTCATACGTAAGCACGGCGGCCATATATTGAACGGGAAAATATGTTTTTAGATAAGCGGTTTGAAACGCAATAATTGAATATCCAGTTGAGTGGCTTTTGTTAAAACCATATCCCGCAAACTTAAGAATTAAATCAAACAGGCTGTTTGCCTTGTTTTTATCCATTCCCTTTTCTACAGCGCCGTCAATAAATTTGGGCCGGTTTGCATTAATAACCTTTACCTTTTTTTTGCCAATCGCCTTAATTAATGTATATGCGTCACGGAGAGGTATATCACCAAGCCCGTGCACAATTTGCATTACTTGCTCTTGATACACCATGATTCCATACGTCTCTTCAGTAAAATGGTCAATGATTTTGTGCACTTTTGGCACTTGTTCTTGACCATTCTTTCGGCTACAGAACTCTGGAATAAGGTCCATGGGACCAGGCCTAAAGAGTGCATTTGCAGCAATAAGATCTTCTAGGCGGTTAGGTTTCATTTCTCGAAGCAAACGTCGCATTCCACCAGATTCAAACTGGAAAATTCCAGCAGTGTCACCACGAGTGAAAAGATCAACTACTTTTGAATCAATTAAATTAATTCGTTCTAGGTCAAGCGGGTGAGCCCCATCGTTTATTTTTCGTCCTACCGCATTCCATATATTTTTTTCATCAAGTGTCGTTAATACAAGTTGCCTACACAGCTCAATTGTAGACAGGGTTCGAAGTCCTAAAAAGTCCATTTTCAACAAACCAATTTGTTCACAAGTCGGACCATCCCACTGTGTCACAGTTTCGGCGGTTCCCGTTGCTCTACAGAGAGGAACAATATTGTCGAGCGGTTCTGTAGCAATGACAACACCAGCTGCGTGCACACCAATGTGTCTCGCATGATGTTCAAGATCTCTTGCAGTATCAATTATTGTTTTTGTTTGGTCCGACTCGTCATAGGCTTCCTTAAAATCTTGATTTTGATCTAGGGCGCCATCGATAGTGATATTAAGTTCTTCGGGTACAAGGTTTGCTAACCGTTGCCCCTCACCAGGAGACAGGCCGTGCACCCTAGAAACATCTTTAATTGCTGCACGTGCTTTGAGCCTACCAAAAGTAACAATTTGTGCGACATACCCGTATTTTTCACGTACGTATTCAAGAACATCGCTTCGGCCATTTTGGCAAATATCAACATCAATGTCTGGGTATTCGGATCGGTCTGGATCTGTAAACCGCTCAAACAACAACCCATATTTTACAGGGCACGCGTTTGATAAACCAAGCACAAAACCAACCATCGTTCCAACACCAGAGCCACGAGCGTTTGCAGGGATACCCCGTTGTCTTGCCCAATCTACAAAGTCCCAAACAATGAGAAAGTATGCGCTAATGTTTTTATCACTTAGAATTTTAAGTTCTCGTTCAAGCCTTGCACGAATTTCTTCTGTTACCCCGTCGTTTCCATATCTCCAAACAAGACCACCTTCGCAAAGACAACGAAGCGCGTTATCACAATCAACCTTGAGGTCTTCTTCAGAAACACTCTCCCCGGCACTTGAATCAAAAGGATGAAGTTCAAATTTACGGCAATGTTCCTTGAACCACTCTGTAACATCACCGCCCTTAAACGGTTCAACGGTGTTTGGACCAGTAACCCTTACAACCGGCGCATGGCTTTGCGTGTCATCTAATTCAACGTTGCATCTTTGGGCAATACGAACAGTGTTTTCGACAGATTCAGGAACATCTTCAAAGAGTTCACACATCTGTGCCGGAGATTTAACATAAAGATCCCGTGGATATGTAATTCGGTCTGGATCACTCTTTGTTTTTTGCATCGAAATACAACAAAGAGTGTCATGTGAATCCCAATCCTTCTCGGTTAAATAATGTGCATCGTTGTCGCAAACTAGTGGAATATCAAGTTCGTTTGCAAGTTTGATCAAATGAGGATTGATAGCAAGTTGTTCTTGAACACTGTGCCTTTGTAATTCAATATAAAACCTCGGCTCACCATCCCTGTTTGGAGCAAAAACTTTCTTGTGCCACGCCGCCTCTTTAACAGCCGCTTGCCAGTGCTCATCATTTCCATTTTCGACAAATTTGCACAGGTAGTAAGCAATAGAAGAACCCAAGTGCCCATTGATCGCAATAATTCCCTCTCCAAACTCTTCAAGTGTGGAATGGTCCATTCGGGGTTTGTAATAAAAACCTTTTAAAAAAGCATCAGAACTTAATTTAACTAAATTATTCCAACCTAAAATATTCTCAGCTAACAAAACCAGGTGAAAGCCACCATCGCGAACACCAGTCGGTTTTCTATCTGTTCGATCTGCAGGAGCTACATACGCCTCAATCCCAAAAATTGGTTTTACACCATGTTTTTTTGCTTTATTAAAAAACTCAAACGCGCCGTGAAGATTACCGTGATCTGTAATTGCAACAGCGCCCATGCCAAACTCTTTGACTTTTTCAAGAAGCGGGTCAATTTTGTTTCCACCATCTAATAAAGAATATTCACTATGTAAGTGAAGGTGGACAAAGTCGCCTAGTTGATCTTGCGAACTCTTTTTTTGTGCATCCATGCTTCCGCCATCATAGCAACATGCCGGATTCAAATAGAGGTCAAAGTACTCCTTGGCGGTGTATCATTCAACACATGGATTTACGCCAGGTGCAATTTAACCAAAAATTAGGTTTTTCACCAAAAGGGATCGCCTTTGCAATTTTTGGAATGGTTCTTTTACTCCCCATTTTGCTTTTACTGCTGGTGGCCGGGTTGGTTGCTATTGTTGCTTATGCCATTCTTTTCACGGTTTCATTTGTGGGAGCCAAAATAAGCGGTTTATCCAGAACTGATTCTGAGGGTCGCAGAAACGTAAAAATTAGAAAAACAGATTCTGATAGGCAGTGATTATGCCCCAGTCTCTTCCTTGACCACACTCCAATAAGCAGTTCTGAAATCTGCAGTCAACGCCCCAACTTTACCCCCTCCAATTTGTTGGAGGTTTGTGGTGGCTTCTCCCCCACTTTGCACCGTTGCTGCAACACCAACAACCGGAAGAACCCCCCAGCTAGAGTTTGTCAAAAACGCCTCATCGGCAGACAAGAAATCATCGAGAGAAATTTGAGAAAGTTCAGTATCTAGTCCCGAATTTTTTGCGATTGAAAACATCACATTTCTAGTAATTCCCGGAAGCACTGCCGAGGGTTCATCATCAACAGTTTCTTCACCCCGAGCATACGGAGTGACTAGCCGACCATTTCGCACAATAAAAACATTAGACACACAGCCCCCAACAACACACGCCGACGGAGTAAGCCATAAGGATTCACCGCATTTTTGTGACGCGGACAGTTGTAGGTTCAACAATCGCGACCAATAATTTAATGTTTTGTGCCCCGCCATTAAGTCATACGGGTTTATTCGACCACTAGCAAGAGAGACGTGCACACCTTTTTCAAATAACTGTTCTGGATATTCGGTTGGCGGTTGTGTTTGAATAAATATCGTTGGATCTGCACTTCCGCCAGATTGGTTTAACAAACTGAGGTTGCCACCAGTTAACGTTAGTCGCACACGCGCCTCTTTAAGGTTGTTTTCTTTTAAACAAAGTTCAAGCGCCTCAACAAGCGGTTCTGTTTGTAACCGTTCAGTAAGTCGGAGCAACCTCGCAGACTCTGCAAGGCGCTCCATATGCTGTTTGCCACGAAACACCACACCGTTTTTCGCGTGCATTGTTTCAAACAATCCAACACCGTGTTGCATCCCCGCGTCAAAAACACTTACGGTTGCAGCATCATCTTCAACAAACGATCCGTTTATCCAAACCTTCATGGTGTCCAAATTCCTGCAATAAACATAGGCGAATCCTTGTCATCACAAAGAATTCTTAGCCCAAACCGCGCGTGTTCACCAATACCAACAATGGCAACATGTGTTGCAGTTCCATCCCCGTAGTTAGGATTGTCGCCAGTCGACACCGTTACGCGTAAATCTTTTTTATCCCCAGACCACGCGCGAGATATATCAGAAAATGTTTTACTCACAGGTTCCAACAACACAGGATTCACAACAAATTCACTAACTATTTCTGGATTACTTTGAATCTGTGGGATAAGTTGAAGCACCTCATCTCGCACGTGTTGCTCAACAGCACTTGAAACCCTTGCCGACCACCAAGACATAGCGGCCGCAGCGACGATGATAATAATGGGCATGGTCCACCGAGTTTTATTAATCACGCTTACTCACCAACTTCTCTGGAGCGAAAATTATTTGCCCTGTTTACAAGGTCGTTTAGATTATCATTGCGTGGTTGTAAATCAAAATGCCAAACCGGATTTGCGTTTAATTCAAACGGAACTGCTTCGGCGGCAATGTCAACAAACGGCATATCCCACCAAGGTGATCGAATCCACCGAGTTGTCATTATCGATTCAGACTCGTCGTGTTGAATGCGAATGTCATATTCTCCGTAATACAAAAACTCAACCCGCAAAGGTGTTCTGCCCACCTCTCTGTCGTTTAACCACACCAAAGCATTGTCCGGCGTAGTCGAGATAGAAAGCGTCCGTTTTACACACCCAAACGGTACGGTAAATAAAATTATTCCTAAAAGAATCCGCATAAGGGGGATTCTATCATGACAAGAATAAGATCGCAGATATAGCCCCACACCCACTGTGCGAACCGAGATCATCACGATTGCTCATAAAAACTAAGGAAAACGAATCGCCATCAACCAAAAACCAGTGTGACTAATTATCGAACTCATCACCCCTGAACGTAGAGGCCAAGTAGTGTTTTCGAACCACCTCGTCATTAATAACGGTTTTTGGATCACCATCCATGAGATTTTTACCACTGTCAATAATGTAGGCGCGATCACAAATATGCAAAGTTTGTTGCACCGCGTGATCAGTCACTAGAATTGCGATTCCAGAATCGGCAAGTTTTCTTACCTCGGATTGAACATCTTCTACGGTGTGCGGGTCGACTGCCGCAAAGGGTTCGTCAAGTAAAATAAGTTGTGGACGGGTAATAAGAGAACGAGCAATTTCTAGTCTTCTGCGTTCTCCACCACTACACGTCTTTGCAAGTTGTTTTCTTTTGTGTTCCAGGTGAAATTGAGAAAGCAATTCATTGCACCGTTGTTTTTGAATAGGTTTTGGGATTGGCAGTGTTTCAAGAATTGCAAGAAGGTTATCTTCACACGTCATTCCACGAAACACACTTGGTTCTTGGGCGAGGTATCCCATACCTCTTTTGGCATGTTGGTACATGGGGAGGTACGTGACATCTTCACCATTAAACAAAACACGCCCCTCTTCGGGCGTGATCATTCCAATACACATGCGAAACGTGGTCGTTTTTCCCGCACCATTTGGCCCAAGTAACCCAACAATTTCCCCAGCATTTACCTCAATGGAAACCTGGTCTACAACTCGGCGACTACCATAACTTTTAACTAAGTTTGTTGCTGTTAACAGGGCCACTTTATTCTTCTTCTACTTGTTGTTCCTCAGAACTATCTTCTTCCACCTTGACACGTTTTGCGATTGGTGTCCACTGTTCAGGATAAAACCTATGAGCAAGAGAGCCAATGATTAAATGCATGTTTTGAAAAATATAATCATCAAGAACAATTTTTTGTCCATCATTTGTAATGGCACTTGCTTTCCACGTTTCTCTCGCATTTCCCGTTGGTGCAATCCAGCGTGACATGTCGATGTCAACAATCTCTTCTAAAGTCCACACGCCCTCGGGCGTAGCGAGTGCTTCTTCATCAAGACGGTATGTTTTTGCTTTTGCAGACATTTTCCCATATGCCCAAAAATAATAAAAACCAAACGGTAAACATAAAATAAACGCCCACTGCATTGGTCGATCATATTTACTTGGCGGTGTGACACTCCCGTATTGATTAAGCCCGTCATTTATAAGGGTTACAGATTGAGCTTGCAACTCGAAGTTCCCAGAAGACAGAGCTGACTGAAACAATTCCAAAGAAGTGATCCACCCAGCAGTGTTTCCCAAATCCATCTGGTCACCACTTGGTTCTCCCACTGGATTCCTTGCTGCGTACTCCAGGGACAGGTCAACCAATACACTCGCATCACTACGCAGGGAGCTACCTTTTTCAGTACCTAGAGCACCGTTGACAGCCTTTAAAACAACTGCCCGAGTTGCAGCTTCTTCTTGTTGTGGAATTGCAACGACATAATCCCAAATTCCCCAAAGACCCAATACGACACAAACAACAGCCATAATGATTGTCTTGAGCCAGTAACGAGTTGAAAGTTTTGTTGTGATTGCCACCAGATTGTTTCCTGTTCTATCGCCTTAGATATTACTCGTTTGCACCGTTTAGTGCTTTGCAAACTACTAAAATTGCAACATAAAGGTCATCATAAGTTGGAACAGCGGAGAGGTGTCCGAGTAAATAATCAAGTTTTCGACCATTGGTTGCAAGTGCGCCCGCTTTCTCAACGACGGTTCGCCCAAGTTCATCGGTTGCTCCGTCAAACCAACCCACAGATGGCCCATTTGGATTTTCCGGTTCTTTTATTTGACTTCTGACCGTTGTATTGTCTCCAAGGGTCACTACTGGGCAAAGCCCTAGTTGGGTTTTTGGCTCTCGGCAAAGAACGATTGTGGAAAACCCCCTTTCGTCAAGTGAAACTTGTAGATCCGAGGCGTTTTTTGCGACAAGTGGTGGACGAATGAGATACCGCCCATCATCAGCAATCCCATCAATATCCTCATACGTTTCAAGAACCTGTACACGCCGACCGTTTTTGGTTAAAGAAAAACGCTCTTTATTTGCGAGCCGCAACTCACCAATTGCAGATGTTAAAGCATCCCACCTTTCGCCTTTTCTTGCATTTGTAACCTTAATTTTTGATGCCCGCGAATCCTTGAACCACTGTGTCATTTTTCGTCTAGGCATAATATATATAAACCATTACGTTAGATTAATAAATTAATCCTTGTACGCCCCAGAAACCTCATCGGCGGACACCTGGTTTCCAAACCATAAACGAACAGGTCCAGCGGGTTGTATGTGCATAAGTATTGGGGATCCAGTTGGAACTAGGAATAAACTTTGTTCAACACCCTTGCCATCTTGCATCAACGCACGGATGAGGGCAACCATAATTTGCTCATCACCACTTTCGAATAACAATGGATCGCGCGTGTTGAGCATCGTTGTGGCAGAAGCATCAAATTCTTGCCACGCCTCATTTGTTGCCATACTGAAAGCAACGGCATCAAACACAGACCTCCATTTGCCCGCCGGAATAAGAACGGCTTGTCCTTGATGAATTCTTCGAGCGGCTTCACAGGTTGCTTCGACGAGCTTGTCTTCATCAAGCACATTACACGAAGGTTCAGGATCTTCGCACGAGCCGCTTGTACAAAGACAATCTTGTAATTCGCAACCAGTTTCTTCCATTTTCATACGTACACAAGAGTCCCCTTCAGGAGTCTCTGTGACACCTAGTTCGGCAAGCAAGCCAGCTATTTCTTGTTCAGGTAAGAATTCCAACGGTCTAATTCCGGTAGGTGCGGGTTGCACCAATGAGTATTCAATACGATAGTAACCATATCTGCAACCTCTTATGACGAAACTTCTCTTATTTGTATGTACTGGAAATACCTGCCGAAGCCCAATGGCAGAGGGTATTGCCCGCACGTGGTTGGAAAACAATCACATTAAGGGGTGGGAAGCGATGTCAGCGGGAACTTTTGCGGGAGAAGGGTATCCGACAAGCAGGGAAACAGTTGAGGCACTTTGTCACCACGGGATGGAGTTTGACGGGTTGAGCACACCGCTAACCAAGGAGCTAGTTGATCGCGCTTCAATTGTACTTTGCATGACTTCAACACACTGCATGGACGTTGCCTCAATTGCAGAAGATTCCTCTAAAGTAGAGATGCTCGACCCCCTTGGCGGAATCATTGATCCTGTTGGTTGTGACCAATCCGTGTACGATGAGTTAGCAGAAGAAATGTTACGAATAATTCCACAAAGAATGTCAAAAATAATAGAACTACACAAAGATAACAAGGATTAGTTTATGTCATTTCCCACGGGCACAATTGCAATTGGATCAGATCACCGAGCGAGAACAATTGTTGACGCAATTGCTGATCACCTTATATCTTCTGGTTGGACGGTTCACAAATATTATGGTGGTGATGCCGATTCTGTTGATTACCCCGCCATCGCAAAAGAGGTTACTGAAGAAATAGTTTCAGGTGAAGCGTCCTGTGGAATATTAATTTGTGGTTCTGGTATCGGGATGTCTATGGCGGCAAATAAGGTTGATGGTATTCGCGCAGCTCTTGTACACGAGCCGGTTGCAGCTGAAATGAGCCGGCGCCACAACAATGCAAATATTATTTGTATGGCTGCAGACGGTCCCATGGACAGTGATTACAACAAAATTGTAGACACGTGGCTCGCAACCGACTTCGAAGGCGGACGACACCAGCGCCGCGTCACTCTTTTTGACCCAAGGTCAACTTGACCGTGAGCCAACAACTTAAAAAGATTCAGCGAGATTGGTGAGAAGTCGAACGCCCCAACCAGTTGGGCCGGCGCAGAAAAGCCCCCGGTCACGCTCAACGCTGCTTACTCCAGCAATATCGATGTGTGCCCACGGGATATCTTCATCCACAAAGAAGCTTAAAAACGCAGCCCCTTGAATTGGATGTGCACCTCTTGCCGGTGCGGAGTTGTGTATATCCGCATGTTTCGCCCGCATATAGTTTCGGTGATCTTCCCACAACGGAAGTTGCCAAACCCGTTCACCCGAATGTGCAGCGCTTTTTTCAACACGCTTGCGAAGTTTTGTGTCGTTGCACCAAAAACCCGCACAAAATGATCCCAAGGCAACAACAACACCACCAGTGAGCGTTGCTATATCCACAATAGCGGTGGGTTTTAGATGTTTACAACCCCACGCTAAACCATCTGCAAGAACAAGCCGCCCCTCAGCATCTGTGTTTGTCACCTCAACCGAGACACCGTTGTACATCCTGATGATGTCATCAGGCCTGTATGCATTGCTACTCACCATGTTTTCTGCGCAAGGCAAAATTGCCGTAACACGAGTCGGCACATTCAGGTTTGCAATAGCCTCCATTGCACCAAGAACAGCCATGCCACCATTCTTGTCGTATTTCATCCCCTTCATACCATTGCTGATTTTAAGCGAATACCCACCAGTGTCGTAGGTAATTGTTTTTCCCACAAGGCACAGATGTTCTTTCGACTTTTTTTTCCCACCTGGAGTATGTTCAAGAATGATCATGCAAGGTTTTTCAGCTGATCCCATTCCAACATTCACTATGCCATTAAGTCCAAGTTCTTGTGCTTTTGCAAATGTAATAATTTTGCACTTGAGCCCACAACTTTTAGCAATTTTTTTTGCCTCTTTTGCCATCCACGGCGGGTTGCAAATGTTTGGTGGTGTGGCAGCTACTCTTCGGGCGTCATTGATCGCGTTGCTCATGATTAACCCACGTTTCATTCCCGACACACACTCCTTTGACGGGCTTCCAACAGTAAGCGTTTTTAAAACACGTTTGGTTGTTGTGGCAACACCACCGAACATGTCAACTCGCCAGTTTGCAATGTTCATTCCCTCAATAATGGATTCCCCAATTTTTTGAGAAGAGGCAACGCCTCGCGGGATGGTCGCCTGCAAACAAAGATCAATAGTATGTAACCCGATTTGATCAAGTGTTTTTATGAGAGAACCACCAATGCCCTGCAACCCAGCGTTGTTGAGATCTCCCCTTTTTCCAAGCCCAACAAGCAAGACTTTGTTAGAAACAACGATTTGCCCACGTTTTCCCGAAAAAGTTTTCTGGGAAAGTAACTCCAAAACATCTGTTTTCCACTTGGAAAGAGACGGCGGAACACGTTTGGAATCTTGCCAAACACCAAGGACAACGGTTGCAGAACGAGAAGATCCAATTTTTAAAGACTTAAACATGCGTTACAGCCTACCATGAACACATATGGGTGCAGTCCACCGAGTATTAGACGCCAATATCAACCGCGCCGCCGAAGGCATGCGGGTGCTTGAAGATATTGCAAGATTCGTTCTTAATAACAAAGGGTTGTGCGAATCAATCAAAAATTGCAGGCATGAATTACGAACACACACACCCAAAACAACACCTCGTGACACAAAAAATGACGTTGGCACAACCGTTTCAACACTACAAGAAGAGAGCAGGAATTCTCTCCACGACGTGGCGACCGCGGCGGGCAACAGGGTCGCCGAGGCACTTCGGGTCATTGAAGAACTTTTGAAACTCGAATCTCAACAAAATTCAACAGAAACAATTCGCTACACCATGTATGACCTATCTGCAGAGGTAATCGGCTTGCTTGGTGCGACAAAAAAACAACAATGGAAACTTTGTTTTGTGATGACAAAAAATGATTGTGTATTGGCGTGGAAAGACACCCTTACCCAATCTATCGTTGCTGGGTGTGACTGTATCCAGGTTCGAGAAAAAGAAATGTCCACCCAAGACCTCATCAAACACGTACAAGAAGTGAAGGAAATAGCAGATGTGTATGGTGTGCAAGTTGTTGTCAACGACCGAGTCGATGTTGCATTAGCCACCAAAGTTGCTGGCGTACACTTGGGCGAAGAGGATATGCCTATTCAAGACGCCCGAAAGTTGTGCGGGCCAGAATACATCATCGGCGCTACTGTCCACGACCCAGAAAAAATCAGCGAATTTATCTCCTGTGGCGCAGATTATGTTGGCGTTGGTGCAATGTTTGCATCGCAAACAAAACCAAATGTTCAAATCGCCCCCCTTGGCTTGTTAAAGAATGCCATTGCATATAAACACCTCGCTGTTGGTGGCATCACTCCCAAAAACGTCCAACAGTTGTACAGGGTTGGGTGTAAAGGTGTAGCAGTGAGTTCTGCGATTGCAAACGCAGACTACCCAGACAAAGTTGTCATGTCCATTTTACATACGGAGCACCAATCAACATGATGCTTGCAACTGCAGAACACCACGGTGTTGTATCAACAACACTCACAACATTCATTTCTCTGCTCGCGTTCGCAACGGTCGTTGGTGTTTTTGCAAAATTTGTTAAGGTCCCATACACAATTGCGCTGGTTCTTGCCGGTCTTCTTGTTGCGATTTTAGGCGCAGCTCCTGGGGGTGTTGTTATTACGCAGGAACTGATTATTGTGTTGTTACTCCCACCACTTCTTTTCCAAGCAGGTTTACACCTTGACCTTGAATTGCTCCAGAAAAAAGCAGTTCCGGTTGCCATTTTGGCAATCCCCGGCGTACTTGTATCAACGGTGCTCGTAGCGGTTGCTATCAGGCCATTTCTTGGCGATCAAGCGTGGTTGCCAGCGCTACTGTTTGGTGCGATGCTTGCGCCCACCGACCCAATCTCTGTTCTTGCAACGCTGAAAACAGCAAAAGCGCCAAGTCGATTAAAAACACTTATTGAAGGGGAAAGTTTATTTAATGATGGGACTGGCGTTGTATTGTTTCTCATTTTACTTGCGGCAGTGTTTCCTACAGGCGACCACGAGAGTTCGCTCTCTATAGTTGACGGCGCGATGCAATTTATTCAAGTTGCAGGGCTCGGCGTTGTCCTTGGTTTGGGTTTTGGTCTCATCGCATTTTGGATTTTACGCAGACTAAATGACCATGTTTTAGAAAACGCCATTACCATTGTGCTTGCATGGGGGTCATTTATTGTTGCCGAACAAAATGGCGCCTCTGGCGTGATCGCCGTCGTGGTCGCAGGGCTCATTATCGGAAATTATGGAACCAAGCTTGCAATGAGCGAACAAACAGTGCAGACAATAAACACATTTTGGGAATCAATTGATTTCTTGATTAACTCAATTGTCTTTTTACTCATTGGTTTTGAATTACAAGATATTGGCGGTTTAAAAGCGCTTCTTCATCAAGACGTATTGCTTGCAATCGGGGCAACATTCCTAGCAATTATGGTGGCTCGTGGTTTTATGGTTTACCCAACAGCTTTTACGATAGGAAAACACTGGCCCAAAGGTTGGAAGCACGTTGTTTTCTGGTCAGGGCTCAAGGGCTCAATCCCGCTTGCACTGGTTCTTGGTCTTCCGAGCGGCGAACTAAAACAAACTCTTGTCCCAATTGCCTTTGGTGTTGTGCTTGTTAGTTTGTTATTACAAGGTTTAACCGTTGGACCCCTCATTCGAAAAACAGGCGTGTCAAATGCCAGTAAGTGATTTTTCATTTACGTTTCTTGGTACAGGTACATCTGCAGGTGTTCCTGTTATTACATGCGACTGTGATGTTTGTACAAGCGACGACCCAAAGGACAAACGGTTGCGTTGTAGCGTTTGTGTTCGGTTCAAAGATGAAATTGACCAAGAGCGCGTTGTATTAATTGACACTTCGCCAGATCTTCGACAACAAGTTTTAAAAGAAAAACTTACTCGTTGTGATGCAATTTTGTTTACACACAATCATGTTGACCATACGTTTGGTTTAGACGACACCCGAATGTTTAATATTTCAATGCAACAACCGCTCAGTATTTATGCAGAGCGCCAGACACTAGAGCACCTTGCGAGGGTGTTTCAACACGTATTTGAATCACATAAAAACGTGAATGATTCATTCGTCGCAAACCTCATACCAAACGAACTTACAGTCAACGAACCCGTTCATTTATACGGCGTTTCCTTCAATCCAATCAGGCTCATGCACGGCAGACTTCCAATTGTTGGTTTTCTAATTGATGTTCCAGGTGGACCCAACATTGCATATTGCACAGATGTTTCTTCTATTCCACCAGAGACATGGTCATCTTTAGAGGACTTAGATGCGTTGGTGCTCGACATGCTTCGGTTCAGGCACCATCCAACACATCTAAACCTTGACCAAGCGCTTGAAATAGCAGAGCAGGTTGGTGCTAAACAAACATATTTTACGCACATGACACACTGTGTCTCGCACGCAAAAACAGATGCTGACTTGCCAAAAACAATCCACCTTGCTTATGACGGGTTAACAATCTAGTCTCTTGTTTTGTGTTTGAACTCTGAAGAAACTGGGTTTCGGACAGGGTTTACCTTACTATTTCCACAATAGTGCCCAGCACCACGGTGTCCCCGCGTTGATGCCCCAGCCCAGCGAAGGGCACTCTCTGCTATAATTCCGCCCCTTATGGCACAAATTCGCGCTATCCGAAATCGTATGACCGCAGTGGGCACAATCACCCGTATTACCAAAACAATGCAAATGATTGCAACCGCTAAATTCACAGCAGCCCTAGCAAGAGCGAAGGATACACGTCCATACACAGACGCGATTCGAAACCTTGTTGGTGAAGTTTCTGGTGCTGCGGGTGACTATGAATCATCTCTTTTTGCACCGAAGATCGAAGCTAAAAAAGAACTTCTTTTAGTGATTTCATCAGACCGTGGCTTGTGTGGCGCATATAACGGCAATGTTTTGCGAGTTGCATTTAATCAACTTCGTGATGCGAAGTCACAAGATAAAGAAATCGTCATTGAAACAGCAGGCAAAAAAGCAGCCGCTTTTTTCAAATTTCAAAAACACGACCCTGCTGAAAAACACACCTTTGGCGATACTCCAAAATTTGAAGATGTCGCAAGGTTGGCTGATAAATACATGACCGGGTTCGCTGATGGGGAATGGGCTTCGGTCAGTGTTGCTTACATGCGCTTTGAATCAAACGCGAGACAAATACCAGAGGTGATTCAACTTTTACCTCTTTCACAAGAAGAAAAAAGCGAAACCGGCGGAACTTCGGCTAACTATGATTTTTCTCCTTCTGCAGAAGCCATTCTTGACGACCTTCTACCACGAAGTGTTAAAACAACACTCTTTCAAGCATTTAACGATGCCGCAGTGAGCGAGCAAATCATGCGAATGATTGCGATGAAAGCAGCAACCGAAAACGCAAACGATCTTGGTAAAGATCTTCGACGAGATTACAACCGAGCCCGCCAAGCCCAAATAACAACCGAACTCACCGAGATCATCTCGGGAGCAGCAGCCCTCGAGTAAGTGACTATGCCCCTTTACACCAGAACTGGCGATGATGGGTCGACAGGACTTTCGGGCGGTGGTCGAACAGAAAAAGACAGCGAACGTATGCACGCCATTGGCGACGTTGATGAACTTAACGCAGCGCTAGGCATGGTTGGTGATGAAAACCTACAACCCCTTCAAGCACTTTTGTTTGAGCTTGGTGCGGATTTAGCCTCTCCAAACTCAAACGAAACGCGTCGAATTGACCAAGACGACATTGATCACATCGAACAATGGATTGATCAGGTTGAAGAAGAAAACGAGCCACTAGATTCATTTATTCTTCCAGGTGGTTGCGAATTTGCATCGCGACTACATTATGCACGAACAGTTTGTCGTCGAGCAGAGCGAAGCGTGGTAACACTCCATCGAAACAAAGGGTGCGCTAAACACATTCTAGTATTACTCAACAGAACAGGCGATTTACTTTTTGCAATGGCTCGTTCTATTAACAAAATGGCTGGGCTTGGAGATATACCTTGGACACCCAGCTCGCGAGCAGAAAACAATAACGAGGAATAATAAATGACTATTCGAATTGGTATTAACGGTTTTGGACGTATTGGACGACTTGTCTATCGGGCGGCAGCGCTTTCGGGTGATTTTGAAATCGTTGCAATCAACGATTTGGTTCCCCAAGACAATCTTGGATATTTACTTCAATACGACACAATGCACGGCACCTTTTCTAAAAAAGTGACTGTCACCGATAATGGTTTTGATGTTGAGGGTATGCAGACAAAATGCTTGAGCGAACGCGACCCAGCAGCATTGCCGTGGGGTGATCTTGGTGTTGACTATGTTCTTGAATCAACTGGTTTCTTTACCGATTACACCGGTGCGAGCAAGCACATTGAAGCGGGCGCAAAAAGGGTGCTTGTATCTGCTCCAACAAAAACTCCTGACGAAGTGCCAACCTTTGTCTACAAGGTAAACCACAATGAATACGACCCAGCCAAACACAAGGTTTTGTCAAACGCTTCGTGCACAACAAACTGTTTAGCACCGATTGCAAAAGTTATTGACGATTCATTTGGTCTTGAAGAGGGTTTAATGACCACAATTCACGCGGCCACAGCAACGCAACCAACCCAAGATGGTCCAACCAAAAAGGACTTTCGCGGCGGACGTAATGCGTACATGAATATTATTCCTGCAAGCACCGGTGCTGCTAAAGCAGTTGGTCTTTGTTTGCCACATTTGCAAGGTAAACTTACAGGTATGTCGATGCGAGTTCCAACCGCTGATGTTTCAGTTGTTGATCTTACTGTTCGCACAAAGAACGCAACAAGTTATGAAGATATTTGTGGTGCAATGAAAGCGGCGGCGGGCGACTCCATGAGCGGTGTTTTAGGTTACACAGAAGAGCCGCTTGTCAGCGCCGATTTTGTTGGTGACCCGCGAAGTTCAATTTTTGATGCAAATGCTGGAATAGGCCTAAGCGACACATTCTTCAAAGTTGTGAGTTGGTACGACAACGAGGCGGGATATTCCAACCGCTGTGTTGACATGATGAAAATGATGGCCGAGAACGAATAAATTTTATTTCAATTAAAAAAGGCGGCTCTCTGAGCCGCCTTTTTTAATTGTGTTTTTTTATGCTAATTCGGGGAATGTTGTTTTCACTGTATTGACAAGGTCAGCAACATGCGAAGCAGATTCATCCATCATTGCTTGTTCGGATTCGTCAAGTTCGATTTGAACGACACGTTCAACGCCATTCTTACCAAGGACACAGGGAACACCAACGAATAAACCGTCGATGCCAAACTCTCCATCGCAATATGCAGCACATGGCAAGATTCGTTTTTTATCTTTGATGATCGCTTCGGCCATTTGCACGCTGCCACTTGCAGGAGCGTAATACGCACTTGTACCCATCATCTTGACGATTTCGCCGCCACCCGCTTTTGCGCGTTCAACACACGCGTTGATTGTTTCTTCTGGAAGAAGTTGTGAGACAGGTATGCCGTGTACAGACGTGTACCTTGGCAGTGGCACCATGTCGTCGCCGTGGCCACCAAGCAAGAGCGCTTGAATATCTTCAACAGAAACATCAAGTTCCATTGCAAGGAACGCGCGGAACCTTGCAACATCTAAACACCCCGCTTGCCCAACGATTCGGTTGGTTGGGAAGCCCGAAGCTTTCCATGCTGTGTAGACCATTGCATCGAGTGGATTTGAAACAATAATCATCACAGCATCGGGTGCAGCAGCAGCAACCTGTTCGGAAACCGATTTTACAATTTTAACGTTTGTTGCAATGAGATCGTCGCGGCTCATGCCGGGCTTGCGAGGAATACCCGCGGTAACGATAACAACGTCGCTTCCTTCAACATCTTTGTAATCACAAGTACCTGTAATGTTCGCATCAAAGCGTTCCATCGGGCTTGCGCAGAAAAGGTCAAGCGCTTTGCCTTGTGCAACACCAACCGCATCTGGAATGTCAACAAGGACAACGTCGCCAAGTTCTTTCGAAGCAGCCCAGACAGCACATGATGCTCCCACATTTCCTGCACCAATAACGCTAATTTTTGCTCGTTGCATAGTTGTCAAACCTCATCCTGGTTGGTTTTGTGTAGAAACGAGGCATTATACCCGAACCTACGGTCGTTATCCTGTTCGCATGTACAAATACACCCTTCTATTTATCGTGCTGGTTTCTACTGGTTGTTCATCTGCTCCAGAGACTGGTCGGTCCCAATTTATTGCGATGTCTCCCTCTCAAGAAATGAAACTTGGACAGGATGTGTTTGCTGAAATCCTTAAAGAAGAAAAAACGGTAACCTCGGGAGTTGATTATGAAATGGTTCAGAGGGTTGGCGAAAAAGTTGCCATTGCTGCAAACCGGCGGTATCCAGAATTAGTTCGTGGGTATCAATGGAAATTTGCACTCATCAAGGACAAAGACACCGTGAACGCATGGGCACTTCCTGGTGGAAAGTGCGGCGTGTATACCGGAATTCTGCCTGTAACTAAAAACGAAGACGCCCTTGCAATTGTGATGGCGCACGAAGTAGCACACGTCATTGCAAGGCATGGCGCAGAGCGATCAAGCCATGCAATGGCAACATCAATTATTGCGGGAGTTGCTATGAGCGAAATGAACAAACGTGATCAAGCAATTGTGCTTGGTGCGTATGGCATTGGTATTGCCCTGCCGTTTTCCAGAACGCAAGAAACTGAAGCCGATCAGATTGGTTTGTACATAGCGGCCTATGCTGGGTACGACCCACGGGAAGCAATTCCGCTGTGGCAAAGAATGAGCAAAGAAGGCAAGAAAGCACCCGCTGAATTTTTGTCTACGCATCCTGCATCATCAACTCGAATAAGCAATATCCAAGGGTGGATGCCCAGGGCGATGATGTACTACGAAAACACGGTTGCGCATGAAGCGGCGCTTGGGAAATAGTTTTTCTTAGCACGAACGCCCCAACAATATATCGCTTTTTAAAAAACACTTGTTTTTAGACCCTAGTACCCAGTTAAGGCTGTTTTATTTCGCAACAGGTGTTTTTTGGCAATGTGTTTCTTTGATGAGAAGTGAGGAAAGGAAAGAAATGCAGAGGCAGATAGTCAACGGAAGAAAGGCAAAGTGCATTTCGGCGATCGTGTAATCTGACGCAGATTTTGCGGGACCATGCTGGGAATCAAGAAGGAGCCCAATGATAGGGCCAAAACCTGCTCCGCCGCCAATAAGAAGTGTATTCACGAATCCAAGCCCGACCCCCTCGCCCCCACACGGGCTGAGATCGTTTCCAAGCGCGTAGGCGACAACATTTCCACATCCAAAGAAACCCATTCCAAACAAACATATTCTCGCAAGCATTACTGACTCCCCTATTCCATACACAAGAAGTAGGTACGAAGCCAACGCTCCTGTACCACCAATAATCATTGGCAACTTGCGCTTCTTGATAAACCCAGAAAACCACCCAAAGAAGAAACTTCCCGGAATTGCACCAATAAAAACAAACGACGAACAGCTCGCCGCTTGTTGAGAAGATATTGAAAACGCTTTCTGCAAGAACACCGAACCCCACGCGGCGCCAAAAGTCATAAACACAGTAGCAACGGTTGCGGCAAACAAACCATTTATCCACGCCTGTTTTGACGAGACTATGTAACTAAGATGCGACGCAACCTCTTTCAGCCGAAGTGGCGGATTTCCCCTTGG
>PVBE010847997.1_pt1 | contig 21853 bp, 16 predicted proteins | sample 1631181 | NCBI WGS metagenome assembly PVBE01 (sample SAMN08397723, study PRJNA350692) | Marine metagenome, whole genome shotgun sequencing project. | isolation source: water | place: Pacific Ocean | collected 2012-04 | reverse complement strand
TGGGGGCTGCTCTCGAGATTTCTGGCTCTGTTCTGGTTCTGTCGTTCGAACTCGCTCGAATTCGCTCGCTCGCGAGCGTCTTCACAACTGCGCCAGGTCGTTCGGGAATCGGGTCGACACGCTATGAGGGCGGTGGTATCCCCCGCCCGGGCCCGTAGCTCGGTTGGTAGAGCAGGAGACTTTTAATCTCACGGTCCGGGGTTCGAGTCCCCGCGGGCTCACCATGTAAAACCTATTATATTCAAATAGTTATGAGTAAATAGGCGAAGTCTCAGCTCCAGGCTCGCATGAGGCTCGGAACGTCCTCGGAACTTTGTCAAACCATTTTTCAGGTGTTCAGGAAAGTGGAAAAGTCTCGGAGACCGCAAATGGGAACGAGGGGTCGAAGGAGCTACTGCCCTGACGAAGCTTCTCGACGAGGTCGCTCCATCTAGCTCTCGGACAGGCTCCCCCACCGACAGATTGATCCGCCTGAGTCGTTCGAAAAGCGCCGCACGGCGGACGACTTCGTCTTCACATGGCCGGCTCTTGCTCCTGCCGCGTGGGGGCGCGGCTGAGGAGCCCGGCTCGAGAGGGTCGCGTCTCTCATCACCGGCCGTGGCTTCCACAGAGAACTCCGACTCGTCGGGCGTTGTGTGCCCTGTCGGCTCCACGGGGTGTGGATGGTTCCTCGGATCGACTCAACATACCGCGGCGATTGACTACGCGAATGTGGTCAGTGAGTCCCATGTCTGGGAAGATCCGATTGAGGATCCATTGAGAGAAACTGCGCGGGAGCACGTTAGATGGAGCCTACATGGCTGAACTCGCTCATTGTCGAAGCCGGGGACAACCGTTGGTGCACGAGAATCGGATGCACTACATGCGGCGCGAGCGAGTTTCGCAATAGAGTCTTCACGGATGCGATAGAACTCGCGGGAATCGACGTTCCCGACTTCGCCAGGATGACTTCTCGGAGATTGCTCGACACGCTATCTCCGACCCAGCGGGCACCCGTCTTCGAGGAGATCGTGAAGGGTCTGCGAGGAGTTCGTTCGGCGGGCGCACCGGGACTTTCTGCGCTGCGTCTGGTGATCCACGATCTCGAGCCCCCATTCATGAAATGGGGCGTCGCGGCAAGCCTCTCGGAGCGTCTCGAAGGAACCGTTGCCGGAGAGGTGCTGGCCTCGATGAAATCCCATTCGGCCGAACTCTCGGAAATGCGAGCGAGGCAGACAGAATACGAGAGCCCCCAAGCCGTAGAGAGGCGACGTGAGGAGTGGAGAGCAAAGGGCGAAGTTCAGCGTCGGCAACACCTCGAAAGGAAGGCCGCTCGCGACCTGGTACGAGATCGGGTTCTAAATGAACTGGCTGCGTTGTCTCCGACGAAGCGGCTCCTAGCGATCGCGACTCACGACCAGAGAACCCCTCTGGACGCGGTCCCCGATGACCTCGTTCCACTCGACGCAGACTTGCAGAGTCTCAGCGAAGAGACGCGTACGCAGTTGGTTGCTCAGATCGGAAAGAGGCGAGGAGCGTGGGGACAACTCCGACGCCAATTGATCGCATTGAGTTCATGACCATCTGAGCGCCATGACCTTGCCAGCCGGCGGTGTAGGGCTGGATCGGATGTCCCGGCGGGCGGGATGATCTGTTGCGAAGGAGAAACACCGCCCCTCACTCACGCGGTCATCAACCCCACCCGTAGCTCGTCCACCATCGTGATGAGCTCACGCCGGGCCCTGTCGGGCAGCAGTTCGTTCCCGAACGCGCCGGCTTCGAGCAGTCCAGATACTGGCATCAAGAACGGTCCCATGAATGTCTTGACGGCGTCTCCTTGCTGGAGGATCAAGACCTCGCCTTTCTGCTTGTCTGCCCGCGCACAATCACTCTTGGCTATGCAGAATCCGTATCGGCCCTGCCAAAGGAGTTCGCCAGCGCCGACCTCCATTTGTTTCATGCGGCCGCGCATCTCCTTCGCGTCCGAGGTCGCCAATGCCCTTCCCCCTCGGTGATCATCAATGGCCGCTTTTGGGTGATCACCGAGGTCCAGAGCAGCGACGTCGTGCTTCCATACGGTCGAGATTGACGCTATCGGAGCCAACGGCTGAGTGTGACTCTGCACGCTGAATAATGGGGTGAAGTACCCCCTCTATTCATTCCCGTTTCTGTTTGGATCTCGGGTATTTCATGGCCCAATTGGGCCATGAAATATTCCAGACCTGGTGGCCGATGAACCCCATCGCGAGCTTCGCATCCGCTGCGGCATTCGTCCTGATGAGATCCGAGCGGTGTTGCTCGACCGACTCGGTTTGCGACTTCCCGAGCGCCTCTGCCTGCCTTCCCATGTGGACAAGATGGAGTGGCAACTCTTAGCGCTAAGTGCCTGAAAGACATCAAAAACGAACGTTGGACTGCGGAGGTCGAGCTAGGCGTATCGTGTACCTTTTTCATTGTGTTGCTCCTTTAGCATCAAATTTGGGGAGATAATATCCAAGGGAACCCACCGCCTGACGCGCTTCCACGAGGATAAAGCGTAGTGTTTTACACATATATTAGTGAGTCGTGAATCAAGAGTTATTTCAGGTCAAATTGACCCAGAGAAACCAGCTCATTACAGGGACGAATCGTCCCTGTAATGAGCTGGTCCCATCCCCATATTGGGGTACGAAACAAGAGGCTGACTGGGATGGCCTTCGGTGTTTCGTACCCCTGCAGGGGTACGAAATATCCAATGACATACCAACCAACAACAATGAACTGGTTTCAGGGTCAAATTTGACCCCGAAGTGAAAGGAAATTATTCCCTAGGGGATGGCAGATCTACCATAGGCTTCAAGCTGTAGCTCTGCACTGACTGTCTGAGCGACTCGGGATCAGTTAGATTTCACTTTTATGCTGTTTTCACCGATTGTGAAATCGTCTGTTTTATGAAATCAAATTGCTTTAATAGATTTTTCAAGTAGAATTCTATATATCCGGAATGTAAGACGAATTACATTTATTTGAATAGATAATTGCAGATAAGGGTATATTTCACGATATGCGAAATAAGGAAAAAACTGAAATTACAAAATTCCTGCGGGGGGAATTGTTCAAGCGATTGCCCCCGCGGGGATGGATGGTTTCTATCGAACCCCTGTCGACGATTGAAGCCAAAACTGTCGACGCAAAACTCACTATCCGAAGCCCAGGCCTAGGCGGGCTCGAAGGGGTGTTGGGCGTCGTGCTCAGGAGTACGGTCGATCCGAAAACGGTCCCAGTAATCAAAGGGCAGTTAGAGCAGTTGTCAGTTCCAGGTATTTCTGGATTTCTAGTGGGAGCCCCGTTTCTTAGTCCACGCACCCGTGAGCTCCTTTCGAAGGCGAATCTCAGCTACGTCGATCCCACCGGCAACTTGCAGGTCTCTATTAGCCGGCCGGCTGTATTTGTTGAAACCCAAGGAGAAACCAAGAACCCTCGGCGCGAGTCCAAACCTATGGTGAGTCTGAGGGGCCCTGCTGCAGCTAGGGTTGTTCGTGCTCTTTGCGACTTCCGGCCGCCGTACAACACGCGTGATCTCGCCAAGAGGTCCGGGGCTTCCTTCGCCACCTTATCTCGCGCCCTCACTCTACTAGAGAGTGAGGCACTCCTAACTATTACGAAAAAGAAGCGCGAGCGCATAATCACGGATATTGACTGGAGCGAGCTGATCCGGCGGTGGACGCAAGACTATTCTGTAATCGGAACCAATTCAATCAGCTCCTTCATAGAACCGCGCGGACTAGCATCTTTGCGAAAAAGACTCTCTGCAACCGCAGCAGAGTATTCAGTTACCGGATCTCTTGCAGCTCGGATTCCCACCTCGGTCGCACCGGCACGCCTGGCAATGATATACACCGCTGATCCTACGGTTCTAGCTGACCACCTGGGTCTTCGACCTACTGAAGCCGGTGCGAATGTACTACTACTTGAACCATTCGATTCTGTGGTGTTTGACCGAGCTACCGCGAGAGACGGGTTGATCTGCGCAGCATTCAGTCAAGTTGCGGTCGACCTACTGACCAGTCCGGGGAGGGGCCCCGCAGAAGGGGATGAACTCCTGTGCTGGATGAAGGAGAACGAAGATGATTGGCGCGCCTGATCCCGAATACATCAAGGCGCGTCGAGTTCTGCTCGACGCTCTAGCGGCGCTCGAACAGCATCTCGACTCGATCATTTTAGTTGGAGCTCAGGCGGTTTACATTCATGCCGGAGAGGGTGACCTGGCAGTTGCTCCTCACACGACCGACAGCGATCTGAGCGTGGACACGAGAAGCCTAGAAGAAGAGCCCCTGATCGAAGATGCTATGAAGACCGGTGGATTCGTTAAGAAAGGTCATGATCCGGGCGTTTGGAAAGGCGCGCACGATGTGACTATCGACCTCATGGTCGCGGAATCACAGGGGGGGAAAGGGCACGCGCGGCGCCCGTATCCCGCCCCACGATCGGCGTGCAATGCGAAAGGCTCGTGGCCTGGAAGGAGCCCTTGTCGACAGAGATAAGCAAACGGTCAAAAGTCTCGATGGCTCCGACGAGCGGGCCTTCGAGATCAACGTCGCGGGTCCAGCCGCACTCGTTGTTGCCAAGGTCTTCAAGATACATGAAAGGCGAGACGACCCGCGCCGGTTAAGCGATAAGGATGCACTTGATGTTCTCCGGTTGCTTCGCGCAAAGGAGTCGGCGGAGATTGCAGCTCGCATGCTGCGTATCGAGGCTGATGCAGAGGCACGAGAGGTTGCTGTGGAGGCTATTGGGCATCTTCCGAACCTCTTCGGCTCGCCCGATGCCCTCGGATGCATAATGGCGGCTCGAGCAACCAGGGGTCTCGAGGACGAAGCTGAAATCAGCCAATCACTGTACTTTCTAACGGATGAGCTGTTGTCAGAGATTGAACGATTGCGTGACGTCTGAGCTGGACGCGACGGACGCTGCGCGAAGCTTGCGCGGGCGGTCTAGCGTTGGCGATTCGCATTCTCTGGTGCGCGGTGAGCCATGATCAGGAGGGCTCGTCTGAGTCGCGCGTTTGGGTTGCCGATGGCGCGTGCGTTAATAGTTGTGACCCTTCGATGAGCTGCATTGGGAATTCCGGTCCACGCAGAGGGTTAGATTTTCGGCAAACTAGGCCAGGAGATGGCCAAGGAGTTCGCCATGAAGGGGAAGCGATATTCGGTCGAGGCAAGCGGCCGCTCTGGTCCCAGATGTGGCGACTTCGGGTCTTCGCGCGGGTCGACCCACAACGAGTTGATTTCCACCGCGATTCTCTCATCTCACTGTCGGCACCACCCGGTGAACGACCTCGAAATGAGAGACTACGGTGTCATCGCGATCAGTCGCGAGAAGCTTTCAGGCTCCCAAGATGACTTGGAGCTGGTCCGCCCGGCACCCAGAGACGGCGCCGAGCCGAATCCTCAATCAGACCGCGCAAATAATTGGAGCCGACGATTCGACTCGAACGGACGACCTGCTCATTACGAGTGAGCTGCTCTAGCAACTGAGCTACGTCGGCCCGAAACCCGTGAAGGACGCCGGGCCGCTTTGTGTGAAACTCCGCTGCGTTACTGGCACCTCCGAGCAGGACTCGAACCTGCGACCCGCTGCTTAGAAGGCGGCCGCTCTATCCAGATGAGCTGCCGGCGCGCGGTTGATCGATTCGGCCTGAGCTGGGAAGAAGTCCGCTAGATCATCTGAGCGCCCCGTGAGCCGGGATCGCAATGGGCGACACCAAAAGGTCCCGGTCAGGAGCCTACGCCCGCCACCGCGTTCCCAATGGCCAGCACCGATTTCAGGAGTGTGGCACGGCGGTGTGCAGAAAAAATTCGGGTGCCCGGAGGCGCGAGATAGGTCGCGCTCGGCGGATCACTCGTTTTTCGGCGACACCCAGAACCGATCGCGAGTGCTTCCCCCCTGCTTCCCGATTGATCGACAAGGATGAGACGCAACGAGGATGAGTCGTAAGTATTTGATATTGTGACGAAACATGGTGGCCCAGGACAGAATCGAACTGTCGACACCGCGATTTTCAGTCGCGTGCTCTACCAACTGAGCTACCGGGCCACCGAGGGAGCCGAAGCTTACCCGACCCCCGTCTCGCGTCGAGATCGATGCGGCCGAAACGATAGATTCTGGTAGTGGTCCCTGGGGGATGGGGGCACTTCGGATGCGACCCGCTTCGACTTCCGTCTATCTACTACGATCTCTATCCATTCACCGATGCGTCGCGCACTAGGGTGCAGACGCCACGGGCAATGTCGACGGGTTCCGATTTGGAATCAGGACTTCGGGACGCGTCGCGACCGGGCCAGCTTGCCGGCTGGCTTCGACGCGTGCGATGCGCGCCATCACGACATTCTCGATCGGGCGGTTCTTGGGGCCCCAGCGTCCGAACTGGTCGGTTTCGACGCTCACGATGGCATCGACGATTTCCATGCCGGAGCGTACGCGGCCGATCGCGGTGTAGTGGCCGTCGAGCGACGGCTCGTCGGAATGCATGATGAAGAACTGACTGCCGGCGGAATTCTGGCGCCCGGTGTTTCCCATACCGACCACGCCGCGCGTGAAGGGCGCTCGGCTGAATTCATCTTCGAGGTTGAAGCCGGTGCCGCCTTGGCCATCGTTTCGCGGGTCGCGATCGCGAGAATTGGGGTCGCCGCCCTGGATCATGAATCCTTCGATGACTCGATGGAAGGTCGTGCCGTCGTAGAAGCCGTCATCGACCCATTCGAGCACCTGGGCCACGGTTTGTGGAGCCAGCTCGGGCATCAATTCGATCTCGAGCTCACCGGCGAGGCCCGGCGCTTCGATCTCGATCCCGATGACCGGATGTTCTGATCCATCCGGCCAGGCGAAGGCGGCCGCCTGCGCCTTCCTGCTCTCGCTCGGGGACATCGGGCCCGTGCTTGCGCCGCCGGGAAGCCAGTCGTCGGGGACGGCGTAGTCACAGCCGAGGCCGAAGGGCGTCGCGAGGGCGAGGGCGAAACTCAGCCAGAGTATCGCCAGGGTGCTGCGGGCTGGCCTGGCCGTCGGCCCCTCCCGACCCGGTTGGACGGTCGGTTGGGCGGTCGATTGTGATAGCTTGCCCCACATGCTGACTACATCGTCTCGATACGTGAAAGAACTGAGCCCAGTTCGGTCCCGGTGCCGTCCGGACGCGGCTTTTCCTTGTCTGCCGCAGTGTTTCTTCCCGCTGCTGGTTTTCTTGCTGTGCGTGGGCGTTGGGTCGGCGAGCTCCGTCTGGGCCGCATCCCGAGCGCCGGTCGTCGGGCGTCGGGGCATGGTTGTGTCGACGAATGCGGCGGCGGCGGCGGCGGGTGCGCAGATCCTCCGGGAAGGCGGTAACGCCATCGACGCGGCGGTGGCGACGGCTTTTGCGGTCGGCGTCGCCCAACCCTTCTCGGCGGGCCTGGGCGGTGGGGTTTTTGCGCTCGTGCGCCTGGCGGATGGCAGCGTGCGTGCTCTCGATGCCAGGGAGACGGCTCCGGCCGCCGCCAGTCGGACGATGTTCACGGCGCCCGGAGTCGAAGAATACGCTTCGCGGCGCGGGCCGCTCGCGGTGGCCGTGCCGTCCTTCGTGCCGGGCATGATCCGGCTGCTCGAGCGCTACGGCACGATGCCGCTGTCGCAAGTGTTGGCGCCGGCGATCGAGCTCGCGGATCAGGGCTTCGAGATGGGCCGTTACCACGCGCGCATGGCGGGGTTCATGCGCGGTCGATTCTCGGCGGAAGAATTTCCGGAGACCTGGCGGATTCAGTTCGCGCCCTTCGACCCCGCGGCCATGCAGGGGCAGCGTCTGGTCCAGAAGGATCTCGCGGGGTCGTTGCGACTCTTGTCACGTCGCGGCGAGGGCGTGTTTCGCGACGGCGAGGTCGCTCGCGCGATGGTCGCCGAGGTACAGCGGCGCGGCGGGCTGCTGAGCATCGAAGATCTGAAGGGCTACCAGCCGCGTTGGCGGGAAGCGGTGTTGGGCGAGTATCGGGGCTTTCGCGTGGCCAGCTTTCCCCCGCCCTCGTCGGGTGGCGCGGTGCTGATTCAAGCGCTGAACATCCTCGAGGGCTTCGATCTGGCGGGGCTTCGAGCGGGCGGTGCGCCGGCGATCCATCTCGTCACGGAGGCGATGAAATTGGCCTTTGCGGATCGCGCGGCCTATATGGGGGATTCGGATTTCGTCGACGTGCCGGTGGCACGTCTGGTCTCTCGGGACTATGCGACGGCTCAGCGCGCGCGGATCAACGCCTCGCGTGCCACTGAGATTCGGGCTCCGGGAGGGCTGCCCGAGGATGCTGGCACCACGCACCTATCGGTCACCGACGCGGCCGGCCGCGCCGTGGCGCTCACGATGACGATCAACACGCCCTTTGGTTCGGGCATTACGGTGCCCGGGACCGGTGTGATCCTGAACAATGAGATGGACGATTTTGCGGTCGCCAAGAATACGCCTAATAGTTATGGACTGATCGATACCCGGGGCGCGAATCTCGTTGCGCCAGGCAAACGACCGCTTTCGAGCATGACGCCGACGATCCTCGACCGTGACGGCCGACTCTTCATGGTGTCCGGGAGCCCAGGTGGACCGCGCATCATCTCGACGACGCTTCTGACCGTGCTGAATGTCGTCGATTGGAAGATGGACGCGCAGGCGGCCGTGTCGGCGCCGCGCTACCACCATCAATGGGATCCGAACCGGTTGCGCGTCGAACCCGAGATCCCGGACGAGGTCATCGCGACTCTGGAAGCCCGGGGCCACGCGGTCGAGCGCAGCTCGCGTCACTGGTCGGCCGCTGAAGTGATCGTGTTCGACGCCGAGACGGGCCTCTATTTCGGTGGCGCGGATCCACGCACCGACGGCGCGGCGGTGGGTATCGAAGAGGTCGCGGCGCCCGACGGGCCATGATCCCACGAATCCTGTCGCCGATCCCGAAATGCGAACGTGGTTGCGACAGATTTCTTCCGAGTCGAGTCCGGATTTCGTTCGAATCCCGATCCCTCCGATTCGGGAATCTCACGATTCAAACACGACTTGTCAGCGGGCGCTGCCTTGGAGCTGACTGGTGTCCGGATTGAATCCGCCCCTCTTCGGACCGTGAAGATGCCTTTTCTTGGGGGTCTGGTGGCGGCGTGCTTCGCCAACGCCCCCCCTTGAGAAAGGACACGGAATCGGGTTCTTGGCAGATTGCTTGCGTTTCGGTGGACTAGAACTACCTCTCATCGGCGCATCCACACCGGGCATTGTCGCAGCAGGACGAGGCTACTCGATAGAAGGAAAAATAGGGATTTACTGTAAAGCGCGGAGCAATACATGGTAGATTTCGTTCGAGACCGGCTACGCGGCTATGAGTGGCCAATCAACGGCAAACAGCAAACAGGAAGCCGAAGATGCGACGGCAAATGCACATCTTGACGGCGTTGATGGCGACAGCCCTGTTCGTCCTCGGATCGGGGCTGCCCGGGCCCGCGATGGCGGTACCGACCGACTTCGATGTGCTGTCGGGCGGAACGCTGGGTGTGGAGGTCGTCCCCCTTGGCTGGGCGACGGGGATGGCGGCCAGCTACGACATTCCGATCGAGGGCGGCCAGGCCACCTTTGATCCGGAGACGGGAACCCTGTCCAGTCTATCGCTGGATACTGCGCATCGAAGGTTCGGACTCGAATCGCTCAGCCAGCAGGGCGGCAGCGTCACTCTCCCGCTGGGTTGGGCGGGTGGCCCGATCCCGAGCGTGGCTCTCGTGGCTGGGAGCTCACTCGTCCTCTACGACTTCGATTTTCAGATGGAAGCCGCTCCAGCTTCACCTGTCGTAGTCGCCTTTGCAATGCCGGAGGTAGTGCCGGAGCCGACGGCAGCGCTGGCCTTCGGAGTCGGAGTCCTCGCGATGGGGAGCGCAATAAGGCGACGCACCATTCGTTAGTCCACTATTCTCGATCGATTGGAATTCGCGCCCTCGAGCCCAACGCTCGGGGGCGTTGTCATTTCGGGCCCGGATTCTCGCTTTACCCTACGTCGAGCAGGCGGACTTCCGGAACAGGACACCGGCAGCCCGTTGGTTGGCGGTCGATCGTGCGCTCGGTTGGTCGTGTGCTGCTCAGGGGTGGACCGAGCTCACGCTGTAGGCATCGAGCCGGAAAATACGTTGGGCGACGCGCAGGACATCGTCGGGAGTGACCCGTTCGAGCTCGCTCACATAGCGGTCGGCATTGTCCGGCCCGAGATCGTAGATCGAGTCGAGGGCGATCTGCGTGGCCCGGGAGTGGCTGCGTTGCGCGTCGATCACGAAGTTACCCGCTCCGTAGCGGATCGCGCGTTCGAGCTCGGCGGCCTTGGGACGATCGTTGGTGAGTCGCTCGATTTCCTCGAGGATGCCCGCGCGCGCGCGGTCGATCTTCTCCGGTGCTGTCGCGATGTAGATCGAGAAGTAGCCGTTGGCCAGGCCCTCTACATTCGATGCCGACACGGTGTACGCGAGGCTCTGGCGATCTCGCAGCTCGAGGAATAGGCGTCCACCCTGACCGGCAAGCATCTGCGCGATCAGTCCCAGTGCGTAGCGGTCGGGGTCAGCGAGTGTCAGGCCGCGAAAGCCAACTACCAGATGGGCCTGGGCGCGATCCTTTCGGAGCTCGGACTCCCTGATCCCGACGTCGCGGGATTCTTCTGCGGGCAGCTCGATATCCCCGTCGCCACTCGGGAGCGATTCGAAGCGCTGGGCGAGGATCTCTCCGATGCGCTCGGGGTCGACGTCGCCGACCACCGCGATGGCAGTGCGATTGGCCCGCAACAGTCGACTCGCGTGGCGCCGCAGGTCATCGGCTGAAAAATCGGCAACAGCCTCGGGGGTGCCGCCTATCGTCAGTCGGTAGGGATGCTGCTGGAACTCGGTCTCGGCGAAGAGCTGGAAGGCGCGTTGTCCGAGCCGGTCCTCGCGACGTTCGAGCGCCGCCAGGGTCTCCCGCCTTTCGCTTTCGACTTCTTCTGGATCGAAGCGCGGGCAGAGCAGCGCGTCGGCGAAGAGCGCGAGGGCCGGCTCGAGGGTTTCGCTCAGACAGTCGAGGGTGAGTCCGAGCGAGTTTCGACCCGAGAAGCCACCGATCTCTGCTGCCAGGCTCTCGATGTCGCGTGCGAACTCCGCCGCCGATCTCGATTCGGTTCCCCGGCTCCACATCGCGCACAAGAAGCGGGTCAGACCGGATTTCGAAGCGTCTTCGCTGAGCAGTCCTCCAAGACCGGCGAAGCGCACTGCGGCAATCGGAATCTCGGGACGCCGCAAGACATGCAGGTCGAGTCCGCCCGGCAAGCGCGCGTCGTAGCGTTCGCCGACTCCGGTCGCCGCGGGTCGTGGGGGGCCAAAGAGTCTCTGCCCGACGTCGCGTCGCGCCGCGACGGGTGGGGTGGCGGCAGTCGAGGCAGGCGGAGCCTGGAACTCGTCGCTCGAAGGGGTCGATTGCGCGGCCTCGATCCCCGCGGCCACCGCTTCGCGAAGTGCGGCTTCGTCGAGGTGCTCGTGGCTCGTCTCCGGAATCAGCGCGGCGACGGTGAGGGTTTCTGGCAGGAGAAACGTCTCCGCCACGCGCTGTAGATCCGCCGGCGTCGCCGCCTTGAGGATCTCGATCGTTTCGGCTTCACGATTCCAGCCGCCGCCGATCGTCTCGAAGCCTCCGAGCTTCGAGGTCAGCCCCGAGACGCTCTCGCGAGCGAATTGTTCGCTGGCCAGAAAGTTGATTCTCGCCCGTTCGAGCTCTGCGGCCGACACCGGCTCGCATCGGAGTCGCTCGGTTTCCTCGACGACGCGTCGCGTCGCCTGCAGAAGCCGATCGCCATCGGTTTCGAATCCGACACTGAACAGGCCTCGGTCCAGCGGCGTATAGGCACCGGCGTCGATACGATCGACCAGCGCCTCGTCCTCTCGAATGCGACGAACCAGACGACTCGACTCGCATTCGCCCAGCACGTAGGCGAGCAGGTCGAGATAGGTCGCATCCTTGTCGCGAAATGGGGCGGCGGGCCAGGAAAGGTCGATTCGATGCCCCTCGAAGGAGCGGCGCAGCAGCGCGACGTTCAGCTGGTGCGGCGCGGGGGCATCGGGGCGCTCTCGTCTGGCGCTGCCGCGGCGGGCGTCGCCGAAGAGGCGTTCGATCTCCTCCGACACCTCCTGCGAATCGAAGTCGCCAACCGCGACGACGAAGAGGTTGTCGGGCGTATACCAACGCTCGAAGAAACGGCGTATCTGCTCGCGATCGAAGTGCGCGACGTTCTCTGCGGGGCCGAGAATCGGGCTCCCATAGGGATGCGTCGGGTAGCACGCGCGGAAGGCGAGATTGCCCAGGACATGTCCCGGCGTGTCTTCGGAACGTCGAATCTCCTCGAGTACGACCTCCCGTTCGCGCGCGACCTCCGCGGCGTCGAAGATCGAATAGCGCACGGCATTGGAGAGTACTTCGAGTCCGTCGCGCCATGCGTTCGCGGGCAGGGTCGCGTAGTAGACGGTCGAGTCAAAGGAGGTATAGGCGTTGATCTGGCCGCCCAGCCCCTCGATATCGCCGGCGACATCGCCAACGCTCCGGCGTTCGGTGCCCTTGAAGAGCATGTGTTCATGAAAATGGGCGAGGCCCTCTTCGCCCGGTCGTTCGTCCGCGGAACCCACGTTCGCCCAGATCTGCAGCTCCACGACCGGTGCGCGATGGCTCTCGCGGAGAAGGATCGTGAGGCCGTTGTCGAGGACTTTCTTGAAGGTGGAAGGCGGGTTCAAAGCGCGCTGAGCGTACCCGAGACCGCAGTCTCGCGCCCGCGGCAGCGCCGCGGGCTAGGCTTGCTGCATGGTCGTGCCCGCTGCCGTGGATCGAGAACCAGCCCTCTACGACGATTCCCAGGTCGGTGTCTATCTCCATTTGCCATTCTGCGAGCGAATCTGCCCGTATTGCGACTTCGCGGTCGTGGCCGCCCGCCCGCTCGAGGCGGCGCTCGAGGCGCGCTACGTCGCGGCGCTTCGGGCCGAGCTCGAGCGGCGCCGGGGCGATTTTTTCGGACGTTCGCTGGCCAGCCTCTATTTCGGGGGCGGGACGCCGTCGCTGTTCGGTCCGGATTCGATCCGCGAACTGATCGACGCGGTCCATCGGGCCTTCGAGCCCGGCGCGGCCTCGGTCGAGACGACTCTCGAGCTGAACCCGAGCACGACGGAGATCGATCGATTGCCGGGATTTCGAGAGGCCGGCATCGACCGGCTCTCGATTGGCGTCCAATCCTTCGACGACGTCCAACTGAAACGCCTGGGTCGCGCGCACTCTGCCGCGACGGTGCGCGAGACGCTGCGGGCGGTGCGGAGCGCGGGCTTCCGAAATATCTCGCTCGATCTCATCTTCGCCGCACCGCAGCAGGCCACGACCGACCTCGACCGGGATCTCGACGAGGTCATCGAGTGGTCTCCGGAACATCTCTCGACCTACGAGTTGACCTACGAGGCGCAGACGCCCTTTGGTCGCGCGTTGGCGGCGGGCAAGATGAACGCACCGGACGAGGACCGCTCGGTCGAGATGATCGAAACGATCGAGGCGCGCCTTCGGGACGCCGGCTACGAGCGCTACGAGATCTCCAACTACGCGCGGCCCGGTCGCCGCTCGCGACACAACGCGCGCTACTGGCAGCGCCTGTCCGTGCTGGGTCTCGGAATGGGGGCCCATTCGACCGAAGTGCGCGCTGCGCATCGTCCCCACGGCGCTCGCCGCGCCAACCCGCGAGGGCTGATGGAGTGGCTCGAAGCGGTGGAGGCCGGCGAGGCAGTCGGAGTCGAGGAGTCGCCGAGCCCTGCAACCGCGCGTGGCGAGGCTGTGTTTCTCGCCCTGCGCCAGCGGGAGGGATTGTCCGCGAGGCGCTTCGAGGCGGAATTTGGCGCTGCGCCGAGGACCTTCTTTGCTGCTGCGATCGACGATCTCGTAGCAAAGGGTTGGCTCGCTGAGGGTGGGTCGGCCGCTGGCGATCTGCGGCTTACGAGGGCCGGTCGCCTGCTGGCGGACAGCGTTGCGGCCGAGTTCGTCGCGCTCTCGGATTGACGCTCCAGGGGCCGGAGGGTATACGTGAGCACTCGGATACATTGAGGTTTTCATGCCTGGACTGAGCCGGCCGGTAAAACCGATAATTCGCGGATCCCAGCCCGCGTCGCGACTCTCGGAGCGCCAGGCGACGGTCTTGCGCGCGCTGGTGACCGCCTACGTCGGGCAGGCCGGCCCGGTCGCGTCTGGCACGCTGTCGCATCTGATCCCGACCCCACTGTCTTCCGCGACGATTCGCAACACCCTGGCCGAGCTTCACGAAGCGGGTCTGATCGACAAAGCGCATGCGTCGGCCGGGCGCATCCCGACGCCCCGCGGCATGGGGGTCTTCATCGATCATCTGCTCGATCTCGTCGACCTCGCTCCCTATCAGCAGCGGATGCTCGATCGTGCCCTGGACGGCGTCGATGCCGCTGAGATGCCGCGGCAGACCTCGCAGCTGCTCTCTCAAACGACGCGCATGCTCGGGTTCGTGATGGCACCGCGGGTCGAGTATCTGCGCATGCGCTCCGTGCATCTGGTCGCGGTCGGTGAGCGGCGCGTGCTGGCGGTGCTCGTCGCTGAAAATGGCGGCGTGATCCAACGCGTTTTCGACCACTCGGAGCGGCTCAGCACTCGGGAGCTCGAGCGCGTCGGTGGGTTGCTGGCGCAGCGCGTGGCCGGCAAGACCCTCTTCGACCTGCGTCGAGCGCTGGAGGACGAGCGCGAGCAGCTGAGGGGAGAAGCGGACGAATGGATGCGGCGGGTCTGGGCGCTGGGGTTGCGCGCCTGCGAGTTCGAGGGGGGTGATGATCTGGTCGTTGCGACCCGAACCACGCTTCTCGACCAGCCCGAATTCTCTGATCCGGAGCGAATCCGGGGTCTCTTCGCTGCGCTCGAGACGAATCAGAAGCTGCTCGAGCTATCGAGAAAGATCGCGCAGACCGATGGGGGAGAAGCGCAGGTCGGCCTCTCGATGAGCATCGGCCAGGAACTGGGTGAGCCCTCCCTGCGCGACTGTGCGCTGGTGGTTGTCCCCTATGGGTGCTTGCTTTTGACGGATCGGGACCCACTCCTTGCGCTCACGGACCCGGAGCAGACTCCATCTGAGGACTGTTCTCTGGGCGTGTTGGGGGTGATTGGGCCCCAGCGTATGGACTATGGGCGGGTGATTCCGCTGGTCAGCTATTGCGCCGACCTCGTGACGCGGAAGCTGCTGGCCTGAGGCCAGAGTGTGGAAGACTTCAGTGAGTGAAAAGCCCTTGGACGACGAAATCGACTCGCGCAATGATGAGGACGGCCCGCAGATCGAGGCCAGCGCCGAGATTGAAGAAGCGCTCCGCGCGGCGACCGAGGCCCTGGAATCCCGACGAGAGGAAGCCACAGCGGCCGGACAGGTGTCGTCGTCGTCACCCGACAAGCTGACGATCGAGCTCTTGAGCGCCGAGCTCCAGGAGCTCAAGACCATCCACGACGACAAGCTGAAGGAGGCCCAGGCGCAACAGGATCAGTTTCTTCGACTTCAGGCCGAATTCGAGAATTTCCGAAACCGTGGTCTCAAAGAAAAGCAGGAAAGCCTCAGGTTCGGTCACCAGAATTTCGTCAAGGATCTGCTTTCAGCGGTCGATAATTTGGAACGAGCCCTTGAGCACGGGGCGCAGAACGCGAGCGATGAGGTCAAGGGAATCCTCGCGGGCGTCGAGCTGGTGCAGCGCGAGATCCTCGCGACATTCGCCAGGTCCGGCGTTCGGGAAATCGAAGCGGAGGGCCAGATCTTCGACCCGGCGGTGCACGAGGCGATGGGTCAGCTGCCCAGCGCAGAGGTTCCGGCCAACAGCATCCTTCAGGTGCTCCAGAAGGGGTATGTGATCCATGACCGGATGCTGCGTCCAGCGCGGGTCATGGTCGCCCGCGAAGCCGACGCTTCGGCGGCGGGGGCGCGAGACGAGTCGGCTGACGACGAATCGGGAGACAAATCGGGATACAAATCGGGATACAAATCGGGATAGATCCAGGATTGGCTCGCTTTGGCCAGTGGGATCCGAGGCCGAAGGGGATGAGCCACGATGAGCAAGGTGATCGGGATCGATCTCGGAACCACCAATTCCTGTGTAGCCGTGATGGTGGGGGATCGGGCCGAGGTTATTGCGAATGCCGAGGGCGCGCGTACGACGCCCTCGATGGTGGCCTATACAGAGAGCGGTGAGAAGCTGGTCGGCCAGATCGCCAAACGCCAGGCCGTCACCAATCCGGATCGCACGATCTTCGCCACCAAACGCCTGATCGGTCGCAAGCGGGATGCCGAAGAGGTCCAGGTCTTCGCGCGAGTTGCCCCCTTCGAGATCGTGGCGGTCGAGAACGGCGATGCCTGGGTCGAAATCGACGGCAAGGCCTGTTCGCCCCAGGAACTCTCCGCGATGCTGCTGTTGCGGATGAAGGAAACGGCGCAGGAATACCTCGGTGAGGTCGTCGAACAGGCGGTCATCACCGTCCCCGCCTACTTCAACGATGCCCAACGGCAAGCCACCAAAGAGGCTGGCAAGATTGCCGGGCTCGAAGTCATGCGCATCATCAACGAGCCCACCTCCGCCGCCCTGGCCTATGGCATCAAGCAAGAGCAAGACCAGAAGATCGTGGTCTTCGATCTCGGCGGCGGCACCTTCGACGTTTCGATCCTGGAACTCGGCGACGGCGTCTTTCAGGTGTTGAGCACCAACGGCGACACCTTCCTGGGCGGCGAGGATTTCGACAACGTGCTCGTCGATGCCCTGGCCGAATCCTTCGAGAAGGAAAACCGCGTCGATCTGCGCGCCGACCCGATGGCGCTGCAGCGTCTGAAGGAGGCTGCGGAGCGTTCGAAGCAGGAGCTCTCGTCGACTGAGGTCACGGACATCAACCTGCCCTTCATCTGTGCGGATGAGGAGGGCCCGAAACATCTGGTTTATTCGATGACGCGCGAAGAGCTCGAAACCCTCGTCGGCGACCTGATCGCACGCCTCGACGAGCCGTGTCGGATGGCACTCGAGGACGCGGGTCTCACGGCCGCCGAGATCGACGAGGTCGTGCTCGTCGGGGGCATGACCCGCATGCCACTGGTGCAGAAAAAGGTCGAGCAGATCTTCGCCAGAGCGCCGATGCAGGGCGTCAACCCGGACGAGGTGGTCGCGGCCGGCGCCGCGATTCAGGGCGGCGTGCTCACTGGCGAGATCGAAGAGGTGCTGCTTCTCGACGTGACCCCGCTCTCCCTGGGCGTCGAGACCCAGGGCGGTGTGGCGACCAAGATCCTCGAGAAGAACACCACGATTCCCTGCACCAAGAGCCAGATCTTTTCCACCACCGAGGACAGTCAGGACGTGGTCCGGATCCACGTGCTGCAGGGCGAGCGCGAGCTGGCGGCGGACAACATGACTCTCGGGCGCTTCGAGCTCGTGGGCATCCCGCCCGCGCCTCGCGGCGTCCCGCAGATCGAGGTCACCTTCGCGATCGACACCGATGGTGTGGTCAGCGTCTCGGCCAAGGATCTCGGTACCGGCAAGAGCCAGGGCGTGGACGTCACCGTTTCGAGCGGTCTGACCGAGGAAGAGGTCGATCGTCTGGTCGAGGAGGCGGCGGGCGCCGCCGTGAGCGACCAGGCCCTGCGTGGGCTGATCGACTTGCGCAACAAGGCCGAAGGTCTCATCTACTCCGCCTCCAGGACCCTCGAGGAATTCGCCGCCGATGTCGATGAATCGGACAGAAAAGCGATTTCGGATCAGATCGAGAAGACCCGGGCCCAACTCAGCGGCGAGGATCCCGAGGCCCTCGAGTCGGCGCTCGACCAACTGTCGAGGCTCAGCTACGGCCTCACCGAGAGGCTCTACGCGACCCTGGGCGGCGCGGATGAGGATCTCGGCAAAGACGCCGACGACGAATGATCCCTTCCCCGGCTTGACATCGCGATGACCGTGACGAAGCTCCCGCGCTGTGACCCGCAGGGACACTGGGCGCTCTTGCGCCCGCTGGGCGCGGCGGCTTGCAGCCAGGGGTGTGCGGGGCCCTTGGCGTCTTGAGGATTGGACCTAGGAAGGGGTCGGCCAAGTGAGCAAGCGGGACTATTACGAGGTGCTCGGCACCGAGCGGGGCGTCTCCGAGGCGGATCTGAAGACGGCTTATCGCAAGCTCGCGATGCAATTCCACCCCGATCGAAATCCCGGCGACAGCGCGGCCGAAGAGCGCTTCAAGGAGGTCTCCGAGGCCTACAGCGTGCTCTCGGACGCTGACAAGCGAGCCCGCTATGACCGCTTTGGCCACGCCGGACTCGGCGGTGCGGCGGGTGGCCAGCCCGGTGCCGATTTCGGGGATCTCGGGAATTTCGGTGATCTCTTCAACGATCTCTTCGGCGACGTCTTTGGTGGCCGAGGTCGACAGGGCGGAGGTCGACGGGGTCGCGGACAGCGCGGTGCGGATCTTCGTTACAACCTCCAGATCGATCTCGATGACGTGCTGAACGGGTGCGAGCCCAGTCTCAAGATCCCCAAGATGAAGCGTTGCGAGACCTGTTCGGGCTCCGGCGCAGCCGAAGGTTCGAAGCCAGCGCGCTGTGGACGCTGCGAAGGCACGGGCCAGCTGTTCTTCCAACAGGGTTTCTTTCGCGTCAACCGACCCTGTGACGTCTGCAGCGGTGCGGGAGAGGTCATCCAGAACCCGTGTGGCGGCTGCCGGGGTACGGGTCGCGTCGAGGGCCAGCAGACGCTCCAGGTGCGCGTTCCGCCGGGGGTCGAAGATGGCGCGCGCCTTCGAGTCGCGGGCGAGGGCGAGGCGGGCATCGCCGGGGGTGAAGCGGGCGATCTATATGTCGTGATGGTGCTCCGCCAGCATCCGCTCTTCGAGCGCGAGGGGACGGATCTGCAGATCGAGGTGCCGATCCCCTTCGTTCAGGCGGCCCTGGGCGCGGAAGTCGAGGTGCCGACCCTGGACGGAAAAGTCAAGCTCCAGATTCCGGAGGGCACACAGTCGGGGCGCGTACTGCGGCTGCGCGGCAAGGGCCTGCCGCCACTCCAACAGCGAATGGATCCGGCGCAGCTGGCGCGCATGCGGGGCGATCTCTACGTGCGGGTATTCGTCGAGGTGCCCTCGAAGCTGAACAAGCAGCAGCGCGAGCTGCTCCAGGAATTCGCGTCGATTACCGGGACCGAGGTCTCGCCCGCCACCAAGGGCTTCGTCGACAAGCTGCGTAACTTTTTTGACTAGCTTCGACTAGAGCTTCCCTTGTAGCATCGCGGGCGGTGTCGTACTCGCGGCAAATGGGGGGTCGGCGATGATGGGAAAGCTCGGGACGGTCAGGGGTGGACGTCGATCGCGCGTCGCCGCGCTGCTGGGACTGATTGCGACGCTGCAGTTCGGCTGTACGTTGGCCGGGTTCGGGCCTGCCGGTGTGCCGCCGGAAGAACGCCTGGCCTACGACTCAGCGATGGGCAACTTGCCCGCCGATCCGCGGGCGGCTGAAACTGCCCTGCAAGAATTTCTCGCGATGTATCCGAAGAGCTCTCTCGCCGATGATGCGGCGGAGCAGCTCGCAGATCTGGCCTTTGCCGCGGACCGAGAGGACGAGGGACTTCGATGGCTGGGCCGCATACTCAACGAATCACCCGACGCCGATCGTGCGGCCACGGCCCGCCTGCGTCTGGCGCAGTACGAATACGCTCGCAACAGATGGATCATGGCACGGCGCCTGCTGGAGCCGCTTCGACTCGACCGTCTGAGCCTCTCCGATCAGCGGGCCGCGTTGCGGCTGCGAGTGGTTCTGTCCCAGACACCCAGCGAGCGCCTCGGTCATCTGAGCGATCTTCGTCGCACGCTGGACGCTGAGATTCACGATCGAAGTCGAGACGCCGCCAGCCGTCGACGGCTGACCGAGCGCCTCGCGGTCGTCGATCAGGAGATCCGGGACAGGGCGAGGCGGGTGGCGACTGCAGAGCTCGAGGTGATGCTCCGGGATCTGCGCAGAGATCCGCCCGCTGGCCGGATCTTGCTCGAGCTCAGCCAGCGCGACCTCGACTCGGGGGAGCTGGCCCGCGCGGCCGAGCGCATCGATCGGGCGGAGTCCCTGGTGCAATCGGAGCTCGAGCGCGGCGACCTGCGCATGCTGCGAGAACGGCTGGCGCTCTTCGAGGCCAGCGCGGAGGCCGCCGCGGAGTTGCCGCCGCTTCGGGCACTGGTCGACCGCCCGCGTCCGCGCAGCGACGGTGCGCGCGGAAAGATCGGCGTGGTGCTCCCGCTGTCTGGAGATTTCAGTGCTTTTGGAGAGCAGAGCTTGCGGGGATTGCTGCTGGCGGCGGACCTGTTCGAGCTGAAATCGGAGGACCAGGGCGACGCCTTGGGAGTGCTCGAAGGCGATCGGATCGACGAACCGGCCCTTCGCGCCGACGACGAGCCGGGGGCGGCCGTGATCGATTGGGCGACCGGGTCCGAGCCACTCGAGCGGTTCGGGCCGCGCAGCGAGATTCGTCTGATCGTGCGCGATAGCGAAGGCGACCCGGACAAGGCCGCCGCCGCGGTTCGCGAGCTGGCAGCAGATCCCGACATCGTCGCGATCGTGGGGCCGATCTTCAGCGCCGAGTCGTTGGCGGCGGCGGAAGCGGCCGAGCGAGCAGCGATGCCGTTGGTCAGTCTCTCCCATCGCGAGGAAGTGCCGGCTGGGCGAGCTCATGTATTTCGCACGCGCACCACGCCGGCCGACGAGGTGGGTGCGCTCGTGGACCACGCCGTGGATGTGCTCGAAGCAGGACGCTTCGCAGTGCTGTATCCGCAGAACCGCTACGGGCGGGGGATGCGGAAGCTGTATTGGGACGCGGTGATCGCACGCGGCGGCAAGATGGTTGCGATGTCGAGCTACGACCCGGAGGCCACCGATTTCGCGGCGGCGATCCGTGACATGATCGGATACCGATTTCTCACCCATTGGGAGCGCAAGGCGCTTGCCGAACGCGTCGAGATCCTGCGCGCGGCACGCACACTGACCCCCGAGGACGCGGCGCTCGTGCACGCGGCCGTGTATTCGATTCTCGGCCCCGAGCTGCAGCCGCTTCCGCCAATCGTCGACTTCGACGTCCTCTTCATTCCGGATGCTGCGGACAAGGTTTCGCTGATTGCTCCGGGACTCGCCTTTCACGAAATTCGGGATGTCAGATTGCTCGGGTCCAGTGATTGGCTCGACGAGAAGCTATTGGCGGTCGGGCGACATCACGTCTCCGGTTCGGTCGTCAGCACACCATTCTATCCCCAGAGTGATCTGCCTTTCGTTGCCGAATTCGTCGAGGCCTTCCGGCGGACTTTTGGCGAGGAGCCCGACGCGTATGCCGCCCAGGCTTTTGATGCCTGCAACCTCGTGCTCGTGCAACTCGCCGCCGACCGGGACGATCGCGGCGAAATGCGGGATGGCTTGTTGCGCATTCGTGCCTATCCCGGCGCTACGGGTGTGTTGACGATGCGTCCCGATGGCAATGCGCGCCGCCGACCCTTCTTGCTCGGGGTCAAGGGACGCCGTTTCGTGCCGCTGGATTGAGAACCCTTCCTGCACATCTATGCATGGAAACTGCCGATTGGAGCCCGTTCTCAGCCTTCTGATTCAAAATCCAAGTAGACCCCGCGAGTCTCAAGTCGGCCCCCAGCCGGCCGTTAATAATGCTATGGATTGCAGGCCCCCGTCTGACGGTCTTCCGGAAGAGCTGCCCGTATTGGCGCTTCGGGAATTTGTCGTCTTCCCCTATATGGTGGTCCCCCTCATTGTCGGTCGGGAAATGTCCATCAAGGCGCTGGAGGAAGCCGCTGAAAACGACAAGCGGATTCTGCTAGCCACTCAACACT
>PVBE012370201.1_pt1 | contig 21855 bp, 15 predicted proteins | sample 1631181 | NCBI WGS metagenome assembly PVBE01 (sample SAMN08397723, study PRJNA350692) | Marine metagenome, whole genome shotgun sequencing project. | isolation source: water | place: Pacific Ocean | collected 2012-04 | reverse complement strand
CCCCGCCCATCGCTACCGCGGTTCCGATCAGAACGAGCGTCGTCGCTCCGAAGAGGAACTGCGGGTAAAAGGGGTTGTTCCTGGCCCACTCCATCGGCCCCCCGTGCGTGATCATTTTCCTTCCCTTAAGTAACTGAATGGTTACTATATATCCCGACTCACGTTCCCTGTCAATGGAAAATAACCGATCGGTTACTTATGAAGAAAAAAAAACAGGTTCGCAACCCGGAAAAGACCCGTGCACGCATCCTGAAGGCTGCAACAAGGCTCTTTACGAAATCGGGCTACCAGGGAACTTCCCTGAGTGAAATCGTGAAAGCGACCGGGATCAACAAAAGAATGATCTACCACTACTTCGGAGACAAGCGGGGACTCTACCGCGCCGTCTTCGTGCAGGAGTGGGCGGAACTGAAAGTCTGGTTTGACCGCGCCGTGCAGGATCATGTGCATGAAACCGGCAACTTCCGGGAACTCATGGTGAAACTGGTCGAGGTTTTCTTCGACTTCCTCTCCGAACATCAATACTTCACCCGCCTCATGATGTGGGATGGCCTCGAAGGGGGGGATGTTTCAAACGCGACGTGGAAGGAGATCCGCGGACCGCTCTTCGTGCAGGCGGAATTCATCATTCATGAGGCACAAAAAGAAGGGCTCCTGGATCCGGACTTTGATCCGGGCCATCTCATCATCAGTTTCCTTGCGATGACCACCTATTACTTTGCCTACGCCCCTTCGCTGGCCGACATAATCCGCAAGGATCCGCTCGCGCCCGCAACACTCCGCGAAAGAAAGAAACAGACCACGCTCCTGCTGGAGGCGATTTTCCGGAAATAGCAGGACCTACTTCGCCGGGGGAGAATGTTCGTGCCGGTGGTGCAGGTCCGGCCAGTGCGCGTGCGAATGCGTCACCGGTTCATGCCGGTGGGAATGGCAATGCCAGAGGGAGGCGGGAGGCCCTTCATGCCCGTGCGTGTGATGCCCGTCATCATGCCGGTGCCAGTGATCATGTTCCATCAGCCCGTGCGTATGTTCGTGCGTATGGCGTTCGCGGAGGAAGAGAAAGACGAGCGACACCACGAGCAGCCCCGCGGCAGCCACCTGCAGGAACGAGATCCCCTCCCCCAGGAACGCAGCCGAAAGCGCCACGCCGAAGAAGGGCGCACTCGCAAAGATCATTTGTGCCCGGGTGGCCCCGAGGATCTGGGCGGACAAGATATAAAGAACGATGCTGAGCCCGTATGCGAAGGCACCGACGCCAAGCGCGATTCCGATCCCGGGGAGCTCTCCCAGGCTTCCCGAAATCGCGACACCGATTCCGAAATTGACCACGCCCGCGATAAGCCCCTTCCAGAGCGTGATCTCGGCCGGACGGATCCCGTCGATCAGAGCGGTGAAATGGTTGTCGAATCCCCAGCAAAAACAGGCTCCGGCAACGAGCATCACCGCCAGGATCCCGGGTGTCCCCTCCCCCCAGGAAAGAAGAACGGCGGCGGCAACGGTTCCGGCCACACCGACCCACCCGCGTGCGCCGAGCTGTTCCCGGAAAATCCACGACCCGAGAAGGGCCGTCGCGATCAGTTCCAGGTTGAGCCACATGGAAACGGAGGCGGCGGAAGCCAGTTGGAGCCCGAAGAGCAGCAGAACCGGCCCCGCTATGCCGCCAAGGCCGATCGCACCGAGAAGCCGGCGCCCGTTTTTCTTCCCCAGTTTCCACGGGGCACGCACGCCCCCTTTCCGGAGGACGAGTGGAAGAACACCAACAACGGCACCGAGGTAGAGCAGGCCCGCGAGGGTAAAGGGGCCGAAATCTTCCAGGAGCGCCTTGCTTGCCGGGGTCGCGGCGCCAAAGAAAAGCGCCGCCAGGAGCGCCATCAGGATCGGGTAGGTACGCTTCATGATTCACAATTGTATCAAAATCCGAACGCCAGGTTGAATCATCCCCGTACCCCGGGTACCATTCCGCGCCATGAAAAAAACAGCGTTCCTTTTCTCGCTGCTCCTTCTCGCCTCCTGCGGTGAGAACGATTCGTCCAGTTCTCCGTTACCGAGGCCGGCGCCCGCCGTTACCTACGATGACCATTACGAATCCCTCGCCACGGGGGAGCTCTTTGTCCCGGGAGACTACGCGCCCGTTTCCGAAGTCGATCTCGTCGTCCATTTCCACGGCGCGAACGTGGTGACGGAACAGAAGTTCACCCTTCCGGCCGCGCTGGTCACCGTCAATTTCAACGGGCTCTCCTCGGCCTACAGTGGACCCTTCAGCGATTCGTCCCTCCTAGGAACAATCCTGGACGAGGCGGTTGCAAAGGCGGGGGCGGCACGCGGCATCGACAATCCGACACGGGGCTGGGTGGTCCTCTCCTCCTTCAGCGCCGGGTACGGAGCCACCCGCGAAATTCTGACGGCGGGCAACTACGACACCTGGATCCATGGCGTGGTCCTGGCGGACTCACTTCACGCGGGTTATTACAACGGCCAGCCCAACCCGTCCCAGATGGCCCCCTTCCTCGACTTCGCAAACCAGGCGGCAGCCGGTACTGGATCGATGGTCCTGAGCCATTCAGCGATCGTGCCCGGTTCCTATGCAAGCACGACGGAAACGGCCGATACGCTGATCAGCGGAACGGGTACCCTCCGTGTCGGCGTGGATCTCTGGAATGCTCTCGGAATGCACCAGACGAGCGAGGCGGTCGCCGGGAATTTCCACGTCCGCGGTTTCACCGGGCAGACCGGCGCGGATCACATGGACCACCTCTACAACCTCGACGAACTCTGGGGGATCCTCACCCTTCCCTGAGCGGAAGCGTTGCGAAGAAAAGGGCGGATGCATACATGAATATCCGCCCGTGACAGGGGGAAGAAGTGATTTCCCTCTGGTTACCCGACTGCGACCTCGACCATCTCCATTTCTTTCATGGGCCTGCCCGCCCGGAGCGGGGTAAGGCGCTCCCGGATGACGGCCTTGATGTTTCGGATCACGTCTTTCCGGGTACGGCCGCCACTGGTACAACCGGGAAGAGCGGGAACCTCGGCCGAATACTTGGAGGGACCGGTCGAATGGGGACGGTGGGAAATCACCACCCGGTAAACCACTTTTCTTTCGCCTTTCGCCACAGGTTCATTCTAGCAGAGGGAGGGCGGGGCTGAGACCATTACTGTGCCCCGGACGGGCGAAGATCCCCCGCCCGTCAAGTCTGTTTCCAGCCTCAACCGAGGTTGATTTTCTTCCCGTCGATCTTCACGTCCTTGTCCGCCCGCTCGACGATCCGCTCCGCCTTGATGCTGTACTTTCCTTCAATCTTCTGCCGGACACGGCCAGCCCGGAGCTGGAAGCCCCCCTTCACCCAGCGGCATGCATCGCCGAACCGCTCCCGGACCGATTCCGCGAAGAGATCGAGTTTCTTCGCCTTGATCATGACGTCCGGGCTTTGGAGGCGAATCCCCCGGGACGAGGAGAGATCGATTTTCCCCTTGGGCGCCTTGAACTCCAGGTCCCCGGGAACGAGGAAAGTGCACTTCCCCTTTCCCTGGATAACGCCGATCACGTAGTACGCATCCTCCTGGCCGATCGCAAGAACGAGATCCCCCTCGACGGGTTGATACGGATAGGAGGTTGCCAGGATGGCCGGCACTTCCCCATCGGGAAGGGTCAGGCGAAGGGAGACTCCCTTGACCTGGGCAACGCGGGCGGGTCCGAGAAACGTGGTGGTTTCGAGCAACATGGAGCCTCCGTAATTTCTGTCCTTTCCGTACATCAACTCACCAACACCTTTGTCTGGCTGGGTGCCATCTGCGCGCCGGCAGGCATGTTGGCGTTGCTCCCGTTGTGGGCGGTCATGGAACTCACATGAACCGCGCCCTTCCCCTCGATCTTCACCTTCCCCGAAGCCTTCTTGTACTTCATCGGTCCCTTGAACTGGTTCGACTTCACGCCGCCGCCGGCGGTTCCCGGCTCGTCCCCGCTGGTCATGGGGATCTCCGAGTCTTTCTTTCCCGCCTTGCTCCCGTCGAACTTCACCTTGCCGGAAGCGCTTTTCATCTGGGAGCACTGGGCGATGTTCGGGTAAGGCAGGGGAACGGGTCAGCCCGGAGTGGGCGTCTTGCAGACATCGGTCGGACCGGGAATCATGCATTGACCACCACCGTTTGTCGATGCGGGCATCATCGTTCACATTCTCCTAACTCGGGACTTCCCACAACTCCCCTTCCACCCTCTGCTTGTCGGTCTTCCGGACCTGTTTCATGTTCGCGCCGCTGAAATTCGCCCCGCCATCGATCGTGGCGTGAAGGTTCGCGCCCATGAGGTCCGATTTCTGGAAGTCGGTACCTTCCAGCTTTGCGTACGAGAAATCGGCGTAATGCATCCGGGCACCCGGGAAGTGCGCCATCCCGGCATCCGCCTTGACCCAGATCGTTTCGGAAAGGTCCGCGTCGGAGAAGTCCGCCTGCGGAGAGGTGCTCCCCTCGAAGAAGGCCTGCTTCAGATCCCCTTTCCGGAAACGGGCACCCTCCAACTTCGTATCGGTGAAATTCGCGGCAGGAGCCTGGATCCCCTCCAGGTTCGCTCCGGTCAGATCGGCTCCGGTAAAGTCGCATCCCTTCGCGACGGCGTTGCTCAGATTCGCCCCGGAGAGCTTCGCGCCGATCATCTCCGACTTCGTGAAATCACACCCAGAGAGATCCCGCTTCGAAAAATCGACTCCGTTCAGCTCGCACCGGTCGAAGATCGTTTCCTTGATGAGGCCGGGCGTGATGTCCGCCTCGTCGAAATCGGTCTTCTCCAGCCGTGCGCGGGTGAAGTTGGTCTTGTCCAGGCGGGCGTCGGTGAAATCGGTGAAGAAGATATGCGTCCCCGTAAAATCGCAATTGGACAGGTTCGCCTGTTCGAACGAGGTCCCATCCAGTTTCGCTTCCCGGAAATCGGCCCAATCGCATTTCGAACCGGCAAAGGTGGCGTTCTTGAGATTCGCCCCCTGGAGATTGGCCCGCCTGAGATCGCAGTTCAGGAAAAAGCAATCCTCGAGATTCCGGCCGGAAAGGTCGACGCCCTCAAAGTTCGCATCCGCGAATGTCGTCCCGGCAAGGTCGGCTTCCAGAAGCTTGGGAACGTCGAGGGTGCATTCGGAGAAATCCGCCCCTTTGAGAACGCAACCCTTCAGCGAAGTTCCCTGCAGAATGGCCCCGCGAAAATCCACTCCCGACAGCGATGCCCCTGCCAGATCGGCGTCGGTCAGGTCGGCTTCCAGGAAGGAACATCCATTCAGATTCGCGTCCGAAAATTTTGTATTTCGAAGCCGCGCCTTGAGCAACCTCGAATCGCGGAGATCACACTTTGTCAGATCCGCGTTCTCCATAATAGATTCAACAAAGTCGACTCCGACGAGGCTCTTTCCGGCAAGCGTCAATCCCGAGAGATCGGAACCGGAAAAATCCGCCCCATTGCAGACCGGCGGCAGACCCTCAATTTTGGTCAGGTCGCTGTTCCCGAAGGAGGCCTCCTCGCACCGAACTCCCCCAAGATCGACTCGATCGAAGGAGGATCGATCCAGAAAGGCCTCTTTCAGGTCCACCGTATCGAGCTTCCCTTCCGCGAACGTGGCGTCGTTCAACATCGCCTGGGAAAGGTTCACCTGTTTCATCTCAACCCGCGCCAGGTTTGCGCGTGGAAGCCAGGAGTCAAAGAGGTCGACCTCTTCCATTCTTGCCCCTTCGAAAGCACACCCCGCGAACGACGCCTTTTTCAGATCGCACCGCTTCCAGGTGGACCCCTTGAGATCCACCCCGAGAAACCGGACTTCAGGGAAAAGCCCCCCCTGGAAAGTGCACCCCCGGGCGGATCCTTCCGCGAGTTCGGCGTCGGAAAAATCGACGTCAGTCGCTGTCGCTTGATCCATCCTGGAGAGAATCAGCGTCGCCCCCCGAAACTTCGCGCCGGACAGATCCGCCATGGAGAGGTTGACTTCCTGGAGAACGGCGTTCGAAAAATCGGCCCCCTCCAGATTCGTGGCGGCAAGGTTCAAACGGCAAAGCACCGAGCCCTTAAAACTCACCCCCCGAAGATCCCGCTCGTGCAGATCGATCTCCTGCAGGCAGACACCCGAGAGAGACTCTCGCCTCTCGATTCGGGCCATCCCTTCTTCGGGTTCAAGATATTCGAGGTTCATCTTTTCGGAACCGTCCCATCAAAATTGGTTATTTCGCCTTCAGGTTGGGAGCCTTGATATCTTTTTTGCACCAGAGAGTCCCGTTCACCTTAACAGCTTTATTGAATAACGAGACCCCATCAACACTGAGTTTTCCGGTCATTTTTACTTTTGCGGAATCCATCGTGACCGTTGGAATCTTCGCGGTCCATTTACTCGCATCTGTGGTCCATCCGCCGATCTTTTCAGTCTTGGCGCCGATTTTTTGAGAGACACTCGATATCTTCTCATTTAAGGACCCCAGCAATGCGCTAAACTTTCCAACTTTCTTCGTCTCCGTCGGCGCCAGTTTGTTTTCAGGAGCGTAACGCTTATAAACCGGCCCCGCGCTCGAATCGAAGGTTATCGCTCTCTTCAGGTTCATATATGCCCCGGTGGTTGCAGTAACCTTTACCGCACAAGAAGCTGTTACGCTCGTTGCAACCGTGATGGCAGTTTTCGCAGAGCCCACGAATTCAAAAAGGGTTCCCGTCACCTTCCATGAAGCGGTCGAATTCCACGTTACGTTTGAAGCGTCGCCGACAACCTGTGTATGCGTCCCCCCGATCACTTCCTTCTTGTTCGCACCAATCTGGACCAACTTATCCACGCCAATCTTTTGAAGGACGCTTCCACCGACTTTCTTGTATTCGTTTGCACCCAGGGTTCTTGCGAAGTTTTGAGCACTGTTGAGGTTGGCACCTTTCTTTGCTTGCGCTGCATTATCCTCAAAATCCTTGAACTCCGGCCCGAGAAGAGCTGCGGAGGCCTTATCGAAATCCGATTTCATTTTGCCCAGTTGACCGGGAACCGCATCCGCTTCCTTCTTGGCAGCCCTGGAATCCTCCCTGTGTTGCTGGGCCGATTTCCTTAATGACGCGGCATTTTTAGTGAGCAACTCTTTTCGCGCTGGATGAATCCCTTGGACAGCAGCCTCAGCCTCAAGCCTCGCCGCACCAGCATCTTGGGTTTCGGCATCTTTTTTATGCTTCTCCGCCTCCTGCAGCTTTTCTCGCTGCTTCGCCTTCAAATCTTCCTGATTATCCAGGTTTACATCTTCGATGTCGGTCATAGGTATCTCCTAGTCTCCCGATCCCAATGAGAAGGTAGTCCCTGAGTGGGGGGAAGAAAGAGTGACACGCTCCGCCCCCTCCGTATCTTCAATCACAACCTGGTTCCCACCCCCCGTCCGGATCACGCATTGACTCTGGTTCTCCCCCTTCACCGGGCTCGCCGTCTCGGGGTTGGGGACCGCGGCGGAGATGATCGGCCGGTCGGGGTCGCCATTCAGATGAATCAACACGACTTCCGCCCCCTTGTGCACCGGGAAGTGGAATCCGAAATCAGGGCCCGTGTAGGGCTGCGCCATCCGCATCCAGCGGCTCGCCTTGCCCTTGTCCTTGCCTGACAGGTCGAAGGGAAGCGATACCTTGTACCGCCCCTCATCGTCGATCTCCGCGTACTTGCCATCCCCCGACGCGTCGATCTTCGCGTGCATGATTCCGGTGATCCGCGGCCTGGGGGTCACACGACCGGGCCGGAAGACGACATCCTCCGGAATAGTGTCAAACTCGTTCTCGTAACTCGCAGCCGCTACCCCCATCCCGCCGGTCAGTTCGATCGACTGCTTGATCGTATGGCGGACCCGGGTGATGAGATACCCCTGGTTGAAATCGGGACGGTAATGATCCCCCAGGTTATAGATCCACCCTGCCCGGAACGACCGGACCTGTCCCTTTCCGGTCCAGACCTTCTGGCGGCACCGGATCTCCTCCGCGCGGATCTCGGCATACACCTTTCCCGAGTCCTCGTCCTTGTAGTGATCCCCGTAAGAGTAGAGCCTCCCCACACCCTCATCAACCACGGGGGTCGAGACGAGAAGACTCGTTGCCGGAGTCCGGTAATTGTAATCCCGGAGGCAGACTTCCTTCTGGATCGCTTCCTGTTTCATGCCGAGCGACTGGATTGTCTCCTCGGCGTACCACTCTGCAGGGGGTCCGCCCGAGTCGCTCGAAACCAAAGGATTGTATTGAAAATCAGCCACACCCTGGAGCGGCTGGTGGGAGCCCGTCGCATCACCGAAAATCACCTTCTCACACTCGTCTCCCTGCTCGAAGAAATAGCAGATCCCCTCGTGCTCCGCCAGGCGGGAGATGAAATCGAGATCCGATTCCTGGTACTGAACCACGTACTCCCGTTTCGGATAGGTTCCCCCGTCTGTTTTCAGTTCGTATTCATCCCCCGTCATTCCCGATTCCTTGAGCACCTCCTCGATGATCTCCGGAACGGTCAGGTCCTGGAAAATGCGGGTCTGGATGTTGAGGGAAAGCTTCCAGATCCGGGGAACGACGACGGCGCGATAGGTCACCCAGTCGAACGTCTTGTCCCCCTGTTCAAAGGAACGGAGCACGCCATGTATTTTCAGCGTGCGGATCCCGCGCTTCCCTCCCGCCAGGGAAAGCCCCTGCTTCATGCCGATCAACACGGGATTCTTGATGACTTCCGTGACATCCATTTCCTGGTTCTTCGAAACCATCTCGATCTCGAACTGGTACGGCCTGGAAATCGCCTCCTCCCCGGTCAGGGAAAGCACTTCCAGTTCGCGGGGCGGAAGTACGGGACTCTGAAATTTGACGACACGACCCCGGAGGGTGCTGGAAAGCATGACCATCGGAATCCTCCCGGAATTCTGAAGTGCAGAATCAACAGCCAGAGAATTATAGCACGGCGGGGCAAAATGGAAGAAATGGGAAGGATATAACAAAAAATACATTCCGAAACATGGGTTTGCCAACCCTGCGATTCCGGGGTAAAGTGGTGCCGCAAACCGGGGAATGCCTGATGAAAATCGTGTCCGACCCAAACCTGAATGCGGGCTGGATCGCCGCCAAGATCCAACACCCCAAACTCGAAGCGGTCTTCTTCGCCAAGGGTACCTGGGACCTCAAACACGGGGAAAAGCCCGTACCGGCCGGAGAAGACGATGCCGAACATGCCAACGGGGACACCTGGTTCGAAGAAGACCCCGCCAAAGGTCTCCACTACCCGAACGATTTTGCCCCCTTCAAACCAAAAACCGACCTCCTGGTGGTGGGAACCTGCCACCCCCCGGGAGGAAAAGCGGTCGAAACCGCCACGGCAACCTTCCATCTCGGAAAATACTCCAAGTCGGTCGCCGTAATCGGGGAACGGCAGTGGAAAAAAGCGCTGCTCAAATCGCTCCCAACCGATCCCGCTCCCTTTCAATCGATGCCCATCCGGTACGACCACGCGTTCGGGGGGGAAGGATTCGCCCCCAATCCCGTCGGCAGGGGATTCAAGAATGACCACGTTCCCAACATCGAAAACCCCGACAAGTTGATCGGAGGGAAAGGGGACAAACCGGCTCCCGCGGGATTCGGACCGGTCCCCGGCGAGTGGAGAATTCCGGCAAACAAGGTCGGCACCTACAACAAGGCCTGGGAGAAGGAACGGTGGCCCTGGTACCCGAAGGATTTCAACTGGTCCTGGTTCAATGTCGCCCCGGAAGATCAACAGCTCGACGCGCCCCTTCGTGGCGACGAGGAACTCCGGTTCGTCAACATGCACCCCCAACATTCCGATTACAAATCCCGCCTTCCCGGGGTCCGCGCCCGCTGCTGCGTTCTCCTGAAAGACGCATCCGGGGAGAAATGGGAAGAGGTCCCCGTCCAGATCGACACGATGTGGGTGGACATGGACCAGGAGAAACTCATCCTGCTCTGGAGGGGAAGGATTCCGGTCAAGACCGTCATGATGGAAGAAGTAGACCAACTCTTCATCACGGCCGAACCGCTGGATGCCGAACCGCGCTCCGCCGAAGCCCTGCGGGAAGAGATGGAGAAGAGATTGAAGGAGGACGAGGTCGAAGAGGGGGAAGCCGCCGACCTCCCGGAAGAGCCCGCCTTCGATGAGGATGCATTCGATAAACAGTTCGAAGAGATGGATAAGGAAATGAAGAAGGCGGAGGAGGAGGCAAACAAGCATCTCGAGACCGCGAAAAAGCAACTCCAGGAACAGGGCCTCGATCCCTCCCTGCTCGATGCCGATCCGAACGCGGCGACAAAGAGCATCAAGGAGAGCCAGGCCGAAATAACCGCCGCCTTCGACCAGATGAAAAAGGACGCCTCTCCCGAGGCGCTCGAACAGATGAAGGACCTCGAGCCTCCCGATCTGAGCGAGTTCGAAGAGATGGAAAAAGAGAGGGCGGAACTCGAGAAGGAAATGGAGGCGGATGCCGGGCCCGAACCGCCCACCCGGGAATCGGTCGTGCAGGGGGTCGCCGAGGGAAAAAATTTCCAGGGCCAGGATCTTACCAGTCTGGACCTCTCGGGTCTGAACCTGGCGGGGGCCAGGTTTGTGCAGACAAGACTGTCCAAGGTCACCCTGGCCGACACGAACCTCTCGAAGGCGGACCTTCGGGGAGCGGACTTCAGCGAGGCGGATCTCTCGGGAGCCGACCTCTCCGGAGCGTTCCTGGATGAAGGGGACGGCTCAAAGGCACGACTCCCGGGCGCCAATCTTACTTCCGCATCCCTCGCGGGAACCGATTTCTCGGGAGCCAATCTCACAGGAGCAAACCTCGATGGAATCCGGGGAATGCAGGCCGATTTCGAAGGGGCCGATCTCTCGGAATCCCGGTTCCAGGAAGCGGAACTCGAACTGGCCGACTTCTCAGGGGCAACCCTTTCCAAGGCGGACTTCAGAAAGGCGAAGATGAAATCGGTCTGTATCGAGGAAGCGAATGCGCAGGGAATCCTCATGGACGGCGCGGACCTTACCGGCTTCCGCGCCAGTGACGGGCCCGACCTCAAGGGGGGTTCCTTCAAGCAGGTGCAGGCGGCCGAATCAACGTGGGAGAGGGCCAATCTCGAAGGCGCCGATTTCACCGGGTCAAATCTCGCCAGGGCGGACTTCAGCCATACCTCCCTGCGGAAGGCACTCTTCGACCGCGCGAATTTGAAGGGGGCTTCTTTCGGAGATGCTTCCATGCGGGAAGCCCAGATGTTGGAAGCCAATCTCTGCCAGAGCGGCTTCGAACGCACCGACCTGACCGGCGCACAACTGGTGCGCTCCAATTTTTATGAAGCCGATTTCTGGGATGCGGTTACCGAGGGAGCCAATTTCGAAGGAGCCAACCTCTCCGGAACCAGGCTGGCGAAATAGCGGATGGGCCTCGTCAACAAATGTGGAAGCTGCGGATCGGTCTACGCCGGGGAAGCGTGCCCCCAATGCGCCGACACCGCCCGGCGGGACATGCCGACCCCGGAACTGGAAGCGAAGAAACAGCTCGGCGGCTTCGAAATCCTCGGGAAACTCGGAGAAGGCGGCATGGGCGTCGTCTACCGCGCACGGCAGATCGCGCTCGACCGGGTCGTGGCGCTGAAGACCCTTCCCGCCAGCCGCTCCATGGATCCCGAATTCCAGAACCGTTTCGAGAGGGAAGCCAAGGCGATGGCCACCCTCTCCCATCCGAACATCATCCCGGTCTTCGATTTCGGACGGGAAAAGGAGACCTACTATTTCGCGATGGAATGGGTCGACAGCGGAGATCTCCGCAAAAAGATGGACGCGGGGAGGCTCCCGGTTGCCGAAACGATCGACATCATCACCCAACTTCTCGACGCCCTCGAATACGCCCACGAGAGCGGCATCGTCCACCGCGACCTTAAACCGGAAAACATCCTGATCGACGCGAACGGACGCCCGCGAATCGTTGACTTCGGACTCGCACTTCTCACCGATCCCGACACCCAGAACCTGACCATGACCGGAACCCGCATGGGAACCGCTTCCTATGCCTCCCCCGAACAGCAGGAAGATTCCCATGCCGTCGATCACCGGACTGATCTCTACTCGTTGGGCGTGATGTTCTACGAGATGCTGACGGGCGGAATCCCGCGTGGAAAATTCGGCAATCCCTCGGAAAAGTCGGATTCCGATCCCCGGCTCGATGAAGTGATCCTGCAGACGCTCGAACAGGATCCCGACCGGCGGCCGCGGGACGCAAAGGAGTTGCAAGAAAAAATCCGCTCGACACTTGCCGGTGCAAAAAAAAAGCCGGAGGCTCCCGCCAAGCCGAAACCAGGCGGACTCCTGATCGGGATCGCCGGGGGGGCCCTTCTCTGCGCCGTGATCCTGGGCCTCGTTTTTTTCCTCCCGGGGTCCGCCGATCCCACCCCCAATCCAACCATCGTCGACTTCGAACACTTCATTCCGGGTCCGGAGGATGCGCCGTCAACCATGCGGACGATGGATGAATCACAGTCAAGCCAGTTCGGGATTCCCGAAAACCCCTTCCATGCGGACACCCCGGAGGATCTGGGTGCATTCAGAAAGATGCTTCATGGATGGGGCTTCCCCAATGTGGGGAAGTTGAAACAGGCGTATCTCCACCGGTGGAATTCCTGCCAGATCATCATCCTCGAGACGCCCCGCGCGGAAGAACTGGCCCCCGCCTTCAAAAGAATGGAAGTATATGAGGACCGCTGGGTCCACAGGGAAGGCGACATCCTTCTTTTTGTCCACTCGGTCCGCAATGGAGTCCACTCCCTGTTCCAGGAACTCGTGAGTCGCATGAAAAAGAAGCTCGGGGAGGATTCGAAATAGAAACCGGAGGGGAACAACCGGGAAACCTGCGCCTCGTCGGCGGCGCAGAAACGAACAAGGTAATGGGAGGTGAACTCCTGCGCCTCGTCAAGCGCGGACTGCACGGCGTCCGGCTTCCCGATCCAAAAAAGGAAGGGACAGGGCAACTGCTCTACCCTTTCACGCCCGAGCTCGCCCACCTCGCGGTACACCACCACCGCACCTGCGCACGGGTTTTCTGGGATCTCTACACCAGCCGGGCCTCCCGGCTCGAACCGCTTTACGATGAACTCCTTCCCCAGGTGAAAGCGGAGTCGCGGGGATGGTGGTGGGACGGGGCCGGCATCAGCATCCGGGCGAGAAATGTCGGCGCCTTCTCCGCCGGGGAACGGCAGGTGGTCGGCACCGTGAAGAACGCCCTCATCGACGGGGCAAAGGAGCAGGGCATCCGCCTTCACGTCTCCCCGGAGTCTCCCGACATCGAGATCGGCGTCCGGATGCACGATGACCTGTTGACCGTTTCGATCGACCTCGCGGGCCGCCCCATGAACAAGCGCGGATACCGGATGGACGGCGCGATCGCACCGCTTCGCGAAAACCTCGCCGCCGTCTGTGTCATGCTCGCCCGGTACGATGCAAGGTCCGAGATCCTCTTCGATCCCATGTCGGGCTCGGCCACCCTCGCCATCGAGGCGGCGCTCATGGCACGGGCAACGCCGGTCTGGCCATCGAACAACCCGCCGGCCCATCACCGGCTGCCCCCCTTCTCGGAATTTGCGAAGAAGACGGCCTCCCCCCTCTTCGCCGATACCCGGCCCTGTATCGTCGCCAACGAGTTGAACGATTCCACCTACCGGATCGCGCAGGCGAACATCAAGGCGGCCGGTGTCGAAAGGGACATCATCCATCAGAAGGGCGACTTCCGGGATCTGAAAGTGGGGCCGATGGTGCGGGGCCTTCCCTTCGACAAGGGGGTCATCCTCTGCAATCCCCCCCTACGGAGAACGCGTCGGCGGGGAGGATGTCACGGCCCTTTACCGCGACCTGAAAGATTGGCTCGTTCAGTTCAAGGGGTGGCGAGCCGCCTTTATCGTGGCGCACCCGGAGTTCGAATCGACCCTTCGCATGCGTCCCCGGATGAAGAAACCCCTCAGTGCGAAACCCTTCCGGGGATATTTTTACCTCTACGACCTGTAATCGCCCCCGGTCTCCGGCTCACGCCCTTACTTCTTCAATGGATAGAGCTTTGTGAGAGACTCAAACCCAAGGGAATAGACCCGGTCCATTTCGAAGAGAACCTCTCCGCCAAACCGTTTCTCTTCTTTTCCTTTTCGCGCAATAAGAACAATGCGTGTTTTTCCGGCGTAGAGGGGGATGGAAACCACCCGGGGGCGGGAGAGACTCCGCAAGGTTTCGCTTCGCACGAGGGATCCATCGATCAACACTTCGATCGTCCAGCCTGATTTGTTGGCAAGGAGAAGGATGGGGAGTCCGCTTCCTTCTTCCTCCAGGGGAGTGGGAAGTTTCCCCGGGCCCTGAGCCAGGACCTCCTGTACCCTTTTGATGACCGCCTTTCTCCGGCTTCCCTTCGTATCGGCCCGTTTCCGCGCAGCAAACGACCGGGCCACGGTGGAAGCCGCTTTTGCCTTCTGACGTTCACCGTTTGCCCGGTACGCCCTGGCAAGAAGAGACCAGTGATCTTCCGTCGAGGGGGAACCTTTCTTGAGAACCTCCAGCGCACGGGAAAACTTCCGCATCTCAAGAAGAGCCTTCCCGAGATCAATCAGAATGGAGGCATCCTCATCCAACCGGTACGCCTCTTCCAGGGCGGAAAGGGCCTCGTCCGGCTTTTTCAGAAGGAGTAGAGTTCTTCCAAGGCCATATTGAACCTGGCTGTCTCCGGGATCAACCGCAATCGCACGCTGCAGGTGTTCGAGAGCCTGCTTCGTCTTTTTCTTGCGGAGAAGTTCCTCTCCGGCGGTCCGGTTGCACTCAAAGTTGTTGGGGCTCATGGAGAGCCCGTTGCGGGCATGCCGTAAAGCATCGGATCCTTCCGCCTGGAGGATCACCTTCCAAAGTTCCCCGACTGATCCGGAAACCGGGTCGGGGAAAAGAGAGCGGGCACGTACTTCGCGAACCAGGAAGCGGATGTATTCCCCCTGGACCGGGTATTCGAAAAGGGCCGAAATTTCGGCGACCACTTTTTCCGCATCCTTCAGCCGGCCGCCGTCCAGGGCTTCTTTCAGACGGTCAGGACCCTTTGCAACCAGGGCTCGGTTTCGGGCCTGCACTTCCGCACGCCCCTCTGCATAGGGAGCATAGAGAGGGTCCCCGACGAAGACCGCCATCCAGGAGGTGAACATGTTGGCCATCTGCATCGATTCGCCGAAGTTGTACCCCTGGAAAAAACGATCGAGAAAAGTGGTTCCAAAAGGAAACCCGGAGGAGAGCGGTTCGTAAACCGTTCCACAGGTACCCGTGATGCCGAGATGAACCAGGGGCCCGACCCAGTTCTTGTCCGGCTTCCGGAGGCGGCCTGCAGAGAAGGAATGCAGGTGGGCACCGACGGCACCCCGATTGAACCGGAATCCCTCCTTCACCTTTACATGGGTGGTGTACCAGCCCCAGTAGTGCGCCTGGCCGGGCCTGGATCCCAACGGAACCACCTCTTTCTGGTTATCATGCGCGAAAGGAATTCCGTGTTTCCGGTAGACCTCTGCGATATTGGCCATCTCCCGGTCAATGGTCGCATACGTACCTTCGGACAACCCGCGCGTATCGAGGAAGGAGGAACCTTCCACCCCGTAAGTCTCTCCATAGAGTGCGTTGTCGATCATCCGGCGTACACTCGCGGGAGAGGGCCCGTCAAGGCGGCAGACAATGAATACCCCGTCTTCTTTCGTGATGGAACGGTTCAACTGGAAGGTTTCCGACCGGAGCCACCCTTCCAGGGGATGCTCTTTCCGAAGCAGTTCGATCTCCCGGTCAATACAGCAGTAATCCCGGCTCTCGACATACCGGGCGATACTGTTCCCTTCCTTCCTGTCGTTCGCCTTGTTTTCCTCCTTCGTCTTTACCGGGATGCCGTAGATCGGAACGATGTATTTCACCCCGTTCCGGGTTTCGAGGAACCGGCGAAGTGGTTTTTCAATCTGTTCCCGGTAATCCGGCCAGGAGATCACCTCTCCAATGGACGTCTTGAGGGAAAGGATCTGGGTCCGGGGAATTCCCCGGCGCATGGCGTAATACTCCCCCAGTTCCACCGACACAGGGAGAGCCTCGTTGACCAGGATCACCACATCCCGGCGGGTTTCTACCGGGATCAACACCTGAAGGAGAAACGGGATCAACGCGATACTCATCCATGGACCTCCCAGCCGCGGAAAATCTTGCCCTTTTATAGTAAGGAGGACAATTCCACGGAAATATTATTTCATATCATTCGTATTAAGAAGAAAAGAAGTCGCACCAACGCCAGGAACCCTGGGAAAGAAAGGCTGGAGAAAAGACCCGAACCAGAAAAAGCAACACTTAACCCGTTAAAACCAAGCAGGTTAAAATTGGGACAACCGGATCACCCTCTCCCGGAAGAAGAATATGGAATCCAGCATCGGGAGGGACTCGGAGCCCCGAAAGCCAGGACCGGATCACGTGATCGCAAGAAATTCGGGGGAAATTCAAAGAAGTTACAGGTTGGCGGGAGGTTTTTGGAGCCTCTCTTATCGGAAATTTTTCAATAGGTAGTTTGGGGAGGGGACCCATTGAGCCCAGAACGTGCCCTCCCTGACCGGAAAGCCGGGGGAGGCCATAACGGCCGGAGAAAGGCCCCTGTAGATTTCTTATTCTTTTTGATTTCCGGAGCGGGAATCCATACAATTACCCATATCAAGCCCATATGGGTAGGTGATATGGGCAACATACCCCGTACCGGTTCAGGCCTCTTTCCTGGCAACAGGGAGAATGAAAACAGATATGCTGAAAATTAACGGTTACTAGTATATCGCCGCCCCGGCTTCCGAGCTGGGAAAAAAACCGGTCAAGCGGCGCGTGGAAGGGGAATCCCTCGTCCTCTGGCGGGATTCATCCGGAACGCCCCACGCCCTCCGGGACCGTTGTGCCCATCGTGGAATGGCCCTCTCTGCGGGAAAAGTGGTCCGGGATTGCATTCAATGCCCCTATCACGGCTACCGGTATGATGGCTCCGGGGCACTGAAAGAGATCCCCTCCCTCTGCAGCAAGGAGCCTCTCCCCCAGGCAAAATCAATGAAAGCCTTCCCGGTAGTCGAACAGGAAGAACATATCTGGGTCTGGATCGGCGAAGGAGAACCGGCGCGGGACCCCTTCCATTTCCCCCACTTCGGCGAGAAGGGATGGACCACTTTCTTCATGCATACCCGGTTCGAAGCCCCCGTCGATGTCTGTCTCGAAAATTTTCTCGATGTACCCCATACCATCTTTGTCCATCCGGGGCTCTTCCGGAACCAGGACCAGGATCGGGTCAAAACACGGGTCACCCGCTCCGCAGAATCCGTTGTCGTTGATTTCCTCGATGAAAAACCGATGCAGGGAATCGGTCCCCGCCTGGTTTTCCCCAAGGGCGCGAAACAGAATCATACGGACCGCTTCCTTCTCCCCTCCATTTCCCGTGTCGACTACGACTACGGGGAAAATCATCATTTCCGGATCGTTTCCCAGTGCACCCAGCGGGAAGAATACATCGTGGATGTCACCACCGCGATCACATGGAAACTTCCCCTTCCAAACCTTCTCACGAAACCCTTCCTGAAATGGTACTGCCGGAAGGTGATTCAGCAGGATGTCGATATCCTGAAAATCCAGGGAAAACAGATGAAGGAGTTCGGGCGGAATTTCACCCACACGAAAGCCGATCTTCTCGGTCGGCATATCAATGCCCTGCGCCGGAACGCGGCGGAGGGGTCCCCGGAACTCAAGGAAGTGATCCAGGATATCACGTTAAGGATTTGAGCATGACCCGCAAACTGACCGGCGCTGTTGTCCCCCGCTTCAAGGTAAGCGAAAAGGTCAAGGACCATCTCTTCGAACTCTGGAACACCTACTACCAGAATGTCGACCGGAAGATGTTCGAAGAGGACATCGCGGAGAAAGACTGGGTTCTCACCCTTTCCGATGAGGAATGCACGATCCGCGGATTCACCACCCTGAAATTCTATGAATTGGAAATCCAGAACCGGACCATTCACGCGATCTTCAACGGAAGCACGATCATCGCACGCGACTGGTGGGGGGACCAGGAACTGGTCCACACGTGGTGCCGCTTCATGGCAGAAATGAAACGGGAAGCCCCCGATACCCCCCTCTACTGGTATCTCATCGTGAGTGGTTTCCGCACCTACATGTTCCTTCCCATCTTCTTCAAGAATTTCTATCCGAACCATGCGACAACGACCCCTTCCATCGAACAGGAGGTTCTGGACAGGCTCGGAGAGCTGAAGTTTCCCGGGGAGTATCGCGATGGCATCATCCATGTGAAGGAACCGCGTGAATGCCTCGACCCGGAAATCGCCATCCCGGGCGAACACAAGCTGCGCAATCCCAACATCCGTTTCTTCGTGGAGAAGAACGCGGAATACCTCCGCGGAGATGAAATGGTCTGCCTTACCGAATTTACCGTTGAAAACACGAAGCGAACTGCAAACCAGATCGCGAGGCACGTCCTCGGAACTCCCGATACGCGCCGTTTCGTCATCAAGGGGGTGGCCGCCTCATGATCAAACCTCTCCTGGGAAACATGCTCTGGACGATCTCCAACACGTCCGCTTCCCGCCGGGAGTTCCAGGACCGCGTTCCGGTCGTCCAGTACGAGGACCTTGAACCCTGGGTCCGCCGGATTCTCGGAGGCGAACCGGGGGTCCTGACCTCCGAACCGGTCGTCATGTTGGAGAAGACCAGCGGATCATCCGGCCCCGCCAAGTACATTCCGTACACCGCATCCCTTCGTACCGAGTTCCAGAATGCGGTCGGTGCCTGGATGTCCGACCTCTATCGGAACCGCCCCACCCTTTTCGGTGGAAAGCAATACTGGTCCATCAGTCCCTCCAACCGGAAGAAGGAGACCACTCCGGGAGGACTCCCGGTCGGCTTCGAAGACGACTCCGAATACCTCAGTCCCTTCGCACGAATGGTCGTTCGCTGGGTCATGGCCGTTCCCTCCACCGTCGCAGGAACACCCGACATGGAAACCTGCCGCAAGGAGACGATGGATGCGCTTCTACGGAACCGCAACCTTCGCTTCCTTTCGGTATGGAACCCCAGCTTCCTCACCACGCTGATGGAACACCTGCCCGCGGGAAAGAAACCGGCGGACCTCTGGCCAAAACTGGCGCTGATCAGTTGCTGGACGGACGCCGCCGCATCACGCTTCCTTCCCGCGCTGGAAAATCTCTTCCCCGGGGTGGAGATCCAGGGAAAAGGACTCCTGGCAACCGAGGGAGTCGTTTCGATCCCGTTGATCGGAGCAGCCGCACCCGCACCCGCAGTCAGCTCCCACTTCCTTGAATTCGTGGATGAGAACGGGAACGCCCGGCTTGTGGACGAACTGGAAGTCGGGAAACGGTATACCGTCCTCCAGACGACCGGTGGTGGGTTCGCCCGCTACTCCCTTGATGACCAGGTGGAGGTGGTTGCCCCCGGCGCGATCCGCTTTGTCGGAAGAAAAGGACAGGTCAGCGATCTCTGCGGGGAGAAACTGAGTGACGCCTTCGTTGGAACCGCCATCAGGAAAGCAGGCCTTCCCGGCTTCGCCATGCTTGCCCCGGAATGGGACACCCCCCCGCACTACAACCTCTTTGTCGAATCAGGGAATGCCACGGAGGCGGCAGCCCGGGTGGAGAACCACCTTCGTGAATCCGTTCACTATGACTACTGCCGGAAACTCGGCCAACTCGGACCGGTCCAGGGGATTCCTGTTGAAAATGCAGACCGGAACTACCTCCGAGGCTGTGAGGAACTGGGACAAAAGGTCGGTGACGTAAAACCCTCCTACCTGCGCCGCGAACTCGACTGGCTTGAGAAACTGGGAGGGGTGTATGCAGGTTAAAACCGCCCAGCCCCGGGTTCGGTTTGAGCCCGCGCAAAGGAAGGACGACACAGAGCTCCGTGCCCTGCTCCACAATACCCCGATGGGTGGAGCCATTTCCGTCGCTTTCCTCCGCGACCCCGGGTACTTCTCCGCCACCCGGATCCAGGGAACCTTCACCCAGGTGTTCATCGCAAAATCGGGGGACCGGATCGTTGCAGCCGCCACCCGTGCCATCCGGCCGACCTTTCTCAACGGAGAAAAGATCGATGGCGGATATCTCAGCGACCTTCGCATTCTTCCGGAATACCGGAGGGGTACAACTCTCGTACGCGGCTACCGCTATCTCCGGGAACTCCATGGTGACGGACGAACCCCGATCTACACCTCTGTCATCGTCGAGGATAACGAGGCGGCCCTTGAGACGGTTGCCGCCAACCGTGCGGACATGCCCCGCTATACCGACCAGGGCCGGATCCTGACCCCGATGATCGCACTGAAAAAGAGGCTTCCGGTAATCCCGGCCGACATCCGGCGTGCCACCTGGGCCGATTTACCCGCCATTGTAAAAAAGCTGAACGAACAGAAGATGCAGTTCCAACCCGCTTACACGGAAGATGACCTGCTCGATGGCCGGCTTCAAAACCTGAGAATCGACAATTTCCGGCTGCTTCATCGCGGGGGGAAACTGGCCGGAGTCATGGCCGCCTGGAACCAGCGTTCGTTCCGCCAGACCGTCGTGAAGAAATATTCCGGATGGGTCGGGACCTTCCGGCCGCTGATCAACCTGGCAAGAAAGCCCGCGCTTCCGGCAACCGGGGAAGCCCTCCGCTTTTTCTATGTCGCGTTTGCCGCGACCGATCATCCCGATGATTACCGCGCGCTCCTGCGCTCCATTTACAACGAGGCGGTCGACGGACCCGATACGCACATGATTGCCGGACTGCACGAACGCGACCCGCGCACGGCCTCTTTCGAGGAATATTCGCGCAACCACTTCGCAGGCCGGCTCTTCTCCGTCACCTTTGACGGACCGGTGGAACTCGACAATCGAATCCCCTACGTGGAGGCCGCACTTTTATGACCTTACGTTCCCTTCGTTTTTGGCTCGGAGGAGTCCTCCTTCTCTTTCTCGCGGTTGCGGCGGTTTTCTACTTCCGTCAGAACGCGGGCGTGCAGGCGGGAGGCGCGATCTCCGTCCCGAAAATGCTCTGGCTGGGCTATGCCCTCATCGCATGGTTCCTCCTCCCCTTCTTTGCCTGGAGGGACGTACGGATCGAGGCTCCGGTCCGCCGGATCTTCGGTCTTTTCTGGCTCTTCATGATGGCCCGCGGTATCGCGGAAATCGTTTCGATCTACGCCTTCGGCCACTGGCATCCCTGGTACGGAATCGGACACGATATCGCCGCGTTCCTGCTCCTGCTGGGTCTCCGAAGAGGGGTACAACCGGAAACGCCCCTTTCCCGCCGGGCATACCGTTTCAGTGGAACGCTCCTCCTGAGCCTGGTCGCCGAGACCTGCTTCGCAGGCATGTTCCTGCAGACCGGGGTGCACGAGGCAGGTACCTACTTCGCTTCCACGGCAGCAAAATGGAATTTTGTCAACGGGGCAACCATCGTTGTCCTGGCGTTCGTCCTTCCCGACCTCCTGGCAACCCTCCTTGGCCTCTGGTTCCCAGGCACTCGTGGGGAAACACCCAGGCTCCTTCGCTGGACCCGCTCCGCCGCCGGGATCACCATCAGCCTCGTTGCCATCGGGGCGCTGGGACTCTGGTCCTGGATGATGGACCTGGAGAAGCGGGGTTCCCACTTCCAACAGACCGGAACGGAGATCATTGAATCCCTCAAGCAGTTCGCAAAGGATTTCCAGGCCGGAGACGGGGGTAAGATGGGGGACTTCCTCGCGGAAGGAAACGCAAACTGGACCCTCGAAGAGGAGGAGCAGGATCATCCGGTCGACATGCAGAGGTGGGTCCCCGCAGATTCGGGGCCTTCGCTGCGCGAATTCTTT
>PVBE011953434.1_pt1 | contig 21855 bp, 20 predicted proteins | sample 1631181 | NCBI WGS metagenome assembly PVBE01 (sample SAMN08397723, study PRJNA350692) | Marine metagenome, whole genome shotgun sequencing project. | isolation source: water | place: Pacific Ocean | collected 2012-04 | reverse complement strand
CCAGATCGAGGCCGACAGTGGTAACATTCATGGCGGATGGCTCCTTTTGCTCGTGGTTGCATAATGACAACCACACTTTGGCACATTGCGATGCCGGGAGCGGGAGCCATCCACCCCATCTGCTTTTGGCTATTAGCGGACATTCAGTCGCCAATTGAATTACGTCCGCTTTGTCCCCGAAAGCGGACATCGGGGTCTCAAGGTATTGCGACGATAACCCCCCTTGACATCCTCCGTCAGTGTTCCATATATGTTCTAATATAGTCTGCGCTCTTTGACATCGTGAATAGGGGCTTTTCCTGCTCGTTCCGGCGCTATTCCATTGCTGGGATGGCGGACAAAAGCAAACAGGGCCACGGCTGGTCAGCATGGGCGCCGCGGCGTGGCCTTCGCCCGGTTTTGCGACAAAATGTAGACATACGTAGACGGAAGTAGACGTTTGCGTACAATTATTTTGAGATTTGCCATAATACCGGCGCGGGTGGTTTCACCGGCGTCCGAATTGGCCTGACGGCGGCTTTCTGTGCGGATAGTATCTCTCTGGATCGACATTAATCTGGGGAGATGAGAGATGGCGCTGATGGATGGAAAATGCTGCATCATCACCGGCGGGGCCGGCAGTATAGGATTGGCCAGCGCAAAATTGCTGCTCGGCGAAGGCGCCAAGGTGATGCTGGTCGATCGCAACGCCGACGATCTGGAAAAAGCGGCGGCCGCATTGGATAGCCAAGAGGTCCTGACCTGCGCCGCCGATGTCACCGATACCGGGGACACCCAAGCCTATATCAACCAGGCCGTCGACGCCTGGGGCCGACTGGATGTTTTGTTCTCCAACGCCGGGCTCAGCGGCACCAACGCGCCGATTACCGATTACCCGGAAGACATTTTCGATAGCGTCATCGACGTCAACGTCAAAGGGTCCTTCCTCGCCCTCAAATACGCCATTCCCCGGATGACCTCGGGCGGCAGCATCATCGTCACCTCCAGCATTATGGGGGTGCAGGCCCGGCCCAATTCGGTCGGCTATATCACCTCCAAACACGCCCTCGTCGGCATGGTCCGGTGTGTCGCCCGCGAGGTGGCGGCCCAGAACATCCGGGTCAACATTCTGGCGCCCGGTCCCACCAACACTGAATTCCAAGCCACCATCGAAGCCCGGATCAGCAAAACCATGGGCATCGACGCCACCGAAATGCTCAACAAACAAATGATTCCCTTAGGCCGGCATGCCGAGCCGGACGAAATTGCCCGCTCCGTGCTGTTTCTGGCATCGGACCAAAGCAGCTTTTCCACCGGCAGCGTGTTCATGGCCGATGGCGGTTGGAACGCCTGACGATGGTATTGACCGGGGGGGCTCAGCAGCCGAACCGCGTCAAGGTGCGCTCCACCGAGGCGACGTAGGAGCCGCCGAACAGGCGCACGTGGACCAGCAGCGGATAGATATTATAGAGGTCCAGGCGTTCCTCGAAAAAACCGGGCCGGATCGGCCGGTGCTCCCGGTAGCGGTCGAAGAAAGCATCGCCGAAGGTGCCGAACAGAGTCGAAAACGCCAGCTCGATTTCGGCATCGGCGTAATATATCGCCGGGTCGACAAAGCCGGTTATGCGGCCCCGGTGGCACAGCACGTTGCCGCCCCACAAATCGCCGTGGATCAACGACGGGGCCGCGGAATTATCGAGCCAGTCGCCGAGCCGCCCGGCCAGCGTTTCCACCCGCGCCATCAGGTCTGAAGGCAAGCGGCCGGCGTCCAGGGCCTGGGCGGCCATATACAGCAATCGTTGATCGCGGAAGAATTCGACCCAATTTTTGGTCTCGTCGTTGGGCTGGTGCAGGCCGCCGATCACCGTCGCCCGGTCGAAGCCGAAGCTGCCAGCACCGACATCGTGCAGCGCCGCCAACAGGCCGGCGGCCTGGACTTGAGCGCCGCCGGAAAGGCCGCCGGAATTGGCGAGGAAGCTCATCAACAACAGTTCATCGTCGGCATAGAGGACGTCGGGCACCGGCAGGGTGCCGGTTTCGGCCAGGGTGCGCAGCATGAAGCCTTCGAGGCCGAGGTTGGCGCCGGCGTCACCCGACTTGGCGACGACGACGCGGCCGTCTTCCAGCGTCACCTTGCGGACGTCGCTAACACAGCCGCCGCCCAGGGGCTGGAACCGGGCCGGGGCCGACCCGGTGGCCTTGGTGATGGTGTCTTGGTGTTGGCGCATGGCCACTGCTTCCCCCGGAAGCGCGCTAAAAATGCCGGCCTAAAGATGTTTCGTGCGGATATCGTCGAGCAGCCCGGCCGACGCCGCCTCAATCAAGTCCAACACGCCATCGAAACCGCCGTCGCCGCCGTAATAGGGGTCGGGGACGTCGCTCAGGCCCAATTGCGGGGCGAACTGCAGAAACTTATAGAGCCGGTCTTCGCCGCCTTTCGGGCACATCCTGGCGAGATCACCGTGATTTTGGGAATCCATGGCGATGACATAATCGAAACGCTCGAAGTCATGGGCCTTGGCTTGGCGGGCGCGTTGGTTGGAAAGGTCGATGCCGCGTTTGCGGGCGGTGGCCTGGGCGCGGCTGTCCGGCGGGCTGCCGATGTGCCAGCTGCCGACGCCGGCGGAATCCACCGACACCTGGTCCGATAAACCCTCGCGCTCCACCAGCGCCTTGAAAACGCCCTCGGCGGTGGGCGAGCGGCAGATGTTACCGAGACAGACAAACAAGACGTTGACCAAGGGCCGCTCCTCAGGGACGGTTTTATACGGAAATTGGATTATCATAGCCCAGCGGTTTTCGGGCAAGCTGTCAGAGAGGAATAAGTATGACGGAACCCAACGGCCAAAACATCGTCATTCTCACCGGCGCCGGTATTTCCAAGGAATCGGGGCTGGATACCTTTCGCGATGCCGACGGCATCTGGTCGACGGTGCGGATTGAGGATGTGGCGACGCCGGAAGCCTTCGCCCGGGACCCGGCCCGGGTGCATGGATTTTACAACACGCGGCGGGCGAAGCTGGCGGCCGGCGGGGTGGCGCCCAACGCGGCGCATCAGGCGTTGGCGCGGCTGGAAGCGGAATGGCCGGGCGAGGTCCTGATCGTCACCCAGAATATCGACGACCTGCATGAACGCGCCGGCAGCCGCAACATCATCCATATGCACGGCGAATTGTTGAAGGTGCGTTGTCAGGGCTGCGGCGGCGTTACGGTCTGGGATGGGGATCTGGGCGGAAAAGACGTTTGCGGTGAATGCGCCACCCTAGGCGGACTGAGGCCGCATGTGGTGTGGTTTGGCGAAATGCCGCTGCAGATGGAGCGCATCTACGAAGCCCTCGATCGGTGCGCGACGTTTATGTCGATCGGCACATCCGGCAATGTTTATCCCGCCGCCGGGTTTGTCGCTCATGTTTCCGCCGGGCGCGGCGGCATCAATAGGTCCGCCCATACGGTGGAACTCAACATGGAGCCGTCGGAAGGGGCGAGCTTGTTCGCGGAAACTCATTACGGTCCGGCAACGACGCTTGTTACGGCTTACGTGGACGGGGTTTTGAATGGCCTGTGACGAGAACAACCCGGTTGGGGTAAAGTTTTTTTGAATAATCGTTCAAAATACAGTCTTGATTGGGATACGGCTATTTGTGAAGGTGATGTATGGATGGACAACCTAAAATAAAAACGGATGGCTTAGACCAAGGTGAGCAGCGGGAACAAATTCTCGCCGGGTTCCGGGCCGTCCGTGATCGCTCCATGCAATTAGCGGCGCCGTTGTCGGCGGAAGATCAGTGCATTCAGTCCATGGACGACGTCAGCCCGACGAAATGGCATTTGGCGCATACCTCGTGGGCGTTCGAGGCGTTTGTGCTGAGGCCGTTCGATCCGGGCTATGAGGAGTTTCATGCGGATTATAATTATCTGTTCAATTCGTATTACGAATCCATCGGTCCCCGCCACCAACGGCCGAAACGGGGGCTGTTGTCGCGGCCGCCGCTGGACCACGTTCACGCCTACCGCCGCCATGTGGAAGACGCCGTCATCGCCCTGATCGAAGGGGCGGAAGAAAAAAAATGGGTCGAGATTGCTCCTTTTGTTGCACTCGGGCTCAACCACGAACAACAACACCAGGAACTGATGCTGACCGACATCAAGCATGTATTTTCCTGCAATCCGCTGAAACCCGCCTATCAGGCCTTCAAGGATCATGGCAGTGGAAGCGGCGAAAATGGAAAACTCGAATGGGTCGAATTTCCCGAAGGCCTAGTCGAGACCGGCCATGAGGGCGCCGGTTTCGCTTTCGATAACGAAAGCCCCCGGCATAAGGTCTGGCTGAATGGGTTCAGGATTGCGGCGCGCCCGGTGAGCAACGGTGACTATCTTGAATTTATCGAGGACGGCGGGTATCGGCGCCCGGAATTCTGGCTCTCCAACGGCTGGGCGGCGGTTCAGGACCATGCCTGGATAGCGCCGCTCTATTGGCGAGGGGACAATGACGGCGATTGGCGGCTGATGACATTGGCCGGGGAGCGCGCCCTGGACCCGGCCGAGCCGGTCTGCCACGTCAGTCACTTCGAGGCCGATGCGTACGCCAAATGGGCCGGCAAGCGGTTGCCCCTGGAGGCCGAGTGGGAACAACTCGCCGCCGATCTCCCGGTTCAGGGCAATTTCGCCGACAGCGGTCATTTTCATCCGGTCCCCGGCCAAGAGGCCACGGATTCCTCCACCGCGGCCCAGGTGTTCGGCGACGTCTGGGAATGGACCGGCAGCGCCTATGCCGCCTATCCCGGATACCGCGCCGCCGACGGCGCCATTGGCGAATACAACGGCAAGTTCATGAGTGGTCAAATGGTGCTCCGGGGCGGGTCCGCGGCGACGCCGGAAGGCCACGTTCGCGCCAGCTACCGCAATTTCTTCTATCCGCCGGACCGCTGGCAATTCAGCGGCCTGCGCCTGGCCGAGGATATCTGACCATGGATGTGCGTGTTTCCGAGACAGCCGGTGCCGCGAAAAGCCCGGGGGAAGACGACGGCGCGTTCCTGGCCGATGTCGTCAGCGGTTTGGGGGCGCAGAAAAAATATCTGCCGTGCAAATATTTTTATGACGAAAGGGGCTCGCAACTGTTTGAAGCCATTTGCGGCCTCGATGAATATTACGCGACGCGGACGGAAACGGCGTTGATTAAGGATCACGGCGAGGAAATGGCGGACCTAATCGGCCCCGGCGCCTCCTTGATCGAATACGGCTGCGGCTCGCTGGTGAAAACCCGGCTGCTGCTGGACGCCCTGGACAATCCGAGGGTGTTCGTTCCCATCGATATATCCGAAGCGCATTTAATGCGTTCAGCGGCGGCGCTGGACCGGGACTATCCGGCGCTGCAGGTTTTCCCCGTGGTTGCCGATTTCACCCAGCCGGTGCTGCTTCCGGATGCGACGGTGAACGGGGGTAATAAAAAAGTCGGTTTTTTCCCAGGCTCGACCATCGGAAATTTTGACCACCATGAGGCCGCTAAATTCCTGGCCACGGTGGCCGAAACCGTCGGTGCCGGCGGCGGCCTGCTGATCGGGGTCGACCTGAAAAAGGATCAACATATTCTGCTTCGCGCCTATGACGACCGAGACGGGGTCACGGCGCGCTTCAACCTCAATATCATCGAGCGTATCAACCGGGAGCTGGGCGGTGACTTCGATGCCAGCGGCTTCCGCCATGAGGTCCGTTACAACGAACAGCAAGGCCGCATCGAAATGCACCTGGTGAGCCGCCGCGAGCAGACGGCCCAGGCCTCCGGCCATTCATTCGGGTTCCGCAAAGGCGAATCCATTCATACCGAAAATTCGTATAAATACGACGCCGAGGAGTTCCAGGCCCTTGCCGCCGGTCAGGGCTTTCGTCTGGTCCGGACCTGGGTTGATGACAAGGATCTATTTTCAATCCATTACCTGACCCGGGATTAACGCCGCCGGCGGTTCATCCTTTCGAGGTCCCGCCTAGGATATGAACAAACTCAAGCACCTGATCACCGAAATTGAAGCCTGCCGGATTTGCGCCGATCACCTGCCGTTAGGACCCAGGCCGGTGCTTCGGGTGTCGGCGACGGCAACGTTGATGATCATCGGCCAGGCGCCAGGCACCAAGGTTCATGAAAGCGGCGTGCCCTGGGATGATGCCTCCGGCGAGCGGTTGCGCGATTGGCTGGGGCTATCAGCCGATGTTTTTTACGACCAAGCCCAAGTCGCGATCATGCCGATGGGATTCTGTTACCCCGGCCGTGCCGCCAACGGCGGTGACAACCCGCCCAGGCCGGAATGTGCGCCTGCATGGCACCCCAAGCTTCTGCCCCTTGTATCGGCAGTGAAGCTAACTCTTCTGGTCGGTGGCTACGCGCAAAAATATTATCTCGGACCGGCCGCCCAAAAAACCATGACAGCAACGGTTCGGGCCTGGCGCCACCATCTTCCCCGGTTTTTTCCGACCCCTCACCCGAGTTGGCGGACGACGGGATGGCAGCGAAAGAACCCCTGGTTCGAGACCGAAGTTATTCCCAACCTGCGACGCCGTGTGCGAAAACTTGTTGGCTGATTGTCAAATAAACCAGGAATTCCTTGACTTTTGATACCTCAAGATCATTTAATTAATCTTAATATACTTAGTTTAATTAATTGATCTTGTTGTAAAGGCTCCTGGGAGCAAGGTTAATGCAGTCAATATCCAATGACGACCTCTCAATTAGGCTGATGGTTGACAATCCCTGGTGGGATTATTCATCCGGTTTCGAATCAAAATTACGAACCCAGCGCAAGCGGGATTTATTTCCGGCATTCTTTCGCTCCATCCAGGATCTCGGCCAGGGGACGGGCTTGGTTTTGGCAGGGACCCTCGGCGTCGGCAAGACGGTGATGCTGCGCCAAGCGGTGGCCCGACTGATCGAAGACGGGGTGCCGCCGTCCGCGGTATTTTACGCCTCTCTGGCCTCGCCGGTTTATGGGTCGGTGGATTTAATCCGTTTGTTGGAAATTTTTACGTCTCGGCACGGCCATGGACCGGAAACCGAGCTCTATTTATTTTTTGATGAAATCCAATACGCCGGGGACTGGCAGGATATATTACCGGCATTGGCCAGGGCGTGGCCGAAGGCACGGTTTGTCGCGGCGGTGTCATCGGACGCAACGGCAATTACAACCGGGGAAATGCCGTCGGATTCGGAAATTTCAACCTTTGTCCTGCCGGCGTTGACGTTTCCGGAATTCCTGCGATTCCAGGAAACGGAGGAAAATCTGTTCACAGAAGGCCAAACAGGAAGTGCGTTGGTCCTGCAACCCGGCGCCATAGGGGCCCTCAATGAAGCGTTTCTGGAATATGTGAATACCGGCGGATTTCCGGATGAAAACATGGCTACGGGATCTATTGCTGACAGGGTATTGAACAAGGACTTAGCGAGTCTCCATGGAATCAGCGACACCCGGGAACTGAACCGCCTGTTCGCCATTCTGGCCAAGAACACCGCCCTGGAAGTCAGCATCGAGGAATTGACCAAGGCCCTGGGCGTCGCCAAGAACACGCTGCGCAAGTACCTGGATTATCTGGAGCACGCCTACCTGATCCGCCGCCTTCCCCGGGTCGACCAATCCGCCCAACGGTTCAAACGCGCCGTTGCCTTCAAGGTCTATTTAACAACGCCCTGCCTTTACGCAGCCGTATTCGGCCCGGTGGATTCCGAATCCGAGGTATTCCCCAGGCTTGCCGAGACCGCGCTTGTGTCGCAATGGTTGGGGAGCAAAACCGCCGCCAATCTTGCCTACTCAAGTTGGCGGGGCGGCGGTATCGATTTGCTGGCCCTGGACCCGGAAAGTGACAGGCCCAGCCATGTCTACGAGATCGATTGGCCGGATGACTATGCGCCCGAGGGTAAAAAGGCCGACACCGGCCCCAAGGGTCTTTCGGCCTTCGTCGGCGGCACCAACCGCAATGCCAAGGCCTATATCCTGACCCGGGAAAGCACCCGCCAGGGGAGCATCGGCGGCATCGACGTGACCCTGGCGCCGCTCAGCCTTTATGCGTACTGGTTGGCGCGCGACCCGAGGCAGGCGAACCTCCAGGCCGGAAATTAATCGCCGGATTTTTTGCCCAACCTAAGGCGCAATGCGTTCAGTTTGATAAAGCCTTCGGCGTCGCGTTGGTCATAGACGGTATCGGCCTCGAACGTCGCGGTTTCTTCGGAATAAAGGCTGACCGGGGATTTCCGCCCGGTGACGATGACGTTGCCCTTATAAAGTTTGAGCCGCACCGTTCCCGTCACCCGTTCAGACGCCCGGTCGATGGAGGCCTGCATCATTTCGCGTTCCGGCGAGCACCAGAAGCCGTTGTAGACGGCCTCGGCATAGCGCGGCATGATTTCGTCCTTCAGGTGCATGGCGCCGCCATCCAGGGTCAGGGTTTCCATGGCGCGGCGGGCCTTGAACAGAACGGTACCGCCGGGGGTTTCGTAAACCCCCCGGGATTTCATGCCGACGAACCGGTTTTCGACGATGTCGTCGCGGCCGATGCCGTTGGCGCCGCCCAGCTCATTAAGCTGTTGCAGCAGCGCCGCCGGGCCCAACGTCTTGCCATCGACGCTGACGGGATCGCCGCCTTTAAAGCCGATCTCGACCACGCACGGCGTATCGGGGGCGGCTTCGGGGCTGACCGAGCGGGTGAACATGTTTTCATCGGGTTCGACCCAGGGATCTTCCAGCGCTTTGCCTTCATAGCTGATATGCAACAGGTTGGCGTCGGTGGAATAGGGGGCTTCGCCTTCTTTATCCTTGGGCACGGGGATCTGGTTTTGCTGAGCATATTCGATCAGCCTGGTGCGGCTATTGAGATCCCATTCCCGCCATGGCGCGATAATCTTGATATCGGGGTTAAGGGCGTAATAGCCGAGTTCGAACCGGACCTGGTCATTGCCTTTGCCGGTCGCCCCGTGGGCGACGGCGTCGGCGCCGACTTCGCGGGCGATCTCAATCTGGCGTTTGGCGATCAGCGGCCGGGCGATGGAGGTGCCGAGAAGATAGGTGCCTTCGTAAATGGCATTGGCCCGGAACATCGGAAACACGTAATCCCGCACGAACTCATCGCGAAGGTCTTCGATGAAGATTTCCTTGATCCCGAACTGTTCGGCTTTTTGCCGCGCCGGTTCCAATTCCTCGCCCTGGCCCAAGTCGGCGGTGAAGGTGACGACCTCACAGCCGTAGGTTTCCGTCAGCCATTTGAGGATGACGGAGGTATCAAGCCCTCCGGAATAGGCGAGGACGACTTTTTTTACGGTTCCACTCATGGCCCTGGCCTTTGCCTGGAAAAAAGATCCTGGAATCGAGGCGAGTATAGGCAAAACAGATTCTTGAGCAAGGCTAGCAAAGCCCTTATACCAAGGGCCGATGATAATGACCCCTAGGGACGGCTTTCCAAGGTTTTCGGCAAGGAGCGTGCGCTGCCGCGATGTGGGGCATCGCAAAGCGTGCGCGACGCTGTCCGAAAGCCTTGGCAAGCCGCCGGCCCGGTCGCCCATGCGAACCGCCTGGGGCCACGGGGTGTCCCCGTTGGTTTATGGCGGGGGGCACCCCCGCGACCCCCGAGGGCGTCGGAAAGCCTTGATGATGCACCGCATCACCTGCGGCTTTCCTCCTACCCGACGGGCCGCATGGACGATCCCTATGGGTCATTATCATCGCTCCTTGGTATTCAGGTCCGGCCATGAAGATGGAAGATCTTTTAACCCCGGCCCTGATCCTCGACAAAGCCCGCCTTGCCCGCAACACTGAGGCCATGACCTCCCATGTCCGGGGCCTTCGACGATGTAACAGGGGGCGAGCATGGGGACTGCGGCTACGGGCTTGTTTGCGACGCCGCCATCTGCGACCCCATCCCCGGTCTCAAGGTCGCCGCCGTGCACCAGGAGCATGGCATGGTCACCGCAGACGGGCCTTTACCCTTCGATGCGTTGCCGGTGGGCGCCAAGGTCCGGGTGCTGCCAAACCATGTCTGCATGACGTCGGCGGCCTATGACGAATACAACGTTATCGATGGCGAAGAAGGCGCGGCCGAGGTCATCGCCACCTGGGGCCGTTGCAACGGCTGGTAGGCCGATCAAACCGGTGCACGTCAGAGAGGATCGGTCTCGGCGGCGTTTTGGACTTCCGGCTTACTTTCAAGCCAATCATCCAGTTGCGGTTTCAAATCCTCGAACGACCTGAACCCGGCGGTCAACAGGCTTAGTTTTCCTTCGGTTCTCAGCACCACCGTCGGGAACCCGGTAACGCCCATGCTTTGCGAGCGGAAGAAATCGCTGGCGGTCAGGTAGATCATTTTTCGAGTCGGGAAGATATCAACGAAGGAGGCGCGGTCGACGCCGGCGGTTTCGGCCAGATCGACAAGCACGTCGTGGTCCGTGATGTCCCGGTTTTCGGCATAGAACGCCTGGTGCTGGGCCGCCAGAAAGCCGAGCGCCGCCTCCGGTTTCAAGGTCCGCACCGTGACCAGCGCCCGACACGCCGGTTCGGTGTCATAGATAAAGCCGTCACGGTCGAAAAACGAATAATCGAAGGATTGGCCGCTGGCATTTTCGACATCGGCCCAGTGATGGCGGACCTCGGCTTTTGCCCGCCCGCTCATGGGTTCCGCGGTCAACGGCCTGAGCCCGCCGACGATGGGGAAAACCGGCACCCGTCCGGCGTATTCGCCGGCCATGGCTTCTACCGTCGGTGAAAATCCCCAGCACCATGAACACATGGGATCGACGATCACGAGGATTTCGCGGTCCATGGGATGCTCCTTTTTTTACGGAGTCGCCGGGGCGGCGGCCGGTTGCGTTTGGCGGCGCCGGGCCCGTTCGCTAGCCGATTTCAGTTGCCCGCAGGCGGCCATGATATCGCGGCCCCGGGGCCGGCGCACCGGCGCCGACAGGCCGCCGTCATTGAGGATATCGGAGAATTTTTTGATCGCCGCGCCCCCGGAGCATTCGAATTCGGTGCCCGGCCAGGGATTGAACGGAATCAGGTTGAACTTGGCCGGCAGGCCGCGCACCAGCCGCAACAGCTCCTTGGCGTCGGCGGCGGAATCGTTGACGCCTTTCAACATCGCGTATTCGAAGGTGATGCGCCGGGAATTCTTGGCGCCGGGATAGGCCCGGCATGCCGCCAGCAATTCCTTGATCGGATATTTGCGGTTGATCGGCACCAGCCGGTCGCGCAGGTCGTCGGTACAGGCGTGCAGGCTGACCGCCAGGTTGACGTCCAATTCTTCGCCGCAGCGTTGCATCATCGGGACCACGCCCGCCGTCGACAGCGTGATGCGGCGTTTCGAGATCGAGATGCCGTCGCCGTCCATGATGATCTTCAGGGCCTTGGCGACGTTGTCGAAATTATACATCGGCTCGCCCATGCCCATCATCACGATGTTTCTCAGCCACCTCTCGCCCGCCGGTGTCGGCCATTCGCCATAGGAATCACGCGCCACCATCATCTGGCCGACGATTTCCGCCGCCGTCAGGTTGCGCACCAGTTTCTGGGTGCCGGTGTGGCAAAAGGCGCAGTTCAGCGTGCAGCCAACCTGCGACGATATGCAAAGCGCGCCGCTGTCTTCTTCGGGGATAAAGACGCACTCGGCCTCGTTGGCGTCGTCGAATTTCAGCAGCCACTTGCGGGACTTGTCCCGGGACGTCAACTCGGTCGAAATCGCCGGCCTGGAAATGACGAACCGTTCGGCCAGGGCGGCGCGAGAAGGTTTAGCCAGGGTCGTCATCTTGGCAAAATCGCTTTCGCCCTGGTGATAGATCCAGTGCCATACCTGCTTGACCCGGAACGGCTTCTCACCGATGGCGGTCAGTTCCGCCAGCAGTTCGTCGCGGTCGAGCCCGATCAGGTTTTTGCGTTGGCTGGGATTGGCGTCGGCCATGCCCAGAGACATAGGGCGTTTTGGCCCCCATTGCCAATACCCGATGCCATTAAAACTCGCCACCGGCACCGCCGTTGCGAGGTTATGGAAAATTTCAAAAAAATTGTCAGCAAACGTCTACATTCGTCTACATCCGTCTACATCCGGTATTCGCCGCGCGCCCGCATGGTGTTAGGGGCTTGGACGCGGGGGTCCGAAAAAAATTGTTAATTGCCACGGATGCGGAAAAGTGGGCTAAATCCCGACATGGCAAAAGACCGCTACGGCAATACCCACACGCCCGGCCTGCCCTATGCGCACGGCGACATCATCCGCGACAGCCGCGATGACCACACCAAGCTGCATAACGCCTGGCGGTTTATCGAAGCCCGCGCCCAAGAAAAGGGGATGGAGGAAATCTATAACCTGTCGGGTTTGGAACGCGGCTACCAGGCGTCCGATGAGGAGGCCGATCTCGCCCCCATGGATGACGAATTGGCCCCGGCGTTGCTGTCGGGACGGCTGACGGAACTGGCGCTGGATCATCTCGGCGGCGATCCCGACGTGCATGACATCATGCCCATGAACCGTCAGACGGCGGCGGTGATGGCGGCGATGCGGGTGCTGACCGAACCGGGATGTTCGGTCATCGGGATTTCCGCGACCGGCAGCCACCCCTGTGTCGTGCGCGGCGCGTCCTATGCCGGGACCAACTTTATCGACACCCTGACCATTGGCGATTTTGAGCGCGCCCTTAAAGAGTCCGAAAACGTCAAGGTGGTGGCCCTGACCCGCCTCGCGGTGAGCTATGAGATCCTCAACATCAAGGATATCGAGCGCGTTGTCCGCCTCGCCCATGACGCCGGCGCCAAGGTGGTGATCGATGACGCCGGTGGCGCCCGTGTCGGCCCGGCCATTTTCAAGCAGCCGAAAACGCTGGAGCTCGGCGTCGATGTCGGCTCTACCGGGCTCGACAAATACGGCACCGTCGGCCCCCGCATCGGGTTGTTGGGCGGAACCAAATCCATCGTCGAAAAAATCCGCGCCATGGCCTTTGAGATCGGCGCCGAGGCGCGGCCGATGCTTTATCCCGGTATCGTCCGGTCGTTGCAACAATACGACCCGGCCCGGGTCGTTGAACTGGTAGAGACCACCAAAAAGGTCACCGGCGCGCTCAAGGCGCGGCTCGGCAATAGAATTCAGGAAACCCCGGTCATCGGCAAGCTGGACGGCGAGGATATTATGGAAATCGCCCTAGAACGTGCCGGGGAACGTGCCGGGGAACGTGCTGGGGAGCGGGCCGGGTTGACGGAGAACCCGGTGGTGCCCATCGAGGCCCTGGCCGGTCTGGCGATGCTGTTGCTTCGGGATTACGGCGTCATGACCGTGCATTTCGCAGGGCTGCCGCCGGGAACGTCGTCGATGCTGATTAAATTCATGCCGCCGGAAACCCTGGACCGCTTCGGCGGGCCTGAAAAATTCGCCGACGCGGTCGATCAATCCCTCGACCGCTTGGCCGACATCATCGGCGATCAGGCGGCAATGCGGGAATTGCTGTACGGGGCGGAGGGGGATTTATAACCGCAAATTCGTCGTCGCAAATGAGTCCATTTGCTCGGGATTTGCATTTTATTTAACCGCAAATTCGTCGTCGCAAATGAGTCCATTTGCTCGGGATTTGCTTAACCCTTTTTCTGGGTCTTGGCCCAGCTGTCGCGCAGGCCGACGGTGCGGTTGAACACCGGCGCCTCGGGGCTGGAGTCGGGGTCGAGACAGAAATAGCCCTGGCGTTCGAACTGCACCGTTTCCCCTAACCCCAAATCCGCCAGGCCCGGTTCCAACTTGCAGCCGGTAAGCACCTTCAGCGATTCCGGGTTGAGGTCGTCGAGGAAATCGCCACTTTCGGAACCCGGTTCGGCCGCCGTGAACAGGGACTCGTACAGCCGCACTTCGGCGTCCAAGGCATGGGCGGCGGAAACCCAATGAATGGTTCCCTTGACCTTGCGGCCGTCCGGGGCGTTGCCGCCACGGGTTTCGGGATCGTAGCTACAGCGAAGCTCGGTGACGTTGCCGCCTGAGTCTTTGATGACGTCGGTGCAGGTGATGAAAAAGGCGAACCGCAGCCTGACCTCGCGGCCGGGGCCGAGGCGGAAGAACTTCTTCGGCGGGTCCTCCATGAAGTCTGAGCGTTCGATATAGATTTCGCGGGAAAACGGCACCGGGCGCGTGCCTTGGCTTTCATCATTGGGGTTGTTGACCGCCGTCAGCTCTTCGCCGTCGCCATCCGGGTAATTTTCAATCACCACCTTGAGGGGCTCCAGCACCGCCATCCGGCGGCGCGCGGTGGCATTCAAGAGCTCACGGGTGCAATGGTCCAGGTACGCCGTTTCCGCCGTGCTGGCGGCCTTGGTGACGCCGATGCGGTTGCAGAAATCACGGATCGCGGCGGCGGGAATGCCGCGCCTTCTTAACCCCGAAATGGTCGCCATGCGCGGATCGTCCCACCCCTGGACGTGGCCGCCATCGACCAATTGGGTCAGCCTGCGTTTCGACAGAACCGTATTGGTCAGGTTGAGGCGGGCGAATTCATACTGATGCGGCGTCACCGGCACCGGCAGGTGTTCCACCAACCAGTCATAGAGCGGGCGATGGTCCTCGAACTCCAACGTGCACAGCGAATGGCTGACGCCTTCGATGGCGTCCGACTGGCCGTGGGCGAAATCATAGGTCGGATAGAGGCACCAGTCGGTGCCGGTGCGCGGGTGCTCGGCGCGTAAAATCCGATACAGCACCGGGTCGCGCATGTTGATGTTGCCCGACGCCATGTCGATCTTGGCGCGCAACACCTTGGCGCCGTCATCAAACTCCCCGGCGGCCATGCGGCGGAACAGGTCCAGGTTTTCTTGGGGTTCCCGGTCCCGGTGCGGGCTCGGCTTGCCCGGCTCGGTCAGGGTGCCCCGGTATTGGCGGATTTCGTCCGCCGTCAGGTCATCCACATAGGCGTTGCCGTTTTCAATCAGGTGTTCGGCCCAGTCATAAAGCTGCTGGAAATTATCCGACGCGAAATACAGATGTTCGCCCCAATCGAAGCCGAGCCAGCGGACGTCCTGTTGGATGGCGTCGATGAATTCCATTTCCTCCTTGGCCGGGTTGGTGTCATCGAAGCGCAGGTGACAGCGCCCGGAGAAATCTTCCGCGATGCCGAAATTCAAGCAGATCGATTTGGCGTGGCCCAGGTGCAGATAGCCGTTGGGTTCCGGCGGAAACCGGGTGACGACGCCCGATGCGCGGCCCTGATCAATATCGTCGGCGACGATATCGCGGATAAAGTTGCCGGCGGCCTCGGTTTCTGTTTCGGGGGCGCTCATGCGGCTACTTGACCTTACAGGCCTTGCCGATGGCCTTGAAGGCGGCGGAGAAGCCCTTCAGGGAATAGGTATCGGTGGTCTTGGTACCGCGTGACGACGTTCCCTTAACCACCATCCGGGCGCCCCGGATCATGGCGTCGACGAGGGCTTTGTCGGTTTTCTGGTCATAGGCGAAGGCATGGCCCAAATCGGTGAACAGCTTGAACGCCTCCTCACCGATGATGACGTCGGTTTCCGATGTTTTCTGGTAGGTATATCCGGCCTTGAGGCTGATCACACCGATACTTTTTTCGGCCGGGCGGTGGGTGATCAGGATATAGGTATCGCCGCGTTTTTTGTATTTGCCGGTGGCCTTTTTCGGCTGCGAGCCGATGTAGCAAACCGGCTTGCCGCCGTCGGTTTCCCGGTAGGCTTCCCAATCGTCGAAAACACCCAATGAGGTCTCTTTCTGGGCGTACACGGGGGCCTGGAAGGTCAGCATAAAGCCGATGGCCAACAGGGCGGCGGGACAAATTCTGGAGAAGTTACGTTTCATGACGACATACATAATCCGGGACGCCCCACTTGCCAACCACCGGGGTCAATGGCACTGATAACGGATGAGCTCTAACAATCCGTTAACTATCGAAGTCACCCGCGGCGACATGGTCGAAAGCCGTCATACCGGCGCCTGCGTGGTTGTCGATGCCGATGGCGGCATCGTTCATGCCTGGGGTGATCAAGACCGCATCGTCTATCCGCGCTCGTCGATCAAGCCGTTGCAGACCTTGGCGTTGATTGAAACCGGCACCGCCGAGGCGTATCGGATCACCGATGCTGAATTGGCGCTGGCGTCGGCGTCGCACGGGGCGACGTCGGAACATGTCGACGGCGTCGGGGCGTGGCTGAAAAGAATTGGCCTCGGCCCGGATGACCTGGAATGCGGCGGCCATGACCCCACGGATTTGGGCGCGGCCAAGGCGTTGGTTCTGGCCGGCGAACAACCGGGGCGGATTCACAACAATTGCTCGGGCAAACACACCGGCTTCCTGGCCACGGCGTTGCACCTGGGCGAGCCGACGAAAGGCTATATGGACCCCGGCCATCCGGTGCAGGATCGGATGTTCGATCTGTTGAGCGAGATGGGCGGTGCCGATCTCAGCCACGCACCGCGGGGCGTCGACGGTTGCGGCATTCCCGTCCTCGGCATGCCGCTTATCGCCATGGCGCTGGCGATGGCCCGCATGGCCGATCCGAAAGACCTCTCGCCCGACCGCGCCGCGGCGGCGAAGCGGGTGTTCCAGGCGATGACGGCGCACCCGCGCCTGGTCGCCGGGCCGGGGCGTTTCGATACCCTGGCCATGGAAGAAGGCATGAAATCAAGCGGCGGCGCGTTCGTGGTCAAAACCGGCGCCGAAGGCATGTACGCAGGCGTTTTGCCGGGCTTAGGTCTCGGCATCGCGCTGAAGATCGACGACGGCGCCAAGCGCGCGTCGGAAACCGCGATGGCGGCGGTGCTGGATTTGCTCGGCGTCTTGGAGCTAAAGGCGGAAACCCCGGTGCTCAACGCCGCCGGGGATAGCGTCGGCGTGGTCCGCATGGGAGACGGCTGGCCGGATTAACCGGCGTCATTTTCCGGCATTTCCCCATCCGGCGGGGTATCGCGGAACTTTTCCATTTTGCTTCTGATTTTGGGATCACCGAAGACGTGTTCGGGGCGTTTTTCCGTCGGCCCGCCGGGGCTTATGGCGCGGCGCGGAAATTGTCCTAAGGACGTAATCCGGTCGTACATGACGATGGCGCCGGCGATGCCGACGTTGACGCAAAACCGGGTCGGGATTTTGACCACGAACTCGCATTGCTGCGTCATGGCGGGGCTGAGTTCGCCGCGCTCCGGCCCCATCACATAGGCGGCCTGGGCGGGATGGCGGAAGCTGGGCAGCTCGATGGCGTCATCGGTCAGCTCGACGCCGATCAGCGAACAGTCCTTGGGCAACACCATGGATGCGATATCGGGGAAGCTGTAAAACGGGATATTGCCCGGCGCATCGGAGGTATCGGACTTGCCGCCATCGGCGCGCTCATAGGAGGCGGCAACGGTGAACACGAACCCGGCGCCGAAGGCATGCGCGGTGCGGAACAGGCTGCCGACGTTCATGGCCTTGGAAATGCCCTCGACGCCGATGGCGAAATAGCCGCGCATGAAAGGTCTCCGTTTGTGTTTAGGGCGCCTGGACCACCGGCCGTAGCGGTTTTTCCACGATCGGCAGATGCACAATCCCGGCCAGGATGCCGAGCACGATAGAGGCGATCCAGACCTGATCATAGGACCCGGTGGCATCGAAGCTGTAGCCGCCCCACCATACACCGATGAAGCTGCCGATCTGATGCGAAAAGAAGACAACGCCAAACAGGGTGGACATGTAGCGGACCCCGAAAATCTGCGCCACCAGGCCGCTGGTCAGGGGCACCGTGCCCAGCCATAACACGCCGAGCGCCGAGGCGAATATCAGGATTGAAATCTGGCTCGGCGGCACGACGAGGAATATTGCGACGACCACGGCGCGCAGCAAATAGAGGCCGGACAGCAGGTTTTTCTTGGAATAGCGCCCGCCGAGAACCCCGCAGGCATAGGTGCCGGCGACATTGAATAACCCGATCAAGGCAATCGCCGTCGCCCCGGTGGCGGCGTCGAAGCCCAAGTCCCGAATGAAGGCCGGAAGATGGACGGCGACAAATGAAATCTGGAACCCGCAAACGAAGAACCCCGAGATCAACAGCCAATAGTTTCTGTCGCCGCTGGCTTCCCGGACCGCATCACTCAACGTCTGGGATGGGTCGCCTTCGGTGGCGTCGGCGGCCGACCCGGTCAAGGCGGTGGCCAAGGCAACCATAATCAACGCCAGTCCGGCGATGTACAAAAGCGCCGTCGACCAGCCGGCGAACTCGATCAGGCCCAGGCTGACCGGCGCCATGTAGAATTGACCGAAGGAGCCCCCGGCGGTGGCGATGCCGAGCGCGACGGAGCGTTTTTCCAAAGGCACCCGCCGGGCGATGGCGCCCAACACGACGGCGAACCCGGCGGCGGCCTGACCGAAGCCGATGAACAACCCGGCGCCGATGTTGAGCCCGAACACGCCCTCGGCATTGGCCATGATGTAAAGCCCGCCGGCGTAGGTGATCCCGCCGAGCACGATCATCTTGCCGGAACCGTATTTATCGGCAAAGGCGCCAACGATGGGCGTGGCGAACCCCCAGATAATGTTCTGCAATGCCATGGCGAAGGCGAAGGCCTCACGCCCGAGCTCCAAATCCCGGGTCATGTCGGTCAGGAACAAGCCGAAATTCTGGCGGATGCCGATGCCGAGGCTGCTGACCAGGGCGCCGGCGATGGTGACGGTCCAGAAGATGCGTTTGGCGTTGGCGGTCATCGGGTTGATCCTGGGATGGGGCTACGTTGATCCGCTTTCTATATGGGTAGCCTCGGGCTGTCCAGAAAGGCTTTAATTACTACGCCCTATCCCTTAAGCGCGTCCAAATCCCGGTATAGTTCCAGGGCTTCCGGGTTGGCCAGGGCTTCGGCGTTTTTGACCGCCCGGCCGTGGACGATGTCGCGGACCGCCAATTCGGTGATTTTGCCCGATTTCGTCCTAGGGATGTCGGCGATCGGGACGACCACCTGGGGCACGTGGCGGGGCGTGCAGTGGGCGCGAATCTGATCCTTGATTTTTTGGCTTAACGCGTCGGTCAATTCCAGGCCGTCTTTCAGCACCACGAACAGGACGATGCGGACATCGTTTTCCCAATCCTGGCCGATGACGATGGACTCGATCACCTCGTCCAGCTTTTCCACCTGGCGGTAGATTTCCGCCGTGCCGATGCGCACCCCGCCCGGGTTCAGCGTCGCGTCGGAGCGGCCATAGATAATAATGCCGCCGTGCGCGGTTATTTCGATGTAATCGCCGTGCGTCCAGACGTTGGGGAAAACATCGAAATAGGCGGCGTGGTAGCGGCTGCCGTCATCATCGTTCCAGAACCCGACGGGCATGGACGGAAACGCTTTGGTGCAGACCAATTCGCCCTTTTCGCCGCGCAGCGGCTTGCCGTCATCATCGAAAACGTCCAACGCCACGCCCAGGATCGGCGCCTGGATTTCGCCCCGCCACACCGGCTTGGTCGGATCGCCGCCGCAGAAACACCCCATAATGTCGGTGCCGCCGGAAAACGAAACCAGATGAACGTCGCTTTTGACCTTTTCGTAGACGTAATCGAAGCTTTCCGCGACCAGCGTCGAGCCCGACGAACACATCATCCGGACGCTGGAAAGATCGTGGCTTTTGGCCGGCTCCACCCCGGCCTTGGCGATGGCGTCGATGAATTTCGCCGAGGTGCCGAAATGGGTCATCTTCTCGGCGTCGGCGAAATCGAACAAGATGCCGGGCGACGGTGAAAAGGGCGATCCGTCGTACAGCAGCAGCGTTGCCCCCGTCACCATCACCGTCGCCAGCCAGTTCCACATCATCCAGCCGCAGGTGGTGAAAAAGAACACCCGGTCACCGGGGTTGATGTCGCAGTGGAGCACGTGTTCCGTCGCGTGCTTGAGAAGCGCGCCGCCCTGGGAATGGACGATGCACTTGGGCGCACCCGTGGTGCCCGACGAAAACAAAATATACAGCGGGTGGTCGAAGGGAAGCGGGGTGAATTCAATCTCCCCGGCCTGAAAGTCCTTGGTGAATTCATCCAGGGTGACGGCATCGGGCATCGCGCCCGGATCGACGGGCTCATCGCCATAAGGGATGATCACCGTCGCCTCCAGGCTGTCCAACCCGGCGGCGATCTGTTTGACCTTGGCCAGGCAATCATGGCGTTTGGCGTTGTAGTGATAGCCGTCGACGGCAAACAGGACCTTGGGTTCGATCTGGCCGAACCGGTCCAAGACCCCCTGGACGCCGAAATCCGGCGACGTCGAGGACCACACCGCGCCGAGGCTGCTGGCCGCCAGCATGGCGATGATGGCTTCCGGCATGTTGGGAAGGTAGGCGCCGACCCGGTCGCCGGGTTTAACCCCGGCACGTTTCAGCGCCTGGGCCAGCACTGAGACTTTTTCATGGGTTTCGCGGAAGCTGAGCCGGCGTTTGACCTTGTCCTCGCCCCAAAACACCATGGCGTCGCCATCGCCCCGGTGTCTTAACATGTTTTCGGCAAAATTCAGCCGCGCGTCGGGGAACCACCTGGCGCCGGGCATCAAGTCTGCGTCAATCAGAACGCGCTCGCCCCAGTCGTCGGCCTTGATATCGGCGAATTCGATGACGCTCTGCCAGAACTTCTCCCGCTCATTGACGGAAAAATCATAGAGTGCATCGGAGTCGGTAATTTCGATTTGCCAGCGATCCGCCACCGCCGTCCCGAAGGCGGTCATGTTGGCGCCGCGAATCTGGTCCTCGGTCGGTTGCCACAGCGGTTGGGGTTCTGGGTTGGACATGGCCGTAGTATGGAATCGTCGCCTTAGGCGCGCAACCTTAGCCGGAGAAGGCGTCGTCTATAAATCTTGCCAGTTCGATATCGAGCCCGGTAACGCCGCCGGCGTCGTGGCTGTCACATGGGTGCGCCGGGCCTCGGGTTCAAGTAAACTAGGGGCATGAACGACGGCCTTTCCCCAAGCCTGGACAATTTCAACGCCATCGCCAAGGCCGAGTTTAAGACCCTGCCCAGGGAACTCGCCCGCCACGTCACCGACGTGGTCATCCGTATCGCCGATTTTCCCGACCCAGACATCGAACGCGAGATGGGATTACAAAGCCCCTATGACTTGTTGGGCCTGTATCAGGGTGTATCGCTCGACCGCAAAAGCGTCGCCTTCGCCGATCAGGACGTCGACATGATTTTCCTCTACCGGCGTCCGATCCTGGAATATTGCGCCGACACCGGGGAGGATTTCCGCCATGTCGTCCGCCATGTGCTGATCCACGAAATCGGCCACCACTTCGGCCTGTCGGACGCCGACATGGACCGGATCGAACGGGAGGGGTAAGTCAGAATAACCAAACCCGTCCCCCGGACGGGTATGGGGGTGGTGGAGCCGAGGGGAATCGAACCCCTGACCTCCACGTTGCGAACGTAGTGATCGTAGGTTATTAAAGTTCTCCAGGTTATCTTTGTTACTGGGTTTTTGCGGTTCCCATAAATAGCATGTTTCTACTGTTATAGGCCGTTATAAGCATTTAATGGCGTTACAAGTGGGGATACGGTGGGGTATAGTTCTGGGGGGTAAATTATAAATCCCCACTCAATTCCCCACAACATACTTGGTAAATGCCATGAACACAACGAAGGTGAAGCCCAAAGGACGAAAGCGTAAATACGCCGAGTACGAGGAGCTGCTCCAGGGCCTTCCCAAGGTCATGACAAAACGCCCCAAGTATGTGAACGCCATCGGTGTCTTTAGAGGCTCCAGGGGCGATACAGCATGGGTCAAGATTTCCTTGCCTCACGGTGGCGTATTCAAGGGGAAAAACTACCAGCCTGGCTCGTCGTTAGAGATTAAACTCGGTAGCCTGTCATCGTGGCCCTGGCAGCAGTTGGAAGACAAACACCGTGAGCTCCAGGGAAAGGCAGATCGTGGTGAGCT
>PVBE011416636.1_pt1 | contig 21857 bp, 4 predicted proteins | sample 1631181 | NCBI WGS metagenome assembly PVBE01 (sample SAMN08397723, study PRJNA350692) | Marine metagenome, whole genome shotgun sequencing project. | isolation source: water | place: Pacific Ocean | collected 2012-04 | reverse complement strand
TGATAATCATGTCTACGACAGTAGGTAGAGATATACCTGCGTCTAACAAGACATTGCAGAAGCTATCTGTTGTTCCCCACTAACTAGAGTTAGGACATAATCAATCGCTTCGTCATAGTTTCCTCTTTCCTGGTTGATTTCTCCCAAGCTTTGAAGGTCGAAAATTGCTGATCGCAACCAATTGTTTTCCAGGTTCTTTTCCAGCGAATCTTCAAGATAGGATTGAGCTTTGTTGTAATCTCCCAGTTTCAGGTAACACCTGCCAAGATTGCCCTGGGCAATATTATGCACACTGTAAAATTGGTCGAGGTCAACCTTCAGAGCTGCGCTGAACCACTTGGCGGCTTCCTTATACTGATTTCTCCCGAAATTCACCACTCCGATATTCACAAGCGTTTTGGCCATACCCAACTTGTCGCCCACCTGGCGTTTGATTCTATATGCCTTCTTGTAATGTTCCTCCGCCCTGTCAGCTTGCTTAAGACGAGAATAAATTATGCCAATATTGTTCAATGCATCGGAGTGACCTTTCAGATTGTTAATCTGTTGGAAATTACGAGCTGCCCGAAGTTGAAATTCTATGGCTTCAGAAAACCTACTTGTTAAGTCACTGACATTACCCGCATGCATCCAAAGATTGGCCTTCAGTTGTTTATCATCAATGCCTTCTATTGTTTCCAGGGCCTGATCGATGTATTCCCTGGCTCTGATAACATGTTCTACCTGAACAAGCTTACTCAGCTTCATTAAACACCTTGCCCTGTCTACCGGATCGGTTAGTCCGTGCAACTCTTCGAGGTAATTTTGCTCCTTTTCCAGCATCGGTGTGCAAGATAAGGTGTTAGTGGTTTAGAGCATTTATTTTTGCACTCCTTCAAATTATTTGGATTGATGTATTGGTTTCGTTTGGCTTTTGGTGTTTTGGCAGTTTGCTTTTTTGCGTCTTGCAATCCCACGATTAAACTCAGCAAGAAAGCCCCCTATTCCTACGAGCGTGAATTGTACGGCAAAACACGAACGGCCCGGGCTGTAGTGGCCGGTCACCTGACCCGATGGCGCAAACCCGATCGCGATTTTGATACCAAAGAAGGCTTGATTGCCGCTGTAAATGCAAGAGCAGAGAAGGCTTTCAACCTTCACCCGAAAAGTAAACATACCCGCAATGTAACCGTAGATTCCATGCAGCTAAACGGGGTGTTGACTTATCGGATTACACCCACCAAAAAACAATCGGACAAGGTTTTGCTATACTATCATGGTGGCGGGTTTATGTTGGGTCCATTGGCCCTGCAATGGAAAATGATGTCAGCACTGGCCAATGCCACGGGTTGCACGGTTTATATGGTGATCTACCGGTTATCGGGCACTGCCCCTTTCCCGGCTGGTTTGAACGATTGTGTTGCAGCCTACCAGGGGTTGATCAAAAAACATGATCCTTCAAAAGTTTATTTAATTGGCGATTCTGCCGGGGGTAACCTGGTGTTTGCAGCAGCGCAGAAAATCCGTGATATGGGCATTCCGAATCCACATAGAATTGTAGCCATTTCACCGGTGATGGACCTGGCGATGGACAATCCTGCACTGATTCCTATTGAAAGAAAAGACCCCATGCTCGACATGCCGAGTACTCGCCTGGCCATGGATACTTATGCTGACACCACTTCGCTTGATCATCCTTATGTGTCCATCATTCATATGGATACCGAAGGTCTTCCCCCTGCCCTGCTATTAATCGGCACCCACGAAATTCTTTATCCCGATTGCCAGCTATTTATTGACCGGGTAAAGGAAAGCAGCTACGATCTTACTCCGGTTGTGGCGCAAAAAATGATGCATGTGTGGGTGGGTGGTTACTTTATTTTTCCTGAAGGAAAACGAGGTTTGCGGCAGGTCGCGGATTATGTTGTTTACAATTAGTATTGAATGCCGGAATGACCTGCATCGCCAGGATTATACATGTTGATTCCATGTTTTTCAGTAACTTCACACTCAACGAACGGCAAATTCCCAGGCTACCTCCCTTTATCGTTCGTTTCACGACTTTCGCATTTCAATGAACTATACCTCGCTACGGGTGTAAGTTATTGTGTGAAAGATGTTGTGTTTTTACCGCCACCTTTCCACGAGTAGAAATTATTGGAACCATCGCAACATTAGGCGATCATTAAGAAATCGACAATGCTTGAATTTACTACTGTTTCAGGGTACTCAAATGGTTTTTCAGGACAAGAGAAAATACCTACTTTTAGGCGTTCTCCGAAAACGGGGTACTCGAACACCAGAAAGAACATAAACCATCATTCCCTGACAGAAGACCTGGACAAACCTTTCCCGATGAATTTGAAGAATTTTCTGCCGCTGCTATTGGGGGCTGTTTTGCTCGTATTGAATTGCGAGACTGTATTAGCTCAGCCGTGTGATAATAACAATACGTTGATTGCCGCACCGAATGACACGATTAGGCTAGCTGGCCCAGGCGATACCGTGGATGTTGCATGTGTATTGCCTGGAGAGTATTTACTGGTTGAACTTTGTCAAGGGGCATCTTACTCTTTTAGTACTTGTGGTGGGACAATATTTGACACAAAACTTACCTTGTACAGGGATGGATTTCCTCCTTATATCATCGGAAATCAAATCGCATTTAATGATGACGCCTGTGGCGGAGTGCAGAGTCAGATTAACTACACATCCTCGTTTAATGGTTTCGCACAGGTTGTGCTTGATCTTATTTTTATTGGTGGATGCGATCATATCCCCAGTAACTGTGTTTATATGCAGTTTTGGCAAAATACTCCTTGCTGTGCCTACCCCCCAACCGATGCAGGGCCAGATATCACAGCTTGTGCGGGCGATACTGTGCGATTTTTGGGCGATTCGGCCATTGTCTATTCATGGTCACCTACAATAGGATTTGTTTCTCCTACAAATGCACAACGACCATTTGTAATAGCAACAGGTTCGGGTGATATTACTTATTACCTGGTTGGAAGCAACGCCTGCGGTCCAACTACCGACTCGATGGTTCTGACGGTGAACCCTTTACCCGTGTTCGACCTTCCTGACACTTCCTATTGTGAAGGGGAAACCATCAGTCTTTCAATGCCTAATGTGGATTCGTGCTTCTGGACACCCAATATCGGTATCACAGATACCCTTGATTGCTCACCAACTTTCAACCTGCCAACGGATTCGGTGATCTATTATGCAACCGCTCAAGACACGAATGGCTGCCGTTACACCGATTCCGTGATCATTAGAATTGACAGTCTGCCGCAAGCTGTTGCCGGCAATGATGTACCTATATGTGAAGGAGATACAACGCAGTTATTGGCTTCTGGAGGAATTTCGTATTCATGGTCGCCCGGAAACACTTTGAGCGATTCCACGATCATCAACCCGTTTGCATTTCCGACCGTAACAACTTCTTATATAGTAACCGTCATTAATGCCGCAGGATGTGCAGATCTGGATACCGTAATCGTTACGGTTTTGCCACATTCCTTTACCACCGTTGATGATACGGTATGCCAGGGTGAAACAGTTTCCGTGTTGGGAAACACTTACGGATCCACGGGAACCTTCATTGACACCACCACAGCTGCAAATACATGCGATTCAATAGTTACGTTGAACTTGCTGGTATTGCCGCATTCATCAACTACCATCGACACAAGTTTGTGTAACGGTGACAGCATCGTGATGTTGGGAACGACTTACAATACAACCGGTTCGTTCACCGATACTGTGCCATCAGCCAACGGATGCGATAGTGCGGTGATTCTGAACCTCACCATGTTGCCACACAGCAGCACCACCATAGACACCAGCATTTGTTTGGGTGATTCTGTGGTGATGTTGGGCATAAGCTATACCTCCAACGGAACATTCCTGGACACCACCGTTTCAGCAAATGGTTGCGACAGTACCTTAACCCTTAATCTGACGGTGATCTCCCCGGCCAGTACCACAGTGGATAGCACGATTTGCGATGGGGAAACCGTAATGATGTTGGGAAATCCTTACACCACAACCGGTACATTCATTGACACGGTTTCATTTGGTGGATGTGATTCCATTGTAACGTTGAACTTAACCGTGAATCTTCATTCAGCTACCACAGTTGACACCAGCATTTGTGATGGCGACTCTGTGATGATGTTAGGCACCAACTATGGAAGCACAGGAACCTTCCTGGATACTACAGCTTCGGCCAATGGATGTGATTCTGTGGTAACCTTAAATCTGACCATACTCCCACATTCCGCAACCACCGTTGATACCAGCGTTTGTGATGGGGATTCTGTGTTGATGCTCGGGAATAACTATGGAGCTACAGGAACATTTATTGACACTACCGTTTCGGGAAATGGATGCGACTCTGTGATAACACTGAACCTTACCATATTGCCACACTCCACCACCACAGTTGACACCAGCTTATGCGATGGTTTGTCTTTCACCATGTTGGGAACAACTTATAACACTACCGGAACTTTTGTTGACACAACGGTTTCCGCAAATGGTTGTGATTCTATTGTAACATTGAACTTGACCATACTGCCTCACTCTGCCACAACAGTGGACACCAGTCTCTGCCAGGGTGATTCGATCGCGATGTTGGGCAACAGCTATGGTTCTACGGGAACTTTCATCGACACAACGGTTTCTGCCAATGGTTGTGACTCTGTTGTAACACTGAATTTGACCATTCTACCTCATTCATTTACTACTGTTGACACCAGCATTTGTTTTGGAGATTCGGTAGCCATGTTGGGCAACAGCTATGGAAACACCGGTTCTTTTGTTGATACAACCGTTTCGGCAAACGGCTGCGATTCCGTAGTGACTTTGAATCTGACCATTCTCCCGCACTCAGCAAGCACTGTTGATACGAGCGTTTGTGATGGTGATTCCGTGATGATGCTGGGAACAAACTATGGCGCAACAGGATCATTTGTCGACACTACTGTTTCGGCAAATGGTTGCGATTCGGTTGTGACTTTGAACCTAACCATTCTGCCTCATTCAACCACTACTGTTGATACCAGCCTTTGCGATGGATTATCGTTCACGATGTTGGGTCAAGCATACAATACAACTGGAACGTTTATCGACACAACGGTTTCTGCTAACGGATGCGACTCCATCGTTACCTTGAATTTGACAATTCTTCCACACTCAGCAACCACCGTTGACACCAGCATTTGCCAGGGTGACTCGATAATGATGTTGGGAACAAACTATGGAAGCACGGGATCATTCGTGGACACCACCGTTTCAGCAAATGGATGCGACTCGGTGGTAACCTTGAACCTGACTATTCTGCCTCATTCATTCACTACTGTTGATACCAGTATTTGCTCTGGTGATTCGGTGATGATGTTGGGAACCAACTATGGCACAACAGGATCGTTTGTTGATACGACTGTTTCCGGAAATGGATGTGATTCTGTGGTTACACTGAACCTCACCATTCTTCCGCATTCTGCCACTACGGTTGATACAAGCGTTTGTGATGGAGATTCGGTGATGATGCTTGGAACTAATTATGGCGCAACAGGCTCATTTGTTGACACGACAGTTTCTGCCAATGGATGTGATTCAGTTATTACCTTGAACCTTACTATTCTTCCGCACACGACAACAACTGTGGACACCAGCTTATGTGATGGATTGTCGTTCACCATGTTGGGCACCGCCTACAATACTACAGGCACATTCGTTGACACCACAGTTTCTGCCAATGGATGCGATTCCATCGTTACCCTGAATTTGACCATTCTTCCGCATTCCGCGACAACTGTTGACACAAGCGTTTGTCAAGGTGATTCAGTGATGATGTTAGGCAACAATTATGGAAGTGCTGGATCATTCGTTGACACAACAGTTTCCGCCAATGGCTGCGATTCTGTTGTTACTTTGAACCTGACGATCCTCCCGCATTCAACCACGACAGTTGATACCAGTGTTTGTGATGGCGACTCGGTAATGATGTTGGGAACCAACTATGGCTCTACGGGGTCGTTTGTTGACACTACCATCTCTGCAAATGGATGCGATTCTATCGTAACGTTGAATCTTACCATATTGCCACATTCAACAACCACAATTGACACGAGCGTTTGCGATGGCATATCTGTGGACATGCTTGGAAACAGCTACAACACAACAGGCTCTTTTGTAGACACCACCGTTTCTGCCAATGGTTGTGATTCAATCGTTACCTTGAACCTTACCATTCTCCCGCACATTTCCACAACAGTGGACACCAGTGTTTGCGATGGAATTTCAGTAAGTATGCTTGGGAACTTGTACAACACGACCGGATCATTCATGGATACCACCGTTTCAGCAAATGGATGTGATTCTATCGTCACTTTGAACTTGACAATTCTACCACATTCCGCTACAACCGTTGACACCAGCGTTTGTGATGGAGCAACAGTTTCAATGCTCGGTAACACATATGGCACAGCCGGAACTTTCATTGACACAACAGTTTCAGCCAACGGTTGTGATTCTATCGTAACACTGAATTTGACGATCCTACCACACTCTACCACAACAGTAGATACCAGCGTTTGCGATGGAATATCCGTCAGCATGCTGGGCAACTTATATGGAACAGCAGGAACTTTCATCGATACCACCGTTTCCGCAAATGGTTGTGATTCTATTGTCACCTTGAATCTTACCATATTGCCGCATTCTGCCACAACAGTTGATACCAGTGTGTGTGATGGAATTTCGGTGAGTATGTTAGGCAACCTTTATGGCACGGCAGGAACATTCATTGACACCACCGTTTCAGCAAATGGTTGTGATTCTGTGGTCACATTGAATTTGACCATTCTTCCACATGTTTCAACTACCGTTGACACGAGCGTTTGCGATGGTATTTCTGTGAGCATGCTTGGTAATTTGTACAATACATCAGGAACATTCATCGACACCACGGTTTCCGCAAATGGCTGTGATTCAATCGTAACATTAAATCTTACCATCTTGCCACACTCTTCAACAACTGTTGATACGAGCGTATGTGATGGAATTTCGGTGAGCATGCTAGGTAACCTGTACAGCACTGCAGGAACTTTCATCGACACAACAGTTTCAGCCAATGGCTGTGATTCAATAGTAACTTTGAATCTGACTATTCTGCCGCATTCAACAACCACAGTTGATACCAGCGTTTGTGATGGGGTTTCCGTTAGCATGTTGGGTAACCTTTACAATACTACAGGCACTTTTATCGACACTACTGTTTCTGCAAATGGGTGTGATTCTATTGTCACCTTGAACCTTACGATTTTGCCGCATTCAGCCACAACAGTTGATACCAGTGTGTGTGATGGAATTTCTGTGAGTATGTTAGGCAACCTTTATGGCACAGCAGGGACATTCACTGACACCACTGTTTCAGCAAATGGTTGTGATTCTGTGGTCACTTTGAACTTGACCATTCTTCCCCATGTTTCAACTACCGTTGACACGAGCGTTTGCGATGGAATTTCTGTGAGCATGCTCGGTAATTTGTACAATACAACTGGATCGTTCATTGACACAACAGTTTCGTCAAATGGCTGTGATTCAATTGTAACATTAAATCTTACCATCTTGCCGCATTCTTCAACAACGGTGGATACAAGCGTCTGTGACGGTATTTCCGTAAGCATGTTAGGTAATCTGTACAGTACATCAGGAACTTTCATTGACACAACGGTTTCCGCAAATGGCTGCGATTCAATTGTGACATTGAATTTGACGATTCTTCCACATTCAGCAACCACGGTTGACACAAGTGTTTGTGACGGAACAACTGTGGACATGCTTGGAAGCAGCTACGGAACCGCAGGGACCTTCATTGACACAACGGTTTCAGCAAACGGATGCGATTCCATTGTGACGCTGAACCTGACTATCAATCCAAATCACCTAGACACATTCCCTGTAACACTTTGCTTCGGTGACAGCATTTTTGCAGGTGGAGGATTCCAAAGTACTCCTGGGGTTTACATCGATACTTTCCCAACCATTAATAGTTGCGACAGTGTGGTTGTAACCGATCTTTCTATAGACAGTTTCTTCCTCACGCCTCAATCACCAACAATCTGTGATGGTGAGATGTTCATTTTCCTTGGTGACACGTTTACAGCTACCGGAACATACTTTGACACACTTCAGGCAATCAACGGTTGCGATAGTATTATTCAGACGGATTTAACAGTTTTATTACACTCTGCTTCGACTATAGACACCTCATTTTGTGATGGAGATACGGTAACCATTTTGGGTAATGTCCTGACCACATCCAGTACCATCCTGGATACTATACCAAGTGCCAATGGGTGTGATAGTGTGGTAACGATAAATACAACAGTACTGCCAAACACGGCCAGCACAATAGATACAAGCGTTTGTGATGGCATTGTGGTGAACATTCTCGGTACGAATTATTCTACAACCGGCACATTCTTCGATACGATTGCGAGTGCACAAGGTTGCGATAGTGTTCTAACTATCAACGTAACAATATTGCCTCATTCTGCTTCCACGATTGATACTTCAATCTGCGATGGAACAACCATTGTACTGGGCGGGAACAACTACTCAAGCGCTGGAACTTTCCTCGACACAGTTCCATCTTCAAACGGTTGTGATTCTGTAATCACGGTGAATGTTACCGTGAATCCTGTTGATTCAACCACAGTTCCCGCCTCAATTTGCCAGGGAGATACTTTCAATTTTGCAGGAACACCATTGATCACTACAGGAATTTATCTAGATACTTTCTTGAATGCTAATGGGTGTGACAGTATCGTCACCGTTGATTTGGCGGTAGATTCTATAATACTCGTTACTCTGAATCCTTCAATTTGCCAGGGAGATACTTTCTTTTTTGGTACTCAACCAATTACTATTGGAGGAATTTATACTGACACATCCGTTTCCGTACTTGGGTGTGATAGCCTCACTATTTTGAACTTAACAGTGAATCCAGTCATCACCACCAACTTGATGGATTCAATCTGTGATGGGGACACAATTGTCTTTGCAAACCAGACAATTACAGCTGCAGGTGTTTATGTTGATAGCTCTCAAACCTCTGCCAACTGCGATAGCGTAACCACCTTGACAGTAACGTTGTTACCAAACACGTCCACCACAATCGATACAACTATTTGTGATGGAACGGTCATCGTTTTGGGTGGTACGAATTACTCAGCGGCAGGTTCATTTATAGATACCATTCCGGCTTCAAATGGTTGCGATTCTGTTGTAACCGTGAATGTCACCGTGAATCCTGTTGATTCCACAACAGTGCCGGCTGCGATCTGCCAGGGAGATACTTTCAATTTTGGTGGAACACCATTAATCACTTCAGGAGTTTATGTCGACACTTTCCCCAATGTCAATGGATGTGATAGTATTGTTACAGTTGATTTAGCTGTAGATTCCATAATACTGGTTACACTGAACCCTTCAATCTGCCAGGGAGATACTTTCTTCTTTGGTACTCAACCAATTACTGTTGGTGGAACTTATACAGACACTTCTGTTTCAGTGCTTGGTTGTGATAGCCTCACCATTCTGAACTTAACGGTGAATCCAATCATCACCACCAACCTAACAGATTCAATTTGCGATGGTGACTCGATTCTCTTTGCAGGACAAACGATTACCACAGCAGGTGTTTATGTTGATAGCTCTCAAACTTCTGCGAACTGTGATAGTGTAACGACTTTGACCGTTACGTTGCTGCCAAATACTGCCACCACAATCGATACAACTATTTGTGACGGAACAGTCATCGTTTTGGGTGGAACTAGTTACTCTACTGCAGGATCCTTCATCGATACAATTCCTGGCGCCAATGGATGCGATTCTGTGGTAACCGTAAATGTGACGGTAAATCCTGTTGATTCCACAACAGTCCCGGCTGCGATCTGCCAGGGAGATACTTTCAATTTTGGTGGAACTCCATTAATTGCATCGGGGGTTTATGTGGATACTTTCCCCAATGTAAATGGATGTGATAGTATTGTCACAGTTGATTTGGCGGTAGATTCTATTATACTTGTTACTCTGAATCCTTCAATCTGCCAGGGAGATACATTCTTCTTTGGGCCTCAGCCGATTACTGTTGGAGGAACTTATACAGACACTTCAGTTTCGGTACTTGGCTGTGATAGCCTCACTATTCTGAATCTAACAGTGAATCCAATCATCACCACCAACCTAACAGATTCAATCTGCGATGGTGATACCATTTTCTTTGCAAGCCAGACAATTACAGCTGCAGGTGTTTATGTTGACAGTTCTCAAACTTCTGCGAACTGTGATAGTGTGACCACTTTGACCGTTACGTTGCTGTCAAACACTTCCACCACAATCGACACAACGATTTGTGATGGAACGATTATCGTTTTGGGTGGAACGAATTATTCTGCAGCAGGTTCATTCATTGATACAATTCCTTCTGCCAATGGATGCGATTCTGTGGTAACCGTAAATGTGACGGTAAATCCAGTTGACTCCACCGCCATTCCTGTCGCTATATGCCAGGGAGATTCCTTCAATTTTGCTGGAACTCAACTGACATCTACCGGCATTTATGTTGACACATTTGCGAATGGAAATGGCTGCGATAGCATTGTAACCATTGATCTTACCGTTGATTCTATCATTCTTGTGAATTTGAATCCAACCATTTGCGATGGAGATACTTTCTTCTTTGGACCAACGCCTTTAACCACGGCAGGCATTTATACTGACACCTCCGTTTCTTCAATCGGATGCGACAGTCTAACCATTCTCGATTTGAATGTTGACTCGGTTATTCTCGCCTCAATCATAGCTGAAATTTGTGATCTCGATACATTCTTCTTCAACGGAACTCCGCTCACATTGGGTGGCGTGTATGGCGACACTACAACATCTTCGCTTGGATGTGATAGCATAACCACATTGACTCTGACCGTTCATCCGATCTACTTTACCCAATTGGCTGATACCATGAATGCTGGAGACACGATTTTATTCGGATCGCATGTCATTACTACAGCAGGCATTTACCTCGATACCACATTAAGTGTAAACAACTGCGACAGTACATTGGAGTTAACCGTAGTTGTGTTGAATGCAATCACTGCAATTTTGGATACTTCCATTTGTGCCGGAGATTCAATCGTCCTGAATTCAACCACCTATACAGCGGCTGGAAGTTATATTGATACACTGGTGGCATCTGGCGGTGCAGATTCCATACTAACCATTAACATCACCATCATTCCAACGGTATTCGATACCATCGCTGCGGCAATTTGCCAAGGCGACACTTTCAATTTTGCAGGTCAGATCCTGACTTCGAGTGGGCAGTATGTTGATTCTACCACTTCAATTCTAACAGGCTGCGATTCGGTAACAACACTCAACCTTTCTGTTGATTCTATCATCCTGGTGAATCAAACCGCATCAATATGCACAGGAGATACATTCATGTTTGGAAACAATACTTTAACTGTTGGTGGAATTTATGGCGACACATCCGTTTCTGTGAATGGATGTGACAGCCTTACCATTCTTGACTTGACTGTCAACTCTGTCATCTCGATCAACCTGGCTGATTCAATCTGTCTGGGAGATAGCATTGTGTTTGCAAGTCAAACGATTACAACAGCTGGAACATTCACCGACAGTTCGCAAACATCAAGCGGCTGTGATAGCATCACAACATTGACGGTTACTTTACTGCCCAATTCAGCTTCCACTATCGATACACTGATATGCGAAGGAAATGTGCTGACATTGAATGGAACGAACTATGCCGCTACAGGATCATACCTTGATACAGTTCCAGCAACAAATGGATGCGACTCAATTATCACGATCAATCTGACAGTTGATACCGTAGCTCCGACCAATCTGAATGCTTCAATTTGTCAGGGTGACACATTCTCCTTCGGAATAAACCAATTGACAACATCTGGTATTTATAATGATACTGTGCCAAATGTTAACGGATGCGACAGTATTCTGATCCTCAACTTGTCGGTTGACTCTGTTCTGATCACCAATATAGACACGGCATTCTGCCAGGGAGATTCAATCATAATTGATGGACAGACGATAACAACTACCGGAACTGTGATTGATTCAACAGTTTCAACTTCAGGGTGCGACAGCTTGATCATTTACAACGTGACCGTGGATACCATCAGTACAACAAACATCACATCACAGATTTGCCAGGGAGACACTTTATTGTTTGGAAGTCACGTGATCACCATTGGAGGCGTTTATGGCGACACACTCGCAAACCAAACCGGATGTGATAGTATTGTGATCAACACAGTTACGGTGAATTCTGTTCTGACAACAAACCTTGCAGACAGTTTGTGTGCCGGAGACACCATCCTTTTTAATCTTCAGCTGATTACCACTGCCGGTACTTATGTTGATACTTTCAATTCGGCCAACAACTGCGACAGTGTGGTGACGTTGACAGTTACCCAACTGCCCAACTCAACCGCAACTATTGATACCGCCATTTGCGATGGTGACACCTATACTTTCAACGGAATAGGATATACCGTTGCTGGAACCTATAATGACACGATTCCAGCCACCAATGGTTGCGACAGCATTGTTACGATCAATCTTACTGTTGACACGATCCCAATCGTGAATATCACAGCAGCAATATGTCAGGGTGATAGTTTCAGCTTTGGAGGAAACAGCCTGACTTCAGCTGGAGCCTATAATGACACCAGCACAGCGAATAGCGGATGTGACAGTATCACTATTCTGACTTTATCTGTGGATTCAGTTCTGATTACCAATATTGACACATCCTTCTGCCAGGGAAGTTCTATCGTGATTGACGGACAAACCATAACAACCGCAGGCGTTGTGATTGACAGTTTCGTTTCTACCAGCAACTGCGACAGTTTGGTCATATACAATGTGACCATTGATTCTGTTTCCACTGGCTCAACGACATCACAGATTTGCCAGGGAGATACGCTGTTTTTCGGTACGAACATTATCACCACACCGGGAACCTACTTCGATACTTTAGTTGGTCCGAACGGTTGTGACAGCATTCTGTCGAATATAGTAAGTGTTGTTTCTGTCATCACCGTGAATCTTGCCGATACAATTTGTCCCGGTGATTCCGTCATTTTTGATGGTCAAACTATTACAGCTGGTGGTACATTTATCGATACTTCCGCCTCCGTGGGGGGGTGTGATAGTGTAACAACGCTTGTTGTCACACAACTGCTAAATTCCTCTGCCACGATAGATACAAGCATCTGTGCCGGAGATACAATCATGATATTAGGCAACCAGTTAACGGTAGCAGGAACAACGATTGATACGATTTCGGCAACGAACGGATGCGATTCCATTGTGACGATCAACGTAACATTGAACCCAGTTCTCACAAATTCAATTTCGGACACGGTTTGTTCTGGTGACTCCATCTTATTTGCGGGACAACTGGTTGGAACCGCTGGTGTGTATGCCGACACAACAGAGTCTCAATCCACAAGTTGCGATAGTATTATCAACCTCACATTGGTGGTGTTGAACCACGCCTCTTTTAACGACACCATTTCCATTTGCAATGGTGATTCGGTATTAGTTGGTGGCGGGCAGCAAACTACTTCAGGAAATTATGTGGACACCTTAACTGCTTCCAACGGTTGCGATAGCGTGGTTTTCACGAATTTGACTGTGTTGTCAGATACAACCATCACCAACCCAGTTACAATTTGTATCGGTGATAGCGTTCTGGCTGGTGGTGCTCAGCAAACCACATCAGGACAGTATACAGATGTCTATGTTGGTTCCAATGGATGTGACAGTACGGTGATTACCGATCTGACTGTTCTTCCGGATACAACCATTACTGTATTAGTTTCAATTTGCGATGGACAAAGCCACTTTGCAGGCGGAACAAACCAAACCAATACCGGTATTTATTTCGATACTTTACCTGCACTTAATGGTTGCGATAGCATCATTATCACCGACCTCACAGTTGTAGCATTGGATTCTACTTTCGGCAACCAAACGATTTGTCAGGGAGATAGTGCGTTCTTATCTAACAATTGGCAGTTTACTGCAGGCGTTTATCGCGACACGTTTGTAGACTTGACAAGCGGATGTGATAGCTTCAGAATCACCACCTTGGCCGTAACAGCCATCGTTTCCGAAAATGTAACTGCAACTATCTGCGAAAAGGACAGCATCTTTTTACAAAACAACTGGCAAAACACCGCAGGTACCTATTTTGATACAACTACCTCAGTTGTGACAGGATGCGATAGCATAATCATTACAGCGCTCACGGTCAACCTTGATCCTGTAGCAATAGTTACTGGTGATAACACACCATGTGTCGGAGATGCCACGCAAATCTTTGCATCTGGTGGCGTTACATACATTTGGTCACCGTCAGCAGGCTTGGATGATCCAAACATTGCCGATCCATTTGCCAGCCCGTTTACGCAAACACTATATACCGTTACGGTAACCGATGCCAATGGATGCTACGATACAGCTTCGATAACTATTTATCCGCAGCCTTTTGGTATTCAGATGCCCGATACCTCAGAATGTATTTTGGACAGCATCATACTCCAGGCTCCTGAGATTGTGGGTGCTACATATTCCTGGTCACCACCAGATGGTTTGAGTTCAACAATAATTCCTAACCCAATCGCAACACCAACACAAAACACAGTTTATACGGTAACAGTGATTGATGATAATGGGTGCGAAGCTTCTGCTTCAACTTTGGTTACGGTTTGTCCAATCGAAATCAAACCGATTTACATTCCCAATGCATTTAGTCCAAATGGAGATGCCATCAACGATGTGTTCTATGTATATGGTTCAACCATCAAATTCCTGAGAATGACCATTTTCAACCGATGGGGTGAATTAGTATTTGAATCCACAGATCAAAGAATTGGATGGGATGGAATTTATCACAACAAGCCGTTGAATCCAGCCGTGTTTGTTTACAAAATAGGCATCACTTTTGATGATGAAACAAAAGTGCTAAGGACCGGAAGCGTTACGCTGCTTAGATAGTTACCTTACCACACAGGCTCCAAGACACAAAGTTTTAACATTAAAAGGCTTTGTGCTTTGGTGTCTTGGTGGTTTCTCTTTCGGGAAATCTTTGGAACCCCACTTTTCCATTCTAATCCCTGTTTTTTATCATCAATCCGATCTTCTTGCTTCCAACCCAACGACCTATCTTTGCCCAAAATTCCCCGAATGCCTAACACCTCACAAGCCTTCACAGAAGCTGTAGAAAAGAAAGCTTTTGACAAGGCACATCGCAAAAAGATAAATTTCAATATTGCCCGTTATGCCGAAACTGTAGTTAAGGGAAAACAACAATATTCCGATCTTGAATTGGCTCGCCAAAAAGCCAAAAATGTGAAGTGGAAGGCAATAAGTAACCTGGATAAATACCTGGTAGAATTTGAAGCCAATTTCACAGCCAACGGTGGCAAGGTGATTTGGGCACAAAATACAGAAGAGGCGATTGCAGAAATCCTGAAGATCGTTCGAGCAAAGCAAGCCAAAACGGTAGTGAAGTCAAAGTCGATGGCCACTGAGGAAATCGAATTGAACCACCATCTTGAAAATGCAGGAGTCGAGGTTTTTGAAACCGACCTCGGGGAATATATTCAACAAATGGATGGTGAAAAACCATACCATATTGTTACCCCCGCCATGCACAAATCCAAGGAAGACGTGGCCGATCTTTTCCATCGAAAACTAGGGAGCCCGGAAAACTCCACACCAGCAGAATTGACGATGATCGCCCGAAAAGAATTGCGTGAAAAATACGTTACTGCCGACATTGGATTCTCAGGAGCAAATTTCATCATTGCCGATACAGGCAGTATCGCTATCACCGAAAATGAGGGCAACGCACGCCTGACAACTTCCTTCCCCAAGACACATATCGCAATAGTAGGAATTGAAAAAATGATTCCTTCCATCAACGACCTGGCTCTATTTTGGCCATTGCTTTCAACCTTTGGAACCGGGCAAAATGTAACAGTTTACAACACTGTTTTCAGCGGACCTAAAAAAGAGGAAGAAGCCAACGGTCCGGAAGAAATGTACGTGGTTTTGTTAGACAATGACCGCACAAACTTGCTTGCACATATTGATCAAAGAGAGGCCCTTTATTGCATTCGTTGCGGTGCCTGCTTGAATGCTTGCCCTATCTACAAAAACATTGGAGGTCACTCTTACGACACAACTTATAGCGGTCCAATTGGCTCTGTTATCTCCCCACACCTCAATGGTATGGCTGACTATAAACATCTCAGTTTCGCATCTTCACTCTGCGGAAATTGTACAGAAGTGTGTCCGGTTCGAATTGACTTGCACAACCTCTTGTTGTACAATAGAAGAGATTCCGTAAAAGAAGGCCTTAATGACACCACCGAGAAACTCATGATGTATGCCTGGAAGAAGGGCGTTTTAAGCAGAAACCTGATGAACAAAGGAACCGGTGGCATGAAAAACTCCATAATGAAATTCCTTTTTAAGGGTTCATGGGGAAAGAGAAAAACGATGCCCCATTTTCCTGCAAAATCTTTTAACGAACGCTGGAGTGAACGTTACGGATAACAAAATGGCTACAGACTCCACCTTCAAAATTGCGTTCGAATCGCTTGATGTACCAGTGAGGCGATGTGTGAGCCTTGACATGCCTGTTCCATTTACTCCTAATCTTGAACAACAGTTTCTTCCTGTAGAAAGGCTGAAGGAAAAAGTGATGGAGTTGGTGAGTTATTGATCTTCCAAAAACCAAGACCAATAATTCCTATCTTTAGTCACCTGTCCACACAACACCAACCCCCAATTGGTAAACAAAAACTGTCTTCGATTGATGGATTCATTTTATCTGGTTACAAGGGGTTGTAAACTAGCTATACTCATCTGCTTTTTTTTCCTGCATGGTGTGGGGCAAACCAGTTTGCTTATCCAATCAACCGTGCCAGCTACCTTGCCGGTGTGTGCAGCAGGCGATACATTTTCGGTAACACTGAACAATCCAAACCCATTTACTATTTCGGGTATTTCCGTCTTGATAGATTTTCCAGGGGGCATTCACTATCAAGTAGGAAGTTTGTTAGGAATCGGAACAACCGAACTCAATGTTGCCAATACCGACTCCGTTAGTTTTAATACAACCAATTTGAGTGCAGGGGGCAGCGTGAGTTTTCAGATCGTGGCAATTGCCTTTTGCGAAACCATCACCGGCACCGATAGCATTTTTCAAAACATCATCATTGCTTTCCATTCCGGAGGTTTGGATTCGGTGATTTCCACGGCGTATAATTTACAATTTGGTGCCCTCAACATCACTTCTGTCACCAAAGACACCGCATCGATTGGTGATACAATCACCCGATGCGTAACTATCGCAAATGGTGGGCAGGGGCCAATTGGAGCATTCAATTTTTATGATGTTCATGACACCGCCTCGTTGGATTTATTGAACTATAGAATCGCACAGGGAAATTTTCTTCTGACAACCTTTCTATCAAATGACACGAACAGCGTCACTATTCCTGTCAGCGCTTTCAACAACATTGGCAACGGAGATACGGTTTTCGATTTCAATGAAAGCCTGCAGCTTTGCTACGACATTGTTGTGAAAGAATGCCTGGCAACATCTTCAAACCTTTCGGTAAACTGGGGTTGCAATGGCTCTTTCTGTCAGGGCGATTTCGCTTTCACCGACATTGTGATTCCGAACTTCATTCCCGCAGTTTCGGCACAACATTTTTATTTTGAAAACACCTGTTATGAAGTGGGCACACAAAACATTGGCAAAATTGTGTTTACCAATAGCGGTCCCGGGGCGGCAAGAGACTTGATTATTGATGTGAGCCAAAGTACGGGACCGATTTTCGCAAGCGGTACCAATTTGAATTCCGGATTCGACTTGAACAACATCACCTGGAAATCGACCACCGGTTCGTCAACCAACCTGACACCAATTTCCATCGACATCTCCAATGCTGCATGTGTTCCAAATGGATTCGAAGCACGTTTCAAGGTGCTGATTCCATTGATGCAACCAGGAGAACAAGACACGCTTATATTCTTCCAGGAGGCGTGTTGCGGTTCGGAATGTTCGGATACACGAATGCTTTCTGCAAAGTATCAATTTGAGTACAACGACCAATGCATCTCAAACCTTTATACCGATGGCCCCTACACCCTCAGTTATTATTGGGCTGTTTCTGATTGGATTTCCGCCTTTTTCCATGAAGGACCAACTGACCTGGTGGTGGGCGATACAGCTTTGATGACCATCACACAGTCGCGGTGGCGCTTTGCAACACCAAAAAGTCTAAATGCTTATTTCCTGCTTCAATTTGTTTTGCCACCAGGCATCAGTTTCACGGGAAATCCATCGGATGTCTGGTTGGAAAATTTCGATGGAAACGTTTTCAGTCCCACTCAGGTAACGTTTGCAAATGATACCGTTACCGCTCAATACCCACTGCCATTTCAATTCGGAATTGAAAAGGCGGAAACCAAAATCAAGTTGATCGCAGACTGCCCGGTTGGATTCAATGGTTCTTTCACGGAAACAATCCAGTACTTCGTGCGCACAGTTTCCGAAGCAGGTTGTTCGTGCGTTGAATGTGCTGGAATTTATGGAATCGACCTGCGGGTGCATTGTCCCCCACCGCCTTGCCCCGATGGTGGGATGGTCAGCCTTGGATATGAAAATATCCGAACCAACTATGGTCAACCTGATTTTCCAGATGACGGAATTCCTGAATTGGGAACAGTAGATATGACCAAGGTACGAACGACCTACCTGATGTTTGGTGACACCATGTACACTCGGATGCGCGGGGTGGTTGAATCGTCATTGGCCAATCCAACATGGAGTTGGGGTGGTTTGAATTCCTATATTGAACGCGGACAAAGCCTCATCGTTTTGTCCGACTCCATCAGGATCAATGATGTATCGACAGGAAGCACTTTCAATTGTGTTCTTCCCGCACCCACTATTGTTTCAAACGGCCCGGATCGCGATTTCCAATTTGATTTTAGTGTTTCCAATCTCGCAGGTTGTGTTCCAGGTGGATTTGTTTTTGAACAAGGCGATTCTGTTGAATTGGTAGTTTATTATAAGAGTGATCGAGTCGGGAGTTTCACGCAAACCAATGAAATTGAGAACACCTTCTATCTCAGCGATGCTCAGAGTGGAAACCTTTTTGCCTGTGATACTTTTTCCGGATCATTCACCTATGTTGGCTACTATTTCACCGTCTGCTGTGGCCCACAATATCATCAAAGCACCAATTGTGGATTAATCCCTACTACAGAGAGCTACTATCTTTCAATTGGCAATTGCTGTACGAATTATTCGGGTGGCAATATGTTTAAAAATGAATACCGCCCCTGGGCTGTTCCGCAAACACTTTATGTGGTTCAGCCACAGGGATTCAATCTTGATCATGCTGATTTTCAATACGCACGAACCAAAGGGACTAACAGCTTTCAGAGTTACAACACTAGTCTTAGCCCAATTGGGACTTCGGGAGATACCCTCATATTTGATGTCGGCAGCTTCTTTGATATGAATGGAGGTGCACTTCCAACCGGTGATGATGGTTTCAACGGTTTCTGGAGAATGTGGTGGGAACCTACTTGCAATGTACCCGGAACAGATTGGCAGTCGGTTGAATATATTCTGGACTTCCAAACTGTCGGGCAACTTCAACAAACGGGTAGTTATTCCACAAGATGGATCAAACGCGATTCTATCAGGTTTGAATCGCCTCGTCTTGATTTGTCGGCACAGCCCCAAACCATCCCAGTTTCAGGTGATACTCTATCCTGGAATATTTTCCTCCAAAACACATCTAATCTCAGTGATGCAGGAAATTCCTGGTTAACTGTTCAGCCGACTTCCGGCAATATTTCTATCGTTTCTTTGATTAATACTGCAAGTGGAACCGAGATCATTCCCGTTGGAAGTATCTATCAACTTGGCAGTATCAACGCCACCGCTGGAGCATGGTATGAGCTTTCAATTGCCTACAATGCCTGCTCCTCCGACTCCGTTCAACTCTTTGCAGGCTGGGATTGCTCTGGTTACCCTGCTTCGTTGAACGATTATCCATGTCCCACTGAAAACCTCACCCTATTTCTTCAGGAAGAAAACACGGCATTCCAGGCGACCATTTCAAGTCCTTCGGCACCAATTTTCCTCTGCGACACCATTCCTGTTGAGGTAACTGTTCTGGCTTCTCAGATCGGTGGGATTTCAGGTATAAACGTTCAGCTGATTCTGCCTTTAACCGGAGGTCTCAATATAGAATCCGGCTCAAACAGTTTTGAATATCCCCAAGGCTCTGGGTTTTCAGTAATCGCTGATCCAGCATTTTCAGGCTCAAGCTATTTATGGTCAATCGACTCAATAAACACTTCAATTCAGTCTGCAGGACTTCCGGGAGTCTTAAAACCAGATTCCAACAGTTTCAAATTGAAATTCAAGCTGCGAACCAATTGCCAGTTTTTTAACCAAAGCTCGTTTGTGATTCGAATAACCGGCAGTAAATCCTGCGGAGAACCACTTCCGCCCTATTTCCTGGCAGCATCGCCAATTGATATCATCGGTGCAACCTCACCCTATAACACGGATATCACTGCAACTTTCGATACCATTTCCGGTTGCCAGGTGCCGCAAATCATGCGCATCAAAATGGTGAACCTTGGTCCATCGAACACCAATTTCACCGATAACCTCATGCTAACCTTGCCTCCTGGAATGAACTATGCCGGGGGATTCAATGGTATTTACAATCCCCCGGGAACAACAACTCCGTTCAGCATTCCACTTTTGAACGGCTATCAGAATATTGGCTGGACCCTTCCTGCGGGAATTACACCGGGCGATTCCATGGTGATTGAATTGCAGATTGATGCCGGCTTTTCAGCCGAATGCTTTGAGCAAATCAATGTGCAGAGTACCACCGCGCAAGGAGTGATTTGCGTCACAACAGGTTTTTGCATAGTCTCTTCGGCATCTGGCAACGATTTGGTGGATGTAGTAGTAGAAAAACCAACGCTTACACCGACCATCACAAATGCGACTTACACCCTGATAGGCAACTCAGTTGAAGTTGATTTGACGGGGCAAATTTCTAACTCGGGAATCTCCATCCCGGCTGGCACATTCACCAAACTGGATATTTGGTGCGATGCTGATCAGAGTGCTGGCCTGTCTGCCGGAGATCAACCGGTAAAATCGATCCTGTTCTCAGATTCCATTTCCGCATTAAGTCCACTTCAATTCAACAGGTTTTTCACTGTATTGAATCCCACTTGCGCCATTTCCTGCTCAACTAACCTGATGGCCGTTCTTTTTCCAGATAGCAATATCGCTCAGTGTTTATGCGACACCACCTTTGTTGTTTTTTCACCTCAATTACTCGGCACAGCTTCAGGTGATACTTCCCTTTGCCCTTCAGAAACCACAAGTTTTACTGCCGGTGGTGGAAGTTCTTACAACTGGTCGCCATCAGTCGGAATCCAGGACACATCAGAATCTTCTCCTATCGTTACAGCGATTTCAAATCAAACTTACCAGGTCACTATTTCCGATACCTTTGATTGCGAGTTTCTCGATTCGGTTCAACTGGAAGTTCACAATCCTCCCGCTGCCAACTTTGGTGATTCATTGAATTGTATCGACCACACTGTCCATTTTGAAGACCAATCTTCTGCCGGGGATACTGCTATCAACAGTTGGAATTGGAATTTTGGAGATGGAGGGA
>PVBE012145368.1_pt1 | contig 21864 bp, 14 predicted proteins | sample 1631181 | NCBI WGS metagenome assembly PVBE01 (sample SAMN08397723, study PRJNA350692) | Marine metagenome, whole genome shotgun sequencing project. | isolation source: water | place: Pacific Ocean | collected 2012-04 | reverse complement strand
CAACACCGCTCAGTCGCTCCTGCCAGGCTTCACCTGAAAACTGGGGTAAGTCCTGATAAAGCTACGGCTTGACAAGGTCACCCTTCGCACGTGACGCTGACACATTGTCGCTACCCGGATTGTGGGCAGTGGGATTGTTGGTCGTGGAAGACTGTTGTCGAACAACTGGATGGGCCGGAACTGGTTGTTTAGGCGGCGAGCCCGAATTCAGCGCGCTGCTGCCGGGAGCGTCGCGTATGAGCCTGATTGTTAAGGATGCCGTTAGAATTACGGACCATCGAGTCGCCAAAGGAAAGTGCATTAACCTTGCTGCGAAGGAGACATTGCCATGCAACACAAGAAAATAGCTAAGAGGTTCAGATTTGAGAAGGATGGGATCACCAAGAACGCTACGTTCTCCGGCCCTGTAGTGTTGTTACAGGATGGCCTGTTCCTGGTAGCGAAAAGCGTTAGGACGCAATCTGCAGGCACGGCGATGGCTCTATTTGGTTTGCTCGGTGCGCTATTCGTCTCCCTGTTCAGTTCCCTAAGTAAAATCAACTTTCCGTATCCGGCTATTACGTGCGCTGAGCTTCCCGATCAACTCAGAGATATCAAGGGTTTCGGCAAGCTTAAGGAAAAGCACAGAATAATCGTCTTGAGGCGTGAGGAGATCCTGGGCTATAAATCTTCATTGTTCGGAGGGTTCAAACTCATTTGCACTGGCGAAAACATATTCCTTCTGGACTCTAAGAAAAAACTCATATCCGGCTTTGTGGAACACGGCTATGTTGAATACAAGCCTGAAGTCTGACAGAACAAATGCAGGGTGATCCGGGGTCCTTAAGAAGCAAGCGGTGGTCAAACGGTTTACAGCGTTGAGAGCGTGGTTGTCTGGGTAACGACAAGGTTGCCGAACTGGTCCGGTGTTTCAATGCTGAGGATTTGCTGACCAAGGTCGTCGATCTTCTTCGTGACACGTTTAGTGATGACCAGTCTTTCCCGTTCCGGGTCTCGTTTCTCGTATGTTGTTGTCTGAGTGGATCCCATTGTGACGATGGTAGTAACGGCAGTCACTACAAGAGACCCGCTCCCTGCCTCAAGCTGTTTCTCGATTGTGGTTTCAATCGGGAGGACACGCGGGGCAAGGCTGTCGTAAATATCGGTTCTTCGACTGACCACGTGCTCGATCCCGTTGGTATCGATCTGGCGGACTTCCATGACTTTCTGACGTACCAGCACCTTGGTGTCCGTTACGACAGTGCGCTCTGTAATGTCACCGTCTGTGTTTCGTTTAATTGTTTCGGCAATGCTCGTTCGGGTATATTCGCTTACCCAATCGTCACTTTCGGCACGTGCAGAGAGAGGCGGCACCTGAAGCCATGCCGCCACCACTACCAAGATGAAGAATATGCCGCAATGCTTCATGGTTATGTTCTGTAGGTCGTCCCGGTGCTCAGGTTGTCAGAGAATTGCTCTTCGGCCGTTACAGATCACCACATTGAATTCGAGGATGTTTCCCTGAAGACTCTCCGATGTTGCTGTACATCCGCACTCCTTTGGTCTCCTACTGGATCTTATAGCTTCATCTGTTCAAGGGGAAGGGGCATTTGCGCATTTGCCGTTGTTGCCTCGGCGTGGCCTGGAAGCATTGGTTCGAAAATCCATCTTTATCCTGATCATTGTCCCGATCGTTGTCATTCCCCATCTTTGTCTCGATCGTAGTCCCGATCATTGTCGACGACGATCAAGACAAGGATCGGGACAACGATGAAGATCGACGAAGATCGCTACAACGATCGCGACGACGATCAACCCCGTCTGAATTGCCTCGTTTTATGAGCTTCTCGAGCAGAACGATTGAGTGAGCGGGCAAGAACTCATTACTTAGTTTCTGTGCAGGGAAACAGTGTCCTGCGTGGAATTATTACAGACTTCTTACGTGAATCTGACGACCAGTGTCAGATAATATGTCATAAGATCAGGAATGTTTTCGGTTTGAGAAGCGTCTGAGGAATAAAGAGAGGGGTTCTGTCATGGGAAGATTGTCAATTGTTCTGACTTGCCTGTTGTTCTTGATCGTTTCATCAGTGTTTGCAGCCCAACCCTCAGCACTCTACCTCACCATTGACCTCTCTGATGGTTGTAGATTGATGGGAGAAAGTTCACTCGAGACGGTCACCCTTCATGCGCCTTATGGAACATTATCATTACCTTTGTCGCATGTCAGAAAGATCAGATCTAGTGAGGACAGGGAAACAGCGACATTGACAATGACCAATGGGGATGATTTGCAGGGAGTGATTGCGCTTAAAGACATCGAACTGGAAACGATATTCGGGAAGATTCAGGTTCCTGTGATTCATGTGCTTGAAGTGTCGGTGCAGGAAAGTGGATTAGATAGAGGACTTGTTGCTCATTACCCGTTGGATGAGGATGCACGTGATAATAGTGGAAATGGGAATGATGGTAAGAGTTTTGGCGGCATTGAGACAGTGGATGGCCGGATTGGAAAGGCATTCGGCTTTGATGGGGTAGATGATTACGTGGATCTTGGAAACACGATCATCGAAGAATCGCCCTTCTCATTCTCAATGTGGATAAGGACAGAGAATGATAAGTATGCTAACTGTATCTTAGGAAACTATGTTGGTTACTCGTACAAGAATATTGGCTTACACCTGGTCCTCTATGGAAGTGAAGTTCAGAATGGACCGTACGTGCAACTGAAGAACAGTCACGAAGCCATTAACAACTTTGCCAGCCTTGCTGACGGGAAATGGCACCACATTGTTGGCGTCTATAACGAGAATGAGCATTCCCTTTATCTTGATGGCGTTCATATCGAAACGAAGAAAGGGTCTTACTCTCTCACTAGCGAAAAGCTGTTATTGGGTAAGGCCAGGTATCTGAAGTCGGATGCGGAGAAAAAGGGTTACCTGAAAGGCGCTATAGACGATCTAAGAATCTACAACCGTGCTCTAAACAGATCTGAGATCACAGCTCTCTGCAAAACGGGGACGGGAGAATAGGTACGCCCCTGGGTCCCAGGGGGGCTACCGGCCGGCAAAGAGCAGGAAACAAGAAACTGCTTCACACAGAGTATGCGGTACTCTAATCTTTCCTGGTAGGTTTTGTCGCCTCGCAACAAGGGACTTGCCGCCTCGCGAGCTGATCTCAAGGAAGACATGACTGCAGAGAAACTAAAAGCAAGACTCCGGGATTGCCTTGGAGGCGCGTGGCCGGAGCCATGCCCGTTGGAGCCGCGGTGCGCGGAGATCACCAGGCAGGATGGCTTTCGTATTGAATCGGTGACCTACGAAGTGGAGCCCGGGGACCGCGTTCCGGCGCTTCTGCTGATCCCCGACGGTGTTGACGCTGAAAATCCCGCACCGGCGGTTGCCGTCTGGCACCAGCACAACGGGCAATACGACCTTGGCAAGAGCGAACCCGCTGGGCTTGCCGGTGACCCGATGCATCACACGGGAGTCGCTTTGGCCAGGGAAGGCTATGTGGTGCTTTGCCCCGATGCGCTTTGCTTCGAGAGCCGCCGCGATCCTGTCGGTAAGCTGGCTGGGATGCAGTACGAGCGCTTTGCCTTTCTGCAGTACGTAGTGCGGGGCCAATGCCTGGCCTGGAAGAACATCCTGGATATGAGACGTGCCGTCGATTTCCTGTTCGAGCGTCCCGAGGTGCGTCCGGATGCAATAGGCTGTTACGGGCATTCCATGGGCTCGACGCATACCTGGCTGGTCGGGCCCTTCGAGCCACGGTTGAAGTGCCTGGTCTGCAACTGCTGTCTGCCGACATACGAGGCCATCCACAAGCATCACCTGCTGCATTGCTTTCCAAATTTCATTCCCGGGTGGCAGCAGTACGGAGACACGCCGGATATTGCCGCTTTGATTGCCCCGAGGCCGCTGCTACTTAACCTTGGAGAGACAGACGACGGCAGTCCGATCGAAGAAGCGAAAGCCGGTGTCGAACGAATCGCCGCCGTCTATGACCGGCAGAACGCGGCTGCCAACTTTTCTTTCGCCATCGAGCCGGGCGTGGGCCACGCTCTGACCGATACGATGTGGCAACGGACCCGCGAATGGTTCGCCCGGCATTTGGGCTGAACACCTGAGTTCTAACCCTCCGTTGCCAAGGCTGCGAAGGCCAAGCGGATTCGGGTGCGGGGAGATCTGAATCCTCACGGATCCAGCTACTGGGAGTTGGTGCAAGTAGCTGGATTCGTTAGAATTCAGAGATTTGGAAGGTAGACGCCGCTTCACCCGGCTGGTGAACGGGCCCAGGCAGCTCTTACCGGGGATCGAAGCCCCAGGGGAGGAATTGACTATGCGAGGTCGGACAATTGTTGCCTGTGCTCTCCTTCTCATCTGCGTTGTGACCGCGGGTATGCTTGCAAGGGCACAGCCACCGGAGACGCCGGGACCGGGCTGGGCACATTGGCGCGGTCCGAACCGGGACGGAACCACCTCGGAGACGTCCGGTTGGGAGGACGGCGTGTGGCCCCCGACTGATCCGCTGTGGCGCGCACGCGTCGGGTCGGGCGGGACGTCCCCAGTGGTCGCCGCCGGCAAGATTTACACGATGGGTTTCGATGGCGGACAGGACACAGTGTTCTGCCTCGACGCCGCAAGCGGCCGGGAACTGTGGAAAACGTCTTACCGCTGTCGTACGCGCGGCCGGTTCGCCACGGGCGATACCGGTGCATATTCGGGCCCAAGCGCCACGCCCGAATTGGATACCGACAGGGGCCGGCTCTACACGCTGGGGCTCGACGGCGATCTGAACTGCTGGGACACGACCCGGGCTGGACGCAACGTCTGGCACGTCAATCTCTATGACGCCTACGGGATGAGGCCCAGGCCGAAGGTTGGTAAAAGCAGTCGGCGAGATTATGGCTACACGAGCTCGCCCATGGTCTACGGCGACTGGCTGCTTATCGAGGGCGGAGGTAACGCCGGCACCGTCATGGCGTTGTCCAAGGCGACGGGAACGCGCATCTGGAGGTCGCAGGCAACCGACCTTGCGGGCCACACCGCCGGTCCTGTCAGGATGACAGTCGACGGAGTCCCGTGCCTTGCGGTCCTGACCCTCTCAAACCTGCTCGTGGTCCGGCTCGATCGTGGGCACGAGGGCGAAACCGTGGCCGCATACCCATACCAGACCGAGTTCGCCAACAGCATTGCCGGCCCCGCCGTGAAGGGAAACGAAGTGCTTATCACGTCGTCCTACAACCACGACACCATCACCAAGCTACGGGTCACACTTGGCGGTGTAACCAAGGTGTGGGAGCAAAAGCATGCGTCGGGTGTGTGCACGCCTGCCATCCACAACAACCGTGTCTACTGGGCATGGAAGCGTGTCAAGTGTCTCGATTTCAAGACGGGGCGTTTGCTGTGGGAAGGGCACTCTGGTGGCGCGGCGGGCTCCTGTATCGTGACCGCAGACAATCGGCTGATCGTGTGGGCCGACCAAGGTAACCTGATGCTGGTCGATACAGCGGAGCACAGTCCCGGCGCATTCCGCAAGCTGGCCGATAAGTCAGGTGTCTTTCGGGCCGAGGTCTGGCCGCACGTAGCGCTTGCGAATCGACGGCTCTACTGCAAGGATCGTAGCGGCAACCTGGTGTGCTACTCGCTGCGCAAGAATGAGGCCATCGCCCGGCAGCCTTCAAGACCCTCAGCACCCCCAGCACCCGCGGCGGTCGTGCTTCCTGAGAAGCCCGTAGACCTGGCCGCCTGGCCCGGCGATGCCCCTGGCCTGGTTCTGGCGTGGCGTCGCGGTCTGCCGGCCGTGGTTTTGGGCCCAGGCAAGAAGACCCCGTTGAAGGCACGTGGAGCTGTCAAGCCCGCGGCTGACGGGACCCTGGACGTCAGCGAGGGCGGCTTTCTGATTGATGGTGCCAACGAACGCCTGCTCGCTGCCTGTCGAGGGGCAGGGGAACTTAGTGTTGAGGCGGTGTTGATGACGCACGCGGCTAAGCAGTCGGGCCCTGCGCGTATCGTCTCGTTCTCGCAAGACGGCTACCATCGCAACTTCACTCTTGGTCAGGAGGGCGAGCGGCTTGTGTTTCGGCTGCGAACGCCTGCGACCGGCATCAACGGCATGAGGCCCGAAACCACGCTTTGTGCTGTACGGCAGGGACGATGGCACCACGTTCTGGTCACCTACAGGGACGGATATCTGGCGTGCTATCTGGACGGCAGACGAGTGGTCGAATCGCGCCGGGTCGCGGGCGACTTCAGGAACTGGGAACCCATGCACCTGGTGCTTGGTGACGAGTACGAGGATGCTCGCGACTGGCGCGGAAAGATCGAGCGAGTGGCTGTGCATTGCCGTTTTATAGGGCCCGGAGAGGCACTGAAGCGCGCTGAACTCAGTCGCGTTCGGGAGTGAGAGGTTGGGTCAACGCCCAACGCCCAACGTCCAAGTAACAAACAGATGCTATAGGAAAGACACAGGAGATTAATGAGCGACTCTTTTGAGGACATTGCCCAATGATGGTGGAGAACTTCCTGTTGCTTGATTAAACGGGAAAGAGTGGTTATTCAAGGGTCTTAGTATTCCTTGCCCAGGTCGTTCTTTCGGATCTCGGCCAACTTGGCTGCCATTCTCTTCTTCTGCTCGGCAAGCACGTCGGCATATTCCGGATTGTTCGCAAGGTTGGTATACTGTTTGGGATCTTTATCCATGTCGAACAATTCCGCCCCCCTGCGTCCGTCTTTTCCATATTCGAGGTAGGCCCAGCGTTCGCCACGCAACAAGGTACCCTTGCCGTTTGCGCTGAAAGCCGCCTCACGCACCGTTGCCGTGGGGTCGTCGAGCATAGGCGATAGATCCTTGCCCTGCAGATGTCCCGGGACCTCTAAACCACACAGACTGGATAGCGTGGGGTAGAGGTCCAGCAGTTCCGTAAACGAATTGCAGACGGCTGGTTTCTTGCCTGGAACGCTGATGATCAGAGGTACCTTTGCCGATTCTTCATGCATGCTCACCTTTGCCCAGAAATCATGTTCGCCCAAATGGAACCCATGATCGCTGGTGAAGATGACGATGGTGTTGTCGCGTTGAGCATTCTTCTCGAGCGCGTCCATGACCTCGCCAAACAACTTGTCTACGTAGGTCACGGCCGCGTAATAGCCGCCCACTGCTTTCTTCTGGCGCCGAACATCCATCTTCATGTTCCTGCTGGTCTTGTAGTTGATTCCGGCGGGTGGAATATCGTCCCAGTCGCCTTTGACTTTTTCAGGCAGCACCATTTCGTCATAGACGAAGGGCTTGAAGTAAGAGCGTGGTGCGACGAACGGTACGTGCGGACGTACGAAACCTACACCGAGAAACCATGGTTTGTTCAAATCTTTGTACTTACCCAGGAGTTCGATCGCTTTTGCGGCGGTCTTGCCGTCTGAGTGCACCATGTCGTCGCCATCGGCTTCAACCACGACAAAAGTATTCCCTCCGACTGCCGGTTTCTTGCCATCAGGGTTGTTTTCCAGGGTCTCGCCATCGCCGGGGGCCCTCCATTCGGGACCTTTGCTGTTGTATCGCTCGTTCCAGGATGCGGGATCGTCACTGCCGTCGGTACCTTTTTCGATACCTCCTGGGACGCCCATATGGAATATCTTCGAGACGCGAGCTGTGTGATAGCCGTTTCTCATGAAATACTGGGCCCAGCTATCCTTTTTCGGACCGACGGCTTTGCGGCCGCTGACGTAGCCGAAGACTTTCGTGGCATGCGGGTAATAGCCGAACATGATGGATGCCCGCGACGGTCCGCAATAAGGGGTTTGGCAGTAGGTACGGGTGAAGCGTACGCCCTCGGTTGCCAGCTTGTCTATATTTGGGGTCTTGCAGACCGTGTTTCCGTAGCAGGAGAGGGCTGTCGACGTCAAGTCGTCCGAGATGACATAGAGAACGTTGTACTTCTTTCCCTTTGCTTGCGCTGTCGCTGAGGACAGGAGGAGAAGGCTGGTGATCCAAGCTGTTGCTGCTATGACGTTGAGTTTCATTTCGGTGACGCTCCGCAATTCTGATCAATGTTAATTGAAGTCCGGTCCACAGCAGGATAGCGCATGCTTGATGAGTATCAAGGGCATATGAAGGAGAGCTTAGCGCAGTGGCACATTTCTGTAGCGAGAAGACACCCGCACGTCGTGTTGTGGAGTGTTTTGGCGGGGTCAATATCCTCGATCTGTACCGTCACACACTCACGTACCCAACGGACCACGGGCCAACGGTTCAAGAGTCTGGATCCCCGGCCTTGAATTCCGTAGTGAGGATTCCCGTTGACTCTCCTGGCCTATAGTTTCAAATTATGTACCACATGGCGCCCGGCGCCTTTCACAATCAATTCCCGGCGCAAGGCATCGCCGCGTCTGTGAGGAAGTAGAGGGGGGGAAAGCAACATGGGTATAATCATCAAAGTAATGGTGCTTGTTGCGCTAATAAGGATCCTGTTGGCTACGGAGAATCCGGTTCTGTGCGCGGGTATCTACGCCGGGGCGCGATTCATATTTGCGATGCTGTTCACCAACCCGTTCTTCGAAGCGTTGATCGGGAGTGCCATTGCGTTTGGTCTTGCCTGCCTGTATTTCTGGCTGCTGGACCGTTTCAAAGACAGCGGGATGTTCTGGGTGGTGCTGGTTGTCGGTCTTGTCATCGGGCTGGTGTGATGGCAGGCGAGCAAAAAACATCTTCTCTCAAAGTGTGATGCGCTCTATTCTTAAGTCGAACGGACTTCGACGCGAGGAAGACGATGACAACTACAGGGTCAGTAGCGCGTGTGATCACCTTGGCTGCTTCTCTTGCAGTATGCTGTGTTACAATCTTTGGGGCAGACCAGCAGTGTGCGGTAAGGTCACGCAAAGAGGGCGAGCCAGTTCAAAAAGGGAAGATCGATACAGGGACCAGGCGATCGGTAATCCAACTTTCAGCACAACTCGGAGATCACACGTTCCAGTTGCGCGAGACGGCAACCCGGGAACTGATCACGATCGGCAAGGTCAATATCGCGGCCAGGAATGTGGTCAGAACTGCGATGACCAATCGGAGACTGGACGAAGATCCTGAGGTCACAGAGCGTGCAAGGCGTGTGCTTAGCGCCATCATGCCTCCCAGGCCAATCCCGCGGGGAATTCATGCTGTAACCGGGGCGTCATAGTGTCCCAATGTAATTGGGGCCTACTCCAGGGGGAGACAGATATGAGATCAGCCGTGGTGGGTTTGCTTCTTGCATCTCTGTGCGTATCCAGCCTTGTCGCCGATGACTATGGGGTCATCCTTGATTCCTACGGTGAGCTGGAGCTCATCGCCGGACTGGGGCAGTTGGAAGATGTGAACGGGTGGCTTCCATCAATGGAAGGGACCAACGCTCTACATGTCGAACTGTCCAACACCCATATGACGATGGCCGACGCCGCGGGCAACCTGTACCTTGTTGACAAGGAATCTCACTCGGTTCTGAAAATGACTCCGGACGGCAACATACACACCGTCGCCGGCACGCACGTCGCAGGAAATGGCGGCGATACTCCTCAACCGGGCACGAGTGTGGCCATGAGCAATCCGAACGGGCTATATGTGTTGCCGGAGGGAACAGCTTTTATTCTGGATAGGGACAATGACAAGATCCGAAGACTGGACACCAACGGGACTATCCATTCTCTTATACCGGATACTCTGGACTTGGCTGCCGGCCGTGGACTTTGGGTAAGCAGTGATGAGAGCACGATCTTCTATACGGCCAGCACGGTCGTGCGAAAATGGACAGAAACTGCAGGCGTTTCCGAATACGCTTCCGGCTTCGACTCCCTGGGGAACATCGATGTTGATCCGACCGACGGCAACCTTGTTGTGACGGATAGGGGAGCGAACCGCGTGTATCGTGTCTTCCCGGACGGCAGCAAGGAACTGGTGGCCGGCGACGGGACCACGCAGAACCACGGCGACGGTGGACCGGCTACCAATGCCGGACTCGAGCAGGTGAGGGGCATCGCCTTTCTTCCACATGGCGGGTACTTCCTTGCGACACAACGTGACGGAGACATCTGGTATGTAGACACAAATGATATCGCCCACGAGTTTATACAGGGAGACGGGAGTTCTACGCCTCTTCCCTATGATAGAGTGTGTGAGCCCAGGGGAATCAGTATTGCGCCGTGGGGTGACCTCATCATTACAGAGAACGACTATTGCGTCATCAGGGTTGTGCCCCGGGAACTTGCGCTGTCAGACGTGGCTGTCCAGCCATCATCAGATTTCACTATGACATGGTACAGCATGCCGTCATTGGACTATACCGTAGAATTCACGGAGGACCTTGTTCATACAAACTGGCAGACTCTGGCGGTGGTGACCGGCTCTGCTTCGAACATAGTCACGAGCTTAAGTGATACGAACGTTGTCGGACGAGTCAGCAAATTCTACCGGGTGGGAACAAGGCCGTGACGAGAACCCCTTTGTCTGGCAGGAGAGCTGAATTCTCACGAATCCAGCTACGGGATGAGGAGTCTCTTCTGTAACTGAATGTGCTTGGCTTCCATAGCCTTGGCGACGGAGGGTGAGGATTCAGAAGTGTGTGTATGTGGCGGTATCCCCGCGCTGTTTCCCTCGTGGTCAAAGAGCGACTTTGAATCGATACTGCCCGGAGCCCAGTTCGTATTCTACGTGCCCATCCTGTTTGTGCGTTTCTTTCACGCCTGGTGAGTCGACTGCGGGACTGCCGTTTTCGCTCACCTTGCCTGCCGATGACGCGGGAAGAATGAGTACGGCGGAAGCACTAACCGGAACCTTGATGTCCAGGGCCACGTGATCGTCACCACGCTGCCAGTTGCAGGTGATGGGGCCGCGGATGGATTGATGCGTGCAGCGCACCCAGTCCATACCCTCGATGAACTGGGGCTGGAAAGCAAACTTATCGAATCCCTTGGCGTCGACGGCCGGCTCAATACCGCCCAGCCTGTTAAAGAACCACTGGCTGACGGATCCAAACATCGGATGGCTATGACTGAACGTATTGTCGCTGAATTCCCAGTGTTCCCACAGGGTTGTCGCTCCCTGCTCCAGCATGTGTCCCCAGCCGGGGAAGTCGCGTTGATTTACCATCTTGTTGGCTACGTCGATGCGTCCCTCGCGGCTCAACACATCCAGCACATACTTCGTTCCGAAGATACCGGTGGTCAAGTGGCCACTGTGTTTGTCTGTAATGTCCCGCACCAAGTGTTCGAGTGCCTTCGAACGTTCTTCCGCCGGCAGCATATCCAGAAACAGTGCAAAAGACTGGGCGCCCTGGATGCCCGAGGCAACCACGCCGGTACCCGGTTGAAGAAACTTTTCAATGTAGGCCTTCCTGGTGTCTTCCGCCAACCGACGGTATTCGTCCGCCTCGGTGTTCTTTCCCAGGATACGCGCCAACCGGGATAGCATTCGTGCGGACTCGCAATAGAGAGGGGTGACCATGGGTGGCGATTTATCCTTTTCAAGGGCTTCGTGATCATGAAGTCCTCGCTGGACGATGTGTTCCTTGTTCTGGTTCCGAACCAGCTCGAGCCATCGCTTACTGGTGGCGTATTGCTCTTCGATAATCCGCCGGTCCCCGTAATAGCGGTACAGCTGTAATTGCAGGAGTGGATGGACCATGGCCCAGCCCACACCGCAATACTGGATACCCACCGAGGGGGCGGTATCGGTCAGCATCCCGTCCGGCAGGGCGCTGTCATGCCAGTCGCGCGCGGCTTTGGCGTAGAAATTCGCCATGTCGTAGTTAAGCATGAAGGCCTCACAGGTGGTCGCCAGGTCACCACCATATCCGAAGCGCTCCCGGTGGGGGCAATCGGATTGTACGCCGAACAGGTTGCCGAGAAAGGTCCACTGGCACATTGTCTGGATGCGGTTGAACTGTTCATTAGAGCAGGAGAAGGCCCCGGCCGGTGCCACGGCGGAATTCATGCGCAAGCCTTCGACAGCGTCCAGGGAAGGGCGCGCCGGCAGGCCGGTGATTTCAATATACCGGAAGGCGTGAAACGTAAACCGGGGCGTGTAAATCTCCGGACCGCCCCCCCCGGCGATGTAGGTGTCGGCCTGCCAGGCAATGGCTGGGGATCCGTCGGCGGTCGGTTTCTTGCGCTTGATCTGGCCACACACACTGGTCATAGGATTGAGCGTACCATCCTCGTATAGCAACTCCCCGTAGCGCATTGTGAGTTCCGTACCTTCCGGCACAGTGAAGGAGAAGCGTGCCCAGCCGCTGAAATTCTGACCCATATCCACGATATAAACGCCGCCGGCCGGCTCCGTGATGCGGACGGGTTTGACGGATGCCGTCACCTTGATGGGCGGCAGGGGCTGGGCCTGGAGGGCGCCTTCTGGCGCCGATGCCACGCTAGCGGCGGCCCAGGCGTCATCATCCACTCCCGGTCGATCCCAATCCGGAATGCGCTTGCGGGCATCGACCTTTTCTCCGAGGTAGATGCTGTTTCGGAGAATGGGTCCAGACGTTATTTTCCAGGAGGAATCGCTGGCCAGCGATTCGCGGGAGCCGTCGGCATACTCGATATTGAGCTGGGCGATGAACTGCGGGCGCCCGACTGGAAGACGATCGCGCAGGTTTACGTGTCCCCACATGCGAAGGGGCAATGGGTTGTACCAGCCGTTACCCAGGCTGACGCCCAGGCAATTGTCCCCCTTTGCAAGGTTCTTGCTCACATCATAGACACTGTAAAACACGCGTTTGTTCGGAAGCGTCCAGAGGGGATCCAGATGGTGATCTCCCACGGCCTCTCCGTTAAGGGTGGCCTGGTAGTAGCCAAGCGCAGTGATGTAGAGTCGGGCGATTCGCACGGGGCCGGACAACTTGAACTCCTTGCGGAACAGTGGGGCGGGATCGTCCCGGTAGAAATCCTCATCCTTTTCCGGCAGAGGTTTGCCATCGTTGATCCATTGTCCCTTCCAGTCACCCGCCTTCAACAATCCCATTTCCCAGGTTGAAGGAGCGCTCCACTCGGAGGCCTTGCCATCTTTATCCCAGACCTTCACCTTCCAGAAACAACGCTGACCGGAGGTGAGAGATTCGCCTGCATAAACGATGTTTACACTTTGGCTCGAATCCACCTTGCCGACGTCCCATAGGCCGCCGCGGTCGGCCTTCAGCGCTTCAAGGCTCCGGGAAACCAAAATGCGGTATGCTGTCTGTGCTTGCCCGCGGACCGGAGATTCAAGAACCCAGCTCAACCGGGGAGAGGGATGATCGATGCCTAGCGGGTCGTTTCGGTATTCGCAACGCAACTGTGAAATCCGGAGGGACGGCCCCGGTTCGCCCGCGAATGCACTTGCTGTCGACAACCCCACCGCGAACAGAAGACAACCGATTATACAAGTATCTACTATCATTGTGATTCCGCTTGTTGTCTTTTCGTTTTCTCCTTGAAACCTGGTCCCATGGGAGGAATCAGAGTCCCTTGGCTATCCCGTTTCGCTTCTACGGGAGGGACGCCGGCCTCGGCGTCCGCGGGCAGCGAGGCCGCTGCCCCTCCCATTGAACTCCTATGGGCCGGTATTCTCAATGTCCCGTGCTGCGGGCGGTGTTGTTAACTCTAAATGGCACCGCACGATGGCGTCATCGCCGGTCGGCGTTTCGGCCGGGTACAGCTCCTTGCAGATCGGCATGGCGCATGCGCAGCGCGGGTGGAAGTGGCAGCCATTGGGCGGGTTAAGCGGGGATGGGACATCGCCCTCCAGCGTGATGCGATCGGAAACCGGTCCGGCCTTTGGAATCGAGGAGAGCAAGGCCCTGGTGTAAGGATGGCGGGGATTGTCGAAAAGCTCTACGGTCTTGTTTCTTTCCACGATGCGCCCAAGGTACATGACCGCCACTTCGTCGGCCACGTATTCCACCACGCCCAGGTCGTGGGTTATGAAAAGATAGGTCAGGCGCTGCCGACCCTGTCCCTGGATAGCGCGCAGCAGGTTCAGGATCTGGGCCTGTATCGACATGTCCAGCGCGCTGGTCGGCTCGTCCAGGATCAGGAAATCGGGTTCGACGGCCAGTGCCCTGGCAATACCGATTCTCTGGCGCTGCCCGCCCGAGAACTCGTGAGGATAAGCGTCCAGGTCACCTGCCTTGAGTCCCACGTGCTGGAGAATCCCGACGAGGCGCTCATTACGTTCCGCCGGCGTATTCCCGATGGCGTGTGCCCGCAGTCCCTCTTCAACAATCTGCCGCACCGTCATGCGTGGGTTGAGCGAGGAGTACGGATCCTGGAACAGCATCTGCATGCCTCGACGAACGCCGTGCATCTCTGACTCGTTCAACCGCATTATATCCCTGCCCTGAAACAGGATCCGTCCTGCGGTGGGGGAATAGAGTCGGGTCAGGGTTCTTCCGAGGGTGGTCTTGCCGCAACCGGACTCTCCCACGAGTGCGACGGTCGTACCCCTTCGGATCCGCAGATCAACGTCGTCAACCGCCTTCACGCGACCGACGACACGTTTGAAAAGGCCCTTCCGAACGGCGAAGTGTTTACTGACCTGCCGTGCATCCAGAACCAGGTCGTGGTCGGCCGCCTCCGCATCAGGGATCTCTTCGTGCGAGTCTGTCTGAATCACGGCCAGCGCCGCGCGGCCCTTTTTGTGCAGATGGCAGGTGACTTGATGGCCCGGCGCGATTTCAATCTGCTCCGGTTGGATGTCATGACAGGGCTCAAAGACGTGCGGGCATCGGTCGCAGAAGCGGCACCCTGGCGCGTAATCCTTCGGGCTGGGAACGATGCCCGTGATCGTTTCCAGCGTCTTACCGCGCAACTCCCGTCGGGGGCGGCATTCGAGCAAGCGTTCGGTATACGGGTGGGCCGGGTTCTTGAAGATCTCATCGACAGGTGCGGTTTCGACGATTTTGCCGGCATACATCACCGCCACTCGGTCGGCCACCTGCGCGATAACGGCGAGATCGTGCGTTATAAAGAGAATCGCGGTCCCGAGGCGCTTCTGCAGGTCCCGCAACAGGTCGAGAATCTTGGCTTGCACAGTGACGTCAAGGGCTGTCGTGGGTTCGTCAGCGATCAGCATTTTCGGCCGGCAGGCCAGGGCCATGGCAATCATGACTCGCTGCCGCATGCCGCCGGAGAGTTGGTGGGGGTACTCGTTGACGCGCTGCTCCGGGGCTGGAATCTCCGCCAGGCGAAGCGCTTCCACGGCCTGGCGCAACTGCTCGTCACGGGAGATCTTGCCGTCCGGAGTGTTCCGGCGAATAGCTTCTGTCAGCTGGGTGCGCACGGTCAACACGGGATTCAGGCTGGTCATTGGCTCCTGGAAGATCATGGCGATGTTCTTGCCGCGTATGGAACGCCGGCCGGCAGAATCCAGCGACAGCAGATCCTGGTTGCCGAACATGAGCTCCCCGCCGGCATGGTATCCAGGTTTTGGGAGCAGTTGCATTATGGAGAGCGCTGTAAGGGATTTCCCACTGCCGGATTCTCCAACGAGGCCCAGCGTTTCGCCGGCATCGAGCGTGAAAGAAACTCCATCGACGACGCGGCACGGTTCTGTACCGGTTTGAAAGAAGCTCTGCAGATTCTGGACGTTAAGCAGGGGCATCAGTTCTGCCCTCCGCGAACCCGCAGACGTGGATCCAGGGCATCGCGCAATGCATCGCCAAAGAGATTGGCCGACAGCACGAGCGTCAGCATCGCAGCGAAGGATGAGGCCAATGTCCACCATACCTTCGGGTCCTTGCCCAGTTCACTGCGGGCCATGTTAATCATCATGCCCCAACTGTAGGTTCCGGCGCCAACTCCCACTCCGATATAGCTCAGGACGGCCTCGGCAAGGACCAGGCGGCTGAAACGCAGGACCACGCTGATCAGGACCAGGTGCATCACGTTGGGCACAATATGAGTGCGAATTATCTCGAACTTCGAGGTGCCCAGGGACAGTGCCGCCTGTACGTATTCACGCTCGCGGATCTTCAGTGTCTCGCCGCGCAGCGTGCGGCACAGCCCAACCCACCCCGTGATACCCATTGCGATGCAGACTTGCATGAGTCCAGTGCCGAAGACCATCATCAGGCAAGCCACCAGCAGTATCCATGGAATGGAGGAGAGCGTCGAATAGACGTACTGGATCACGTCGTCAATCCAGCCCCCGAAAAAGCCCGCGAGGCAGCCGAATAGAATGGCGAAAGGAATAGCAATCAGGGTGGTGAGGCCGCCAACCACCAGGGCCGTGCGCACAGACTTGAGGGTGATGTAGAGCACGTCCTTTCCCATCTTGTCCGTCCCGAGAAGGTGTGAGCGGGGATGCACGAGCGGTTCATGCTCGCGCACGAATATGGTTTTGCCGTTCACGACCTTGGGGACGTTGACCTTGGTATAGAGTCTGTCGGATAGCGGTGCGGAATAGGTTCTTTCTGTGTTTCGCGCTATGGGTGCCAGGATGCGATCCAGTGCGGAGAGCGGCTCCGAAAAGATGGTGTTCGTACCCGGCGTTCCGTCCTCAAGGGTTACGGAGACCTTTCTGACGTCACACCACCGCGCACTGTCCATGACGGCGATAACCGCGAACAGGCTAAGCACGCAAAGCGCAACCATGGCCAGTCGTTTGCCTCGGATCTGACGCCAGGCATTGCGCCACATCTCATGGCGCCTGGCGCGGACAAAGAAGACAAACAGCCCCAGCAGTGTCAAGGCCAGGAGCAGGTTATCCATGATGGGAAACCGCGTTTCCATGGCGGTCAGCTCCCTGGCTCCGAGGACGAGCCCGCAGCCCGCGACCGTGATGATAAGGAACAACAGGAAGAACTTCCCGATATCCCGGATGGAGGGCCGCACTGCCTCCCGCTCACTTTCCGCGTTTCCCAGCGTGATGCGGGGATCCACCAGGGTGTAGCTGATGTCGGTCAGCAGCAGGCCGATCATGAACAGGATAGACCCGATAAAGGTCATAGAGCGGATGACGGCAAAGTCCTGTGCCACGATTGCATTCATGGTCATGCTGCCCATGCCGGGAATGGCAAAGAAAGACTCCATGATCAAAGATCCCATGAACAGCGTGGGAATCACCGTCATGGCTCCGGTCAGGATGGGAATCATGGCATTCTTCAGAACATGCAGGAAAAGAATCCGGCCTTCCCCAAGGCCCTTGGCACGGGCGGTGCGGACATAGTCGGTGTTGATCTCCTCCAACATCAGGGTGCGGTTGTAGCGTATGCCGGCTCCGATGCCGCTGATCAGGCCGATGATCACCGGCAGGAAAACATACTTGAGCATGCCGGGCCCCCAATCGAAACCCGAAATGGGAAAGAGCCTCAGCCACCCGGCAAAGATAAACTGGCCTGCAATGATGTAGAAGAGGCTGGAGATCGACATCATCAGAACGCAGACGACGGCACCAACCCGGTCAAAGTAGGTGCCGCGGCAAAGGGCGAAGATCAGGGCGAAGGTAATATTCACGAGCATGCCGAGCACGAAGGTCGGAACCGCCATTGTCAGGCTGGGCAGCATTCGGTGACGAATCTCGGCCGCGATCTCGCGTTCGGTGCTGTCGGAGCGGCCCAGGTCAAAGATCAGCAGCCGGGCGCACTTCTTCCAGAGCAGGGTATCGGTCAGTTTAGCCAATCCTCTGCTCTGCGTGTTGAACCATGTCGGGTGGCCGTAGTCATGGGCGCTGACCCAGCGGGCAATACTTTCCGGGGTGGCCTTCTGTCCCAGCGACGCGCGCGCCATGTCGGTCGGGGAATTGACGATAAAGAACAGGGCAAACGTGAGCATGACCACCCCAAGCACAATGGGGATCATGTAGAGAATACGTCGGATGAGATACGCGCCCATTGCCTATGTTTCCCTCAAGTGTCGCATTCCGGTACGAATTGCCGGTATGGCGAAAGCCGCCAACCCAAGGAGAAAGACCACGAGTGTGCCATACTGCGGCTGGTTGTACTTGCGGCGGTACTCCTCCCGTAGCCCGGGATCGATACGCAGATACTTCACCCTGCCAAGCATGAGGTCCGGAGTGGCGTTGTAGACCCACTCGTGGTACAGGGAATAGAAGACAGGATGCATTTCAAAAATGACAGGAGAATCTCTTTGGAGGGTACGTAGCATGGTCCGAATAACGGCCAGGCGCTCGGGTGAATCAGGCAGTTCCTGCATCTGCTGGTAAGGAGCAGCAAACTCCAGGCTATGGTAGCGGAATCCGCTCTCGTTTCCAGCGCCGCCGGGCGCCGAGTTGTTGAAGAAAAAGAGGAAATTCTCCGGATCCAGGTAGTCGGCCATCCAACCGGCTCTGCAAATCTGAAAACTGCCCGATTCCCGGTTCTCCTCAAGGCGGTTGATGTCGATCTGCTTTACGGTCAACCGGATATTCAGCTTTTCGAACTGGCGTCGAAGAAAGGTGATCTCGGCCATGGCACGGGGAGTTGTGGAGGCCGTCATGAATTCGATCTCAAGCTGCTTTCCCGAGCTGTCAACTCCATCCGGATAGCCTGCCTCGGCAAGTAGCGTACGGGCTTCTTCGATCGGTTTGCGCACCGCCCGCCCCTGGTCGGCGTTCCAGTTGTACACGTAGGGATTGATTCCCTGTTCGTCGTCGGTCTGGCCAAAAATACCGGGGGGGATGGGGCCGTACGATGGAAAGCCGAGGCCATTGTTGAAGAGTTCGATATACTCTTCCGTGTCGTAGGCGATGCAAAGGGCCTGTCGCAGCTTGCATTGCTTATCCGAGTAACCGCCGATGACTTTGTCATTCATGTTTATTTCAAACCACTTGAATAACGCGGATTGCCCATTCACCATGCGGATGTCTCGCCTCTCAAGTTCCGGTGTCAGCACGGACGCACTCTTGGAACTGAGCCGCAGCGTCTCGTCGAACAACTCGGCCTCGACACGGGACTCGTCGTAGTATCCCTGCAGGAACTTCCTCCAGCGTGGGATCGACTCTTTTTCCATCCGGTACACGATACGATCAATCGACGGGATGGGTTTACCGGAGTCCTCCAGCATGCCCGCTGCCTTCATCGCCGCGTAATGAGCGACCGCCTCCACGTCGTCGGGCTTCGGCTTCGCCAGAGTCGGGTAGAAATCCGGGCGATAGTTGGGATTTCTTTCCAGCACAATCTGGTGGACAGGATCGCTCATGTGCAGCACGTACGGACCGGTACCGACCATATCGGTATTGAGGCTCATGCTTTTCTTCAGGAGAATAGTCTGATTGTAAAAAGCGAGGACTTCCGAGGGCACCGGCGCGAAGAAGGTCATGGACATCCAGGCCATGATCTGCGGGTAAGGTTGTTTCATCACGATCTCGAACGTGTACGAGTCCGGGGCAGTAAACGGCATGTCTTCGGCCAAGGCTAGATAGTCAAGGTCAATTGGCCGGTACTTCTCGTCGGACTCCGCGTTGTAAAAGATTCCAGCCGTTGCCTTGCGCTCCACGCGCTGCTTCTCCAGTTCGGCTTCCAGCCTGAGACGGTACTCCGCCATGCCGAGGATATTGTTCGCAAGAACTTCGTAGACCGGACAGTCCAACCGCGGGTCTGCCAGCCGGCAGACGGCGAGCAGAAAATCTCTTGCCACCAGCTCGCGGGTGCCGGTGTTTTTCAAGTCCCGGACGTTTTTCAGCCCCCGCACATCTTTGGGTGTAAGGTGGTGGTTGCTCTCCACGAAACAAGGATGATCCTGGTAGAGGATGCCCCGGCGGATGGGGATGGAGTAGACGACCGCATCGATTTCCTTTCCCTGGAACACCCGTTTCTGCCTTTTGGGCTTCGGCATGGACTCTGCAATCAGCGGGACCAACTCGTAGGGACGCTTGAGCAGGTGGTATGCGAAAAGAGATTCCACAACTTCGTCCACGATTATTGACGAGTAGATGATGGCCGTGTCCCAGGTCTTCTCCTCGATCACGACGGTTCGATACAGGATTGACTTTCCTTCGTCGCCCGCAGGGTAGGGCGAATTCACCGGGCGGAAGCCGACTGCAAACAAAGACAGCAGCATCAATACGAATTGCCTGTTCTTCGTGATCATCCTTCTTCGAATCTTTCTCGCGCCGGCCCGGGATATCCAAATCTCTTCAGGTCAATTCTTTGCGGCTTTGAATAGTGCCTTGAGCTCAGCGACTAGTTCCGGCTGCTCTTTAGCAAGGTTGTGCTTTTCTGCTATGTCGGTTTTCAGGTCGAATAACCTGGCGTTCTTTTCGTTTCCAACCACTTTCCAGTTGCCGCGGCGGATGGCCTGCTGGCCTGCATATTGCCAGTAGAGGTAATCATGCTTCTTCTGGGCTCCGCTGCCATACATCGTTGGCAGGAAGCTGATTCCGTCAGTATGGGCTGGGATATCCACGTCGATCAGTTCACAGACGGTAGGCATCACGTCCCAGAAAGCGGATGGGTGATCTGAGGTGGATCCCGCTTTGATCGTTCCCGGTTGCCAGGCGATGAACGGTACGCGAATGCCTCCTTCAAGCAGGGAACGTTTGCCCCCGCTCAGTGGTCCGGCGCTATTGAAGAAACGAGGATCCGCCCCGCCTTCACTGTGTGGACCGTTGTCGCTGCTGAACATAACGAGGGTGTTTTCATCGATCTTCAGTTCCTTCAACAGGTCCAGTATCCGGCCGACATCCCTGTCCATACGGCTAACCATTCCCGCAAAGGTCTGGTGCGGCTTCTCGCAAGGGTTGTAGAGGCCCCATTGCTTGCGCTCGATCCTGTAATCGGTTTTCGGGTTGCCCCACGGTTTGCGTTCTTCAATGCCCTCGTATGGCTTCATGGAATCTTCGGGCACGATCAGTTCGGCATGTGGAATCGTGAAGGTCAGGTACAGGAAGAAAGGCTTTTCTTTGTGCTGCGTGATCCACTTAACTGATTCTTCGAACAGAAGATCGTGACTGTACCGGGTCTTCAGTTTCGGGTTGTCCTTCAGTTCAACCGGGTCACCATTCCGCCAGAGCCAGTCGATATAGAAGAAATGAGAATCACGTTGATCGTAGTATCCGAAGAAGTGATCGAAACCGACCTTGTTCGGGTCCCCCGAGCTGTGCCGGCTTCCCATTCCCCACTTGCCGATGCAGGCAGTATTGTAACCTGCTTTCTTCGCCAGCCGTCCAAGGGTCATTTCTCCTTCCTTCAATGGTGCCTGTCCTGCCGCGCCCCTGTCACCCATGGGAATACTGTCACGTGGAATCTCAGCGTTATTGACAACAGTGGAATGGCCGGTGTGTTTACCGGTCATAAGAACGCATCGTGACGGCGCGCAAACGGTGGATCCCGAGTAGTGATCGGTAAAGCGCATTCCCTGGGCTGCCATTCGATCAAGATTGGGTGTTTTAATAATCTCCTGGCCATAACACCCGACGTCGCCATAGCCGAGGTCATCTACCAGTATGTAGATGATGTTGGGCTTCCCGGCGGCAGAGGCGAAGGTTGAGGTGAACAGGAGTAGAAAAGCAAGACAGGTTTTCATGAGTGTCTCCGGTTATTTCGTTTTCTTCATGTCTAGATGTTCCCCAGGCCGGAACGATCAAGCAAACCCTGTTTGCTCTCCAACCACTCGTTCAGTGTCATCCCGAGCTTGTCGAGGGATCTAATGTTCCACCTGGTGCTTAAGATCCTTCGACTCCGCTTCGACTCCGCTTCGCTCCGCTCAGGATGACAGTCCATTTATCTGTGTCTTCGCTGAGTCGATCCGGTTAAGGTAGTTTGATTCCCTGACCGAGGGCAACGACGATTTCCTTTACGTCCATCTTGACCGTGTTGATATCATTGCTTCGCATTCGCAGTTTCACTTTGCTTGTATCCCAAGAACACAACACCATCAGCAGGGATCTCGAAGGTGTGTTTCCCGGAAACAGGCAGTTTGTTCTTTGCCCAGATATCGCGCAGGATAT
>PVBE010647808.1_pt1 | contig 21864 bp, 25 predicted proteins | sample 1631181 | NCBI WGS metagenome assembly PVBE01 (sample SAMN08397723, study PRJNA350692) | Marine metagenome, whole genome shotgun sequencing project. | isolation source: water | place: Pacific Ocean | collected 2012-04 | reverse complement strand
CTGCCAGGAACTGTTGCCGCTCAAGCTCTCGCAGCCGCTGAGCGTCCGCAAGGTACGCCTGCGCCTCCTCGGGCGGAATGTCTGGAACATCGGGCGGCAGTTGGGCCGGCGGCCCAAGCAGTGCATCAAACGACTGCGGCGACCCAAGCAGTTCTTCGAACGACTGCTGGGGTCCGAGCAGGGCCTCGATGCTCTCGGTGCTCATGGCCTACCCGCCGCCGGAACCCCGCTCAAGTACAGCTGTCGCTCAAGAAGCTCTGCATCGGTGAGGACCTCCCCCACTTGACGGCTGCCGGGAACCCCCCCGATTATTGGCGGCAGGGCTGCCTCGTTAACCAATGCCTGCTGGTCCGCAGCTTTTTGCTGCGCAGCAACGTCTGCGCGTCGGCTTGCAGCCGTCTGCATACCTATTGTTCCACCGTAGCTCGGCGTCGGAGTCACGATGCGACCTATGGTGGCGTCGTAAAGTCGCTGGCGGGCCAGTGCGCCCGCTGCGTGCTTTTTCTCCCGGTCTAAGGCTACAGCGTCTTCGTCTGCGTAGGCGTACTCAGACTCCCCCGGAGGAAGGGCGCTGGTTTCCCCTACACCAAACTGAGCCTCCAGTGGGTCGAGAACCTCAGCCCCCGTCATCATGAATGGCTGCTCCACCCCCTCCATCATGTTGAAGGATTCACCCCCTACCGCAGCGGGCTGGGCTGCGCGCGAGGCCCCGGCCCCGGTACGAGCGGGGGTGGTGGCTGACGCTTTCTTCCAGGCATCGGTGTCCGCTTCTTCTCGTCCGTCAGCACGCGGCGGGGCCTCGACGGGTGGGGGGGCTGGTGGCCGGTCCTCTGCGCGCTCAACAGGGGGTACATCGCGACCTGCCTCCTGGGCCTTCATGCTGACGACCTGCATGGCGAACAGGTACTGGACCGCCTTCTCCAGCTTCTCCGGGTTGCGCTTGTACTTGTTGCGCAGGGCCTGCACCGCTTGCTGGAGTTCAGCCTCAGGCATGGGCGTGCTCTTGTCGCCGGAGCGCATGAACAGCTCTTGAGCTTGACGAAGAGGGGCCTGAGCTATCGGCCCGGTGCCGCCGAGTCGGCGCTTGCGGTCAGGATGGTGGGCGTCAAGGTCGAACACACCGCTGCCTTCTCGTCGGGCAATGTGTGTCGCGCCGCCGATGACCGTGGCGTCGAAGCTGCTCGTGACCCCCTCGGCGTCGAGGGGTACGTAGTCTTCGAGGTCTCGGATGGCTGTTGCTGTGCGAACAAAGTGCTCGGCCGCTTCGCGCTGCACCTCTTGCGGCGTGCGCTCAGCCCGGGTCATGGCTTCGAGGCGCTTCTGCTTGGCCAGCTCGCTCCGGTCGATGCCTTCCTTGTAGGTCAACAGGAACTCGTCATCGAAGTATGCCGCATCATCGGCGCGATATGTGCCGTGCTTCTTCGCCTTCTCGTAGGCGTCTTTGCCTCGCGCGATGTCGTCTGCGGACAGCGTCACCCGCCGCCCGCCAGACATGACGTCTTCGCCACCTTCGGTGATGACCCCGTCGTTAGCCAGGGCCGCCAAGTACAGGCGAAGGTCTGCGTCCTCCTGCGGCGTCAACTCCTTGGCCTTCTCTCTCGCCGAGTACGCAGCAGCAGCGCCGCTACCTGCGCCGATACGGTTGAGGGCAGCACGCATGACCTCCCCGGCAAGGGCGCGCTGACGGGGGAGGTCGTCCTCTCCGATACCTGAGCCCACAACAGCTTCGTTGACGGTGGACTTCAGCTGCTGCCTGACCTGGGTGGCGCCGGCAGCGGTGGCAAGCTGCGGCAAGTCGCTGAGGCCCATGTAGTCCGCAGCAAACGCCGCAGCCTTATCGGGGCTCATCTTCCCGCTTCGCTCAAGGCGTACCGCAAGAGCCCTTGCCGCCGAGCCTCTGGCCAGTGGGTCTTCAAGGGCCTTGATGCCCTGCAGTGCCGCGCCCCCCTCGGTTGCCGCGATGTCCGCTATCCTTGCGCTGTCGGCAGTCGTCGCTGTGTTTCTCTCTACGACGCCAGCGATAGCCTCGATGGCAGAGCGGGCGCCCTGCGAAAGGGCGCTGATGTCGCCGTAAGTGTCGACCTGGGCCATGCGGTCCCCAACACCACCCATACCCAGACGCTCCATCCGGGCGGCATCCATGGAAACGTCGATACCCTCCATGGCTTTGACAGCATCAAGCGCAAGCTCCAGATACTTGATGTCGGACTTCCCGCCAGCCTTCATCCGTGCAGCGTGGAGCTTGGCTCGCGACGCGAGCAGCGCCTTTTGCTGGGAAACAAGCTCCGCCCGTCGCGCGTCAGACCTTTTCTGCAGCTCCTGAGCCTCGGCAAGCAGGGTGTTGGCGCTGTCGACGTAAGGGTTGGCCTCGGCTGCGGTCACAGCCTGCTCCATGTACCCGACGTAGTAGATGGCCGGGTAGTACCGCTGGTACATCAGCTGACCAAGGTTCTGCTGTGTCGGGAGAATAGACGCAGCCATGCCTGTTGAAGCTGACGCCATAGAAGCAGGCAAAGCGCCTTGCGCGGTGCGTGGGCTGTCGTAATCAACGGCCATGATGGGCTCCTATCGGGGAGGAAGGGCTCGACTCAGTGCCGCCACTACCGCCGCATCTGATTCGTTGAGGCCCATTTGCTTGACCTTTTCTGCGTTCGCTTTCATTGTTGTCATTGCGTGCTCGGCCTGGGCCTGAGCGTACTTCTCCTGGGCCAACCCGCCTGCCGCCCCAAACAGCCCGGCTGTGAGTGCCTGGGTGATGCCGCCGCGAACGGCCATCTTGCGTGCCCGCTCCTGCTCCTTGAGCATGTTTATTTCGGACAGCTGCTGCTCCCTCTTCTGCATGTTCTGCGCAGCCATAGCCTGAGCCTGCTCGCCCCGAAGCACAGCCTCGGCCTCCTGGCCCGCCATGGATGCAAGGAACATCTCTCTGCCCGACAGGGCTTGCTGGTTGGCGAGGGCCTGATTGGCCGCAGCCTGCTGAGACTGTTGCGTCCGCAGCAGACCGCCGCGCGTGGCGGCGTGGTCGCTCTCAATCCGGTCTTTCTCCACGGTCGACAAGCCGAGCTGGCCAGAGGCCTGCAGGTTTTTCAGCCTGTTGAGCCGCTTCTCGTCTTCCTTGGTGAACATCTGCGCGCCCTGAACCGCGCCGGTGATGCCCTGACCAATACCTTGAGCACCCTGAACCGCTGCGCCAGCAAGGGCTGCTGCTGCAAATGGAGTCATAATGCCGCCTCCTGAACCTTAGTAGTAAGCCTCGACACACACCGACCAGCTGGTCACAATCCCGACGTGGGAAAGCGACCAGTGCGCCAAGCCAAAATGAACCTCGTTCGTATACGACGAGCCCGGAACCACCTGCGTGTAGTAAGTCCCGGTCCGCTGCCCGTACCCGGCGCAGTTGTACGAGCCTGCTGGCCCCCCTCGCTGGGCAGAAAACCCGCTCCTGTCTCCTGAGCCGTCGCCCACATTGTTGCGGACCTCTACGGCGCCGACAGCGTGGACCGCAGCGTCAGAAAACGGTGTCTCCGCACGACGATAGTAAGGAGCAAAGTAGACTCTTTTCAGCAGGTCAGCCAACCCTGTGTAGGTAGTGACGTCGGGGCCGACAAAAGCAGTGAGGTGGTAGTGAAACACCACCTTTGTGGTGCCTCGAACATTGATTGTGACGGAGGTGTTCGGAACCTCGGACCACACCGGGTTGCTCGTGCTTCGCCCGTTCCTTGTGAAGTGGGCTCCCGTCATGGTGAACCATTCGCCCGGCCTGTACACCCGACCGCCAAGGTGGCCGGTAACGCCGTGCTGGACGTTGCGGACTGGATCGATCCGAGGAGCCTGAACATGCTTGGTGTCAACCCACGCGGAACTGGTCTGAAGGTCTCCAGACACAATCCCCTCGTGTAGGTACTTCCGCAGCTTGTCGTCGTTCTGACGCATAGTCGAGGCTTGGAGCGCGCTGCTTGCTGGGAACGATACAGGACTGTACGCCATCAAGCACCCCGCATGTGCATGACAACAGCGTTGCCAACACCCACTTCAAGGGTGGGCTGGTTCGAGTACGTGCCCTCATCGAGCACAATGCCGTTGTTCGAGCCGTCGTTGTACGGGTGGTACAGCCCCCTGGCAACAGTCCGAAGGCCGTACACCGTCACCGGAGAGCCTGTGTTCTTGTATACCCAGGTCAAGGTGACCGCCCGCCAGCCCGTGTTTCGGGAATGGAAGTCCGAGTTGTTGTGCCTCCCGTTGTCCCAGTACATGCCGCCAGACCACCACGCGGGGACAAACGCCGTGCCAGCAAGGTCACTGACCGCCGCCCCGTACTTGGAGGTTGAACTCCACTGCGACTGCAGGTTGTTCTGGTTTGGGAGCTGCGCCCAGCCAGTAAGCCCGCTGCTTGTGATGTCCCACTGCAGCTGAAACAACCAAGCCATGGCGCCGAGGTTGCAGGTTGTAGTGGCGCCCCCGCTCGTGGGCCGCTCTTGGAACGTGATGGTTCCCATTGTGGTGAGGACGTTCGGGTTGTGGCTGTTGAGCATTCCCCGGCACTGGTAGGTTATGTAGACTCGAATCACGTCGTTGGTCGCCAGCGTAAAGCCAGACGAGCCGTTCAGCGCAAAGCCAAGGGCCGGCGCGACAATGGTAGCTGTCCCCGGGCCGCTGGTTGTCCTCAGTACGGTCTGTACGGAAGTGTGCTGCACGTCTCCTGTGCCCAGCGCCTGCTGCTGGACCGCCTTGAGCACAGAGCTGCTCGGCAGCTGCTGGTAGTCAATCGATCCGTCCGCTGCGTTGTCGAGGTTGAGGTTGGTCTGCGTGTAATCAGAGTACCGGTTGTTGAGGTCCGCCGAGGTCAGGCTTTCGCCCGCCTCGATTCTGGCCCGTGTGATGCGGCTCATCTGTACCTCGCGAACGCAAAGAACAAGCTGTTGACCACATGGTACATCATGATGGTGTACGAGTTGACGTGGGTTGAGAGCGGTCCCTCAACACCCTCTGGCCGACCAATCGCCTGCAGCTGAACCTGATGGTCACCGGGCGGCAGCACTACATTGCCAAATATGCGGAAACTTTCCGTCCCCTGCAGCGTTCCAGAGCTTTCCGCCACCACCATTCCGTTCACAATAACCCTCAAGCGAAGCTGCTTTTCCATCAGGTCGGGCGTGCTTGCGTCGTGAGTCATTGTGGCCAGACCGCTGGTAAACGCCGTGCCCGACCACTCTATGTAAGTCATGCCGCCCTTGTGTCCATCAAGAGTGATGGCAGACGCACCGTTGCAGTTTACCGACTGCCCGGAGTAGTTTCGGCTTGTCATGGCCCGCCACTGAGGGGGGCCGACAGCGGTGCCAACCAAGTCCACCTGCTCGCCTGCCCGCACCAACCAAAAGCTGTGGAGTGCGTTGGTAACGAGCTGGTCTGTCGAAGACAGTGCGGGAAGCTGAGTCCGGTCGAGCGAGGCTATGCTGCCCCGGTGGGCAACCTGCTCAGCATTAAACTGGTCGGCATCCAAGGTCTGGTTTGACCGAGGCTGGTGTGTGGTCCACCGCTTCACGAGCGCCTCCCCTCGATGGTCATCGTCCCACGCTCTTGGTAGGACACCGACCAACCCACAAGAGTCAGGTCGTCCTGGGTCTCAACCTCAAAAGAGAACCAGCTGCAGGACTGCACAGCCACAGCTACACGAAGTGGGACAGCCTGCTGCCTTTCCCAGGGCACGCCTGTATCCATGATTACCGAGTCGAGAACGGGAAGCTGGACGGCGTCTGCAGGCTGAGCCTCGTAGGACCTTTCAGCGTAGAACTCTCTCTCCCAGTCCTTGTAAACCCTGACAGTCACGGGAACAGAGCCGGTTGTCTGGACCCAGAGGGTCACGTACTGGACCTGCTTCTTTGACTGGGGAGAAGTCATCGAAAGCCACGGGGACTTCCAACGAGACGTGGGGGCGGGGCCGTCCTCAAAGTTGTCCCCAACCTGTCGTCGTCCGGTTGTTCGGCGCCCTGAGATTACGAACAAGCCCTTCTCAACAGCCGGGCTGTTTACGCCAAACACGAGGTTGCCTGACGGCAAGCGGTCGAGCGAGCCAACCGGGAACCCCTCCCTGGTTGTCCAGGCCGCTTTGTCGACGTGCCATACGAGCCCCAAGGATGGGCGGTCGTCACCGTCGGCCGCGACGTACAGGTGGTACTCGCGGTACAGCGGACAGTACCGGCCAACCGCGCGGGGCAAGCACTCCTGCGTGACCCTTCCCCAGGTGTCCATGATGTCGTTGCTGATGCGCCTGACGTCAACAACGGCGCCGTCTGCTACAGCCCCGCTGATTAGGTACACGCCGTCCGTTGCGGCGAAAATCACCCCAGCATCAGGAACTTCGTCCACGCTATCTGGAGAGATGCACTGCACGCCCTTGTTAATCGGCAGCACACGGAACCCCCCAGAGTCGTTGGGGATGACAGCGTCAATACCGCCCTCTCTCCACACAATCAACACCCCGTAGTAGGGGTACAGGCCGGTGATGTTCCCTGCGTCGCCGCGAAGCGTGAGATACCCGTCGGCAGCAAACTGTTCGGGCTTCCCGAGCGCCGAGTAGTACAGCGTTCGAGAATCCTCGTAGCCACCATCAAGCCAGCATCGGCCGTTGAACATGGTCGAAAAGCGCGCTGTTGAAGCAGGAAACGAAGTCAAGCTCGTGGCTTGTGGGGCCAACGCCCCCAGGGCCGCCGTCTGGTAGCCGTCGATGACAAGGGAGTCTGCGTTGTTGGTCAGCTCGTAGACAAAGTAGCGCTCGGACTGTCCCTCGATGTTCGTGTCGTCGGAGTAGTTGCGCGACCGGTAGATGCGGCGAGCCACCGTCCCAAACGGCCCCGGTGGGACCTCCAGCATGCAGGCATACCTGTACCGCTCAAGCCCTTCCGTCTCCCATTCTATCTTTGCGGTAGAGGACAGGACCCCCTCCGAGCCGGTGTCTGTCACGTAGGACACCTGCCACGCATACTCGCTCGTCCGGGAGGTGGTGGACGACCCGGTGCCCGCCAAGCTCTTTGCGAACCCCAGGCCGAACTGGTCTGCTACCCATGTCGGCATAGAGCGCGTGTTCTGGGCCACCCACAAGGCTGTTGCCCCAGACGGAGAGGCTGTGGTGCTGCCCTGTTGGACGGCCCGTACCCGGTAGACGGACGGTGGGCCTGCGGCTGCGGCGCCAAACGGACGAACACAGTTCTTCCTGCTTGTTGACGGGGCAGGCAGTGGCCACGGCCGAATGAACATCGGCGCATCAAACCCGTTGGTGACCAACACCCCGCCCGCTACAACCGAGTACTGTGACGCGACCGTTGATGCTGACGGCACAGCCCGGCTGGTGGCGAGCGCGACGAGCGACACCGAGCCCCCGGTCTCGTGCTGAAGATACAGTGTGCCGGCTGACTCGAAAAGCACCACACAGCGCATGCTTCCAGGCTGCTCCTGAAAGACGAAGAGGCTGTCTATTCGGTCTGTCGACGTGTACGGGGCAAACCCCAAAGAGGAATCTACGCGGTACGCCTCGTACCCTACGCGGGTAGTCCACCCCATCGTGCGTGGGTCGACTGTAAGATTGACCGCCTTGCTCGCCCCAGACAGGGGCTGAGGCTGACGCTCGTGCAGCCCCCCGATGCCGTCACCGTGGAGGACCGCCCCCCTCACAGCTGCACCAGTTTCCGCCGCCTGTACGGCCCGTCAGGGATGCGTGAAGGAGACATGAAGCCCTTGACAAGCTGACGGCTTGGCTGCGACAGGTAGCGCCGTTCGAGCTGCAGCAGGCCGGCGTCGTACCGCTTGCGGTAAAGCTCGGCGAGCGTCGGGTTGTTGTGTTTGACGAGCACCTCGTACAGGGCTCGATAGGCAATAATCATGCGGTGCGCAGCGGGGATGACGGAGGTGTCGTTGTCCTCGACCATCGGTCGGTGGTCGGCCAAGTACCGGAGCTGCAGGGTCATCTGCTCGGACTGGCGCGGGTACATTCGGATGCGCTCGCAAGTGCCGGTGGGGGCGATGAGCCGCTCCTCGACGTAGTAGGTCTCAGACTGCAGGTGAGCGAGGCTGGACTGTACGGTGGTCGCCGCCGTGTGAGCAGGGTTGAGGTTGACCACGTCCCCTGACGGATCGATAAGGGCAGGGCGCCAGTCCTCCAGCCCGTGGTCTGGGGCGCGGAGGTAGACGCGCCGGTACAGCCCGGTTGTGTTGGGGAGGGCTGAGACGGGGGTGACTGTCAGCTTCTGCGTGGCGGTCAGGCTGACCTTCTGCACGTCTGCGACAGCGCTGATGTAGTTGGCAAACTGGTGGACGACACCGACTTCAACAGTCCGGACACCCAGGCCTACGCCGCCCGCCGTGCCGGTGTTGACGCCGATGCGAGGAGCCCGCACACCGACGGTGTTCGCCGGAACCCACACCTCTGGAATGCCGGTCTCGCCGAGGGGCAGGTTGTTCCACTCGTCCTCGTACTGCGTAATCGGGGAGAGCTGGCCGGGGTTGGTGGGAGTCAGCGTGTTGGAGCGCCGCGCAAGCCCCACAATCTGCACGCAGTCCTGCGGTACGAAGACGTACCGGTGGATGACCTTGCCGGTCTGGGCGCCTGCCGGCGTTGGTGCCGTGGTCAGGTACGCCTGAGTATCGGACTGCACCCAAGCAATCTGATACTCGGTGTCACCTATCTTGATGACGTGCCCCTCCATGTACGACTCGAAGGTGCCCGCCGCGCCGGTGATGCTGCCCCCGGCTCCGATAGTGACGATGACCCCTTTGTCCGCATACACCTCGATGTCCGAGATGACCTGGGCAAAAGTGTACAGCTTTTCCGTACAGATACGCCGGTCTGCTTCGTTCAGCAGCCGGTCGACCTGTGTCTGGTATGTCGGGTTTGTCGGGTCGTAGTCGAGCACGTTGGCTACGTACTCGCGCAATGCCTTCAAGTCTGTTGCTGGCACACGACCCTCCCTGGCACAAAACGGCCCCCGTACCTACCCTGCGGAGCAAACCAGTTCAGTCAGGGTAGGCGGGGGCGTGTATCAGAAGCGCTTGAAGATGCTGATGGCGGCCTTGTTGGCGGTTGTTGCGCCTTTTGCCTCAAGGGCGACACCGAAAGCTCCAGCGAGGTCGCCGGCAACCGCGTTTTGAATCTGGCCCGCCGCCACGCCTGCCGTCACAGCCAGACCGGTACTGACCGCTCCCGCAGTGCAGTTGACGCCCTCGACGTAGCCCGCGACAACGACACGAACTCGCTCCTCCGCACCCGCAGCCGCGTCAAGGGCAACACCAACAGCAAGGCTGTTGCCGTTCGCCACCGCAGCCGCCTGCTTGACGTAAAGCGCGCGGTCGGAGCCGGTCTTTGTGTTGTCGAGACCGACAACGTCGCCGGCAACGATGGCTGCGCTGCTGAGGAACTCTTCAATCTGACGCCGGTTGGAGGCGGCAGTCGATGAGCCGGTGGTGTCGGCCGACGGGTCGAGCCGCTGAAGTAGAGTGTTGGTAGCCATATCAGGACTCCGCGTCGAAGAGAAGGCCGTGACCCGAGAGGTTGCTGGAGCAGATTTGCATCCGCACAAGCATCTCGCACGCCATGGCGACGTAGCCCGAGACCTTGTCCATGGGACTGATCTCGAAGTGAGCATCCTTGTCGAAGTAGCAGCTGAACAGCTGGCTGTTCAGGAAGTACATCGAGATGGCCTTGTCGACTGCGCCACCACGGTCGACGCGTCCGGTGAAGCCCAGGTTAGGCTCGATGAACATCGCCGCGCCGTTGAACTCCAGGCCGAGGCGACCCGACATGTTGCGCTGCTCGGTCATGCTGACGTACCGCTCCTGCTGCTGCAGAAGGTCCTTGTACGCTGCGTAGCTGTTGGGGCTCGCAAGGATGAGGTCGACATCGCCCTCTGGTGCGTACTGCTGGCAGTCGATGAGCAACTTCTGCATCTTCTGCAGACGGTTCGAGCTGAACACGCCGCCCTGTGCTTGGTTCTGCCAGGAAGTCGGGAACGACGCCTTGGCAATACCGCCGACAGTGTTGGTGCCGGAGCCGAAGGTTTCGCCCTCGAACCAGCCCGTGCCTGCTGTAGTTGAAGTACCGTTGAGGGTCTCCAGCTCGGTCAGGATGGTGCTGTTGCCTCGGATGAGCTGCTTCTCAATCTCGCGCTTGACCATTCCCATGGTCTGCTTGAGACGAGCTTCGAGAATGCGAACCTTGGCGCGCTCGCCCTTGTTCGACAGCTCTTCCTTCTTGGTGAGCACGATGGGGGCGACGAAGTCACACCAGTTGTGCTCGGCGGTGCGAAGGGGGTCCTTCACCGCGAGGTTGACCGACTCGTAGCCCGAAGAAAGCTGCGTGATGGTCGAGTGGTCGGTCAGTACGACCGGGTGGTTGATCTTGCTTCCGCCGTCGACCTTTTCGACAAGGCCAAGGCTCTGCATGTTTTCGACAAGAGGGATGCTCTTGAATGTGCTGTCGACGTACTTGTCGCGAAGAATGCGCAGCGTCGACGCTAGAATATCCGGCTGGAGGGCCATGTTGGGCTCCACTTCATGAGGGGGGGTTGATGTGGCGCCGTGTCCGCAAAGCGGGGGCGGATTGCAACGTGTCCGTCCAGCCGGGGTTGCACTGCTAAACTACATTAGTCCGCTGTTTCACGCAACCGCCGCAACGCTGCGTAGATGTCTGCGCCTGACTTCCCGGCAAGGTCGGGCGACGGAGTGCTACTCGAACGACTCGGAGGAGCAGACACCTGAAGCGCTGCCGCACGGGCCGCACGACGCTCGGCTGACCGGCGAGCATCCTTGGCGCGACCGGCCGACTGCGCGCGTCGACCGAGCACCGTGTAAAAGGCGTGCTGCAGGCTGAGCGACTTGTTCGACCGAAGCTCGTTGGCCACCTCCGTGCGAAGGCCTGCGTCCGTTTCGAGTTGCGGGTTCTCCTTCATGAAGTCGGCGTACCGCTGCTGCGCGAGGCTCGACTGGTGCGCCTGACGGACAGGCTGAAGCACAGACTTCAACCGTTCCGCGACCTTCCGCTCGATGAAGGAGTCGACGCTGGCGGGGTCGAGCAGATTCAGCTCCTGCTCGCCTGCGCCCTCGGCCATCTGCTGAAGCTGCTTGTATGTTTCGCTGCTAAACAGGGCGTCTCGGTCTGCCTGAGCCTGCTTTCGCAGTTCGGACGCTTCCTGAAACCGGCGCGTCGACTCGGCCCGCAGCTGTCGCATCAGCTTCTGGACGTGCTCCGGTTGGTCCTGAATGACCTCGTCCCAGCCGACCTTCTCTTCTGGCTCGTCGCTTTCCGGCTCGGCCTCTACGCTTTCCTCGTTCGTGTTCGCCCGGGCTGTGTTTTCGCCCAACACCGCGTCGAGCTTTTCGGCCCAGCTCGCGGGTGTGGTTGGGTTTGCGGTTTCGGTTGCTTCTGGCGCAGCCTCTGGGGACGGGGCCTGCTCCAGCGATGCGGTGTTCTGGGTGGCTTCTTCTGACATGGTTGCTCCTGTTGTGGTTTACATGCGCTGCATAAACAGCGCGTCTTCGTCGCCGCTGTCGGCCACGGGGGGTGTTGCCTCTTCGATGGCTGCTGCTTCTTCGAGGATGGGGTCTTCCCCTCCTTCGGGCATGGCGGTCATCTTCTCGGCGAACTCTTCGTCTGCGGCAAGGTTCATCAGCTTGCCGGCGAGCATTTCGAGGTCGGTGTCGTCTTTGACGTCTTCAAGATCGACGGGGCTCTTCATGCCGACAGAGGTTGTCGCGTCCGCGACCATGGCGAGCCCTTTGACGAACTCTCCCGGCAGCACCCGGGTTCCGCTCGTAAACTCAGGGTATGGCTCCGGAATACCCATGGTGACGAGCACCTCGTTGAATGCTCCGACCAAGCTGTTGAGGGCGCCTGCGCTGAATCGGCCGGTGGGGGCGGAGGCTTTGAAGAGGTCGCTCATCGCCCGGTCCTCTTCCATGCCAATCGCCTTGGCCTCGTTCATTGCCATTTCGGGTGTCATGCAATCTCCTTGCAGGGGAAGGTGCGCGCAAGTGCGAGCCCGACGTCCCCGGTTTCTGCTTTGTGCTTCTGGAACGCCGCGACGTTTGCGTCGTGCTCAGCCGCGTCTGCTTGCACTGCGCGGGTGTGGCTCTCGACCTCACCGTCCTGAAGCTCTCGCAGGTTTCGGCTGGCCATGAGTTGCTTGCGGTGGTTGGCGTCGCGCAGTGTTGTGCCGAGGCCTTTGTCGTACTTCCCGCTCCACTGAGTGTCCCCCCACCGGAGGGCTGTCTTTGCGGGGGCGGAGATGATGCGCTTGGCGCCGCAGCCGCACGGGCAGACGGCCCGGTCCTCGTACTTGCGAAGCGCCTCTACGCGCTGTCCTGTCTTTGTGCAGGCGTATTCGTACAACGGCATCAGACGACCCCTCCTTCAGGGAGGGCGAGCTGCACCCGCGAGGGGCCGCCCCTGGCCTGCGACAGCTGCTCCGGCGGTACGTCGGGGGGTACACCCCCTGCCCCAGCCTGGGCGGCTGCTGTAGCGGCTGCTGCGGCCTCCTGTTGCTGCTGCATGTTTTCTGCGGCAGCTGCGGGCAGGCTTGCTGGAAGCTCGAAGGCGCGGACGAGCATATCGAGCAGGGCTTCGTTCGGGACGCCGAGGGCTTGAAGCATCGGCGTGAGGCGTTCAAGCTCCTGCTTGCGCACGGCTTCCGACATCGGCGTGTTCCCGCTGTCCTCTGCCCACATGTCGAAGTCGCCGAGTACGTCCTCGGACTGCAGAGCTACCAGCTCGTTGTCGACCGACACCATGTCGCCTTCGTCGCCTAAGATGGTGCCGAGCATGGCGAGGTAAGCTGCCGCGATGTCTGTGATGGCTTGGTCCCGCTGACGGGCCATCCGGCCAATCTCCGACGCAGTGTATGCGGCGAGCGCTTGAATCTCTGTGGCTGTCGCCTCTGTCGCCTGTCCGCGTGTGAACGGGGCCATGACGCTGCCCCGGCTGAAGTCGCTGTCGACCTGCTGCGCGTAGCGCTCCAGCTCTGCTGGGACCGGGTTGTGGGGGATGGGGGTCATGATGTCGGTGACGTTCTGGCCTACCGACAAGTCGATTTCGAGGACCTCTCCGTCCTGGCCTTGGGCGTACTTGGCCTTGGCTTCTTCGTCCAGAACGCCCCGGGCCGTGACGAGCATGCGAGCTGCCCGGCGAACCCCTTGAGCCTGGAAGGTCCGCATGTTGTTGACTTCGCACAGCTGGTCGTAGACCCGGCGCAGGGTGCTGTACCCCCGCATCGGGCAGTCGGGCTCCCTCGACAGGTACATCGGGACAAGCGGCACGCGAATCTCGCCTGATGCGGTCTTGAACGGAATGTCCGAGAACTTCTCGACGTCGGCTTCGCCCGTCTCCTGCTCGACCTCCAGCTCGATGCCGTCGTAGAGCCACTTGTCGGTCTTCCAGTCGGGCGACCACACGTACAGCTTGTTGTCCATCATGTCGTAGACCTCGACAATCATGACGAACCGCTCCGCCTTGTTGACGTCGTGGCCGCTGTTGCCCCCCTCTGTGGGGGCGTCGGTCATCCCCGGGGCGAACTGCTCGATGTATCTGGCGTAGATGCGCTTCTCGTACTCCTTTCGGCCGTACCGCTTCTGCGCTTCCTTCAGGGGCAGGAGGTATCGGTGCGCGCAGTACCGCTGAGAGTCCCAGGTCGAGGCCGTGTCGTCCACGATGACGTCCCACGGGGCGACCGCCGCGACCTCAATGCGGTTCATAGGGCTTTTACCGCGCCCTACGGACAGTTTTAGTGCGCTAAACGGGTATATAAGCGCCATACGCAGCCCATCTTCGACTGCGCCTCGGCGCTTGCGCAACCACCGGTTGGCCACCTTCTCCGACACCGCCGGGTTGCCCTTGCCGTGAATGTCTGGTTTGACCACGACCGACGGGTCTCGGACGAACAGGGAGGCGATGAAGCTCTCGACAAGCTCGTAACCACGGGCTGTTTCGATAAGCAGGGAGTCGTCCTGGCCGGCTCGGTCCCAGAAGCGCATCAGGTACGCGTGGCGGAGTCTACGCATCTCTCCGCGCCGGTCCTCCCAGTACGCCTTGTGCTGGTCGTAGATGGCGGCGAAGTCCTTGGCTGACAGGCTCATTGGGTCGTTCTCCAGGCAAGCGGCTGTCGCCGGATGCTTTCTGCGCGCATGTGCATCTTGTGGTCGTCAATACGGTTGCCGGCGGCCCGCTGCCGAAGCATGGCGGGGGCGTCGCGCAGGCAACGATACGCCAGGGCGAGCGACATGGCGAGGTCGTCGTGCAGCCCGCGAGGGGCTTCTGGGGTCGTCTTCTTTACTTCGAGGGAGCGAAGCTCCCCGAGCGTAGCGTGGTCGAGCTTCTGAATGATGTGGCTCTCGATGATTTCGCGGAGCCCGTCGTAGACGTCGAGCTTCGACTTGGTGCTGGTTACCCAGAACCCTCCGTCGGGGCCGGTCCACAGCCTGGGGTAGCGCAGCAGCTGCATTTCGCGCAGGAAGCTGTGGCCGTGGTTGTTGCTCTCGGCGAGACACAGGGCGTGGTTGTACCGGTGGCCGATAGTTGCAGCCCGAGCAGCCCAGGCGTGGGGTGCGAGGCGGTTGTTGCGCTCGATGTAGACGGGCTGGCGGGTAGCGACGTCTACGACGGTGAGTGCGCTCCAGTCCTTGCCGATGCCTCCCCCGATATCGACCCCCATGACGTACTTGCCGTCCTCGACGGGCTCGGCAAACTCGAACCCCTCCGTGTCGAACCACTCCACAGCGATTCGGTCGAGGTCCTCGGCCTGGAACCACGTTGCTCCTCGGCTGGCGAAGGCGTCCGCAAGGCAGCCCGGGTACTCGCGGCGGAAGCGCTTGGAGCCGAGGGTGCCTATTTGCTGCCGGCGCCATTGCAGCTGGTGGTTGTCGAGGCCGTACAGGCTGGCAAGCTCTTCTTCCTCGTCGGTGCGGACAAAGTCTTCCGGCACCGTAGGTGCCCGGTACGGGCCGTGCTCGTGCCACCAGTACGTGAAGACCGACCACCCGTTGTTCGGAGCGCCCTGGATGAGCTGGTGGAACTTGTCTCCCGGCACGTCGGCCGTGGATTCGATGACGATGCTGCCCTGGCCGACGGTCGACAGCACCTGGGACAGCACCTCTCCGGGGTCGGAGTAGAATGCGAACTCCGAGAGGTGGGCTCCGGTGAACTCGAACGAGCGCGTTCCTCCCCGGCCCTCGGTGGTGAAGCTGGAGATTCCGGCGCCGGTGTCCTCGAACTCGCTGTCGGTAGCGCTGTCGAGCGACAGCCGGCGGCGCAAAACCTTGGGAAGCTCTCTCAGCCACTGCCTGTCCATGCGGCGCAGCCGCTTTGCCGAGCGGTCGTGGAAGCTGAGGACCGCGAACACCTGCGGGTGCGGGCTGGTGTACGCCCGGTGGAACTGCCACGCCCTTGTAGCTGTCGAGATGCCGACCTGCCTCGCCTTGACGACGATGACTCGGTTGCTTCTGTCGAGCAGTGCCCACAGCCGGCGCTGCGCGTCGTTCGCCTTGAAGGGCACGAACTGCTGCAGCTGCTTGTGCTTGATGCGAAGCAGGCGGCAGAACGTGTCTCGGTCCCCGAGCAACTGCTCGAACTCGGCTGCGGACGACTTGGGTACGCTCTCTGGGACAAAAACGCTCACGCCTGCCCCTGCCTGCATGAGTCGCAAGTGCCGCACGGCGTCCCGTCTACGGGCTGGTAGCAGCTCCAGGGCCACGAGCGGTCTATGCCCCACTCGTCTGCAAGGTGTTGAACCTCGTCCCTGAAAAGACTTGAGTGGGGGGCGTGGACACTGACCCCGAAAGGCTCGCACAGGGATGACGCCGACAACAAGTAGGAGGGCCGGCAATCGGGGTATTGCTCTCGGTCGGCGGCTGTTGCGCCTATCCACACCTCTTTCGCGCCGATAGAGGCAGCGATGTTTGCTGCGTGGGCGAGCATGACAAGGTTTCGGGCCGGTACTACCCTCGGTCCTGGCTTTCCTGGCCCGATGCCCAGCTCGGCTGCGCGCAAGGGCAGGTCGACCTCAAGCACCGGGGTGCTGTCCCTTTGCAGGTGAAGCCTCCTTCGAAGCGCGATGACGGCCCGGCGCTCGTGTGACTGGGCGGGGTGGGGGTAGACAAAGTGAACCCCGGCAGCAAGCCGCTTCTCCCTCCTGGCCTTTTCGACCAGCACCATGGAGTCAAGGCCGCCCGAAACAAGCACAACAACATCACGAGGCATAAAGCGCTCCGAACACGGACAACTGGCGCCGGGCGCAGTCGAGCATGGGTAGAGTTTTGACGAACCTCGTCGCCGAGCTTCCGTCGAAACTGTCTGCGCCCGCGTCTTTGCAGATGGCGATGCGCCGGGCAGTATTGACTCGCAGTACGTGCAGGTATGCCCCACAGTTTCGAGCCAGTTCCCCCCACTTTCGGCAGGTAGTTTCCTTCCACCCGGTGGAGCCCCCGACCGCAATCCCGATGTCTGGGCCGACAATCGCCTTGACGTCGCTTGGCTCGATGCCGTCCTGCACGGCGAGGAGCATGGGGCACACCCCCTGGAGCCGGGCCGCCCAGGTCATCGACATGGCGAGCGACGCCAAGCCGCCCGCAACGATGTCTGGGAGGATGAGCCAGTCGGCGTTGTCCCCTCCCCACTCGACGGCTTTCTCGAATGCTGGAACATCGAACGGCTCCCCCCGCTGGTGCGCTGTCCACGCCCCGTTGTCCAGCGCGTATGGAAACCCCTCGTGGCGAAGCACCCCTCGCGCTGAGACAAGGAGGCGCCAATCCGCCTTGCGGAGGGCATTGAGGTTTCGCCTTGTTCCAGTTCTGCTGGCGTACGCCAACATCAGCCCCTACCGCCCCGCATCAAGCGGAGGGCGGAGCCGAGGTCGTCCTGCTTCTCGCGGGCAACCTCTCCTTCTGCCCCGTGCGATACCTCGGTTAGTACCCACTTCGCTGCGTCCATGGCTACTCGGTCTCCCTTCTTCCGCTCCAGCGTGCTGCGTACACACTCCAGTGCTGCCGTTGTGAGGCTGCGCAGCTGTGGGCCGATGTCGGGGTGGTTGATTGGGCGAGATGGTTCTGGCTTGCGGGGCATGTGACCTCCGATATCGTTATAGCACGAACTCCAAGATGCGCGCGTATTTGTGCGGGACTCCAATAGTAAAGAGAAATTCGGTTTCCTGGGGGGGGCCGACTAACTTCCGGGGGTAGGATACGAAGCTGCGGGGGCTGCTGACTCTCGTCTCTCGTGCCACCGATAGCCAGCTCTACGCGCGTCCTGCTATGGAGGGAGCCTGTCGACCGACGCTGCCGCGTCAGTGATAGAAGCCCGCTGCTCACAACTTGTTGGGAGCCGGGTGAAGACAACTTGTTGGCTTCATGCGGAGCACGATAGCACGACCCGAGCTTGCCGAGGGGGACGCCCAGAGTCACAAACGGAACCCCCAAACCCTGCGACGTACAGTGTGACACCGACGGGAAACTTTCATTAGAGCAGCGAGCATACGTAGAACCACTCCAGTCACACGTCATTTGGCGAGAACGCCCACCAGTACCACTACGTCTCTTTTTGATACAGGTGACCCATACATTTCAAGACAGCTGAGAGAAAAAATAAGTTCTCAGGGGGTAAGGGAAAAGCTGAGTCAGCCACACCCAACGAGATTACGACGTTTCCGAGAAACGGTGGTAGCAAAGCTACAAGTGTAGCGAAGAGAAACCGAGAATCCGTGACATCTGGCGGTGTCACACCTGGGGACTACGGAACTTGTGGCTCGTAGGCTCGGACATGCTGTCGGACATGCCACTGGACATGCCGCTGGACACGCAGGCGAGCAGAGCACCGAGCCGTTGCCGCTCGCAGTCGCAGTCCCCTCGTCTTCGCAGTCCGGGTCGGCGGTTAGGGAGGGAGCTTGTCGACCGACGGTGCATTCAAGACTCACCCGCCCGAGGCAGCTGCGTTGCTTGCCTTGCCTGCCCGGTTGGGAGCCGACCTTTGCACCTGCCTGTCGAACGCAGCGACGGAGTTGCGGAGGGAGTGTTGGAGCCAGCTCGTCGTTGCCTGCAAGTAGGAGCCGTACCTACCGCAACCGAGGTACACCCTGCAGCCCGATGGGACCGAAGCGCGCGATAGCGCGCTCGAAAATTTTTTCGATTTCAGGCAGGCAGGCCGCCCCAACCTCAGCCGGGGCGGCGGTGTCGTGCGGTCAGCTGTGTAGCCACGTATCGAAGTCAACCCAGGGCAGGCCGAGCCGCTTCATCGCTGCGACGTAGATGGCGTATCGGTCGCGAAGTGTGCCGCGCTTCATGGCGTTACCTCAGCTGCAACGGGAGAGGAGGAGCAAAAACAGCAGGACGAACAAGAGGCCGGGGCTGGCACAATCGGCGCGGGCTACCATCTCGACACCTCGACGTGTAGAAGGTGCGGCGCGGGTCCGAGCGTCGGAACGTGTGCCGGGTCGGGTCCGCACCAGATGACAACGGCGCGCAGCATAGCCGGCGGTTGACCGGTGGCCGGTGGCATGATGATGCCGACAACCTCCCCGGGCGCGGGTGGTCCTCCGCTTGGCCGGTCTTTGAGCCGGCACCAGATGTCGACGCACCGGGAGCCGTCGTCGGTGTGGGTGTCGTAGCATTCTGCGGGGTGTGCTCCGAGCGCTACGGCTACTGGGTGGGCTACCTCGACTCCGGCCCAGAGGCTGAACGTCGGGAGTTGTCGGAAGTCGGCGCCCATCATCGCGCACCTTCCCGGGCTGCGTCGGCTGCTTTGCGGGCTGCGGCTACGAGTCGCGTCCAGGCTTTGCCGTGCAACGTCGGGCCGTGTTCAGCAAAGGCGACTCCGTCGTATCCGCTTGCACGCATGTTCCGCACAGTGCACATCCCGCACTGGTTGCAGTTGGGCGGGTGCTGCACGTCGAGCACTGCGGCTTGATGGTCGCACAGTTTGAGGCGCTGACCGCCTGCGGTGGTGATGTGGCCGGCGCCCATCGCGTCCGCGAACCGCTGCGCGTCTACCGTCTGGGCCACCATCCATCCAGCGGCGGCGGCCCGTCGTGTTGCCGTGTCGGTCTGCGTCGACGCTAGCAGCATCGACCGCAAGACCGGCCGGTCTCGTCCACGCATCGCCCACTGAGCCGTGTAGCCCAGGACGTCCAGGCCGGCCGCGTCGGCTTGTTCGCGTACTTCGGTCAGTTCGTGGTCGCTGCATATGGACGCGTCCCCGATGGCGGTCAGGCGCACATATCGCGCGTTCCACTTGCGGCCGGCTATCGCGGCTTCCAGTGTGTAGGCCGGCGGCGGCGCGTCGTTTCCGGCGGCGGCTTTGCGTCGGGCTATCGCCTTGGACATAGAGCGGTAGCCTTGCACGACTCGACCCCTCCACGCGTAGCAGCTGCGCCCGCCTGTCTTTCGGCGCACGAAGTGCCGGCAACCTTTGCAAGATGCGGCGGCGTCTTCGTCTCGCACGAATGCGGTCGGCACATCGCCGGTCTTGCTGGTGTTGGTGGTCGCTCGCCACACGAGGCGGCGAACGAAGTTCCAAGGGGTCGTGGGTGTCTCGTCGTGTCCGGGGATGGGCTCGGGGTATCCCTGTCCTCCGGTGTGGTCGTGTTCTGCTTGTGACATCATCATGGTTTGCTCCTTGTGGCGCTGACTTGCGGGCCAGCTCGTGCGTTCGCAGTTTCGTCGGGTGGGGTGGGGTCCGGGGGTGGGGCGTGGGCGCCCCCGGGGCCCGGGACTCAGAGAGTCAGGAAGAACCACACGCACGCCGCCAGGATGACAGCGTGCGCGATTGCTTCGATGTGGCGGCGCGTCACTCTTCACCGGCGGCGGCTTCAAGCTGGGCGACTAGGGCTCTAGCCACTCTGAGCAAGACCTCGCGCTGCGTCGGGTGAAGCCGGTCTTCCATTCCGTGGCCGCTTCGGCGCGCGGCTTCGCTGGGCGTGGTGATGTCGGGCACGGACCACAAGGCCGGGCCGCTTGCGAAGCCCAGCACGGCGCGAACACCGGGGAAGTACCGGCCCAGGCCGGTGACCATGACGCGTCCGGAGCCTTTGCCCCAGGACCACATCACGCGCGGCGCGTCGGGGTGGGTGTAGGTGATGGCGGTTCGTGTCATCTGCATAGGTGATTTTCGGAAGCCGAGGCGGCGCATAGCCTGCGCCATCTGCGTGTTGCTGTGGTCGGTGTTCATCGTGTTTGCTCCGTGTGGTGGTGGTTGGTCAATCGGTTGAACGCGCGTTCACATTTCGCCGCGAGGCGAGCGTGTCCGTTCTGCTCTGCCCAATCCCAGGCGTCGTCAATGATTGTGCTGAGTGCTCGCCCGTGCTCTGCCTCGATTGCATCAATCTGGGCAGCTGTCCCGCGGTTGGCGATACGGATGGCGGTCTCGATAGCTTTGACGTTCATGGCTCACCTTCGCAGGTCTCGTCAAGCTGGACGTACGCCCGCCGCTCGTCGTCTCGGGTGAGCATGTGGCGGAGCGCGTAGACCACGCCGGCTTCGACGGCGACGGTGTACGAGATGCCGCCGTCTTTCGGGTTGCGTTGGTAGGCCAGTCGTTCGCCCGCCTGGAGGCGGGCTGCGGTCTGCTGCACCTTGCGGGCGCTGATGCGTACCTCTTTGCCGCTGGTGCGGGTGACGGTGAAGCCGTTGTCGCGGGTCTCGGTGACTGTGTACTCGGCGCCGGTTCGGCTGGTGAAGGTGTCGCCGACGTTGACGGGTGCGCTCATCGTGCCTCCCCCATGCCGGCGGCGAGGACGTCCATCACGTCGTCGGCCATGGCGTACAGCGCGCGGCGGGCCGTTGCCTGCTCTGGGCTGTCGCCGTCGGTGGCGTCGGGGCCGTGCACGTCTTCGAGTGCGTTGGGGTGGGCGGTGTGCTGTAGGATGGACTCGGGCGCGTCCATGAGTCGCGACGCGTCGCAGGCTTCGACCACCGTGTCGCACAAGAGGTCCGGGTCTTGGTCTGCGTGGGTGGTGATTGCTCGGCCGGCGAGGTTCAGTACTTCGGTCCAGTACGTGGTTCGGGACATGGTTTGCTCCGTGTGGTGGTGGTGGGGGTGGAGCCCCCCCATTTGGGGGGGGCGGTCGGTTTACTTGCTCCAAGGCACGTTGCGCTGCCATGTCGCCCCAACCTCGCTGGGGTAGTGCGGCAACCATTCGTTTCGTGCGGCCGAGGTCGGGGCGTACCATTGATGTCCGGCCGTGAGCATCTCGCCGAGTTGTGTGGGCTTGCGCCCATAGGAGCCGTTAAAGCGGCAGGCCTGGAGCCGTGTTCGGTGTTCTCCGACGCCACCGTGTCGAAGTGTCCACTCCCACTGGGCGAGCGTTCCGCTCTGGCTGTGGGTCGGGCTGGTTAGGACGGCGATGCAAGTTCCCTCCCACGCGATGTCAAATCCGGCGCCGTCCCAGGTCATCCGGGGCAGGAGGGTGGCCGCGATGACTCGGTAGCCTTGGCGGTCTGCGTGCATGTCAAGGGCGCGGAGGGCTTCACGGGGTGTGGGGTAGGTTGGGCTGGTTGGCATGGTGTTTGCTCCGTGTTTGGTGCATGGGGTGTGTCGGCGTTCCCTTCCGGGAACACAGTTCCCGTAACTGCTATCACTGCAATCAGCAAGGTGCAGGATACTGCATACTGCCGTTTCAAAAATGAATCATATGCAGGGGTTCAGTGCCCCCCGGAGGGAAGCCCGGCGGCCGGTGGGAATCAGCAGTAGAGCGAGCATGAAGAAACCCCGCCAGTCTGCGAGGACGGACGGGGTCTGGAGTCACACTTGGGGACGAGGCATGGTTTCCTGCTTGTCCCAAGTGTGACTGCAGCAGCCCCGGGAGTCCGGCGGGGGTTCGTAGTGTGAGTGGGTGTCGCCTG
>PVBE012830513.1_pt1 | contig 21874 bp, 14 predicted proteins | sample 1631181 | NCBI WGS metagenome assembly PVBE01 (sample SAMN08397723, study PRJNA350692) | Marine metagenome, whole genome shotgun sequencing project. | isolation source: water | place: Pacific Ocean | collected 2012-04 | reverse complement strand
CGGAGGTCGAAAACGGGCTTTTTTCTGTAGCCACGACGTACTTTCCCCGTCGGTATCGCTTGATCGCCATGCTTTCGACGTTCGTACCACTCATCCGGGCACCGGTTCTCGAAGGCGATGAATTCGCTGGAGAATCTCGCTTGTTCGCCTCAATCGTACGGCAGTTCCGAGATGAATACAAGATTCAACAACCACCGACGAATGCGTGAACCTGCGGAGTTCGGTCCTTGACCGACGCCGGGTCGCAGGCCATACTGCCGCTGAGGCGCCCGGGGTCCCGCGGGCGAAGTTCCAACGGAAGGGAATCTGCAGTGAAGAAGTCAATGATTGTTGTGGCGGTTGCGTGCGTAGCAATGCTCCTTACCGAGGCTGGTTCCGCTCGGGCCGATGGTCCCCTGCACCCGGTCGGTGATTTTGGCTCGCTTCCAAAATGGCCGGAGAAAATGCCCTCGAAGATGGTAAAATTGGAGATTCACCCACCGCCGAACGCCAAACTGCGACTGCAGCGTTTCGAGCGACGAAATGACAAGGCGGCGATTCGGGCCTTGTGCCTGAAACTAAGCGAGGCGATCGAACCGGAAGCGGCTGGCCTGGACGAATTCCGGCGACTGGCGGCCCAGGGAAGCTACGCCAAAGCCCTCGACGCATATCGCGCCTACTTTTTCGACAAACTGAAGAACCCCAAGAAATATGGAGCACATAGGCAAAACCTGACTGGATACAAGTTAAAGGCCGGCAAGAAATGGGTGCTCAAACGGGTCGATCCGAAAATCATCAAACTGGCGATGCAGGGGATCTACACAGTCGATGCTCTCCAGGGCGAGGTCGGACCGCCTGGGCAAATGGCCTGGGTTCCTTACGCGTTGAAACTCCCGGCGGGCGCCACATACTCTCGGACGGGCAACGCCCATCCGTTCTGGAAGACCGACAAGGGTTTCGCGGTCCGAAAAGAGATCGAATTCTTCCGGGCGTTGAACAAGTTCCCGCTCGATTTTCTCCCGCTTTCCACCCGTTTGCTCGAGTCGTATGCCTTGACGGGAAATTGCGAGCACCTCAAGCGTTGCTGCGAGATCCTGGACGACTGGACGCTGAACGCACGCAGGGATATCGACGCCCTGGCGATCGACATACGCAGCGCGACGGAACTCGAATCCGAACGACTGCGTGATTTCCCCGGCATGATGCGGGTGATGCTCGATGAGCGCCCCGAACTGGCCCAGCAGTTCGACTCACCGACTCTGGCCCGATTGATGCTGCACCTCCTCAGCGATTTTATCCCTTACACTATCCGGGCCAAGCGAACCGAACTGGCCAACTGGGGCGTCATGGGGATCGGCAACGCACTTCACTTCGCCACGCTGTTCCAGGAATTCAAGAGCATGACCTATGCCCGCCGCGAATTGTGGCGGTTATGGAATATCAACTTTACGCATTTCTTCGCACTCGACGGAGCCGCCTGGGAGGCCGCCGACAGCGGTCACTCCCGCATCGCCGTTCCGAGGGCTCGCGAATGCATGCCGTTTTGTCGGCTGCCCGCGACAGTTGGCCCGCTGGAGCGTGCCGCGTTCGATGACCTGCTGCGGGACCGCATGCGTTACGTAGTGGTCCAGATGTCGCCGCGAGGCGGCCAGCATCCGCGCTTCGATCCGAAGTATCGCTCGCACCCGAAATACGAATGGCTCGAACCCAAGTGGACCACTTTCGACACCGTGTCGGCCATGAAGGAGCTGCTCTGGGATCGGGACGCAGAAGTTCGCAGCCGCCTGCAGACGGTTATGAAGAACGTGGGAAAAGGCGATGCGGCCGGCACTCCGCAGTATCGCTCCGATATCGCCCCGTATGCGGCGATGATTTTTCTTCGCGACAGTTGGGACAAGGATGCGGTCTGTTTTCGACTGTCAGATTACCGCGGGTCGAGCTGCAATCTCGCCATGCGATTCGTCTACACCAAGTCGGTGATCTTCGGCAGAGAGCCGGGACGCTTTGACTTGTCTACGCATGGATGCAACCTCGTCGTCGGCAATGCCATAGCTGTCGACCGCAAGCCGGGGAACTTCTTCCACGGCTGGGCCAAGACCGGCGGCAAGACGCGCTACTGCGCTCAACCGGATCGGACCGTCGCGGGCCATCGCTTCCACAGTTCAGTTCGTTTCGATTTCGCCGAATCCGTGCAGGCACACCCCTACTACCGCCCTCCCAAGGGTCTGCGCAGGGACAGCCACGCCTTCAATCTCTACAACGTAATCCCGGGTATGGACAACCGCCCGGTTAAGGATGTGAAAATGCTCCGACAGGTGTTCGCTCTCCGCGGCGAAGGGCTTTGCCTGGTCAACACCCGCATTGAAAACGCCGGCGGCGCAGAGCACGAGTACTCTCAGTTCTTCGCGTTGCCCTCCTGGCTTCCGGCCGGCGGGATCGAGGAGGCGGAGAACAAAGTCCGGGCCCTGAGCAAGTCCGGGCGCAGACTGGTCATTGAAGACCCCGAGCGCCAATTCCTGGCCACGTCGAATACGAATCGGCCGAACGTCTCCATTCACCTGGCCGCGACCGAGGAGTTGACGTTCGAAAATGTGATCGACAAGAAAGGCGACCACGCCTCCCTGCCGCCTCAGTTCAAGGTCATGTCGGCGTCACTGGCCAAGTATCGCAGCCGAAAGATCAGTGCTCGCGACTTCGCCAAGCGCTGGGGTTCCCATCTTGTTCGCCCGGTCTCGGTTCGCTGGAAGGGTAAAGGCCCTCAGATGTTCCAGATGGCCCTCATCACGCGCGAGGCTTCGGAAAAAGACGGTCTTTCCGGCGGCCTGCGATCATATAAGAAGACTTCAGGCCTCGGCGGCGTGCTGGGCTGCTCGATCGTGACCCGTAAAGAGACGCCGGTCTGGTTCCAGGCCGGACCTCGCGCCAAAAACGCCCTTCGCGCCGGTCCGGTCCAGGCAAACGCAGAAGCGTTAATGGTGACACAAAAGAACGGTGAGATCAGCGGCATCGTCCTGGGCGCTGAGGCGATTACGATTAACGGCAAGCGCCGCGTGTTGAAGACATCCGATGCGGAATTTGCATTGGATGCGAAGGGAGTCTTTACGAGCACTCCGATTCGCCGGCCGATTGACACGGTGCGCATCGCACCGGCCCAGAACGTCTTTGTCGATCAGACCGAGGTCTCCTTCAGCATTCCGACTCAGGACACCCGCGGGATCGAGTTTCGATACACTCTCGACGGCAGCGATCCGACGCTGAAATCGTCATTGTACGCCAAACCGTTCAGCATCGATCGCACGTGCATGGTCAAGGTCCGCCCGTTCCGCAAGGGCTTGACCTCTACGCCGTGGAACTTCCCGGGAACGGATGCGGGCAAAACGATCTCCGCGATCCTGAAGAAGGTCAGCTACAAGGCGGCCCGAGACCGCACCGGCCTCGAGCCCGGCCTGCGGTACGAGTACCTCGAGAGCGATTGGCCCGACTTGTTCATGAACGCCGGCGCCGGCGAGATCATTCCGGTCAAGGGTCGCGGACTCGCGGCCGGGCTGTTGGTCCCGGAAGAGGTCGCGAAAATCCGCAAGAGCGATATGGCTTACGCGATTCGCTATACCGGCTGTCTCGACGTCCCGGCCGACGGTGTATACGTTTTCCACGCGCCCGAGCATTTGTACGACGTCACAATGGACGCCGGCTTCGATCTCCGCGTATTGATCGACGGGGAAGAATGGTTCCCCTCGCCGACAATCCACGCCGAGAACACCTGGTCTGTGGCGTTGCGAAAGGGCCTGCATGACTTCAAAGTCGTTTTCGTTGATTTTCGCTACAAGAAGTTCAAAAGCGAATACTGGTTGCCCTGGCAGGAAGCCGAAGTCTGGCAAGGCGTTCCCAAACTTCGCATCTCCGGCCCGGGAATGAAAATACAACCACTACCCAGAGCAATGCTGAAACGCCGCGCTCGGACCCAAACACCGCGGCCGAGCGTCACGCCGTAAGCAAGCCGGCGCCTTGGCGCCAGCAAAGCCAGAACGCTATGACTGATTACTGGCCTCGAACCGTCATCAGGCGTTACAATGGTTCGCTATGACTGGAATTGCGCGATATTGTATTCTTGCTGTCGCACTGGCGGCGTATCCCGTTCTCGCCGCCGACGGGCCCGAGCCTATGAATCCCAAACGACTCGGCTTGGCGATGTACCCGTATTTGCGAGGCCCCCTGACTGAGGCCCGGGTCGCCGAAGCCAAGCGGGCCGCGGGTGAATTGGCGAGCATCCGATCGGCGTGGGGCAATGCGAAAACCACTTCTGCCCAGCGGGCTGAATTGAAGCAACGATTGGGTCTGCTGGCCGCAACTCTGAAGAATGTCCCGGCGATACGCACCAACCCGTACGACGCTCAGATCAACGCGAATCTCAAGCTGATGAAAACCGCCGCGGAGCCTCGACGCATTCGTGCGATTGAAGCGTTGGGGTATCTCCGCGCGTACCGCTGCGCTGGCGAAGTCGCCCGACTGATGAGCGACAACTCCACCAGCGTTCGCCGCCAGGCGGCCGAAACATTGGCGTGGATCGGCGGGCGAGCGGAGATTCCCGTTCTACTGAAGGCCCTTGGCGATTTGGACTGGGTCGTTCGCCAGGGCGCGTGTGCGGCGTTGCTGAACATCACCGCAATGGAACTGCCCCTTGACGCACTGGCCGACAAAGAGACCCAGCGAAAGCAGATCGCCGCATGGCGACAATGGGCAAAATCGCTCCGCCCCGGCTTGTTGCCCGCCGAACTGGTCAAGCTCGCGGCGTCTGACGATTTTGAAGATCGATTGCGAGCCGTACGCGCCGCAGGCTCGCTCGGCGGAACGGGCGCGGCGAAGCTTGTTGCGAAAATCCTCCGCGCCAGTGAGCCGGACAAAACCGCCGCACGCAATCTGGTTAACGTATTCGCTCCGGCGGCCAGTCGCGATCAGACTCCCTTTACGATCATGCAGGCCGGTCTTCGCTCGCTGGGACGCCTGCGCCAGCCCGAAGGCCTGCCGGTGCTCGGCGAGTATTTGAACAAGGTCCAATTCGCCCGGTACGCGGCCGACGGACTCGGCGAATATGGCGGCGTCAAAGCGACCAGGCTCCTGATCGAGGCCGCAGATCGCTACGTCCCGGGCCTGAAAGGGCGATTCCAGCGGGCCACAGACGATGTCGAGTGGCCGGCAAATCCTCTCAGCACTGCATTTGCGATCTACTCGGCGCTGCTGCGACTGCCTGTCGAAGGCCAGGATGTTACTGGCCTCGTTGAGATCGCCCACGGAGCTGTCGGCCAGGTTCGCAAACAGTACGATCGCGGCGTGTTCTACAAGCCCGAGGCCACCCGCGTCGTCGGGCGATACGTACTGGAGATGACCGGCCTGCGGCGAATCTGCGTGCGAGAGGTTTTCAAGTCGCTCGGCGTCGCCGACAAACGCGACGAGCTGCTCCCGGCGCCCGATTCGATCAAGCGGCTGGCGGCGTCCTACAAGGATGAACTCCTGCCGGGCTTCTGCGACCCGTCTGACGGGCCGACGCTGATCAAGCTGCTTACCCATAATTCCAATCGCGTGCGAATCATGGCGTGTAAGGCGTTGATTTTCGCCGATGCGAAAGACGCCGTCGATCCGATCGCAAAACTCCTGGCCGCCTCCAAGCCCGAAGCCGACTACGGGTTCGTCCGCGATTTCCTGCTCGACCCACACCGCGACCCGTCCGGCAGGTGGCGCGGAACCTTCGCCAGAGCGCTGGGAGCCCTGGGCTCCGACGATCAGGTCCCGCTGCTGACGAAGATAATGAACGATCCTCGCTCGGTGCTCGATGTTCGCTACGCGGCCGCTCGAGCCCTGGCCGACATCGACACGCCAAAAGCTGTCGCAGCGCTCAAACCTGCGGCGAAATCGCACGACTTCCACAACATCCGCCTGCTGGCCCGCGAAGTGTTGTTCCGCCACGGGGTCGCCGGCGAGCCGATCGCAACGCCGATCCCTAAATCGCCGGCGGCGACAAGCACCCAGGCGACCACCGGCCTCGGTCCGGCGGTGGTGTTCATCAAGGGCGATCACATCATGCCGGACTACTACCTGACCGACATCTGGCGCCAGACGTACTGCCTGACCGATTCAGGCGGCCCGGAGTATCGCGTAGGCGACAACCTGTTCGTCCTTCGCCCGGCCCGACCCGGCGGCAAGCTGACGCCGCTTACGAAGTTCAAAGACGGTTGGGTCGCCAGTTGCGAAGTCTCCTACGACGGCAAACGCGTACTGTTCACACGTCGGGCCGAAGACAATCCCTGGTGGCAGGTCTTCGAGATCGCCGCCGACGGGTCGGACCTGCGCCAACTTACCTCCGGCCCGTATCATCACCTCAACCCCAACTACCTCCCCGACGGTCGGATCGTCCTGGCCACCACGCGCCTGGGCTTCCGCGACGAATACCACGGCCAGCAGTGTTCGGCACTGGCGGTGATGAACGCCGACGGCTCGGACCTGCACCTGATCGCCGCAAACGCCGGCCGCGACTGCGAACCGACGATCACACCCGACGGCCGCGTACTCTTCAACCGCCTCGACGTGTTCTACAACATGACCAAGGCCGAGATGACCATCCAGAGCGTCTTCCCCGACGGGACCGGAAACGTAACGCTCTATGGACCCGAGCGTCGGGCCTTCTGGGCGAAAAAATTCGGCCCGAAGACCGAGAACTGGTACGAGCATCCCCATAGCTGGATGCACGATCGACACAGAGTCGTGACAATCACCCAACCCCAACCGCTGACGGCCACAGGTGAAATAGTCGCGTGCAGCGGACTGGGCCTGATCGCCTTCAAGACGCGCTTCAGCGAGCGGTTCTGCCACAAGACCGACATGGCGCTGACGACCCCGTTTGCGATCGGCGACAGCAGTTTCCTCTGCGCCGCCAGCGAGCGGAACTCGCCGTACGATCGGTCGCGCAAACAATGGTACGACTCGCGCATCCGACCCGGCGACCCCAAGACGGTCAAGCGAATCGAACTGCTCGATCCAACCCGCGTCTACAGCAACAAGATGCAGCGATACACGCATGAATTGCTCAAGAAACTGAAAGCCGATCTCGGCCTGTACGTCTTCGACGCCAAGACCGCTGAGTTCACCCTTGTATACAACGATCCGGCGACCGCCGATTTCGAGGCCAGACCGCTGGCGCCGCGGAAACGACCGCCGATACATCCCGATAAAGTCGCACGCGGAACATTCACCGGCCGGATCCTGTGCCAGTCGGTATTCACCTCCCGACAGAAACGCGTGGCCCGTCGCGCCAAATGGATACGCATAATCGAAGGCCAACCCCTGGTGCACAAGTTCATGCGCAACAGTGACGGCCGGCCCCGATCGAGCCACAACTTCGACCCGGAACTCCGCAATCACCAGGGCACGCTCGGCAGAGTTCTCGGCACGGCCCCGCTGGCCGCCGACGGCTCATTCGCCCTGGAAGTCCCGGCCGATCGCCTGATCCAGTGCCAGACCCTCGACGCCGATCGCCAGGTGGTCGGCAATCAGATCCAGTGGATATACGTTCGACCCGGTGAAAACCGCGGCTGTGTGGGATGTCACAACACCCCCGACGCGGCCCCGATTCCAAAGGCCAGACCAAGAGCGATGCTGACGGCCCCGATTAAGATTCTCCCGATCGGCGGCGAGTTCGAATACGAAGCGCGCCCATGGCGCCGCAACGATCCGATAGTCCTCGACTCGATAGAAGAACGCCTGCGAACGGTCCTGTCGCTGGAACTGCTCGGGAGACAATAACGCCAAACGCGAAAGACAACGCCAGCGTGTCGTTTGGTTTGGCGTTGAAACTCGGCGGGTTTGGCGGTAGATTCTCTTCGTAGGCGCCGCGCAATTTACGGACTATCGATATGACGCAAGTGACTCAGTATGACTGTGAACACGATCATGTACGTGGAAACTCAGACCGCTTGACCAAGGAGATTTTGCTATGATTAAACGATTTGTGACCTGTCTTGTTCTATTGGCGGTCTGCGGACTCTTAATCGCCCCCGGCGGGTGCAACAAGGCCGATGACCCAGGCGGCGGCGCCGCGAGCGGTTCGGGAAAATTCTGCGTATCTCTGGGTTGGCAGGAAAACGAATCGGGCCGGCGCCAGAAGAAGGGATTCGAAGATGCGTTCAAGGCCTTCGGCGGCGAGGCGACATTCGCCAACGCCAACTACGACGCCAAGAAGCAGTCTGAGCAGATCGACGCGTTTATCGAAATGAAGCCCAAGGCGATCTTCGTGACGCCGTCGGACCCAGCGGGGATTACGCAAGCCTGCCAGCGAGCCGTCGACGCGGGGATCCCCGTATTCGTAGCCGACGCCATAGTCGCAGGCGTTCCGGCCACGACATCCATATGTTCCAGCGACTTCCGCATGGGCGCCTGGACGATGGACTACATCGCCAAACGCCTGAACGGCAAGGGCAATATCGCGATGATAGATCTGCCTGAGAACGAGGCGTGGGACCTTCGCGGCCAGGGCGCCAGGTTCGCACTGGAGAAGTACCCCGACATCAAGGTCGTTCAGGTGCATCATCACGATTCGCAGACGAGCATCTCTCCGCTGCAGGCCGTCGAGAGCATGCTTGCCGCTCACCCCAAGGGCAAGCTCGACGCTATCTGGTGCGCGTGGGACGGCGCGGCGCAGGAAGGCGCCGAGGCGATCGCCACCGCCGGTCGAACTGACGAGATAATCACCACCGGAATCGACGGCGGCAAGCAGGCGTTCGGGGCGATCAAGACCGGCGGAGCATTCAAGGTCACGATGGCCCAGAGCATTTACTACATGAGTTATATGAGCGTGCGTTGCGCCATGGATCATTTGAAGGGCAAGCAGGCTCCGCGATTCATTATCTCCCCGGTATTCGCCGTGGACAAAGAGACGCTCGACGCACTGGACGCCAAGTTCAAGCCGGAAGATTACGACATTCCGGGCAATGCGGTCAAGTTTGGATGGAAACCGGTGCTCTGATCGGTTCGAGCAGATCGCAGGCCCAATAGCGAAAGAGGCCGGAGTGGACGAATTCTCACTGGAAATGACCGGGATCGTAAAGGAATTCCCGGGCGTCAGGGCGCTTGACCGAGCCGATTTCCGCTTGGCCCGGGGCGAAGTCCATGCGCTTCTCGGCATCAACGGAGCCGGCAAATCAACGCTGATAAAAGTGCTCTCCGGCGTCTACCATGCCGACGCCGGGCGGATCGCCCTAAACGGGCGAGAGATAGAAATCAACTCACCGCAAGATGCTATAGACCACGGAATAGCCACCGTCTACCAGGACCCGCAGATGATCGAATCCTTCACCGGATACGAGAACATCTTCCTCGGATCCGAGAGCGAATCGAAGGGTCTGTTCCCGCGCATCAGGAGGAGGAAACTGCTGGCCCGCGGGCGGGAATTGCTCGAGAAATTCCCGGTCGATATCGATTTACGCCGCCCGGTGGGCGAACTGGGCGCCGTCGAGAAGGAATCAATTGCGATTCTGCGAGCGCTGTCGCGCGACAACATGAGCGTCCTGGTGCTCGACGAGCCGACATCGATTCTGACCAGGCGTGAGATCGAGATTCTCTTCCAGCAGATCCGCATGCTGACCGAAAGCGGGATATCGATCATCTACATAACTCACCGCCTGGACGAAGTCTTCCAGATCGCCGACCGCCTGACGGTCTTCCGCGACGGGCGCAACGTAGCGACTCACAACACGAGCGACGAAGACGTCGACCACGGGCGTATCGCCGAACTGATGCTCGATCGGGAGTTGTCGCACATGTACCCGCCCAAAGGCGATGAGCCCGGAGAAACCGTGCTTTCGGTCAAGGGGTTGGAGTTGGCCGGCAAGTTCGCCGAGACGAGTTTCACCGCCCGCCGCGGGTGGATTCTCGGCGTCTTCGGCCTGGTCGGTTCGGGAATCGACGAGCTGTGCAAAACGCTATTCGGCGTGCTGGGGCGCACCGGGGGAACAACCGAGATCAACGGGCGCCCCGCCAAGCTGCGTTCGCCGTCGGAAGCCATCGCCAGCGGGCTGTTCCTCGTTCCAGGCGATCGCCGGGCCGAAGGGCAGATATCCGATGAGTCGGTCTCGTTCAACGTGATATTGTCGAACATGGCCCGTGCAGCGGGGCTGGGGTTCCTGATAGACCGGAGGACCGAAAGGCGAAACGTGCAGGCTATGGTTGACGAACTGGGAATAAAAACGCCTGATGTCGGCGAGGAAGTCTCGCTGCTCAGCGGCGGGAACCAGCAGAAGGTCGTGATCGGCAAGGGGCTGTATGCAGACGGCGATATCTACATTTTCCAGGAGCCCACGGTTGGTGTGGACGTCGGAGCCAAGGCGGGCATCTACGAGATGATTCGCAAACTGTCGGCCGACAAGGCGGTGATCGTCGTCGGCTCGGATTGCGAGGAGGTCTACGGCTTGTGCGACCACGCGATAGTGCTGCACCAGGGACGCGTTGTGATGGACAGACCGGCCTGTGAAGTCCGCCTCGAGCAGATGCTCCTGTGCGGTCTGACCGGCGAGGTGGGCCAATGACCGATCGACGACGAAAAGGCGTTTCCAGCGAGCTGATCGCGCTTGGAATCTTCTGCGCGCTGCAGATCGGGATCATGTGCGTCTTTACCGTGCTGGAACCGCGCTTCATGTCGGTCGACAATTTCCTGGGCCTGCTTAATATGACTGCTCCGATGGCCCTCGTGGGCCTGGGTCTTACTTTCGTCGCCGTCACGGGCTACGCCGACATGTCGTTCCATTTCGTCAGTTGTCTCGGCGGCATGACGATGAGCTATATGATAGCCCTGGGCCTGGCGCCCCTGCCGGCGATTCTGATCGGCTGCGCCGCGGGGGGAGCCTTCGGCGCGATCAACGGGTTGATGGTCGGGCGCTTCAAACTTCCCGACATGGTCGCCACTCTCGGCCTGGGCGCCATTGCGTTCGGCATGGCGTATCTCTACAGCGGAGGCGAGCAGATATACGAGAACTTCGCCGATTCGGGCATTAAGCAACTCTACAAGGCTCGCATCACGGGCGTTCCGCTGCCTGTGGTGTTGACGGTTGGCGCCTACGCGATCGGTTTTGTCGTGCTCAACCGCTCGACGCTCGGCAGGCGTTTTTATGCGATCGGCTCCAACGCGACCGCCGCCCGGTTCTCCGGCGTGCGAGTCGAGCGGTACGTGGCCGTCGCGTTTGTGATCTGCGCCGTTGTGGCGTGCCTGACGAACATCATTCGCATGTCGTCGCTGGCCAAGGGCGAGATCGAGGCCGGTCTGGTCTGGCTCATGCCGGCGTATTCGGCGGTGTTCGTGGGCGTGTCGCTCTTCAAGAAGCCCACGGTTATCGGCACATTCCTGGGCGCCCTGCTGATCGGAACGGTTCAGAACGGTTTCATGCTCCTGGGCAAGGCGACGTACGTGATGGAACTGGTCATGGGCGTGCTCCTGATCGTTTCGATAGTCATCTCGCGAATCGACTTCAAAGAGATGATCCGCAAGCGTCGCCTTCGGGCCGAAATTGCGGCTGGCGGGGGTGAATTATGAAACGTTTTATCGCGTCATTATTCCGCCCGCAGTATGTGCTGCTGTGGGTGTTCTTTGCGATGCTAGTGCTGTTTTGCGTCGCTGCTCCGTCGTTCCGCAGCGCGTCGAACCTGATTCGTGCGGTTAAGTCATCCAGCGTTATCGCGGTTATGGTGCTGGGGTTAACGTGGATCGTAGCCAGCGGCGAGATAGACGTAAGCTTTCCGTCAGTGGCGGGCCTGGCCAGTGTGGTCACCGCGTTGTTGATCAAAAACGACGTGCCATGGATCGTCGCCCCGCTTATAGCTATCGCCGCCGGCACGCTTTTCGGACTGCTCAGCGGTTTTCTCATCGCGGTGTTCCGCTGTCCGTCGCTGATTGCGACAATCGCCATCGGCAGTATCGCAACCGGCGCTGCGTGCATACTGGCAGGCGGTTACGCTCCGGTCCGTCTGTCCAGCACCGTCGGCCTGATCAAGACGCTGGGCTCCGGCGGCATGGGCGTGCAGTTGGGTTGGATAGCGATCGTGCTGGCGGGTTATCTGGCGTTCAAATACATCCAGGACCACACGACTACCGGCCAGCACCTCTACGCACTGGGCGAGAACCGCCAGGCGTCGCTCGAAGCCGGAATCCGTGAGAAAAAAACCATCATAAGCTTCTTCAGCCTGTCGGCGATGCTGGCATCATGCGGCGGAGTTATCTGGGTGCTCTTCTACGCTCAAGGCGTTCCGCGAATGGAAGGCACGGTGTTCATCGACGGGATGACGGCGGTATTCCTGGGCGCTCTCGTCGTCAAGGCCGGTAAGCCCAACGTTATCGGAACGTTCATAGGCGCGATTTTCCTGGCGGTGCTCACAAATGGGCTCACGCCGATCGGCCTAGAAGACTACTATGGCAGTATGATCAAAGGCGCCCTGATGATCTTCGGAGTGGTCATCATTGCGATTTCAAAGTACAAAGTAGCCAAAAGAGCGTCGCGTGGGACGCGATGATCAATCACAACGCCCCGAAAGGACCGAGCCATGTATACGTTTGAGTTCTACAACCCCGTCAGAGTTATTTTCGGAGCCGGCAAGGTCGCATGCGCCGGGACCGAAACGGCGAAACTCGGAGCCAAGGCGATCATCGTATCTTACGAAGACCACGCCTTTATCGCCGACCTGCTCGACAAGATCCGCTCGCTTATCCAGGCCGAGGGCGTGGAGACCGTTGATTTCTTCGAGGTCCGCGATAATCCCGACGTGACGATGATCGCCGCCGGTGTGGAACTTGCCCGCAACGAGGGTTGCGACTGCGTGCTGGCGGTGGGAGGCGGAAGCGCTATGGACGCCGCCAAGGCGATCGCCGCCGGCGTATGCTATCAGGGCGATCTGTGGAACATGGTTTACCACCGCCACGACGGGACCGGCGCCGACGAGATCGATCCGCCCAGCGAGGCCCTGCCGATGCTGATGATCCCGACGCTGCCGGCGACGGGAAGCGAAATGAACATGTGTTCGGTGCTCAGCAACGCAGAGTTGAAGGAGAAATCGTACATCTGGGCCGAGTGCATTTTCCCAAAGACAGCCATCATCGATCCCGAGCTCACGGTCTCCCTGCCCCCCCTGCTGACCGCGTGTGCGGCCGCCGATACGATCTCGCACGTTCTGGAGATATACATCAACTCCCAGCCCGACACGCCGCTGCAGCACTACTTCCAGGAAGGCGTGATGCGAACCGTTATGGAGAACGTGACCAGGGCTCTGGACAACCCGGCCGATCTCGAGGCGCGAGCCAATCTCCAGTGGGCCTCGACCTGCGCGATCAACGGCTGGTCGTATCCCGGCGACGGCTGGACGCCGATGCACCAGGTGGGCCACCAACTGACCGCCCGTCACGGCGTGAATCACGGCGCGTCGCTGTCGATAATAATGCCCGCGTGGATGGAAACCTTCAAAACCCGTAGGCCCGAGCAGTATCTGCGGTTCGCCAGACGCGTGATGGACGTAGATCCCGTCAGCAAGAGCGATCAGGAGATAATCGATGAAGGCGTCGCGAAGTTCCGCGAATTCCTCGACGGCATAGGAGCCCCGACAAGCCTCGGGGCGGTCGACGTCGCCGAGGACGACCTGGAAGAGATTATCAACGGAGTATCACGCGTCAGTTTCGGAGCCGACGGTCAGTTGGCGTGCAATCCCCCGGTCAGCCGCGACGACCTGCTGGCCGTCCTGAGAAAGGCGCTGTGACAATCAGAACGCTGAGGCCGCCAAGAATCGCCGAGCCCAATGCACAAGCATGAAGACTACACTGACAAGCAAAGATATCGCCGGCATGATCGACCTCAGCGTTGTCCAGTGCGACGATAACGAGACAAGGGTTCGCGCACTGGCGCGGCGAGCTCTGGAGATCCGACCTTGTGTGGCCACTACGCTGTCGAACTGGATTCCCCTGATAAAGGAGCTGCTGGCCGAGGCCGATGACGTCGGGATCGGCGGCAATGTGGCGTTTCCTTCCGGCGCCTGTCTGCAACAGACCAAGATCGCAGAGGCTCAGCATCTTGTGGCGGCCGGTTGCGACGAAATTGACATGGTTATCGACATCGGCAAGTTCCTTTCGGGTCACTACGACTATTGTCTGGACGACATCCGGGGCGTGGTTGATGCGGCCGGGAGTCTGCCGGTAAAAGTGATTATCGAGTGTTACTACCTCAGCGACGACCAGATCCGCAAGGCCGCCGAACTGTGCGTTCGCGGCGGCGCGGCGTTCGTAAAAACCGGCACGGGCTGGACGCCCACGGGCGCGACTATTGAAAACATCTCGCTGATCAAGAGCGTTGTCGGCGATGCGGCGAGCATAAAGGCCTCAGGCGGTGTGCGCGATCTTGAAACACTTGTGGAGATGTACCGGCGCGGCGCCAGACGTTTCGGTCTGGGCCTCGGTCGGGAAACGGGAATACTCGACCAGGTCGACGCATCGCCGGGCGGCGTCATCGAATTCAACACATCAGATTAGTTACCGGCGTCAGACTTTCCCATACTCGATCATCCCCCCAACGCCGCGCCGAAACAAGCCGCCAGCAAGCCGAAAGCAAGCCGCCGCCGCTGGATAGTTACGACTTCTCGATTGGCGAAGGCTGGTGGACCAAGTGCATCAGCCCAGTTAATCCCCGTATATCAAACGGCAATATCGTGCGCTTTTTCCAATCAAGATCGAGGGTGAATCGGTCCTGTTAATCCCTTGATTTCAAGAGACCATTTTTTCCCGCCTTCAGTGACCGGGGTCGGCGATGAAACTGAACGGAGATTAATGACATGAACTGACCGGCACAGCCTGGCCCAACCGCTCTTGCCCGTTTCGAAGTCTATGGTACGAAGCCCATCTCCCATATTCAGCTTGTTCAACGCGATGTATCGGATACAATCACCGTAGAAGCCCCGCGATGACCGCAGGGCCAGACACTATCCGGGACGCTGAGGACGCTGCAAAGCAGAATCTCGACTTGAAGGAGTCGCATTAATGTTAAGGCAAAAACTGAATCTTTTGGTCTCGCTCCTGTTGATGTTATCGATGACGGCGACGCTGTCGGCGGCCGATCAGAAGTTGGAGTTAGCGGCGCCGTTTACGGATAACATGATTCTACAAAGAGAGACTAACGCGCCTGTTTGGGGCTTCGATGCGCCGGGCGCTACAGTCACAGTCGAATTTGCAGGTCAGAAGAAGACCGCTATCGCCGACAAGAACGGCGATTGGATGGTCAAGCTGAATCCGCTTAAGGCCTCACTCACGGAACGCAGCTTCAAGGTGACAAACAACAAGAGCGAATCGATCGTCCTTAAGGGCGTACTGGTTGGTGAAGTGTGGTTCTCGTCGGGCCAGTCCAATATGGTATGGACCGCCGGCAAGAGCATGTGCAGCGGGATCGCGCGCGAAATCTCCGGGGCCAAGGAAGACGTCCCGGTAAGAGAAATCAGCATCAATACGGTGTCAGCCCTGTATCCGCAGAAACGAGCTACTTCAGACGGCGGATGGAAGAAAGGCAAAGACGCGAGCAATTTCTCGGCCCTGTCATTGTCGTTCGCCTATGAGCTCTACAAAGAGCTGAAAGTGCCGATCGGCATTCTCCTGAGCGCACACAGCAACACCAGAGTCGAAGCATTCACGCAGCGCCAGGCGTTCGAATCGCATTCAAAGCTCAAGGGCGACGTCGATCTGATGCACAACGCCGATCCGCTGACAAAACAAGGCCGCGATGCGTTTGAAAAGTATTACAAAGATCTGCGAGCATGGCAAAAAGACGCCGGCGAAATGGCTGTCTCCGGCGGCAGGATGCCGCAAAGGCCCAATCTGCCGGGTATCGCCGGCATGTGGCGAGGTCCTTCGCAGTTCTTCAACGGCAAGATCGCTCCGGTGATCCCTTACGCCATCCGCGGCGCTATCTGGTGCCAGGGCACAAGCAACGGCGGCGACGGCAGGATCTACGCGGCCAGAATGGAAGCTCTTGTAAGAGGCTGGCGAGACGCATGGGGCATGCCAAATATGCCGTTCTACTTCACGCAAATGCAGTGCTACGGCTCGCCCGATCCGAATTCCGTGGGATTCGCAGACATCCGCCAGGTCCAGCACATGTTCTTCATGAACAACCGCAAGAATGTCGGCATGGTTGTCCAGTCGGACCTTAACTCGGCCCGGCCGGGGGGGATCCACTACTACAACAAGCTTCACCCGGGTATGAGAATGGCGCGGTGGGCGCTGGCGAAGGACTACGGCAAGAAAATCGCCTACACCGGCCCGATTTACACCGGCTATAAAGTACAAGGCGCCAAGGTTGTGGTATCGTTTGAGAAAGAGAGCCTCTTCGGCGGTCTGATGATCGCCAACAAGGGGATGGCCAAGGATTACAGGGAACCGGGCAAATTCGTTGAGCCCGCAAAACCAACCCCGGGCGACAAGCTGAATCATTTCCGCCTGTGCGGTAAGGACAAGAAATGGCATGCAGCCGACGCTGTTATCGTTGGCGATACGGTAGTTGTAACTTCAAAGAACGTCCCGGAGCCGATCGGCGTTCAATACGCATATAACGGCGTCCCGGAAAACTCGAATCTCTATAACAAAGCCGGACTGCCCGCCACCCCGTTTGCGCAGGTTAACGGGGAGTTCATCTTCGAAGAAGACGATCTGGCCAAAGCGGCCGCTCAAAAAGCCAAGTACGCTCGGTACACCGATCCTGACTATCCGATCCTTCAGGTCGTCGAGTACTTCCGTGACGGAGCCGTCATTCAACGCGACAAGACCATCCCGATCTGGGGCCACGCGAACAAGGGCGTCAAGGTCACAGTTACTCTCGGAGAAGTCACCAAGACCGCTGTAGCGAACGATCTTCAACAGTGGTCGGTAACATTCCCGGCGCTGAAGGCGTCTGCAAAGCCGATAACTTTGACGGTCAAGTCGAGCCACGATCGCAGCAGGACCGTGAGGAATATCCTCGTCGGCGATGTATGGCACCTTACGGGCTCCACGCTGCTTACCAGCGACTGGGCTTACAATCGGCGCGATAAGGAACCGAAGATCCCTGCAGCCATGCCGCTCGTCCGCGAGTTCAGGATGAAGACCAAAGCCAGTACATCCGCCACGCCAAGAAAGCGTCGCTTCGAAACCGGGGGAGGCAGGTACCGTTCATCATGGATGACAGCCGATTACTCTGCTCCCGACAAAGGCGTTACGATGTTCGCTTATCAATTTGCGAAAACTCTAAACCGCAAGGGTATTCCGCAGGGTTTCATAACTATGGCTTCAGGCCGGGGCGGACGTAGCAAGCAGATCGCCTCGCCGCTGTCGTGGACATCGTTCAAGGGCGTTAAGGACATCAAGAATCCGGCGTTCAAGGCCCGCCTTGACGAATTGCTCCTACAGTATCCCAACTCCGACATCGCCAAGCAGGCCGCCGATAAACATGTCAATGAAATCAAAGCCTGCGTGAAAACAATTGTCGACGCCGGTAAGAGCGGCTCGGACATGTCCAAGGGCGTTCCTCTGCGATTACCAGAATTCCCACAACCGGGCAAGACCGAGGCCGTCAGCTCAGACATGATCCCGACGTACGCTTACAACTGGTGCGTCAGCCCGTTTACTCCGATGGCGATCTCTGGGGTTATCTGGGTGCCGTCAGAAAGCAACATTGGTTATACCCCCGCCAACTACGCCGCTGAATTGGAAATCCATACCAAGAGCCTGCCCAGCACCTACGGCCAGGACAAGGTGCAGTTCATCTACGCTCAACCTGCAGGTTCATTGGTAGAAGGCATTACGGCGCCTAAGATTCCAGGCGCAAAGAGCATCACATTTGACAAATGGCCCAAGAGCTTGAAAGACATTGCTGCTGAGATGGCAAAACTGGCTGACTAACTAGCTGCAGTTTGGATTAGTATCAAGGGAATGGCGACTTGCACCCCCGCTGGCCCCTGAAAAACCGAAGAGAACGTCCGACTTCGCGGCGAGCGGCGGATTTCTTATATGAAAGTAAAAGACGATGAAATCACATCGGGCGTCTTGGAGAGCGGAAGACTGTCCCGACGCTCTTTCCTCCGAAATGTAGGAACGGCCGCTGCGGCCGCCGCGGGCGGGCCCTGCGCGGTTACCAACAGTACACCGACACCGACTACACGACCGTCGGAAACCTCGGCGGCGTAAAGACCCTGGACTTCGACCACAAACACGCCGGCCCGGGGACCGTCGCCGGAAGCGGCGGCGGATCGTCGGTATGGTACGGCGCCTACACCGCCTCGCCGATCTGGTTGCTGGCCGCCGGATCGCGCAACCCTCCGACCCTCGACCGCCCGGACAACGCCGGCGACACCAACCCCCACCACGCCGACAACCGCGGCCCCTACGCCGTAGTCAAGTGGATAATCAAGACCTGACCGCCCCGCCCCATTGAACACATCCCCCCAGCCCGCTATACTGATCGACCATGGCCGGGGCCTATGGGCGTACATCTCAAGGTTTCGGGGCCAACGAATACGAAAGGGCGATCATGAAGCAAGAAGAGTTCCGGGCCAAAGGGCCATTCCAGCTACACACGCAATGTATTATCGCCACCCACTGGCCCATCAAACCATTCTCTCACAAACTCCAGGATCCGCTATTTCCAGAGCAAACGGTTAAGTACAACGTTGACTTTGAGTGGGGCCCTATTAAGCCCGAAGAGAACCAAACGGTAGTACACTTGGAGCACTGGTACGATTATCCCGGTAGCACATGTCGAGAGTTCCTGCATTGGGGAGTGAGTGCCGACGGAGGCCCAGTCGTGCTTAGACATGTACTCGATCTGCTAAACCTCTTGATCGACATAATCACGGTGTCGCACCCAGGCGGGGAGGAAAACGAGTATCCATACATGCGACATGTCGGCCTTCGTGATTTAGTTGACATCAATATCCTCGCTGGAACCGGGCATGCTACCTTCTTCGCTACGGGCTCGGCTACAAACACGCACAGATTCGCCTCGGCTGCCCCCGCAATGGTGACAAGTATCGACTACCCCTTGGCCTCACCTGACGACCTGCCCATCGCCAAAACCCATTTGCACCGCGCCATTGAACTTCTCGATAGCGGCTACGCGACGGAAGCCGCTCTGGTGGCCTTCGCATTTATGGACCACGAAGTGCAAAGAAGCCTCGACCTCTTGATGATGGACAAAGGTCTGGCCCAAAAAATCTGCGACGGATTACGCCGCTCGATTAAAGACGATAGACTGAAAACCTTTCTGAATACGCTTCTAAAACTCCTTACCGGGACTTCGCTAGAAGAAGGCGCCCCCGAACTGCTGAAGCGTCTTGAGGCTGCAAATACATTGCGAAACAACAGCATGCACCAAGCCAAGCCCATCCCCTACGAAAAGGCCCAAAAGACTATCGTAACGGTGGTGAGGATTCTGCGTTACCTGCACAAGACCCTCGACCAGCTTCCGACATTCACCGAACCGGAGCCTCCGTCCGTTGAGACACTGCCGTTCTTGTTCGAGAACCTCATCGAGTAAAAACAAAAGCCATTGCCCAACCTCCGTCGCTCAAAGCCCGTCGATCAAATGCGCCCCGACGCCTAAATGGGTGGGTATTGATCGTTCGGCGTATTGAAACCTCCGAGCCAACGATCGCACCATGACTCAAAACGCTCCCGCGTCGACGGCGGATTCAGGATGGGAAGGCAAATTGTCTCCATGTCCTTGACGAGCCCGAGAATCTTGACGTGAAATTTGTCCTCATCATCCAAACAGCCGGATATGACATCTTCATGCCTCTTGGTCCGGGCCGAACGCATCTCCATCCGAGCGATTCGACTAAGCGCCGCCGATGCGGCGAGGATTCGGCTCAGTGACATCCGGAGACCTTCAATCGGAACCGCCGCCTCTTTTCCAAACACGGCCATAACGCGAAACCGAAGCGTGAAGATCGCGCCGAACGCCTCTCTGTTTTCGTTGTACCTGGCCACCGGAACGTAAGCCATATCAAGATCGCGTTTCTGTCCAGGGGTCTCATTGGGCCACGGCTCCCGATCGGCGGCCTCTCCCTGGAAACCGAACACATTTCGTATATGCCGAAAGAGCCCCTCGCACTGATAGAACAGCGCCAGAACATCCTCGGCCAGATCGTGCCGCTTTTTGAGAACAAGCTGCTTTCGCCACTCCCTGAACCCAAAGAACGACGAGACCACCGCCGTCAGTACGATAACAAAGAATGACGCCATAGAATCCATGATATTAACTCCCTGCCTACTAGAGTTTATCGATCAAATGCGCCCCGGTCGTCGGCAGGATCGCGGCGTATATCATCGTCGTCTGGATCGACGCGTGGCCCATCCACTCCTTGAGCACGCGCAAGGGCACGCCGGCCATCGCCGCCCAGGACGCGAACGTGTGTCGCAGCAGGTGCCAGCCGTTGCCGGTGGCGTGTGCGACCATCTCGCCGAAGACGGGCATGTCGTCGGGCCGGTCCCTGACCAGATCGGCCAGGTCGTGTCCGAGCGTGTTGGCTGCACGCCTCGGCGTGGCCACCGGCCCGTGAGCGTGTCCCAAGCCCCAGGCGGTCAGGCAGCGCATCAGCCGGGGCGCCACGGGCGCGGATCGTTCGGTCTGCGTTTTCATGTTCCGGATCCGCAACCACGTGCGGCCCTGCTGGTCCTTGAAAAAGTCGGGCCAGTTGATCGTCGGGATCTCCGCCCGCCGAGCTCCGGTCCAGAGCCCCAGCAGGAATTGCCGCTCGATCTCCGGGGCGAACCGCCGGACGGTGTCCCAGGCCACCGCCGCCTGCCACTTGGTCAAGTACCGCAGTCGCGGCCCGGACTGGACGGGCCTGGGGATCCCCTCCAGGAGGTCGTCCAGCAACACTAACCGTCTGGGATGGTTTCCCCAGTCGGAAAAATTCTTGATCGCCGAATAGTAGTTGTAGATGGTGTTGGGCGCTTTTTTTCAGTCCGGAGCTGAATGAAGAACGCCTCGACGGTCTGGGCGGTGATGTCTTCGATGGCCAGTCCCCGCCCGCCGGCGAATTTCTCCAACGCCTTGATCTTCCCGGCGTTGTGCTTGGCGTTTTCCTGCGAGGTCCCGAGCGCCATGTGATGCTCGAACGCCTTGACCACGTCGCCGCGGTCTGCAGGCTCACCGGGCCGATCGTCCAGCTCCCGCCACATCCGGAGGCGCACCGACTCGGCCATCCGTTTATTCTTGGTCGCTCCGCGCTCGCGTCCCGGCGGGAGCAACGGGATGAATGTCTTCCCGTCGAATCGGTCGGCCAGCGACTTGGGAATCTTCCAGTAGTACCGTCCGCTTTTGAGAGTGATGCAGCCGGGCGGTTTGTTTTTCGGCTGGTTCTTCACAGCGCAAATCCCCTCAATCGGTAGAACTCGTGGTAGAATTCCCAAGCCACCCGCATCTCACCATTTCCCACAACTTCTGATATACCAACAACCAACAAACCACGCCCGAGAGGATTCGAACCTCTAACCCTCGGTTCCGAAGACCGATGCGCTATCCATTGCGCCACGGGCGCATGGCGGAACATTACTACTATTAATACACGATTTCCTAACCGTTTTCAAGGTCTTTCCGTCAGCGGCGGGTACGCCCTTCTGTGCATCGGGGCGCGACGAAGCGCGCGAAGATGTGCCGCGTTTGGCAAAGGATGTGGCAAAGCGCGTGGCTTGGTCAGCGTCAACTCGGGCGTTGTCGGTTCCCGTCGCTCTCAAAGCGGCAATCTGGGCCTCGGCCCCGCTGTCCGGGGCGTCCAACTTCGGCAATGCGTCCAAGGCAGCGGCGCTATCCGATGCAGCCACGCGTGAGTATCGTTTCATCGTCAACCGGGGATCGCT
>PVBE012063363.1_pt1 | contig 21875 bp, 12 predicted proteins | sample 1631181 | NCBI WGS metagenome assembly PVBE01 (sample SAMN08397723, study PRJNA350692) | Marine metagenome, whole genome shotgun sequencing project. | isolation source: water | place: Pacific Ocean | collected 2012-04 | reverse complement strand
CTGGCCACATACGTGCCACAGGTTGGCTATTCTCCGGCAGCGCCAGCTGACGCCGCCGTACGGTGACGAGGGAACGCAGGCTACCCCCGAATGCTTCACCTGTCCGATGCCTCGAAGCTGGCGAAAGATGGCCTCGTAGCCTGTAGCCTGTAGCCTGCAGCCCGCGATAGCGAAGCGATGGCGCCATGATCTCGAATCGCGATCGGTCTTTCAGAGCGCTACTCCTCGGCCCAGCTCGGCTTGACCAGCTGCGGCTCCTCGTTCTTTGCGCGCTTCGTGCGCCGCGGCTGCAGCGCCGCGTCCATGGCCGGGCAGCCGGTGGGCTTGCGGTAGCCCGGCGCCCCGGCGTGAAACAGGCCCGTCAGCGCCGTGGCCATGGCGTCGTGGTCCGGGATCATGACCCACATCTTTTCCACCATGGCCGCCTTGGCGTGGCCCGGCCCGAGGAGCAGGCCGTGGATGTGCTCCCGCTTGACCCGGGAGAGGCGGGCGCCCAGGGCCATGATCTCGTAGGTGCTCATGTCGGTGTAGACCACCTTGCGCAGGGCGGGCAGCAGCTTGCCCACCCGGCGCAGGCCAAGCTCCAGCACCCGGTCGCGCATGGCCATCAGCACCGCCTGCTGCCGGCGAGCGCGGTCGAAGATGCCCCGGCCGTGGCGTGAGCGGGCGAACATCAGGGCGGTGCGGCCGTCTAGGTGGTGGACGCCGGCCTCCAGCTTGAGCTCCAGGCGGTCGTCGGGCCCGCGCGGGTCGATGAAGCGGTCGCGGATCGGGCAGATGACCTGCACGGTGACGCCGTTGAGAGTGTCCACCAGCTGCTCGAAGCCGGCGTGATCGATGAACACCACGTGCTCGATGGGCAGGCCGAGGGTGTGCTGCACCGCCCCGGAGAGCAGGGCGATGCCCGTCTTGCGCCCGCCCTCGCGCAGGCCCCGGGAGTAGACGGTGTTGATGCGATTGGGCGCGTGCCCGGGGATGGTGATGTAGAGGTCCCGGGGTACGCTCACCAGGCCCAGATGGCGAGTCTTGCGGTCGAGCACGAGCACCACCAGGGCGTCGGTGCGGCCGCCGCGCTTCCACCGCCGGGTGTCCATGCCCGCCAGCAGGATGTTGGTGGTGTCGGTCAGCGGCGGGGTGGTCACGCCCCGGGTGGTGAAGCGCTCCCAGGTGCCGGCTTTCTGGCCGGTGATCTTCAGCTTCTGGATCCCGGCCTGGCCCCAGCCCGCGTGCCCGGCGCTGCCTCCGGAGAGGTTGGGGGCCGCCTCGAAGGGCTGGTAGCGCAGCGCCCGGTGGCCCAGCAGGCCGAGCAGGCCGATCCCCCCCAGAAGGATGACGAGCTTGAGTACAAACTTCATGACATTTCAGGCTGCAATTGCAGGGCCAGTCCAGGCCATTTGTTTGATCTCCGCCACTTGCGACCGGCCTGCGGGACGGGGGACACAGGGCGTTGGCAAAAAGGACGCAGCCCGCCGGCCGTGGTACCATGAACGGTTGATGAGCGCAGTATCCTTCAGGGTCCTCAACCTGGCCATGCTGGCCGCCCTGTGCGGCTGCCAGTTCAACTCCATGGGCCTGCCCTCGTCCTCGGACAGCAAGGTCACGGTGGACGTCCAGCCAAAGCCCGAGGCCTCCGTGGTGGTGGACGGCCCCGTGACGCCGCCGCAGGACGCCTCGCCGCCGCCCAAGCAGGACAAGGGCGACCCGGCCAAGGACCAGGACAAGGACGGCCACTCCGACGACAAGGACAACTGCCCCACGGTGAAGAACGCCGACCAGAAGGACCAGGACGGCGACAAGGTGGGCGACGCCTGCGACAACTGCCCCAATAAGGCCAACCCGGACCAGGAGAACCTGGACCTCGACAAGGTGGGCGACGCCTGCGACAACTGCCCCAAGACCAAGAACGACAACCAGGCAGACAAGGACAAGGACAAGGTCGGAGATCTTTGCGACAACTGCCCCGACACCTCCAACACGACCCAGGTGGACATGGACGGGGACAAGCAGGGGGACGCCTGCGACGTGGACAAGGACGGCGACACGGTGCCCAACGCCGTGGATCCACGGCCGAACATCAAGGACACCGTCTACTACTTCGCCTCGGCCAACAAGACCACGGACTACACCTCGTTCGGCTCCTGGACCGCCAAGGGGCTGCAGCTGTGCCAGACCGAAAGCAGCAAGAAGCAGGCCTACCGCATCACGCTAAAGGCCTCGGTGCTGCCCCAGACCGACTACCTGGCCGAGACCAAGCTCGACATCCTGGGGTACAAGCCGGAGCAGCCGCCCGACGGCTGGCCCGACTCGGCGCTGATCTTCCGCGTCCAGAGCGTGGGCCCCTATCAGTTTCACGCCTACGCCTGCTCTGTGGATGCCCAGAGCAGGCGCCTGCTGCTGGCCAAGGTGACGAAGTCGTCAATGAAAATCCTCAAGGCCACACCCAGCGGCAGCATCCCCGCCGGCAACACCTTCCGCGTCCAGGTCCAGGCCAAGGCGGACAAGCTGACATGCAAGATCGTGGGCGGGCCGTCGATCCAGCTCACCGACAGCTCCTACCCGGGGGGGACGGTGGGGTACGCCACCTACCGGACCCACACCTGCTATCACTACGTGGTGGTGATGAAGTAGGTGGGCGGGCTTCTGGACGGGCAAGCGTCCGGGTGAAGCCGTGGCAGTGCTGGAAGGCTGAATATGGGGGCGGCCTGGTCGTGGTCTCCGGCCGGGCCACGGCGCGGGTGCGGCCGGCCAGCTTCTGGACGGGCCTGCGAACGGGCGGGCCACACGACCATGCCGGGGGGTCTCGCTACCCGGATGAGCCTTGGAGTAGAGTTGCCCTCGAGCCCGTTGATACCGCGTTTCGCCGGCCCCCGCCGCCGTTGGACACAATTGAAGGGGCTGAATATCAGGGTCCAAGGTATTGTCCACCCCCGGGGTGTCGATGCGGACAAAACAGCAGGGGCTGATTGCCAGGGTCCACGATGATGTCCGCTCAGAGGGCTTGATGCGGACAAAACAGCGGGGGCTGAAAATCAGGGTGTGCAGTTTTGTCCGCCTCGGGGGGGCGATCGTGCCGAAATCCGCGGTAGATAATCTGTCCCCCCGGCTTTTGGCGCTCTCGGGGCATCGATCGTGCCGAAACCCGGGGTAGAGATTCTGTCCCCCCAGCCTTTTGGCACTCTCAGGGCCTCGATCGTGCCGAAACCCGGGGTAGAGATTCTGTCCCCCCCGGCTTTTGGCGCTCTTGGGGCATCGACAGAAAAGGATTCAGAACGCTACACCGGTATGGTGAAGTTGAGCTCCACGCCGTTGAGCACGCCGGCGCCGGTGCGCATGCGTAGATCCGCCACGAGCTGCCCGCCGTCCTGGCGCACCTCCACGGCAGCGCCGGCGCCGGGCCCGGTGTCGGCCAGCAGCACCACCAGCATGGCCTGCAGCGCTCCCTTGATCTCGCCGGCGGAGGTGGTGCCCGACAACGCCGCCTTGCTGCGGGAGAGCATGTCCACCACGCGGCTGGCCAGCATCTGGTAGCCGAGGGTCGACATGACGCGGCTCCGCTCATTGGCCGCCTCGCCGGAGTAGTGCTCGGGCCGGTGGAGCACCGGCGCGCGGAATAGATAGGCGCTGTCTCCCTCGGGGGGACAGCTCAGGGCGATGAAGCCCACGTCGGCCAGATCCCGGGCCAGCTTGTCCGGCACGTAGGACGACAGCGGGATGCGCACCGTGCGGGCGCCGTCCCCCTGCACCTCGTGGATCGGCAGGTCCTCGAAGGCGCCGTCCCCCATGCCGGTGATCTCCGTGGGCCAGCCCGTGCGCACGTGGCTCTGGGTCACCAGGCTGGCCACGGCCCACACCGGGCTGCCCCAGAGCAGCTGGTCCGCCCGGCTGAGCTCCTCGGCCAGGCCGCAGGAGCCGCGGTCCTTTTCGCCGTAGGGCTCGCGCAGCAAAAAGCCGTTGAAGCCCACGGCCAGCCAGCGAGCGCAGTCCTTGTCGCGCAGGGCGTTCCACTTGATGTACTGCTGCTGCTCCATGAAGCGGCCGAGGAATGGCAGCCGGGCCGCCTCGGGGGCCTCGTCCAGGCCGAAGAAGGCGTGCCCCACGCTGGCCATCAACGGCACCTGCAGCTGCTCGGCCTGCTCGGCCAGCTCGGTGAGCTGCTCGATGTCGCGGCTGTTGTTGTCGAAGGCGAAGTCCAGGCCGACCAGGGAGAGGCCCACCTCGGTGAGGCCGTCCAGCTCGGCCCGGGCCACCCGCTCCAGGGCGGACAGCAGGCCGTCGCGGTCGGTGTCCAGCAGCTCGATGCAGGCGCCCTTGCGAAAGTTGCTGCGGTCCACCAGGGCCTTGAGCCCGCGCCAGGTCGACTCCAGCGCCTGGAACTGCGGGTGGTGCAGCACCCGGTCCACCTGGTCGGCCAACACCTCACAGGCCAGGGCCGCGGCCCGGCCCAGGGGGGACCTGTTCACGCTGGACGAGCCCGACCGCCGGCGCCCGCCGGTGACCTTGCTGATCAGCGAACCCACCGCCGACTTGACCCGTTTTTCCTCCTCGCGCGCGGCCTCGGCGGCCGGCGGCGCGTCCACCATGGAGAGGATGCGCGCCACGTCGTCATCGGCGGTGTCCTGCTTCTGCGGCGCGGACGGCGCGCTCTTTTTGGCGGGCGAGGCCTTGCCCTCGAGGGCCTGCCGGCAGAGATCCATGACCTCGTCCAGAGCGTCGAAGTCCGCGCAGCGCGCCATGGCGGCCTCCACCTCCGCCGGGCTCGCCTTCTTGCGGCGCAGGGCCTCGAGCTGGTCCACCAGCTGGCGCACGAGGTTCAGCTCCGGGATCTGCTCGCACAGGGCGGCCGGGGCAAAGTCCTTCAGATCCGTCACCGTAAAGCGCAGCCAGCGCGTGGACGGCTTGCGCGACAGGTGGTTGTGCACCTCGATCTTGTGCCCCGGCTGCAGCTGCTCGAGCACCTCCTTGTAGTTCTCACGGGAGACCGCGAGCGGCGCCGCGGCGCGGTTGCCCTCGCCGCCGCTGAGGTCGGCCGCGATCATCACGCGCATGGGCAGCCGCTCCATGGGCGGCGGAGAGCCAACGGTGAACTTGATTCCTTCAGACGGGGTAGCCATGGGATCCTCCTTGAACAGAGAGGATAATCGGGCTGCCACCTATTAATGAAGTGGATTTTTTGGGGGATTGAAGGTGCCAGGGGTATAATCGTTGAATATCCAAAAAGTGGAAGAAAATCGATGAGCCAAGTTAAAGAGATAGACCTCGCCCAGATGGCCCCACTCCGGGATGTCTCCCAGAAGATCTCCAGCTACCTGCAGGAGACGCTGTCGAGCTACCTCACTCCACTGTCCCCGCTGATGGCCCCCAACCGCGTCCTCGGCGAGCACCTGCAGGGGTTCTCCAGGGACCGGGTGGCCGACGCGGACAAGAACTTCGCCCAGCTGGAGGAGCGCTACGTCAGGCTCTGCCAGAACACTTTCCGGCTGCCGTCCAAGATCCGCTCGCCCGTGCCGCCGATCCGGGCCACCCTGGACGTGCACCCCTGGGAGTACCTCTATGAGGTGGGCGACCGCACGGTGATCATCTCCTCGCCGGTGCAGTGGGTGCTCTCCTACCAGTACACCTACGGGCTGTCCGATCTGCTGCGGGCCAAGATGGCCGGCGAGAAGCCCCAGCCCGACGAGACAAAGCAGCTGCTGATCAACAACCTGACTCTCTGGATGATGGTGGAGCGCTCCAGGGGCATCAAGAAGATCCTCCAGGATCTCCGCTTCCCGGTGTCGGTGGTCACCTCGCCCATCTCGGGTGACCTGCCCTACATCGTGCTCACCGCCGCCACCGAGGCGTTCCGTCCCCAGGACGACCTGATCAACACCGTGATCCAGCTCTCCGGCCGCCCGGCCTTCGAGGAGCTGGTGGATCCGGAGGCCGTGGCCAATATCAAGGATCCCATGGTGGAGAAGATCAAGGAGCTGACCTCCGGCTAGCCCCGCCCCCCGGCCCCCTCCCTTGACTCTGTAGACCGGTTCACCGGACAATTGTGTCTGAAGGGAGCACTACATGAAGTATTTATCGTTGGTACCTATCCTTATGCTGGCCCTCGCCCCGGCCCCCGCCGCGGCCGACTCCAAGGGCATCGCCGGCCGCTCCGGCATGAACAAGATCACCTGCACGGCGTGCCACACCGGCTTTTACAAGGCCAAGGCCACCATCAGCGGGCCGACCTTCCTCAAGCCCGGCGCCAAGGGGACCTACACCTTCACGCTGCAGCCGTACTACACCTTCACCAAAAACGGCGGACTGGACGTGGCGGCCTCGGGCGGCCTGCTGTCGGTCTACCCCACCGAGGCCAAGTACACCAAGATGCTGGGCAAGGAGCTCGTGCACTCCACGCCCAAGGCGATCAAGGGCACGTGGCTCAAGACGATCCAGTGGAAGTTCTTCTGGACCGCGCCCAAGGTGGGCGGCGTCTACACGCTCCACGGCGCGGGCCTCGGCGGCAACAACAACAAGCAGAAGTCGGGCGACGCCACCGGCACCCACAAGCTGGCGGTGAGCGTGTCGTCCTGCAAGAGCAACAAGGACTGCGGTGACAAGGACGTCTGCACCCACGACCAGTGCGACAAGAAGGCCGGCAAGTGCGTGCACCAGAAGATCAAGGGCTGCTGCAAGGACAACAAGGACTGCAACGACAGCAACCCCTGCACCAAGGACGCCTGCAACGCCTGGATCAACAAGTGCGCCAACACGCCGATCTACGGCTGCTGCCTCACCGACCTGCAGTGCAACGACAACAACTTCTGCACCAAGGACGGCTGCGACCTGGCCACGCACAAGTGCGTCTTCGCCAAGATCTCCAACTGCTGCTACTCCATCATCCACTGCAACGACGGTAACAAGTGCACCAAGGACGGTTGCAACTACAAGACCCACAAGTGCGAGCACCTCTACATCCCGAACTGCTGCAAGACCGACCTGGACTGTAAGGACACCAACGTCTGCACCAAGGACGCCTGCAACAAGGGCACCGGCCTCTGCCTCAACAGCAAGGTGGCGGGCTGCTGTCTGACCGTGGCCGACTGCGACGACAAGAACTCCTGCACCCAGGACAGCTGCAAGAACAGTGTCTGCGGCAACGCCAAGATCAAGGGCTGCTGCAACACGATCAAGGACTGCAACGACGGCAACAAGTGCACCACGGACGTCTGCAAGAACCACCAGTGCTCCCACGCCGCCATCCCCAACTGCAAGGCCGACAGCGGCCCGCCTCCGCCCCCGGACAGCGGCCCGCCGGCTGACGGTCCCAAGCCCCCGCCGGGCGACGGCCCCAAGCCCCCGCCGGGCGACGGCCCCACCGCCCCACCGGGCGATGGCCCCAAGCCACCGCCGGCCGACAGCGGCGCAGGCGGCAGCGAGACCTCCCCGCCCATGGGCGAGCCGAGCACGGGCGGCGGTACCGCGGACGACGGCTGCTGCCGGGTGGCGCACCAGCGTCAGGCCAACGGGCCGTTCCTCCTGCTCATGGGTATGGTGGTGCTGCTGCTGGCGGCCCGGCGCCGCAAGGGGTAGAAGAGAGTTGAAAGCTGAGAGCTGAAAGCTCCCCTACTCGATCTCGTTGGTGATGATCGGCCCCAGCACCTTGACGTCCCCCTCCTTGTTCACCGAGCCCCGGATCTCGTAGGTCGACAGCACTCCATCGCAGTCCAGGTCGCCGTGGGCCCTGGCGGTGAAGGTGGCGTCCACGCCGGTGCCCGCGCTGGTGAAGGCGTAGGCGTAGTAGTGGGGTTCGGTGAGCGCGAAGTGCAGCCCCTCCCAGGCCTTCCAGGCGCTGGCCGGCGTGGTGACCTTCTTGCACGGCACCTTGGCCGGGGTCAGCGGCGCCGACGGGGGGAACGCCTTCTTCATCAGGTTGCCGCTGCGGTCGTAGTGGTCGGTCAGGTAGTACTGCTTGGCGCCGAGGTTGATCTTGTGCAAGGCCTCGACGGCCTCCACGGTCTTCGACTTGCGGATGTACTTGACGAAGGCGGGGATGGCCACCGCGGCGAGGATGCCCATGGTGGCGGCCACGGCGCCCTTGCCGCCCAGCCGCGCCTCCTTGAGCTTGCCGTAGCGGGAGCCGTGGTGCTTGCCCGCCAGCACGTCGAGGGTCTCGCGGTAGACGGCCTCGTCGCCCGTCAGCTTGGCCTTCACGCCCTTGATCCACAGGTCACGGGCCGCGTCGTCGCCCGCCACGCCGTGGCTGTGGAGGGTGCTGACTCGCGCCACGATGCGCAGGCCCGGGTGTTTGTCGCGTACGGCACCGAAGGACACGTTGTGGAGCTGGTCCAGGGCCAGGCGGCCCAGGCCGAGCATCGGCTTGAACTTCGGCTCCATGTTTCGCATGGAGGCCAGCATCTTGGGGTGGCGTTTGGCCAGCACCTCCACGGGATCGGCCAGCCCGGCGAGGAAGCCCATGATCGCCCTGGGCCCGAAGGCCTCCCGGGCCACGGCCGAGGGCAGGGTCTTGACGTAGGAGCGCGCCGAGGGCGGGGCGGCGTCGGTCAGGGCCAGCGCCAGCTTCTCATTGCCGATGACCACGCCCGCCTTGCCCGCCCGCAGCCGGCCCGTGAACTGCAGCGGCCTCATGGGGTCGGTGGACTTGAGGGTCACGTGGTAGTCCGCGCCGCCGCTCCCCGGCACGGTGCGGATGGTGAAGGAGTGCCTGGCGCGCGAGCGCTTCTTGGCGGCCTCGCGCTGGATCACCGTGGCCAGCACGGCGGTGAGCAGATGGGACAGCTTCGGATCGCGGCAGCCGAGCATGAGGGCGATCTCGCCGTCGCGCTCCACCAGCATCACCTCGCCGGTGAGCTCCCGCATCAGCCGCTCGGGATCCAGGCCCAGGGCCTTGAGGGGGCCGAGCTGGTGCTCCTTGCCCCGCAGCAGCGGCGCCAGGTCGAAGCGGGCGTAGATCGTGCTGGCGGCGCCTCCGGCCAGGCCGATGATGTGGCGTTTGCCGAGCCCCTTGTAGTAGGCCGCGATCTCGTTCCACTTGCCCCCGGAGCCGCGCAGGCGGGCGCTGACGCCGTCGTCCTCCACGGTGGCCGAGCCCTGGGTGGTGAAGTCGTCCAGATCGGTAAAGTAGGCCACGGTGGCGTGACGCAGGTCGGCGCGCTCGGGCGGGGCGAACTCGTCCCAGGCTGACCGCCTGGGCGGCGTCCCCGCCAGCACTCCGGCCAGCTCGGGCTCGCTGCAGCAGGTCATGACCTTGCCGGCCTGGTGGCAGTGCATGTCGTCGAGGGTCTGCACTGTCTTGCCTGCCACCGTGCGCTGGCGCCAGGCGTCGGGCTTGCGGTTCACCAGCCGGGCCAGGTGGGTGCGCAATTGCGCGGCGTCTGCCACCGGCAGGATGACGATGGGCCGCTTGCGGCCGTGGACCAGGGCCGGACCGTCCGGGTCCAGGCCCATGCGCTGCAGGTCGGCCACGCTCCAGGGCATGGGCTTGCCCTCCTTGGCCACCAGCTTGCGCAGCTCGCCCAGGTACCTGCTGCCCAGCTCGGTGCGCCCGGCCAGGCGGGACAGGTCGTCCCACAGCCGGTAGAGCTTGCGCCAGTCCAGCACCAGCAGCCCGGAGGAGCCTCGTGGTACCTGCCGCAGCAACCGCTCGGCCGTCTCCAGGCGTGCCTGCGCCGGGTCCACGGGCGTGGACTTGACGGCCTCGGGGCCACGGATTGCGGGCCCCTTGGCGGGGCAGCTCACCTGGGTCAGCACCAGCAGCGGGGCCGCGAAGGCTATCAGAAATGCGCGCAGTTTCATCGATTCTCCTCCCGGGCCGTACCGTTCGCCCGCGAGACCCATGCACCAGCGTGCACCGAGATCCCTTGTGTGTTGTGGAGGAGTCTAGTAAATAGCAGTGGTCACTACCAGAGTTCACAGGAGGACGTCATGAAGATGCACAACTACCTTGCGATCGTGGGCGGGTTGGTCATGGCATTGGCCATGGTCGGATGTCAGGGCAAAAACAGCAAGGTCGCCTCCCCGGCCCTCAAGCTGGCGAAGAAGTTTTACGAGCTGGAGAAGGATCACACGAGCAAGCTGGCGGAGCACCGCTCCTCCGTTGCCTCCGAGATCAAGATCAGCAAGGCCAAGGGCAAGACCGGCAAGCTGACTCTGGCCTTCAGGGCGCGTTACGACAGCGAGGGGAACAAGGTCGACAAGGAGTTCAAGTTCAAGAAGGAGAAGGTCTGCTACGTCAAGTACACCCGCGGCGAGGAGTGGGGCGTGCTCACGACCTACGACTGCGAGGACAAAAAGCGCGCAAAAAAGATCGTCAAGCGCTGGGAGAAGAAGCTGGAGGGGATCCAGAAGAAGAAGGCCAAGGAAGTGGAGCCGGAGTACGAGTACTTCAAGGACTTCGACCGCAAGTTCGCCTCCATGCTGGCCGGCAACCCCGACTTCGACGTCAACACCTGCATCGAGGACGCCAACTCCGTGATGGTCGACCTGCGCAAGGACTACCTCAAGAATCGCTGCGAGAAGGCCCCTGACGAGAAGACCCTGCTGCGCGAGATGCTCAGCGCGGCCAACGCCAAGGACTTCGTCGACGAGGAGTTCAAGGTCGACAAGGAGGCCGTGGCGGCCAAGGACGAGGACAACGCCAGCGACATCAAAAAGGCGATCAAAAAGTACATCAAGTGGATCAAGAGCCTGGAGAGCGACGAGGACAAGAAGAAGGCCCTGGCCCTGGCCAAGGGCGGTGACCAGACCTGCATGGACTGGTGGTACTTCAACAACGGCTCGGCCCAGAAGGAGTACGGCTACAAGCAGGCCGCCAAGCTGTGCCTGACCGCGGTCATGGGCGGCGGCAAGAAGCGGAGCTCCAGCCGCAGCTACGACAAGTACAAAAAGGACAAGTACAAGCGCAAGCGCAAGTACGGCAGCAGCGGCGCCTACAAGCGCGACCGCCCGACCCCGTCCTACAAGCGCGCGGCGCCCACCGCGCCGGCCCGCGTGTCTCCGCCCCCCGCCAGCTCGGGCAGCGGCTCCGGCAGCTCCAGCTCGGGTGAGTCCACCGGCATCCCCGAGTGCGACGACTACCTCAACAAGTGGGAGGCCTGCATCAAGAGCGGCTACCCCGCGTCGACGCGCTCCGCCATGCTCAAGGCCTTGGCCAAGCAGCGCGCGATGTACAAAAAGTACGGCAGCATGGCCAGCGTCAAGGCCTCCATGGCTTCGACCTGCACCCGCGTCAAGGCCAGCTTGGCCAAGTCCACCAAGCGGTTCAACTGCAAGTGGTAGGGGCAGTTCAGAGTTTAGAGTTCAGAGTTTAGAGTTTCTGTAGCCGTACTCCCACTGCTCGCAAAACCCGCGTTCGTCGTGCCTGTGCGCTGGCATGTGTCTACATGGATAAATCGGCGCATCGCGAATGTATTGGGTCTAGCCCCCCCAATCCGCCATCCATCTCGAATGGACCGTTAGCAAGTCCAACTGAGTTCGCCCGCAAGCGCTCCTTGATTCCCGAAGGCAGAAACGGGATCATGGTGCCAACGAGGGGGGCTCAACCTATGCCTAAAGACCACTTGAACTGCGGGAACGTGGCGTCACGTACGGCACTGCTCTGCACCGCCGTCGCGACCTTCTGCTGGTCGGCGCCGGCCCACGGCCAAACGTCTCGCGGCGACCGAAAACTCATCGCCTTCACCAAGTGTACGTTGCTCTACATGGGCGAAGCCTACTGCCAAAGAGAGTTGGAGAAACACCTGGGCCGGACCCTGGGCGGGTTGACCTGCGCGGCCTACATTCAAAAGACCTTTGAGGGGCGTATCGACCTCAGCGATATCGGATGGGGGCTTCTCGCCGACAAAGCGACCTCCAGCAAGAGCGGCTGGATTCGTCTCGGCGGGCTGATTGGCAAAGGCCTGCTATTCAGAAAGTGCTACCGTCAGACCCTCGCTGAGCTCGAGGACGTATCCACCCCGCAGAGGAGGTCAACGTACACGCCACCGCGTTCAATCTCCCGTGGCTACTCCGCGAGCAGCTCCTACACGCCGTCGCTGAGGCGCCGCTACCGGGATTGGCCCAAGAAGCGTAAGAGCTGGGTTAATTTCACGGCCGGCTATTCCTACGTCCTGCCGCTGGAGGTCTCGCTCGATGACGGTGACATTGCCAGCGTGGACATGGGATCGGCGTTCCACCTGCGCTACTTCGGCCGCATCGGCTTCAAGTACGTGGGCTTACAACTCAGGGCCGGATTACTGACCAACTTCGATCAATTCTCTCAGGTGGAGCTTGGGGCCGCCCTGGAGGTGCCGCTGATCCCCCGTCGGGGAGCGTCGCTCTCTTTTTTTGCTGGCCCGATGCTTTCGTTAGTCAGCTACGGTGACGGTATGAGCTTCGAGCACAAGGGCGAGATCTACGAGTTGGGGGGTGGGGGCCGGGCCCGCGCATTGCGGGCTTGTTCGGTTTCGACTTCGGCTTCCGCATGCTCGGAATCGTCACTGAGTTTTCCATCGATCACGCCCGCATCATGACCTTCTCGGCGGGGCTGAGATTCTCCATGTAGCTGTCAGCGCCCCGGCTCCTTCTTCACACCTGACTCCTCGATCACCTCGCTGGCACGGCCCAACTCTCAACTCTCAACTCTCAACTCTCAACTCCTACGCTATAGTTAGTGTTCGCATCGAACTTTTGAGCGGCACGCGGTTCTTACTGATCACCGGCCCGAGATGGGCGCGGTGGTCCCGGGAGGGATCCAATGGATACGAGGTCGAGCTCATCCGCCACCCCCGACGCCAGCGACGGGGAGTTGGTGGAGGCGCTGCGTCAGCGAGGTGACATCATGGCCTACGAGGTGCTGCTCAAGAGGTACCAACGGCCGGTCTACGGCTTCATCCGCCGCCAGGTGGGGGACCGCGCTCTGGCCGAGGAGCTGTTTCAGGAGACCTTCCTCAAGGTCTATGATCGAATCGACTCCTGCAACCGCCCCGAGGCGTTCAAGGCTTGGACCTTCTCCATCGCGGCCAACCTCTGCCGCAACCAGGCGCGGCGGCGGCACGTGCGCCGGGGCGAGGAGGCCACCGAGGGCATCAACGGCCACGCGTCCCAGGCGCCGGGGCCCGAGGACGCCGCCATCAACGCCGAGACCCGGGAGCGCATCGAGGCCGCCCTCGACGAGCTGTCGTCGGCCCAGCGGGAGGTGTTCTTGCTCTACCAGTTCTCCAAGCTGTCCTACGACGAGATCGCCGAGGTCCTCGAGGTGCCCGTGGGCACGGTCAAGTCGCGCATGAACACGGCGCTGCGGCGCCTGCGTGAGCTCCTGGTGGGGCTGCGCCAGGAGGGGAGGTAGACCATGAACCATCCAGACGAACTGACCCTACTACGATATCGCTTCGACACCCTGGAGCCCGAGGACGCCGACCACGTGTCCGCCCATTTGCGCACCTGCTCGCAGTGCATGACCGCGTTTGCGGAGTTGGGCCAGGGCCTGGACCTGGTGGACCAGTGGGAGGTGGAGGACGAGCTGTCCGACGAGCTGTCCGACTCGATCATGCAGCAGGTGCGGCAGCGCGCCGAGCAGCATGAGGCCGAGGACGCGACAGCGGTGGCCGACCAGGCGCGACGGGAAGCCGAGGAGCTGGCCGCCGCGGCGGCGCGCCTTGAAAGCGAAGAGACTGATAACTCGGACAGAAATGGTGGGCGGGGGCTCGTCCCCCGCCACGAGGGCGGGGGCGAGCGTGAGGAGCGCATCGGCTTCTGGGCCTGGATCGGCCTGGCCGCGGGGGGATCCCTGCGCCTGGTGCGTCTGACCACCGCCATGGTGGTGCTGTCCGGCACGATCTTCATCGCCGGCGGGGCCCTCTACTACGGAGGCCAGAAGGTGGCCATCGACACCCGCGTCACCGGCGACGAGGTGGTGATGGCCGACAGCCCGTCGGTGCTGTTGGTGGAGGTGTTCAACAAGCTGACCCGCAAGCCAGTGGAGCGGGCGGCCGTGACGGTGAACCTGATCAAGCAGGGCAAGGTGGCCGGCAAGCTGTACGCCGGCGTGACCAACCGCCAGGGCAAGGCGCTGGCCTCGTTTTGGCTGCCGGCCGCCGCCAGGAAGGGTGGCGCCTACCGCTTCGAGGTGGTCAGCGAGGCCAACGGCGAGCGGGACCGCGTGGAGCAGCCGATCCGCTTTCGGCGCGCCTTCAAGGTGCACCTGAGCACGGACAAGCCGCTGTACCAGCCGGGGCAGACGGTGCACATCCGCACCCTGGTGCTGGAGCGGCCGCGCCTGACCCCGCCGGCGGGCAAGGAGGTGCTGCTGGACGTCGTCGACCCCAAGGGCGTGCGACTGGCCCGGCGCAAGGTGGCTGTGAGCCGCTTCGGCGTGGGGGCCTGGAGCATGGAGCTGGCCAGCGGGCTGCGCCTGGGGACCTACGTGATCAAGGCCCAGGTGGACGGCACCACCAGCGAGATGAAGGTCAAGGTGGCGCGCTACACCCTGCCGAAGTTCAAGATCGCGGTGGAGCCGGCCAAGAGCTTTTTTCTGGCCGGCGAGACCATGCGGGCCAAGATCCAGGCGCGCTATTTTTTCGGCAAGAGCCTGGACAAGGCCAAGGTGCGGGTCGTGCTCTTCCGGCCCAACGGCGCGGTCATCGGCGCGGCGCTCAAGGGAGAGACCGACGCGGACGGCGTGTTCGACGTCTCCGCCGAGCTGCCCGCTGACCTGGTCCGCCGGGGCGGCGCCCCGCGGCGGGTGATGATGGAGGTGGCGGTCAAGGACGCGGCGGGCCAGGAGGAGCGCAAGCAGACCGGCGTCACCGTCGCCCGGGACCTGCTGCAGATCGACGCCGTGCCCGAGGGCGGGCGGCTGGTGGCCGGCCTGACCAACAACGTCTACGTGCTCACCACCTCTCCTGACGGCAAGGCGGTGGCGGCCACGGTGCAGGTCACCCTGCCCGGCGGCAAGCAGGCCACGCTCAAGACCCGGGAAAACGGCCTCGGGCTGTTCCGCTTCGAGGTGCCCGAGCGCGGCCGCGGCGGGCGCCGGGCCCAGCTGCTGCAGTTCGACGCCCGGGACGCCGAGGGCCAGCGCGGCAAGCGCAAGCTGAACCTGCTGCCGCAGCGCGGCGCGCTGTTGGTGGCCACGGACCGGGCGTTCTACAAGCCTGGCGAGACGGTGAAGGTGGCGATCCAGACCACCTCGGGCGACGAGTACGTGGCGGCCCAGGTGGAGGGAATCCGCGAGGGGCAGACCGTGCTGCGCAGCCGGGTCGAGCTCAAGCGCGGCGCGGGCACGGCCCTCGTGGACCTGCCGGCCAACCTCACCGGCACGGTGCGCCTGGACGTAACGGCCCTGGATGAATACGACATCGCGACCCGGGCCATGAGCCGCCGGGTGGTGGTGGCCGAGGCCCAGGGGCTGCAGGTCAAGATCAGCAGCGCCAAGGCGTCCCACCGGCCGGGCAAGGAGGCGAAGCTTACCTTCAAGGTCACCGACGCCGGGGGCAAGCCCAAGGCGGCGGCCATCGGCCTGTCCATCGTGGACGAGAGCGTGCTGGCCCTGGCCTCGTCCCGGCCCGCCCTGGCGCGGGCTTACTTTCTGCTGGAGCGGCACCTGATGGAGCCGCGCTACAACCTCTCGGCCGCCGACACCGTGGCCGACGGGCAGTGGAGCGAGGCGCGGCAGGAGGCCGGCCGGTTGCTGCTGTCGATGACCGCCGACACCACGCGGCCCGCGCGCTTTTACCGCGAAACCTACCAGGACAAGAAGGCCGGCCTGGCCGTGGCGCGCAAGCAGTTCGAAAAGAACGCCAGGTTGGTGGGGCTGGCCGTGTGCCTGGTGTTGGCCCTGGTGCTGGTGGTGGCCGCCGCCAGCCGCCTGCCTCCGTGGGCCGGCGGCGTGCTGCTGGCCCTGGGCGCCTGCGCGGCGGTGCTCTTTTCGGTGAAGCTGCTCTGGGTCGCCGCCGCCCTGGGCGCGGCCGTGGCCCTGGGCCTGTTCATCCACTACCGGCGCTCGAAGACCCTGGCCTGGGCCTACCTGGCCATCCCGGTGGCGGCGGTGGTGATGGCGGTGATGTTCACGCCAAAGGCCAAGAGATATAGCTCCCACGACTCCGTCACCGCGCAACTCGAGGCCGCCGGAGACGACGACGACGACGGCGACGGCAGCGGCACACGCACGCTGAAAGGCTTCAAGAAGGAGGAGCGGGGCGAGGGGGAGTCGAGCGCCGATCCGACCACCACGGGCGCCGACCTGGACGACGAGTCCGCGCCTGCGGCGGAGGTCCCGCGGACGGCCAGCGCACGACCTCGCCCTTCCCCGCCCCGGGCTCGCCGGAGCCGCTCCATGGCCTTCGGCTCGGCCGGCCGCGGCGGCGGCAAGCGCGAGGCGAAGAAGAAGAGGGACGTGTCCAAGCTGCTCGGCGCGACCAAAAAGATCCCCCGGCGCGCGGTGCGCGTGCGGCGCCACTTCCCCGAGACGATGTACATCCACCCCGAGCTGGTCACCGACGAAAAGGGCGTGGCCACCCTCACCGTGCGCATGGCTGACAGCATCACCTCGTGGCGGGTGTCCGCTCTGGCCTCTGCGGCCGACGGCGCCATCGGCCACGCCAGCAAGCCGCTCAAGGCGTTCCAGGACTTCTTCGTCGACCTGGACATGCCGGTGGCCCTGGTACGCGGTGACGAGGCCACGGTGCCCGTGGCGGTGTACAACTACCTCTCCACGCCGCAGATCGTGCGCCTGGAGCTCAAGCGCGAGCCCTGGTACAAGCTCATCGGCCCGGACAAGATGGCCCTGCGCCTACCGCCGGGCGGCGTGGACGGAGCCGAGGTGCGCCTGCGCGTACTCAAGACCGGCAACCACCGCCTCGGCCTGCGCGCCGACGGCACCAAGCTGTCCGACGCCCTGGCCCGCAAGCTGATGGTCTCGGCGGCGGGACAGGAACGCAGCGACTCGGCCTCGGGCACGCTGCGCCCGGGGGAGGTCGTGCGGGTCACCGTGCAGATGCCCGACGCCGCGGTCAAGGGCACCTCGCGGCTCAAGCTCAAGCTCTTCCCCTCCATCCTCAGCTCGGCCCTCGACGGGCTGGAGAGCACCCTGCGCATGCCCCACGGATGCTTCGAGCAGACCTCGTCGGCCAACTACCCCAACGTGCTGATCCTCGACTACCTCAAGCGCAGCGGCAAGGGCACGGCCCAGGTCAAGCAGACCGCCAGGCGCTACATCTCGCTGGGCTACCAGAAACTGGTGGGCTACGAGGTGTCCGGCGGGGGCTTTTCGCTCTACGGCCGGCGCCCGGCGCGGCTCAAGCTCACAGCCTACGGGCTGATGGAGTTTGCCGACATGGCGCGGGTGATGTCGGTGGACGAGCGGCTGATCAAGCGGACCCAGGCCTGGCTGCTGGCCAAGCAGAAGCCGAACGGCAGCTTCTACAACCGGCCGGGGCGTCGGCGTCACCGGCGCTGGCCGCGGGGGGTGCGGGTCCGCTCCCGCCGCCCGATCTACCGGCCGGCCTGGTCCAGCCGCCGGGGCCTGATGCTGTCGGCCTACGTCAGCTGGGCCCTGGCCGAGTCCGGCTACCGCGGCCCGCGCACGACCCGGGCCCTGGACTACCTGGCGGACAGCGTCCCCGGCACCAGCGACCCGTACACCACGGCGCTCATCTCGGCGGCCCTGGTCAAGGGCAAGCACCGGCTGGCCCCCACGGCGCTGCGGCGCCTGGCCGGCATGGCCACCCGCCAGGCCGAGCTGGTCCACTTCAAGCCGCGCTACGGCACCATCTACTACGGCCGCGGGCGGGGCGGCGCGGCAGAGGCCACGGCCCTGGCGGCCTACGCCCTCGGCCTGGGCAAGGTGGAGCCGAAGCTGGTCCGGGGAGCCCTGGACTACCTGGCCAAGACCCGGGACCACCGCGGCACCTGGTACTCCACCCAGGGCACGGTGCTGGCCCTGCGCACCCTGCTGCAGTTCGCCGGCCCGGAGGGGGACCAGCGGGTGATGGTGCGGGTCAACGGCAAGGACGCTGGCACCGTGGCGCTCAAGGCCGGCTCGGCCGAGCCGCAGCTGGTGGACCTCGGCACCAAGGCCCGCCACGGCGCCAACGTGGTGGAGCTCACCGGCCAGGCGCGGGCCACCTTCCAGGTCATCGCGACCTATGTGCTGCCCTGGCGGGAGAAGGTGGACGACAAGGACAAGCCGCTGTCGCTCAAGGTGGAGTACGGCCGGACCCAGGTGGCCCTGGGCGGGGTGGTGCCGGTGGACGTCTCGCTGACCTACCGCAAGCCCGACTACTCGGGCATGATCATGGTGACCCTCGGGCTGCCGGCGGGCTTCGCCCCGATCCCCCAGGATCTGGCGGCGCTCAAGGCCGACGGCTCCATCGGGCGCCACGAGCTCACGGCCACCGCCATCAACCTCTACGTCAACCCGGTGCGCACCAACGCCACTCTGCGCATGAGCCTGCGGCTCAAGGCCAAGAACAAGGTGCGCACCAAGGGCGCGGCCAGCCTGGCCTACCTTTACTATCACCCCGAGGTCCGCACCTCGGCGGCGCCCACGCCTGTGCTGGTTAACTAAGCCGTTAGCGATTAGCCCTTAGCTGATAGCAGCGGGAGTGGCTCCACTGCCCTGCACGCACGCGCGGGGTATCGCCGACATCTGGTCCAGGGGGCCCGATGGACGGGATCAGACCGAAGACGACATCAGCTCCTGGAAAAGCAAGCGGCGTCGCAATGCCCAGCGTTGAGGGTGAGCGGGGCTAAATTCAAAAGCTAACAGCTAATAGCTAACAGCTAACAGCTTTTTGCGTTACACAAAGACCATGTCCGCGTGGTCTCCGGTCCTGCTTCTGCTGCTTGTGGTAGAGGGGGTGTTCACCCACCTCTTCACGCCGCTGCCGCCGCTGTACGAAATCGGCGCGCTCCACGTGGCGCGCTACCTCTGCGGCATCGCCTGCGTGATCCTGCTGCCCGGCTGGCCCGTGGCCCGGCTGCTGCTGGCTGGCCGCAGCGGATCGCCGATCAAGGTCCTCGGCCTGGGCCTGGTGATCAACGCGCTGTTCCTCGCGGTGAACATCCGCACCGCGGGCACGCTCGACCGTTCGCTGACCCCGGAGGAGCTCTACTGGCGAATAGCGCTGATCACCGTGGCCGCGCTGGTGGCCCTGTGGTGGGTCGACCGGAGCCACCCGCTGCGGGTCACCCGCCCCATGCTGGTGGAGGCCGCCGTGGGGGTGGTGATGGTGGTCGTCTTCGCCCTGGCCAACGGCGCCGCCGTGCTCGGCCCGGATCACCGCAGCTTCAGCCACACCTCGGTGGACCGCTTCCTGATCTACAACAGGGCGCCCGGCGTGTCGCTGAAGGTGGTCTCCGGGCTCACGCCGCGCAAGGCGCCGCGGTGGAACATGGTCCGCGCCCGGGGTCACCTGCGCGTGTCGCGCAAGCCCGGCGCCAGGGCCGCGTTCCCGCTGCGCCTGTTGTTCATCTGGAAGCGCCCGGCCACCGTGCGCATCTGCGATGGCCACTCACCCTGCAGGGCCATACGCGTGGTGGCCGAGGAGATGCCGGCGGGGCCGGCGCCCTACCACCGCCAGACCCGGATCAGCTCCCGCCTGGTCAACATCGACGTCAACCCCGCGGTCACCGACCTGCACCTGATCGTGGACCCGGCGCCGTCGCCCGGCGACCCGATGCTGGTGGAGGACTACTCCAACCTCAAACCCGAGCATCGCCAGGCCCTCTTCTTCAGCCTCAACAACGGCGGCGACGCGCCGATGCTGGGGGAGGCCTTCGAGCTGATGGACCACAGCTGGGACTTGCCGGAGTTTTTGCTGGACCACAACGACATGCTCATGGGCTACCTGCTCTACTCCGTGCTGGAGCTGCGCGGCGGACGCAGCCTGGCCCAGATGAACCTCTTCTTCCTCGCCTCGGTGCTGCTCTGCTTTTTGATGATCTGCGAGGTGATCCGCGACGCCTGGCCCGGCCGGGGACAGCTCGCCTTCCTCTTCGCCACCATCGCCTCGATGCAGGTGCTGGTGCTGATGGAGGGGCTCAACCATGCCTACCTGCCGGACGTGCTGTTCACGACCCTGCTACTCATTTGCATCTCGCTGCTGCGCCGGGGCCACCACTGGGCGTTCTTGCTGGCCACCGTCCCGGCCGTGCTCACCCGCTCCACCGGCGCCCTGGCCTGCGGCTTCATGGTGCTGTCAGCCCTGGCCACCGACCCACCGCGGCGCAAGGTGGTCAAGCTCGGCGTCCTCTGCCTGGTGGTCTGGGTCGCCACCTTCTTCTTGCTGACCTACCAGAAGTATCAGTCCGGCCACCTGGGCGAGGCGATCAACATGTTCTTGACCTACGCCCGGGCCCACGACACCACCACCACCACCAGCGGCGCCCTGATCAACGCCGGCCGCTTCCTCTACAAGATGACCTTCTACACCTCGGGGATGCTGCTGCTGATGGCCCTGCCCCGGGGCCGCACCGGCGTGACGCTGGCGGTGGTCACGGGGCTCTACTCCGCGCTGCTGATGTTCTCCAGCTACCAGCCCTACTACCGCCTGGTGCCGGTGATCTACCTCTGCGCCACGGGCGCGGGGGTCAACGTCCTCGGCCTGAGCCAGCGCTGGCGTCGCCGCGTGCTGCCGGCCGCCCTGGGCGCGTCCTTCGTGGCCTTCTTGCTGATGCTGCTGTTCACCGGGCGGAGCTGGTAGAGCGATAGAGCGCTACTTGCGCACCAGCTGGTGATAGGCCCGCGGCCCGAGGTGCCGCCGGATGAGCGCCTCCACGATGGTCTCCACCTTGAGGCGCTCCTGCTCGGAGCGGTAGACGAACTGCACGCCCATGCCCGGCTTGAGGTTCTCCGGGTCCTGCTCCGCGTCGTCCTCGTGCACCACCCACTGCACCTGGGCGTGGATCGAGAGTGGATCCCGCAGCGAGGGCACGGCCAGCTCCAGGGCGAACAGGGTGCCGACGTCCAGCATGGCCGACGCCTCGATGAACATGCCGCCGTGGCTGATGTTGCGCGTGTAGTCCTGGATGAACTCGTTGATCCGCTGGTAGGTGACGCGGAGCTTTACCGGCAAGCGGCCGTGCACCCGCCGCTCGGTGGTCAGGTCCTCGGGGGACTCGTTGGTGCGCCGGAACGTCACCGGGATGTTGGCCGGTACCCGGGGCTCTCGCCTTTTACTGGAGGACATCTACAACCTCAGGCCTCTAGCAGTTGATCTTGACCAGCGACGCCAGGACCTCGATCTGCGCCGGCGTCAGGGCGATGGTGCTCGTGCCGCAGCGTAGCCTGATGGCTGTGTCGGCGATGATGTCCACCTTGCTCGTGGCGTCCATGCGGATGTCTGTGGCCCGCACCGTGCATTTGCCGTTGTCCTCCAGGGTCACGAGGCACGGGCCGCAGCGCAGCTCGAGCTTGTCGCCCACCTTGACCTTCATGGTCTGGGTGACCTTCTCGTCGTGGTCCTGGGCCACGGTGATCTTGCGGTTGGAGTAGACCTTCAGCTCGTAGTCGCCGCGCACGTGGGTCGACTTGTCCTGGCCCACGGTCTCGTTGGAGTCCTGGCGCACGGTCTCGTCCTGGTCCGCGTCGACCTGGATCGTGTTGTCGTTTTTGACCCGCAGCCGCCGGTCGTTGTTCACCGTGATCGTGTCGTCGTTGCCCACGACCTCGGTGCGGTCGTTGCCGATGGTGATGGTCTCGTCGTTGCCCACGTCCCGGCCGCGGTCGTTGCCGATGGTGATGGCCTGGTCCACGCCCACCCGGGTCGTCATGCAGTTCTCGACCACCTCGTTCTGGTCCTTCTGGGCGTGGGTGAAGACCTCCTCCTCGCCGGCCTTGTCCTCGAAGCGGATCTCGTTGTAGCCGCCGCCCCCGGGCGAGGAGTTGGACTTGATGGTGGAGCGGG
>PVBE011362753.1_pt1 | contig 21882 bp, 16 predicted proteins | sample 1631181 | NCBI WGS metagenome assembly PVBE01 (sample SAMN08397723, study PRJNA350692) | Marine metagenome, whole genome shotgun sequencing project. | isolation source: water | place: Pacific Ocean | collected 2012-04 | reverse complement strand
CGGAGCAGGTGCTGGCCGCCAGCGGCGATCTGCTGCACGTCCAGCTCCACGATGCCGCCCTCGCGGGCCGTCTGGCCCTGCACCGGCTCGCCGCCAGCGGTCTCCAGGGACAGCTCCAGCTGGCCGAAGCCTTCCGGGGAGTCCGCACGGATGAGCACCTGATCGCCGACCTGCAGGTTCACGCTGAACCAGTCGGTGTCGTCGGGGCAGAGGTGCAGGTCCTCGTCGTCTGCGAGGAACAGGTCCGACGGCCGGTCGCGGGTGTCATTGGGCTCGGCCTGGTCGCCAACGCAGATCTGGCCGGGCACGACCTCCAAGGTCACCTCGAAGTCGCCCTGCACGTCGTCGCGGAAGGACTCGATGAACAGGAAGTAGGTGTTGGCGGGCACCTGGGCCACCTCGAGCTGCTCGGTGAAGGAGAACGGCACGTCGGTGCAGGCGATCTCCTGGGCGTCGGCGTCGGGGCCGCAGTTGGTGCGCAGGAAGACCGTGGGATCGAGCCGATCCGTCGTGCCGTCCACGAGAATGCGCAGGCCCGAGTCCTCGGGCACCTCGAAGGTGTAGATCACCTCGGGCGACGGCCGCTCGCTGCAGCTGCCCGAGTAGCGGTCGACCGCCCGCCGGGTCGATCCGACCTCGGTGTCGCCGCTGTTCAGCGCGATGGTGCCCGGGCAGTCGTCGTGGGCGACGGGGTCGACACACTCACGATCCACGCAGGCCTTGTCGCCGGGGCACTCGATGTTGCGCTCACACCAGTCCCGCACGACGCAGCGTCCGGTCTCCACCGTGCACCGCTCGCCGGCCACGCAGTCCTGGTCGACCGTGCAGCTCGGGATGCAGGTGCACTCGTCGCAGATCCGGTCGGGGCCGCAGCTGGCGTCGTCGGCGCAGCCGCACGGGATGCAGCTGCCGTTGATGCACTGGTCGTTGCCGCGGCACGGTGCGTTTTCGCAGCACTCGGCGTTGTCCTCGCAGGGCGGCGGCACACACGCGCCGGCGATGCAGACCAGGTCTGCGTCTGCGCACGGCACGTCGTCGCAGCAGATGTCGTCGCCGGGGCAGGGCGGGGCCTCGCCCTCGCCGCCCGGGACCTCGCCCTCGCCCTCGCCCCCGGGGACCTCTCCCTCGCCCTCGCCCTGCTCGCCGCCACCCTCGCCACCACCGCCGCCCTCGTCGCCCTCGCCCTCGCCGCCGGGCTCGACGACGCCGCCCCCTCCCTCGCCTTCACCTTCGGCGGGCCCGTTGTCGTCGCTGTCGCAGCCCAAGGGGCCGACAGCGAGGGTGAACAGACAAGCCGTTGAGAGCAGGCGAACGAACTGGAGCATGGAAGGAACCGAAGGCGAAGGCTGGTTGCGCGAATGTCTAGCGGAGGCCTGTGTCAGGGGTCAACCACGACGCCTAGACCAAGCGGACAAAAGCCAGGGCGCGTCTTGCTGCCCGCAGCCGCAGGAGCCGCCACCGCCGCCAGGCAGGTCCACCGCCACGTCGTCGGCGGGCCCCACCGACAGCGCCTTGAGCTCCGGGGCGTCCCTGCCCTGCACCGGGTCGACCCGCAGCCCCGTGATGACGCCTTTCCACGCTGAATCGTCCGACAGGTCCGCGGCGCCGGGGGCCTCGACGACCACGCCCTCCGACCAGCTGCCGCCCTCCGGCCGGAAGCGGACCCGGCCGACCCCCTCCCCTCGGATGGCCGCCACGTCGTCCGGCCCCGCGGCGAACCGCAGGCCCTCGTGGACCCAGGCGCCCCGCTGGTGATCCCAGCCATGGCGTTTCAGATCCTGCGGGTAGCGAGGCAGCTCGTCGCGGCCGTCGAGGGTGGCGATGACCCGACCGCGGCCGCCGGTGATCTGCGCGTACTTGCGGACCCATCCGCTCCGGACCGCCTCCAGGCGGGCCATGGTGGCGTCGTCGATGCCGCCGTCCCCGGCGCGCTGCAGGGCGATGAAGCCGTGCCTGCGCACCGGGCTGACGGCGTCGTGGGCCGGCGACCGGGCCCGCTCCACGGCGACGATGTCGTCCACGGTCAGCTCACGCCACCGCCCCGCGGCGACGACGCCGGCCACCGGCAGCGAGTCCGGGCCGTAGGGGCGCCCGGACAGGTCGAGGGTCTTGGTGGTCACGGTGGGGTCGGCCAGGACCCGGATGTCGCCGACCTGATCGGGGGGCAGGAGGCCCATGATGTACAGGTCGAGCGGGCTGTACCGATTTGCCGGCTCGGTGGTGCGCCACGCCCCGTCGGAGTCCTCCGCCCACCCGTTGCCCCCCAGGGGGCTGCCTCCCGAGTCCAGGAAGAACGACCAGTGGGCGTGATCCGCCCCGAGCAGCAAATCCGACGGGGCCCCGTCGGCGCTGAACCACACGAACGCGCCGTAGCGGTGCGCCACCTCCTGGGCCAGCACGTCGAGCACCGACCACCGCCCGAGGAACAGGTCGTCCGGGCTTGCGGGCAGATCGGCGAGGTTGCCGAACTGCACCATCCCCTCGAGCTGTTCGGAGGCGTACTCGTCGCCCTGGGACAGGTCGAAGGTCTCCGGGCTGATGCCGCCCAGATCGATGTTCAGGCCGACGACGTCGTTGGACACGGCCTCGTACAGCGCGCCGTCCGCGGCGGTGGTGGCGAACGCCGGGAAAACGATCAGCGTGTCGAAGCGATCGTCCTGGCTGGCGTAGAACCGCCGGGCCACCTGCCGCAGGCTCACCTGGTAGGTGGCCTCGCCGACGAACGTGGCGGTCTGGGCGTCGGCCTCCACCACGGCGATGTCCGACGCAGCCACGGCGGCCGGGCACGCCGCAGCGATCGCTACGCTCGCGAGCGCCGCTGAGGCAGACCGTGAGGCGCTTGTGGGAACCATGTAGCTCCGATACCCTTCGCCGCCATGTCGGACAAGCCCACCATCCGCGTGGTGGCCGCAGAGGCCGAGAACGACGGACGGTACCTCATTACCCAGCGTCGGCCCGAGGCCACCCTGCCCCTGCTTTGGGAATTCCCGGGGGGCAAGGTCGAGACCGGCGAGACGGACTCCGAGGCGTTGGCCCGCGAGCTGTCCGAGGAGATGGACATCGAGGTGGAGGTCGGCGACGAGGTCCTCGCCGTCCTGCGGGAGTACGACAAGTACTTCATCGACTTCCACGTCTACTCGGTGCGGATCCTGTCGCCCGAGATCAAGCGGATCCAGGTCCACGACTATCGCTGGGTCACGGTCGCCGAGCTGGCCGACTACGACTTCCCGGCGGCCGATCAGGAGTCGGTGGACCAGCTGCTGAGAGGCAGGTAGGGCCTACCCCTTCGGGGTCTACCCCTTCGGGGGGATCGACTGCAGCTCGAGCGTGCGCCAGCGCACCATCCGCTCGACCAGCGCCTTGTCACGGGTCGGGTCCGACCCGAACAGGTCCTCCCCCTCGTTGGGGTCGCTCGCCATGTCGAAGACGGCGTACTGGTTGAGCGCCTGGTGCCAGATGAGCTTGTAGGGCCACTGGACCATGGCCTTGAGCGCCTTGTGCGACGGCCGCGGCTTCTCCGCGAACACCGGCCGCTGGGGCAGGCTCCGACCTCGCAGCCATGGCACCAGCGAGTGGCCCTTGAGGGACGAGTCGCCGGGCATGCCCGCGAGCTCCATGAGGGTCGGCAGCACGTCGATGAGTCCCACCGGGCGGTCCACCAGGCGGGCGTTGACGCCGTCGCCCCACACGATGAACGGCACCCGGATGAGCGAGTCGTACAGGTGGTTGCCGTGATACAGCGCGTCGTGATCCTCCTCGCGGATCAGGTTCTCGCCGTGGTCCGAGGTCATGAGGCCGACCAGGGGCCGATCCCGGTCCAGGGACCGCCAGGCCTGGACCACCGTCTCGATCTGGACGTCCGTGAAGCGGATCTCGCCGTCGTACAGGCCCTTGCGGTGCCTCCCGAAGGTCGAGATGCCGGGGTGGAACAGGTAGTCGGAGTGCGGATCGCCGTAGTGGATCCACATCAGCGTCGGCCGATCGTCGGGCAGCTTCCGCAGCTGGCGCACCGCCAGCTTGGTCAGCCGGTCGCCAGTGACGTTCTGGTGGAACGGCCGGCGCGCCTTGACGGTGGAGGTGTCCCAGACCTTGAACCCGCGGCCCAGGCCGTACCGCCGGAAGAAGAAGAACTGCGGGAGGATGCCGACGGTGTGGTAGCCGGCCGCGGCCAGCCGCTCGCCGAGGTGCGGCCCGGCGGCCCGGACCCTGGGCCACTTGGAGTCCGTGCGCTTGAGCTCCGTGAAGTACCGCCCGGTCACCATCGACGGCATGGACCAGGCGGTCATGGACCCCTGGGACCGGGCCTGGCTGAACAGGGTCCCCGACTCGGCCAGCGTGTCGAGGAACGGAGAGGTGTCTTTGGGGTAGCCGTAACAGCCCAGGTGGTCGGCCCGCAGCGTGTCGACGGTGATCAGCAGGAGATCCGGCTGCCTGCCGCCGGGTGCGTCCGGCATGGGCGGCCCGGGCAGGTAGCTTGGATCCAACGGGTTGGGAGGTGGCAGCGGGTCGAGCACCTCGGGCAAGCCGATGAGGTCGACGGCGCCGGACGGGAACGTCCGCGGGTCGGCCGGGGGCGGCTGAACCGTGACCTCGGCGACGGTCACGGTCGGCGGGGGTTGTGGAGCGAGCCGCAGATCCGCGCCGGTGCAGTCCTGATCGACGCCATCGTCGGGGGCTTCGCGGGCGCCGGGGTTGACCGAGGCCTCGCCGTCGTCGCAATCGCACTCGGCGGCGCACAGCCAGGACGGGTAGCCGTCGCCATCGCGATCGAGCAGCGGCGAGCGCCGGGCGGCAGCCAGGATCGACCCACCCAGCTGGGACTCCTGGACCGACCGGACGACGAACTCCGGTCGAGTGGCGAGCCCGTGACCGGTCAGGACAAAGGCCGTCGCCAGCCCTGCCCAGGCGACCAGGATCAGGCGCGAGCCCAGCTGGTCATCCACCGAGGTCGCCCAGCTGAGCGCTGCGTGCAGGGTGCGAGCCACCACGAGGAACAGCGCGGGGAGCAGGAAGAGCCGGGGCTCGAGGGCGTCGAGGGCGAGGCCGCGCTTGTAGGCGTAGGCCATGAACAGGAGCGGGAGCAGCGTCATCGCCACCAGCGGGCCGTCCCGCAACATCCGGCGACCCAGGCGGTATCTGCCCGCCCGGTCGGCGGACCAGGCGATCACCCCCCCGAGGACCACCCCAGAGACCGCTCCGAGGGCTGACAGGTGGAACGTGAGCTCGGGTCCCGCGTGCACGACCGCGGCGTCCACCGCGCCGGTGACCGCGCCTGCGATTCCGCAGGCGGTGACCGGGGCGCCATCTTCAACCCAATTGTCCCACATGCACCGCAATGTAGTCCCCACGCCGACATCCGGCCAGATTCCCGTCCTCCAAGGAGGCTCACAGCGGCACGCGGACCTCCAAGGCCAGCCCGTTGCCGGGGGCGCTCTCGAGCCGCACGCGACCTCCCAGCAGCGACGCACGCTCCTGGATTCCGGCGAGCCCGTGGCCCTCCTCGCTCAAGGCGCCGGCGACGCCACAGCCGTCATCGGTGATGGCCATGCGCAGCTCGTCGCCGGCGCGGGCCAGCACGATCTCCGCCCTCTGGGCCCCGGAGTGCTTGAGGATGTTGGCCAGCGCCTCCTGGGCGATCCGGTACAGCGCCGTCTCCACTGCGGGGTTGAAGCGCTCGTTGAGCCCGACGCCCTCGAGCTCCACGTGGATCTGAATGTCCGAGGAGCGGCGCACCTCCTGCACGCAGGCCTGCAGGGCGGCGGGAAGACCTCGGCGATCCAGGGCGGGCGGCCGCAGCTGGCGGGCGATGTGCGACACCTCGTCGATGGCCTGCTCGGTGAGCGAGCGCACGCCCGCCAGGTCGTCGGCCAGCGCGTCGGTGGTGGCGCGGTCCTCGAGGGCCTTCAGGCGCAGGGCGACGCCGGTGAGGATCTGGCCGAGGGCGTCGTGGAGCTCCTGGGCGACCCGGCGGCGCTCGTCCTCCTGCGCGGTGATCACCCGTTCGACGAAGCGATGGCGAAGACCCTCCGCCTGCTTGCGGGCGGACACGTCCCGGATCAGCACCAGCGCCCAACGCTCCCCGTCCTCGGGGCCGCCGGACGCGTGGGGCAGGGGCAGGACGGCGAGGTGGCGCCAGGCCCGACCCCGCTCCGCGCCGTATGACAGCTCGGCCTCCTCAGCGACGCCGGACGCCAGCACGCGCTCGAAGATCGGTCGGGCGAGCCCGTCGAGCGGGGCGCCCATGACGTCGAAGACGGAGCTCCCGACGTGCCCCGCGGCGGAGGGGGCGGCCTCCGGCCGGTTGCAGAAGAGCACGGTCCCCCGGGCGTCCACCTCGTACAGCAGCTCCGGGATGGCCTCGATGACCGAGCGGTACCGGATCTCGGCGTCGCCGAAGACCTCCGCGGCGGCATCCGGGTTGGGCATGCGGATCCTCCGTGCTATTCGTGGCCGCGATGGCCGAACCTCCGCAGCCTCAGCGGGTCTACAAGCCGGTCCCGGCACGCGCCCTTGACACCGATGTCGTCAAGGTCGTCCGTCGGTTGCGGCGGTACGAACACGAAGCATACCTCGTCGGTGGTTGCGTCCGAGACCTGCTGCTGGACGTGCGCCCGAAGGACTTCGACGTCGCGACGAGCGCCAAACCGCGCGAGGTCCGGCGGATCTTCCGGAACAGTCGGGTCATCGGGAGGCGGTTCCAGCTCGTCCACGTGCTGTTCCGCGATCAGAAGATCATCGAGGTTGCCACGTTCCGGCAGCCGCCCGAGGCCAACCCCAAGGCCAAGGACGGCGGGTCGGACGACCTGCTGATCACCGACGACAACGTGTTCGGCACGGCCGCCGACGACGCCTTCCGTCGGGACTTCACGATCAACGCCCTGTTCTACGACGTGCACACCCGTGAGATCGTCGACTTCGTCAACGGCCTCGCGGACATCGAGGCCCGGACCGTGCGGTCCATTGGCGACCCGGACGTGCGCCTTCGGGAGGACCCGGTGCGCATGATGCGCGCCATCAAGTTCGCCTCGCGCCTGGACCTGAAGATCGAGGATGAGCTGTGGGCCGCCCTCAAGCGGCACCGCGAGGAGATCAGCAAGGCCGCGCCTCCCCGCCTGCTCGAGGAGATCTACCGGCTGTTCCGGCCCGGCGTCTCCGTCGCCGCCTTCCGCCTGCTGCGCGAGGCCGGGCTCTGGCGCCTGCTGCTCCCCCAGGTGGCCTCCCACCTCGCCGAGGGCGGGGAGGACGCCGTTGCGCGCTACGAGGCGGTCCTCGCCGGCCTCGACCGGGTGTGGAAGCTGCGCAACGCCACCCCGCCGGACTCCCAGATCCTCATGGCCCTGCTCTGGACCCCCTGGGAGGCGTCGTACGCCCGCGCCGAGGCCGCCGCGGAGGCGGAGGGCCAGCGGGTGGACGTCGGCGCGGCGGTCCAGGACTTCCTGTCCCCCTGGATGACCGGGCTGCGGGTGCCGCGGCGGATCCAGGATCGCATCCGCCAGGTCTGGATATCCCAGCGCCGGTTCGACCCGGGCGGCGCCCGGCGGCGGAAGACGGATGCGTTCATCCGGCGTCGCTTCTTTGAAGAGGCCATCGACTTCTACGAGATCCGCGCCCGCGGCGCGGGCGGCGAGCTGTCCAACGTGGACGCCTGGCGCGCCCGGGCCAAGCTCAAGCCGGTGCCCGACGCGTCGCGGCGAGCCAAGCCGGGCCAGCCCTTCACCGAGGACGACGGGGCGGACAGCGACGCCCCCCCCAAGAAGCGCCGCAGGCGCAGGCGCCGCCGACGTCGTGGGGGCGGTGAAGGTGGCGGCGGCGGGCCGGCCGGAGGCGGCGGCTCCTAGACCGCCTGCGGGTGGACCTGATTGCGCGATCGGGCGCGGCCTGGCGGCGAGGCCAAGGCGCGACGACGCAGCTGTGGTCCTCGCCACCGCAAGTCGGAGCAATGCAGGCATCGTCGTCAGGACGCCACGAGCGCCGATCAGGTCTGCCCGCAGGCGGTCTAGATCGTCAGAGCGCCCGCAGGGTCCGGACCTGGCCCGGGTTGCCGATGACGATCAGGGTCTCGCCCGCCGCTATTGGGTAGGTGGCGGCGGGGTTGTAGTGATAGTCGCCGGCCGTGTCTCGGATGGCGATGACGAGCACCTCGGCGTGCTTGCGGATCTCGGACTCGGACAGCCGCTTGCCGACAAACGCGCTGCTGGCGACGATCGGGATCTCCTCCACCCGGAGGATGCGCTCGTGGTCTCGGAGCATGTGGTCCAGGAAGCTGGTCACCTCAGGGCGGATCATCTCGCTGGCCAGCCGCAGCCCGCCGATCGTGTTGACCGGCACGACCCTGTCGGCCCCGGCCAGCCGCAGCTTGCGCTCCGCGGTGGCCTCGATGGCCTTGCTGACGACCTTGATGCCCGGGTGCAGCTCCTTCGCGCTGATCGTGACGTAGACGTTGTCCTGATCGCTGGACAGGCTGGTGATCAGCCCGGTGGCGTGCTCGATACCGGCGATCAGCAGGACCTCGTCCTCCACCGCGTCGCCCTCGATATACAGCACCTCTCCGGGGTGGTCGTGCTCCAGACGGGCGAGGGCGGCGGCATCGCGGTCGATCACCACGAACCGCTGCCCCGTCGCCAGGAACTCATCGGCGGCCGCCCGGCCCATGCGACCGACGCCGCAGAGGATCAGGTGGTCGCGCAAGCGGCCGATCTTCGATTGCATCCGACGCCTCCGCAGCATGTCCTGAAGCTCGCCCTCGACGATGAACGCCGTGAGGGTCGAGACGAAATACACGACCACGCCGATACCCGCGATCATGAGCCCCATGGCGAGCACCTGCGCCCGGGCGTCATCCCGGACGGGCAGGGTCTCGCCGTAGCCGACCGTGGTCAGCGTGATGGTCACGAAGTAGGCGCAGTCCAGCAGCGACCATCGGCCGCCGCCGATGCCGTAGAGCGCCAAGCTGCCGCCCACGAACATCAGGAGCAGCAGCCCGCCCGCGTTCCGGAGGCGGCGACGCACTGAGTCCACGGCGCGGCACGTTTCCACGGTGACGATCGCCGGTCAACACGCGGCGATCGTCCTTGTCGGACCCCGAGTCGGATGATAAACACAGGACCCCTTTTGGCGGGCCGATCGGGGCGTCGTCAGCGAGGCGGAGGCGGCTCATGCAGGTCAGGTTCTGGGCCCAGACAGACGTCGGGCGCCAGCGGGACCACAACGAGGACAGCTTCCTCGTCGACAAGCGGCTGAACCTGTTCATCTGCTGCGACGGCATGGGAGGCCATGCGGCCGGCGAGGTGGCCTCGTCCGCCGCGGTCCACGAGGTCCGCAAGTACCTGTCAGAAAAAAGGGACGTCCTCGAGAAGTTCGCGAACGACCACGCCATGGTCGACCGCGGAGACCTCCTGCAGCTCATGGAGAACTCGGTCCACCATGCGTGCGCCCGGGTCCACCAGCTGGCTCAGATCGACGTCCGCCGCCGAGGCATGGGCACCACCTTGGTGGCGCTCCTGGTGTGCGGTGACCGCGGCTTCATCGCCCACGTCGGCGACAGCCGGGTCTACCTGCTGCGCTCCGAGCAGATCCACCAGCTCACCGAGGACCACTCCCTGGTCAACGAGCTCATCCGCCGAGGCAAGCTCAAGCCCGGCCAGGATGTGGCGCTCCCCTACAAGAACGCCGTCACCCGGGCGGTCGGCGTGTACCCGTCGGTGGAGGTCGACACCCTCGACTTCGACCTGCTGCCGGGCGACCGCTACCTCCTGGCCTCGGACGGCCTGACCGGCTACCTCGACGAGAACGACGAGGACATCTTCCTGGACATGTTCCAGGCCGACGATCTGAACGTCATCCCGCAGGTCTTCATCGACTTCGCCAACGCGGCGGGCGGCAAGGACAACATCACCTCGGTGGTCGTCCAGATCGACGATGAAGAGGCCGAGGCCGACGAGCCGAAGACCGCGGAGATCCAGCTCAAGCTGGACACCCTGCACGGCATCCCGCTGTTCAAGTACCTGACCTACAAGGAGCTCGTGAAGCTCCTGAACATCACGCACACCTCCGACTTCGCGACCGGCGACGTGGTGATGAAGGAGGGGGACACCGGCGACGCCTTCTACGTCACCCTGGAGGGGGAGCTCGCCGTGCTCAAGGGCGACACCGAGGTCGCGAGCCTCGACCAGGGCACCCACTTCGGCGAGATGGCGATGGTCGATCGGTCGCCCCGCTCGGCGACCGTCGTGGCCAAGGTGCCCACGCGGCTGCTGTCGGTGCATCGGGACACGTTCTACGAGTTGCTGCGCAAGGACCCGCAGCTGGCGGTCAAGCTGCTCTGGTCGTTTGTACAGGTGCTCACCGTGCGCCTGCGGCGGTCCACGACGGAGCTGGCCCACCAGCTGTCCGAGCACGAGATCATCGAGCGCATGGAGCCGCTGTTCGACGCGATGTCGCCCAAGGGCACAGCGCCCAAGATCAAGATCAAGTCCGCCGAGGACGACGATCCCGACGAGCTCGACGCCCTCGACGAGGACGCCATCGAGGAGCTCGAGATCTCCGACGACGTCGTGGCGACCCAGGGCACCTACGACGTGCTGAAGCTGGCCGCACGCGAGACCCGCACCGGGCAGGCCCCTCCGCCTCCGCCCGAGGCGGCGATGACCCCGGCGCCCGTGCAGGCCGCGGACACGGCGACGGACGCGAGCCCGACGCCCGACGCCGAGCCTGCGGCTACGCCTCCGCCGGCGCTGGCCGACGACGGGGCGGCGCCGGAGGCCGCCGGAGCGAGTGGACTGGTCGAGGCCACCGATGCCGAGGATCAGATCCCGACCGACGAGAACGCCGCGCTGATCCCGAGCGCGCCGACGGGCCGGGACGAGGACGCGGCGACGAGGCCGTCGGCCGACCGGCTCAAGACCGACGAGCTGCCGACCGGCCAGCAGAAACCAGACTGACGCGCCGGTGACCCCACCAGTCAGCATCGCCCTGCAGTACGTGATGCGTGACGCCGCGCGTCTCGCAGAGGAGCTCGGCCACCGCCCCTCGACGGTCCACCACCTGCTCCACCTGACGACGTTCGAGAACCCGGCGCGCACGCTCCTGGCCAGGTATCAGCTCACCCGTAGGAGCCTGACGCTGGCCTCCAAGGGCGCCCCGTCGGACTCGCCACACCTCATGGAGTCCCTGAGGGATCGCTGCGCCAAGCTGGGGCAGAAGTTCAACTCGGCCGAGACCGACTGCATCCACCTGCTGTTCATGCTCTGCAAGACGCCTGAGTCGGTGGCCTTCGGCGTCCTGCAGGCGGCGGGCGCCGACATCGCCGAGATCCGCCGGGTCATCGTGCAGCACCTGGCCGCCGGCCCGCGGGTGCGCGGGCTGGGCGAGACGGTGCTGCCGATGACCGCGAACAACGCCGCTGGGAAGAAGACGGTGGCGGAGGCCCCGCGCGAGGAGGTCAACACGGAGCGACGCCGGGGGGCCGAGCGACGCCAAGGGCAGTCCGCACCCCCCACCCGGCCGCCCGGGCGGGTGACCGCGCGGTCCGAATCGGAACCCGAGGACCCCGGCTCGGAGGCGCCCGGCCCCGGCGGGGAGTTCTCGCTCGCCAGGGCGCGCTTCCCGCTGCTCCAGCGGCTCGGCCGGAACCTGACCGAAGAGGCCGCCAAAGGGCTGGTGGATCCGGTGGTCGGGCGCGAGCGGGAGCTCGTGCGCATCGGGGAGATCCTGCGCAAACGCCAGTCCAACGCCCCGCTGTTGGTCGGACCGCCCGGCGTGGGCAAGACCGCGCTGGTCGCCGGCCTGGCGAGCGCGATCGCGCTCAACCCCGAGGCGGCGCCCGGGCTCGAAGGCCGCATCATCATCTCGGTGGACGCCGGCGGACTCCTGGCTGGCACGTCGTTTCGCGGGGCCCTGTCCGAGCGCATCCGGGAGCTTCGGGACGAGGTGATCGAGTCCGAAGGGAAGATCGTGGTCTTCCTCGACGAGGTGCACCAGCTGCTCGACCCCAACGGGGGCGCCGACGCCGCCAACGACCTGAAGACCGCGCTGGCCGACGGTCGGTTCCCGGTGATCGCAGCGACCACCGAGGCCGAGCTGCGCAGCAAAGTGGAGAGCGATGCGGCGCTGTTGCGCCGCTTCACCGTCGTACCCGTCGACGAGCCGACGCCTGAGGAGGCGCGGGACATCCTGGCCGGGCTCAAGGGGCTGTACGAGGACAGCCACGGCGTGATGTACACCGACGACGCCCTGGATGCTGCCGTGCGCCTGTCCCACCGCTTCATCCAGGAGCGCCATCTGCCCCACAAGGCCCTGGACCTGGTGGATCTCGCCGGCGTCCGCGCCCAACGGCTGGGGTGGCAGCAGGTCGATCGGGAGCTCGTGGCGGAGGTCACCGCAGAGATCGTCGACGTGCCCACCGAGCGGCTGCTGCTGACCAACGCCGAACGACTCCTGCGCATGGAGGACGAGATGGCCGCCCGTGTGGTCGGTCACGATGAGGCGGTGCGCAAGCTGTCCGAGGTCGTGCGCCGCAACCAGGCGGGCTTCGCCGCCGATCGGCCCATCGGCTCGTTCCTGTTCCTGGGCCCCACGGGCGTCGGAAAGACAGAGACCGCCAAGGTCCTCGCGGACTTCCTGTTCGACAGCCGGGACTCGCTGACTCAGGTCGACATGAGCGAGTACGCCGAGTCCCACGCGATGGCGCGGCTCATCGGCGCCCCGCCTGGCTACGTCGGGCACGAGGCCGGAGGGCAGCTCACCGAGGCGGTCCGCCGCCGCCCGTACCAGGTCCTGCTCCTCGACGAGGTCGAAAAGGCCCACCTCGACGTGCTCAAGGTCCTGCTCCAGCTCCTCGAGGAGGGCCGGCTCACCGACGGGCGCGGCAGGCGGGTCAACTTCAGCAACACGGTGGTGATCCTCACCAGCAACCTGGGCGCAGGGCGCTTCGGGGGCCCGGGCGGAATCGGCAGCTCGTCCCGTCGAAGGGCCGGGTTCACGCCGGCCCCCGACGTGGACAGCTCGGTGGACGACGTGGTGGTCGTGGATTCGGAGATCCTCGACGGCATGCTCGCAGACGCACGGGACCACTTCCCGCCCGAGCTGTGGAACCGGATCGAGGAGAAGCTCGTCTTCGAGCCGCTGTCCCGCACCGACGTCGGCCGCATCGCGCAGATGCTCATCACGGAGTCCAGCGCCCGCCTCGCCAAGTCGGCGAAGATCACCTTCGAGGCCGACGACGATGCGATCCGATACCTGATCAACAACGGCGGCTGGTCCCCCGAGCTCGGCGCACGCCCCATGCGCCGCACCGTGCAGCGCCTCATCGAGAACGCCATCGCCGACGGCATCCACCGCCGACGGTTCTCGGAGGGCGACCACGTCCTGGCCACCTGCCCGGACGACACGCAGGGCCTGGTCTTCGAGATCGCCTGATCGGAGGCCCAGCGGCTCCCTACCGGCGCCACTCCATGCCGAATCCGATCATGGGGCCGCCGTAGTTCCCCTGAGCGCAGCCCGGGTAAGGTTCGTGGTCCTCCACCGTTTGGCAGCTCCGGGTCCCGAACAGGGCCGCCCCGCCCAGGGTGGCGTCGATGAGCAGCGAACCCCGGTCCCCGTTGCCCGTGGCGAGCAGCCGCAGACCCAGCTCGCCGTATCCGAAGCCGGTCGAGCCCCCGCCGCCTCGCCCAAAGAGCGCGAACCGCTCGGTCAGGGGTAGCGCCAGTGTTCCCACGGTGCCGCCGTAGTGGAACGCGTCGCTGTGGAGGAGGAAGGTGTTCTTCACCTCGAGGTACAGCCCGTCCCGCGCGCCCAGCCGGCCGAGCTGATGCACCGACAGCCCGGATCCGCCGTCCTCCTGGCCGTCCCTGCCGCCGCTGGCGGTCACCGTCGCCCAGCCCGCGCCAAGACCCAGCTCGAACAGCCGGGTGTCGAAGCTCCCCACGACGTGGCCGTCGATGGACTGGATGTCGCCCTCGTCCGCGAAGCCCAGCCCCAGGGGCTCGAAGGCGGCGTGCACGGTGAACCCCGCGGCCGACCGATGCGTGGCCCGGAGCTCGGACACGGTGCCGAAGCCCAGGGCGTCCAGCGCCAGGAACGGTCTCACCATGAAGGCCAGCTCGGTCACGCCCTCGACCCTGGGCGGGGCGAAGGTGCTGCCCGTGCGGGGCGCCTCGGTCGGTCGGGCCAGGGCGGCGTCGCTCACTCGCTCGTTGCGGCCCAGCCGCACCCGCGCCCGGCCCTCGGTCGCCGCCGTCACCACGCCCACCGCCAGGCGGTCCTCCTCGGCGGCCTGCTCGCCTCCGCCGACGTCCACCATCCGCTCCACAAAGAGCTCGATCCGCGCCCCTCGCTCCAGGCCGCTGTCCGACCCGATGTCCACGAACACGTGGCCGCTGCCGACCTCGACCACCTGTCCACGCAGCACCGGCGCAGGCTCGGGCTCAGGGTCGGGCGCCGGCTCAGGGTCGGGCCTGGGCGGGCTCGGCGGCGGAGGAGGCGAGGGCGGAGGAGCGCTCGGGGGTGGGGACGTGACAGGGCTCGCGCCCGGCGCCACGGCGCCGACCGCCTGGACAGGCCGGGCCCGGCGGACCAGCACCTCCGCCCAGACGCGCCCCCCGCCGAGGTGGACCCCGACGACCTCCCCATCCGCAGGCGCCATCCGTTGGAGTACAGGCGCCCCTTCCGCGCCGACCTTGAACACGCCCACCCCGGCGGCCCCGCAAGGCGCGTAGGTCAGCCCCGAGACCTCGATGGCAGCAGCGTGATCGCACGTGGGGCCGGGGGCATGGGGTTGTGAGATGGCGACCAGGAGCAGGGGGAGCAGGGTGTCCATGGCCCTGGATTCTGCATTGGGCGTGCCGAAGCGTCCTAGCCGTCGCTGGGATCCGCTGGGCCCCCGGCCGCCCGGCGACCCGCCAGATCGCGTGCCGCTGCGTCGAGGGCCTCGTACACCGCACGGGCCTCCGGGTGGGGTGCGAGCGCCTGCAGGTGCCGCGCGACCGTCCCTGAGTCGCCCCGCGCGACCGGCCCGGTGAGCGACGCTGCCAAGCCCTTGTCCTGGACGTTGTCCAAGGTCTTGCGGACGAGGGGCAGCAGCACCTGGACGCCTTCAGGGACGCCGGCCGCTCCGACCAGGAGGCGATCGGCCACGTGCAGGAGGGCGACCAGGTCGTTGCACGCAAGGACCGCCGCGGCGTGCCAAAGCGGCTTCGACTCGGCGGTCAGCTCGACGGGTCGCAGGCCTGCGGCCGTGGCGAGCTCGGATGCGACCGCGACCGCGGCGGGATCGCCCTCCACCCCCGCCCACGCGCCGAAGAGCGAGGCCGCGTCTGCCTCTGGGTCGGGGCCGGGGACCGTCTGGACCGGGTGAAGCGTCCCCACCGCCGCCGCGCCGCTCGGGAGCAGGATGGATGAGTCGAGGGCACCGGCGCAGTGCAGGACGACGGGCGACCCAGCGGGGTCCAGGCGACCGGCCAGGGATGCGGCGACGTCGGCGACGGCGTCGTCGGGCACGGTGAGGACCACGACGCCGGCCTGTTCGATCCGATCTGTGATCCCCAGCCCCGCGGCCCGCCATGCGTGGTGCAGGGCGCTGCCCAGGCGTCCCATGCCGATGATGTGGATGGGGTTCACCGGTACAGCGCCCGGGCCGCGATCTCCGCCCGCACGGCCGCGGGCACCAAAGCTGTCGCATCCTCGCCCGCGGCCAGCCGGCGGCGGACCTCCGTCGACGACACCTCCGGCAGGGTCAGCTCCTGGGCGGGGCCGGGGGCGCCCCCACGTCCGGCGACGAGGGTCGGCGCCAGGGCGATGACGTCCGACCATCGGTACCACCGATCGGCCTCGGCCAGGATGTCCTGGCCGATGACGAGCCTCCAGGAGTCGCCCGGGTGATCGGCGGACAGGGCCTGCAGGGTCCGCAGGGTGCGAGACGGCGCCCCCAGGCTCGCCTCGACGTCGCTGACCTCGCAGCGGGCGGGGTCGAGGTCCTCCGCCAGGGCTTGCGCCAGCGCCAGCCGGTCCGCAAAGGACGCCGCCGCCGTCTTGTCGAGGGCGTGCACGTGGCAGGGCACCAGGAGCAGGCGATCGACGGTGCCGGTGCCCAACGCCCAGGCGCCCAGCAGCAGGTGCCCCATGTGCGGCGGGTCGAACGAACCGCCCAGCAGGCCCCAGGTGATCACCGGGTCATCCCGCCTCGGCCGGGGCGGAGGCGGGGGCGGCGAGCAGGCCGCGCAGGCGCGTCGCGGCGTCCGGGAGCTTGCGGTACAGGTTGGTCTGCTCCCTCGGGTCGATGGACAGGTCGAACAGCTCCCAGGTGTTCTTGGTGCGGTTGCGGACCAGCTTCAGCGGGAACTCCACCACCATCTGGATGTGCTCCTTCCAGCCCGGGTAGGGCACCAACTCGGCCCGCAGCGGCACCGCCTCGAGGGCTTCTGCCCGCAGCGCGCCCGCGAGCGAACGTCCTTCGAAGCTCGGCTCGGGCGCCGCGCCGGCGATCTCCGTCAGGGTGGGGGCGATGTCCATCAACGCCACCGCGGTGTCCACCACCGCCGGCTTGGCCCCCGGGGCGCGGATGAGCAGCGGCACATGGAGCACCTCGTCGTAGATGTGCTGGCCGTGCCACTTGAACCCGTGCTCACCGTTGCCCTCGCCGTGGTCCGAGGTGAGCAAGACCACGGTGTCGTCCTACGCCTTCGAGGCGTCCAGGGCCTTGAGCGTCCGGCCCACCCACTCGTCCACGAAGTGGATCTCTCCGTCGTACTTGTCCATCCAGCCCTTACCGAAGTCGTGCGGGGCGCCGTGGCGCAGGTAGGTGCTGTGGGGCTCGAAGTAGTGCACCAGCAGGAACCAAGGTGCCTCCTGGCCGTCAAGCGCCGCCAGCCGCTCCTCGTAGCGCTTGAAGATCCGTGGCGCTGCGATGTCCTTGTTGCTGCCTTTCACGTCCTTGGCCCCGGTGTTGTCCACGGCGTCGAACCCCTGCAAGACGTTGCGCTTGGGGTCCCAGTAGAAGTGGCTGAACACCCCCTCCGTGCGGTAGCCCGCCTTCTTCAGCCCCTCCGCCAGCGTCACCGCCCCGGCCTTGAGCTGGGGGTAGGACCGACGGGACCCGGTGAAGTCGATCCGGCTGGGCAGCCGGCTCGTGAAGATCGACGGGATGCTGCGTGGCGTGTGCGGCGACTGGGCGTAGGCCCGCGAGAACCGGACGGACTGCGCCGCCAGGGCGTCGATCTCGGGCGTCGTCGGGCGGTCGTAGCCCCAAGCGCCCACGTGGTCGGCCCGCAGCGTGTCGACGAGGATGAACAGGATGTTGGGGCGGCTGGCCGCCTTGGGGGCCCGCGGCTGTGCCTTGGGCTTCGGCTTGGGCTTCGGCTTGGGCTTGGGCTTGGGCTTGGGGGCGTCGCCGTCCATGCAGTCGTCGTCCACGCCATTGCCCGGCACCTCGTCCGCGCCAGGACCGACCGCCGGGTTCCCGTCGTCGCAGTCGCCACCGCCGAGCAGCCTGCTGTAGCCGTCGCCGTCGCTGTCGAGGATCCGGCGCCCCATCAGGACCATCCGGCCCGCCAACGGGGGGCCGGACAGGATCGCCGCGCCCGCAGACGGCGTGCCGGGGAAGCCTGGCAGGGCCTGGGCGAGCCCGATCACCGCCAGGACGGCGGCCACCCACGCCAGGGCCTTGGGGGGAGGTCTCCGCGCGGCGACCCCCAACGCGGCGGCGGAGAACAGCGGCACGATGATCGCGCCAAAGGGCACCGCGCCCCACTCCACCCGTGGTCCGATCCACGCCAGCGCGCAGCCCAGCACGGCCACCACCATCAGGGCGACAGTCGTCAGCGGAGAACGCCGGTTGGCCAGGAGTCGCCGAGCGATCAGCCACGCGGCCGGCCCGACGGTGACCGCGGCGGCCGCAGCCCCCAGAGCCACCAGCAGACCGGTCGCCACGGCGGCGAGGAGCGGGTTGGCCATCCCTCGGACGACGCCGCTGCCCGCGGCCCCAACCACCGCCGCCGCGGCGAGGACCACGGCCGCGGCGACGAGCGCGCCCGCCAGGTCCGAGCGCGTCAGCCCGGTCGGCGGCTCGAGCCGGGCCCAGGTGGACGCAACGGCCCCCAGCGCGAGGGCCAGCCCCAGCGCGAACAGCAGGTGGGCGCCGAGCAGATGGACGACGAACCACAGCCAGCTGGCGGCGCCCTCGATGCCCCCCATCGCGCCCCGTCCGAGCGCGGCGTCGCACGTGGCGCCGAGGACCGCGGCCGCGGGGGCAGCCCGGAGGGCCAGTTTCAGCGGGGACATCGGAGTGGGGCTGGGCACGGGGCGCGTTGACCGGCGAGGAGCCGCGAGGCTATATTGACCTCTTGTTCGTTTCCATGGTTTTCACCGGCTCAGCCGGTTTGTTTTTCTCGTATTCAGGAGGCGCGACAGATGGCTGGACAGGGCGCCAAGAAGTCCAAGAAGCAGGCGGGCGGCAAGAAGCAGGCTGAAGGCCAGAAGAAGGCCGGCGGCAAGAAGCAGGCCGAAGGCCAGAAGAAGGCCGGCGGCAAGAAGCAGGCCGAAGGCAAGAAGCAGGCCGGCCAGAAAAAGGCCGGCCAGAAGAAGGCCGGCGGCAAGAAGGACGCCGCGTAGACCCCGCCCGGGGCTTACGAAAACCTAGCCGATGACGCCGCAGAGCGAGCGGACGGGACCGGTGTGGCTGAAGGCCCGGGTGGACCGTCTCGAGCGGTGCCTTGCGGGGAAGGAGGCCTCGGCGGCGCCCGCTCCGACCGAGGAGCTGGCGCTGCTCGCGCAGCGCTGCAAGCTCGACGCGCTCGATCTCGACATCCTGCTGCTCGCCGTCACGGCCGAGCTGGGTGCGATCGACCTCGACGGACGAAAACCCACCGTGGGCCAGGCGGCCGAGCTGTTCGGCGGCGACCTCACGGGGCGCCTCGAGGTGCGACGTCGGTTCGACGCGGACGGGCCGCTGCGGCGGTTCGACCTCATCGTGCTCGAGGACTTCGACGAGGCCGCCGAGGACGCGTCCCTCGCCGAGTCCGGCTACCTCGCGGCCTCCCGGGTCGTCGACCTGCTCCTGGGGCGGTCGGCGATGGACTCCTACATCCGGCTGTACGCGCGCCTGGCCGAGCCCTCGGTCACCTGGGACAGCCTGCGGATGGCCTCGAGCCAGGTGCAGGCCCTGCGGGATCTGCTGGCCACCGAGGAGGAGGACGCCAGCGATCCCCTGCTCCTGCTGCCCTGCGGAGTCAACGGGTCCGGTCGCCAGGCCGTGGCGGAGGCGGCGGCGGCGGACATCGGCCGCCGAGTGCTCATCGTGAACACGCGGCTGCTCTGCACCGAGGGCACCCAGTTCCAGCGGTACCTGCGCAGGATCCTGCGCGAGGCGGCGCTGCAGGGGGCGATGCCCGTATTCGTCGAGGCCACCCCCTTCAAGTCGGGGGACGACTTCGATTGGGACGCCTTCAGCCTGCTGATGGGCGCGTTGGCGGGCTTCCCTGGGCCTGCGGCGATCTGCCTGGGCCAGCCCCTGGCGTTCGACCTGTTCCCGCGAGACAAGCGGATCTTCCGGGCCGACATCGAGCCCCCCTCCGCGCCCCACCGGCAGCAGCTGTGGGCCGAGGCGCTGCCTGGCTCGGACGTCGATCTGTGGCACTTCGCCAAGCTGTTCAACTTCGGAGGCGGCGGCATCCGCGAGATGGTCCGGGAGGCCCGCAACAACGCCCTGACCCAGCGGGGGCCCGACGCCGAGATCGACCACGCGGACCTCATGTACGCGGGCCGCGAGATCCAGTCCCGCCGCATGGGCACCTACACGCGCAAGATGACCCCGCGGGTCGCCCTGGACGACCTGGTCGCGCCGCCGCGGGTCAAGAAGACCCTGCGCGAGATCGTGCAGACCGTCCGGTACCGCCACATCGTCTTCAAGGACTGGGGGTTCGGCGACAAGATCGCCACCGGCAAGGGCCTGTGCGCCCTGTTCTCGGGCCCGCCTGGCACTGGCAAGTCCATGTCCGCCCAGGTGATCGCCCGCGAGCTCGGCATGAACCTGTTCCGGGTCAACCTCGCCCGGGTGGTGAGCAAGTACATCGGAGAGACCGAGGAGAACCTGGCGAAGGTCTTCGAGGAGGCCCGGGAGTCCCATTCCATCCTGCTGTTCGACGAGGCGGACGCCCTGTTCGCCAAGCGCACCAAGGTCAAGAGCGCCCAGGATCGGTACGCCAACCTCGAGGTGAACTTCCTGCTGCAGGAGGTCGAGAGCTTCGAGGGCATGGTCGTGCTGACCTCCAACCTCGAGTCGATGATCGACAAGGCCTTCAAGCGGCGGCTGAACTACCGGGTCTACTTCCCGTTCCCGGACACCGACTCCCGCGCGGAGATCTGGCGCAAGCACATCCCCGACAAGGCGCCGATGGCCGAAGGCATCGACTACCGGATCCTCGCCGAGGACTTCGAGGTCTCCGGCGGCTACATCAAGAACGCGGTGGTCCGGGCTGCGCAATGGGCCGCGGAGGACCGAGGCCTGATCACCCAGGAGATGCTCGCCAAGGCGGCCGAGGCCGAAATGGCCGAGACCGGCCGGCTCGTGCGACAGTCCGATTGACGGCATGGATCGCGGGAACCTCAAGGAGCGCCTGATGGCGCTGGGCTTTTCGCCCAAGTCGCCGGACGCCCAGTTCCCCTCGTTCGGCCACGAGGCCCTCGGCCGAGGATCCGCCTACATCCAGGGCGACGAAGAGGCCTGGCTGAAGGTGACTCCCTCGGTCAGCAGCCAGGGCGGCCTGGCAGGCGAGCTGGCCAACGTGGTCCCGCCGAGCCGGCTCGAGCAGGCCTGCGCCCACTGGGAGGGGGAGGCCCTCGACAAGCTCCTGGGCGATCTGGACATCGACCCGACCTCGGACGTGCAGGCGATCATCGAGGCCACCTGGATCGATCGCACCCGCCTCGAGAGCTCTCCCGCCGCGGCCGCCGCCGTGGTCCAAGTGCTCAGGGCCTTGGATCGGGGCGCCCTGCGCATCGCCGAGCCGGGCGCCGCCGACTGGATCATCCATGAGTGGGTCCAGAAAGCGGTGATGCTGTACTTCTCCGTCGCCCAGATGGAGGTCATGGAGCTCCCGCCGTTCGAGTTCCGCGACAAGGTGCCCATCAAGAAGGGCCTCGAGGAGGCGGGCGTGCGCGTCGTGCCCCCCGGCGTGGCCCGGTTCGGCTCGTTCTTGGCGCCCGGCTGCGTGCTCATGCCCGGCTACGTCAACATCGGCGCCCGGGTCGGCGCCGGCACGATGGTCGACACCTGGGCCACGGTCGGCTCTTGCGCTCAGATCGGCGCCAACGTTCACCTCTCGGGGGGCGTCGGCATTGGTGGCGTGCTTGAGCCGCCTGGTGCCCAACCGGTCATCATCGAAGACGGCGCCTTCATCGGTTCGCGCTGCGTCGTCGTCGAGGGCACACACGTCGGCGAACGAGCGGTGTTGGGCGCCAACGTGGTGCTCACCTCTTCGACCAAGATCATCGACGTCACCGGCCCCACACCGGTCGAACACAAGTCCTACATTCCGCCCAACTCGGTGGTGATCCCGGGCACTCGGATCAAGCGCTATCCAGCCGGTGAGTACGGCATCCCGTGCGCGCTCATCATCGGCGAGCGCAAGCCGTCCACCGACCTCAAGACCTCGCTCAACGAGGTGCTGCGCGAGATGGATGTGCAGGTCTAAAAGTTTGCTCCGTTCTTCGTCGGGGGGCTCGCAGCCCGCTTGCAAATAGAGAGCTCGCTCGGAAAGCCCGGCTTTCCGAGCACTGCTAGCCGTTCGCGATGACGCCGGCCGTGGTTCAGTCGTTGTCGCGCTCGATCGGTCGAAATCGGTGCAAAAAGCCGACCAGTGAGCTCACGTTGCGCGTCTGCAGCATCACCTT
>PVBE010400434.1_pt1 | contig 21883 bp, 7 predicted proteins | sample 1631181 | NCBI WGS metagenome assembly PVBE01 (sample SAMN08397723, study PRJNA350692) | Marine metagenome, whole genome shotgun sequencing project. | isolation source: water | place: Pacific Ocean | collected 2012-04 | reverse complement strand
CCATCCCGAAATTGAATCGGCCTTCAGCTATCAGCAGTCGGCTGTCAGCTAAGTGGTCGAGGTTATTGACGCCAGGCTGATGGCTGACCGCTGAACGCTGAAAGCCGGCCCGAGAAACCGCTATTTCGGGACGGGCTCTAGATAGCCAGGGAGCAGTTCCTGAACCTGCGTTGCTGTGAGTGTAGGTCAGACGACAGATTGACAAGTTGACATATGCCAGTGCCTCCGCCTGTGTGAAAACGCGGACCAGACATCGACACAGTCGAACATGACGCGCAAGATCTGGACCTACCTGCGTCGTGGTCTGCGAAAACCCCAACCAAGCTGTTCGCCACGACCGTCGTCGGCCTTAGGGCCCGCGGACGCCGGGCCGAAGCCGACCTGAGGCCCAGTAGTGACAGGGATCAATGCGATCCCAGCCGGCGAGGCGGACGGGCTTCCGCCAACTGGCTTGCCAGAACCCCGTCCCGGCCGGCAAAGTGCGCGGCTTTGGCGGCACGGCGTTCCACTCAGCGGTGCGCCGTTCAGGTGTTTTTCGAGGATCACCCATCCATGCGCATGCCCCCCGGACTGATTTCGCTGCTCGACGACGGCCTGATCACCGACGTGATCCGCCCGCTCCAGAGTGGCAAGGAAGCCCAGATCTACCTGGTCCTCTCCGATGGCGAGGAGCGGGTGGCCAAGGTCTACAAGCAAGCGCAGCAGCGGAGCTTCAAGCATCGCGCGGTCTACAGCGAGGGGCGCACGGTGCGGAATTCGCGGGACCGGCGCGCCATGGCCAAGGGCAGTCGGCACGGCAAGAAGCGCGACGAGGCGGCATGGCGTTCGGCCGAGGTCGACATGATCTACCGCTTGCAGGCGGCCAGCGTGCGCGTCCCGAGGCCCCACTATTTCGTCGATGGCGTGTTGGTCATGGAGTTGGTGAAGGACGAGCGCGGCGAGCCGGCGCCGCGCCTCGGTGAAGTCCGGATGGCCCCAGCCGACGCCGAAGCAGTCTTCGAGCAGTTACTGCGCGAGGTCGTGAAGATGCTATGCGCCGGCGTGGTGCACGGCGACCTTTCCGACTTCAACGTGCTGATGAGCACCGACGGGCCGGTGTTGATCGACTTCCCGCAGTCGCTCGACGCCGCCGGCAACCAGGCCGCGCGCAAGATCCTGGTGCGTGACGTGGCCAACCTGAACGAGTTCCTGCTCGGCCTGGTCGAAACCAACCGGCCGCTGGAGCACGCGCAAGAGATGTGGGCCCTGTACGCACGAGGCGAGCTGATGCCGGACACCCGCCTGACCGGCCACTACCGGCCCGATCACGTGGCCGTGGACGTGGCCGGGCTCCTCGAAGAGCTCCAGGAGGCCGAGGAAGACGAGATGCGCCGCCGTGCCGCCAAGGGCAGCGCTCGACCCTAAGGGTTTGTCCAAGGAGGCCGACCGAAAGTGGGTTGCCACCTCGCGCCCGATCCATCCCGCCCTGCTGCGTTGGGCCGCCTTCGCATACGCCGAGGGGGTCAAGCACTCGGTGGGCGGTTCCGGTAGGGGGACGCTCTGGCGACCGTAGGGTGAGGGGCCGGAAACGGCGGTCGACGACGACCGGTGCCACGAGTAGATGTCGCTGGGAAGCAATGCGGCCCGCGGATGACCCTCGATGGCAACGACCGGCATCCGCGAGATAGCGTCGGTCGACACTTGGTCCGTGGGCTCTTCGCGTGCCGCAACCGTTCAGCCTCGATCGAGGATTGACCGCCGTCGCGGGCGCAGCGCTCGCGTGCCTCGTTGTCGGCGCCTGTGCCCAGGATTTGCATCGGGTCCGTGACTTGGATCCGACGGGAGATGGAGCGACCCCGGATGCTCGAAGCGGCGACAGCGAGTCACCGCCATCCCCGACCGACGCGGGGGTCGCTCCCCATTTGCCGCCCGACGCTGGCGCGCGAGACGCCGCGGCGCCACCGGAGGGCGCGCCAGACGTCGCGATACCGGATGCCGGTCTCTTCGACGGCTCATGTGCGGCCGAGGCACGCCCGTGCGGCCCCGGCTCGCACGGTGTGCAGCCCCGTCCGTGCTCGGCCGAGGCGCGGTGGGAGGCGTGCCGACTCCCGCATGTCGAAGGGGTCAGCGCCGGAGACAACCACAGCTGCGGCCTCCGCGGTGACGGCACAGTGATCTGCTGGGGCGCAGACTGGTACGGACAGTCTTCGCCGGCCGAGGGCGTCTACACGCAGGTCAGCGTCGGCCGTGAGCACGCCTGCGGGCGACGCGCCGACGGCGCCGTCCGGTGTTGGGGCCGCGACGAAGACCAATACGGCGAGTGGGTCGGGCAGGCGACGCCGGCCGACGGCGTCTTCGAGCAGGTTTCGGCCGGAGAGCGCCACACGTGCGGATTGCGGGGTGGCGGCCGGGCGGCGTGTTGGGGCGCCGATCGCCACGGGCAGGCGACGCCGCCGGACGGCCGATTCATCCAGCTCAGCGCCGGCTACACTCACACCTGCGCGCTCCGTGTCGACGGAACGCCGGTCTGCTGGGGTCAGGGCACACGGGGTCAAACAGACGCGCCGGCAGAGTCGCTCGTCCTGCTCGATGCGGGCCGACACCACACCTGCGGGCTTCGGGAAGACGGGTCGGCCGCGTGCTGGGGCGCCGCGGACCGCGGGGCCGACACCGAGCCCGTGGTGGACGAGACGTTCGTGCACGTGAGCGCCGGTGACGGCTTCACCTGTGGCGTGCGGCTCGACGGCCAGCTCCGCTGCTGGGGTCCCGACCGCGCGGCAACGGGACGCTCTGCACCCCCGCCCGGTCCGTTCTCCGAGGTGAGCGCCGGCCAGTTCCACAGCTGCGGCCGTCGGCAGGACGGGACATTCGCTTGCTGGGGCAACGACAACTACGGCGAGGCCACACCCGCGCCCTGAGAAGGCCGTCGCGGGCCGAACCCGCTCGCGCGCCAACGTTCGCTCAGTCCCGCGCGAGACTCGTCCGTTGCCCAGTCCCGAGCGAGATTCGTCGTACGCTTCTTGTACGTTCAGCCCAGCTGGTCCCCAGCGAACCTGGACTTCTCCGAACGAGTAGTCGCCAGCGGAGTGGTTGCGGGCTTTCGACGTCGCTCGGTGAGCCGCACGAGGCCACGGCTCTCGATGCTGGTAACGGCATCGTCCCGCGATGCGTGGACCCCAACATCAGAATCGATACGACCATCGCCTCCGCGAGTTCGTGCGTGAGACCGGGCACGTCGACGTCACGATCGGGCTCGGCGTACCGACGGTCCGCGGGATGTGCTTGAGGCGAACTGCGCTGCGCACTGCGCGATGTGCGTAACGGCGATTCGAGGTTCTCCACCCGCCGACGCCGTTGCGGCCTGATACCCTTGTGGAGACAGTGTTTGGCGAGTTCTCGTTCGTTCAAGTCCACGTTTCGTTGGGGAACAGCTGCGCGAGACTTCATCGAATCTCTGATCGGCGAGTAGACGCCCGCGAGGCGGCGTTAGCGGGGGTTCATCTCGAATCGCAGCGCCTGCTCGGCGCTCCACGCACCATCCATCTCCGAGCGAGCGCGCAGCAGCACCGAGGCGCGCGCGTCGGGGAGAGGCACCTCGACGTGTGCTTCCCCGCCGAGCGCGGCGTCGTTGCGCGCGCCGCCCGGGCGCCGCGGGTCGGCACCGTCCAGCGTGTACCAGACGACCCCTTCGGCGGCTTCGAGGGACACCACCTCGCCGGGGGCGGCGGGTCCGCCGAGGCGATTCGGGGCGGCCGCGGGAATCGGGGCGAGCAGGTCGGCGTTGCGGAGCTGGGTGAGAAAGCGGGCGGTGCGGTGCGGGAAGTAGTCGGCCTGCAGCTCAGCGGCTTCGACATCTGCGTCGGCCGGTGTGTAGGGCGGGTTCAGACGGTGCTGGTCGCCCCAGCGCGCGGACTCCGGGCCGAGGCCAGCGGCGAGGCGGGCGCGGATGTCCCGCATGCGCCGAGCAGGGACGTTGTCGTCGGGGTCGTCGGGGGTCGACCCACAGGGCGCCGCCGGGGGTGAGCAAGTGGCGCTGGGCGCGGTCGGCGACGCGCAGCCGGAATTCGGGGCTGGCCCGGAGCGCGGCCCAGGGCTCCGCGACGCCGGCGGACACCCCAATCTTGTTGACGCCGACGGGTGAGCGGAGGCCGACCGACACCTCGGAGTCCCACATGAGGAACTGGAAGCCGAGGCGACCGTCTCGCGGCCGCGCGATGTAGTAATTGTGGTGCGGCCAGTCGTCGCTGCCCATGTACAGATTGGCGAGCATGTAATCGGCCAGGCTGGTCATGTCGACCGAGGCTGGGCGCTCCAGGTTGCGGGCGCCCGAGTCGTCGAGGCCGGCCAGCTCCAGCCAGTCTTCCACTTCGGCCACGCCTTCCCCCAAGCGGGCGCGCAGGGCGTTCCACGACTCGAGGTCGCCGTCGACCGGGCGGCCGCTGTTCTGGACGTCCCAATCCTCCTTCTCGCCGCCGAGGTGGGTGGCGGCGAAGGCCGCGTCGGGGCGCTCCACGGCTTCGTACAGACCCCAGTAGAGGCCATTGAGATACAGGTGGAAGAAGGCGGATCGCCCGGCGACGCCGCCCATCGCGAGCACGGTCTCGCGGCCGAAGGCGTCACGGGCGTAGAGGACCTCCGCGCCCGCCCAGGCCCACTGCCAGCCGTCGGCCCCGTTCGCCCGCAGGATGAGGGTGTCGAAGCGGTACGGGGCGTCCGGGCCGAGGATCGGGTGGCGCAGCTTGGACGGGCCGTAGAGCGTCTTGAACAGCAGCCGGAACGAGTGCTTCCGAGTGAGGCTGTGGTTGCGGAAGGCGCCGCCCTGGATGCGCAGCCCACAGTCGATCTGCAGCTCCGTGGCCGGGTCGCCGGTGAGGACCTCCACCGAAGCGGCGCGCTCCCACCGTACGCCGTGCTGCGTCGCCTCGGCGTAGATGCCCTCCGGCCCGAAGAGCTCCGCCGGGGGCAGACTGATGGCGAGCGTGGGCAGGGTGCGCAGGTCGGCCTCGAAGCGGTCCGCGTACCGCCCGTCGAAGAGGTCGCCGGGGCCAGCCACCCGCGGATCCACGCCATAGTCGGCGATCGCGTTACGCCACATGTCCGGGAGGCCCCGCGCGAGCACGGCCTCCTGCGTCTGGTCGCGGACCTGGCTCGGGATGATCCAGGTCCAGGTGCTCACGGGGGTCGGCCGCCAGTCCTCGAGGTACGCCACGGCGCGTACGGCGGTGCTCGTTTCGACGGCGATTGGGACTTCGTACGGCGTGCCGGTTTCTGGCGTCGGCGGCGAGCCGTCGAGCGTGTACACGATGGTCGCGCCCTCGGTTTCGGTGGCGAGTTCCACCTCGACGGGTCCGTCCACCAAACCACGCGGTCGACTGGCAGTGACCGGCGCTACGAGGCCGGCGTAGCTCGGCGTCGTGTTGGGCGCGCCGGGCGTGGGTTCGGGGAAGTAGCGGGCCTCTGCCCCGACCTCGATGGCCGCGCCCTCCAGTTCGGGCAGGAGCAGGAAGTCGTCTCCATCGGCGTCGAGCCCCTGGAGCGCCAGCAAGTTCTCACCCGGCACGAGCAGCGCGAGATGCTCGGTCAGGTTGAGCTCGGTGACGGCGACGCCGTCCCGCGCCTCACGAGTGGCCGCCGAGTCCCAGCGGAGGGGCGGTTCCGGCGCGTGGACAGCCGAGACCGGGACCCCGTTGAGCCAAACCGCGAAGCCCGCGTCGTGCGTCACGCGCAAATGCAGGACGTCGAGGGCATCGGGCGCCGCCACCTGGAAGAGCGCCCGCACGTAGAGCGACGTCGCGTCCGCCATCTCTTCACTGAGGTCGCTCGCGAGGAACGGCCGCAGTCCCGCGACGTCCGCGCGGACCTCCACCTCGCCCAGCGTGAGGACGCTCGGCTCGTCGGCGTTCCCCGCCCCATTGGTCCCGGAGAGGTCCGGGTCGGCGGTCCGGTCCACATGCACCCGGCGACCAACTACGGCCGGGTCGACCGTCAGCTGCGCCGGGCCGCCCAGCACGTCCTCCGGGTTGAGCAGGGGCGATCGCCAGACCTCCAGGCCCGCCCCGTCCTCGACGGAGACCGTGATGTCGCGCAGACGCTGCGGACAGCAAGCGACGCGGTTGTGGAGGATGATCCGGCCGACCCAGACGTCGTCGTCGAGGGTGACGGTCCAGCGCGGCTCGAGGTCGTCGCGGAAGGTGGCGGTGAAGGTGCGCGGGTCGCCGTCGACCGCGAGGCCCGACACGAAGCCGCCGAGCGTGCTGCTCTGCTCGGTGGGCCGCCCGAGAGCCACGTCGGGGAGGTCGGCCGGGTCGGGCGCCACGGCCCCACCGGGCAGAAAGCCCAAGCCGGTGGCAGCGCGACCCCAGTCGGCGTCGTCGAAGTCGAGGCGTCTCCAGGCGTCGCCCAACCGGTCGTCGCGGGGCACGAACCAGGCCACGACGTCACCGGCCTGTACGAGCGCCACCCGCTCGACAGCCTCGGGCACCCCGTAGGCCACATCCGGGTGCTGCGGCGGGAACGCAGGCGTCCAGGCGTCGACGACGGTGGCGCCATCGTCCGCCGTGAGCAGCACGGGCTCGCCGTCTGCGTCGAGTCGGAAATCGGCGTGGAGCTCTCCTTCGTCGGGGCGCAGGTCCCGGCCAGACGCGAAGACCAGCAGGCGCTCACCGGCGGGCAGGACGCGCGCTGGCAGCGACCAGCGCGCCGGACGGTCGAGGTCGTCGCTCAACGCGAGCCCCTCGAGCGCGACACCCGCGCGGCCGAAGTTGTGCAGCTCGATCCAGTCGGAGGCGTCGCCTTCGGCGTCACGCAGCCCATCGTCGTTGCGGGCGACGACCTCGCTGATGCGCACGGTCGGCAGCGGCTGACAGCGTCCCTCCACGCAACGGGGCGCGTCGCCAACACAGGCACCGCATTCGCCCCCGCACCCGTCCGCGCCACATAGAGCGTCGCCGCAGCTCGGCACACACACGTCGGGCACGGCTGCGTCGGGCGCCATGTCCGCAACGGGCGCGACGTCGGCCATGGGCGCGACGTCCGGGATGACCGCGACATCGGGGATGGGTGCGGCGTCGGGGATGGCGGCCGCGTCCGAGAGGGGCGCCGCGTCCGAGATTGGCGGCGCGGCGTCCACCGGAGCGGGTCCGTCAGCGGGGCGAAGTCGGCGCCCGCGGGGCCCGCCCCGTCGTCACAGCCCAGCACCAGGGCCAGGACCATCACGAGGGGCCTCCACCGACTCAACCGAGATCGTCCTCCGCAGCGGGTCCGCCCGAGCGTAGCAACCCTCTGCGAAGACCCGTCTACTTCCGGCCGATGACCAGGAGCCGCCCTGGGACGCCGACCAGGATCTCGGCCTCTTCGTCGCCGTCGATATCCGCGACCACCGCGCCGCTCAACTGTTCGTCGAGTTCGAGCACCCACTCGACGCGCCCGTCGGCTTTGCTCAGCGCGAAGGTCCTGCGCTGCGCGAACCCTGAGCGGTCGTCTCGCTCGACGGGTACAATGAACCGGACGGTCAGTCGTACGGAGCGTGAGGGGAGATGACGCAGAGGCGGACTCGTTGAGCCGGACGCTCGTGACGCGCATTCGATTCAGATGGCCCCTGTGCGTGCTGGCATGCGCGCTGGCGGTAGGTTGTGACGACTCCGGGGGCGGCTCGGACGCGCCCGGCGACGCGGGCGACGCCCACGATGGGGCGCAGGTCGTCGGCATGTCCGACGGAGCCGAGGTGCCCGACGGGGCCACCGACGGCGACGCGACGGTGCCGCCCGACATGTCGGTGCCTGGGGACGCGCGGCGGCCAGACGACGGGGTGCCGGCGCCCGACATGATGCCACGCGATGCCGGACCGCCGCCGCCGCCCGTCGTGATCAACGAGGTGCAATGCCGCGGCGAGGAGTGGGTCGAGGTCTTCAACCCGACCGCCGAGGCGGTGTCGTTGTCGCGCTGGGTGTTGACCGACCGCCCCGGGGACGCGACACGGGCGTACCAGGTTCGCCCCGGGCTCATGGTTCCGGCCGGAGGATTCGTGGTGTTGCCTGACGAAGGCGAGCTCCCGTTTGGGGTCGGCTGCGATGGCGAGACCCTGGTCCTGCTCGACCCGCACGGTCGCGAGGTGGACCAGATCAACGTCGAAGACCACCCCGAAGGCGCAAGCTGGGGACGCCTGCCCGACGGCGCCGACGCGTGGCGGGCCACCCACCCGACCCCCGGCGCTCCCAACGAGGCGACGCCCGACAGCGCGGTGTGGATCAACGAGGTGCGATGTCGCGCGCCGGACTGGATCGAGCTGTACAGCGGGGCGGATGCGCCGCTCGACCTGAGCGGTTGGGTGGTCAGCGACCGGGTGGACGACGCGGCCCGTGGCTACGTGATCCCCGACGGCGTGGTGCTCGAACCCGGGGGCTTCGTGGTGGTGCCCGCAGAGGGCGCCGAGCTGCCCTTCGGGGTCGGCTGTGACGGCGAGACCCTGGCCCTGCTCGACCCCGCTGGCCGGGTGCACGACACCGTGCTGGTCGAGGACTCGGGGCGCGGCTCGACATGGGGGCGGCTCCCCGACGGTGAAGGTGCGTGGGGCCCGACCGCTTCCACCCCGGGCGCGCCCAACGAGCCGGTGGTCGACCGCGGCGTCCGCCTCAACGAGATCCAATGCCGGGGCGAAGACTGGGTCGAGCTGCACAACCCCGGCGCGGAGGCCGTCGAGCTCGGCGGCTGGGTGGTCGCCGACGCGGTCGACGACGCGATGAACAGCCTGGTGCTGCCCGACGACCTGGTCATCGAGCCGGGGGGCTTCGTCCTGCTCGCGCCGGAAGGCGGACTCCCGTTCGGCATCGGCTGCGCGGGGGACACAGTGTGGCTGCTGGACGCGCGTGGCGCGGTGCTCGACTCCACCGCGGCCAACAGTCCGCCCGACGCCGTCGCCTGGGGCCGCTTGCCCGACGGTGAGGGTGAGTGGGGCTTCACGTTGCCGACGCCCGGCGACGCCAACCGCCCCCTGCCCGAGGTCACGGTCGCGCTCAACGAGCTGCAATGCCGCGGCGAGGAGTGGGTCGAGCTGTATAACCACGGCGACGAGGCCGTGGCGCTGGGCGGGTGGTTCGTTTCGGACCAACGAGACGATCCGGCGCGGCGGCATGTGGTGCCCGACGGGACGATGATCGAGCCGGGCGGCTGGTGGGTGCTGCCGGCCGCGGGCGAGCTGCCGTTCGGCGTCGGCTGCGACCGCGACCCGGTGGCCCTGGTGAATCCGCGCGGGCGAGTCGTCGACCGCGCGGTGCTGGCCAGCCCGCACGAAGGCGCCACCGGTGGGCGGCTGCCCGATGGGATCGGGGCGTGGGTCGACACGACGCCGACGCGGGGCGCCGCGAACGCGCCACTGGTCGTGGCCAGCGTCTCGCTCAACGAGGTGCAGTGCCGCGGTGAGACGGAGTGGGTGGAGCTGGTGAACACCGGCGAGGCGCCGGTCGATCTGAGCGGCTGGACCCTCGCGGAGGGCTTTGGCGACCCGGATGCGCGCGTGGAGATTGAGGGCGGCATGCTCGCCCCGGACGACTACTTCGTGGTCGAGCTCGGCGACGAGCCGCCGTTCGCCATCGGGTGCGAGGGCGACGAGGTGCTGCTGCTCGACGCCCACGGCGTACGCGTCGACCGGGTGGAGGTCGGCTCCCCGGCGCTGCTCGCCACGTGGGGCCGGCTGCCCGACGCAGGCGGTCCGTTCGCCACCACGCTGCCGACGCCCGGGATGCCCAACCAGGCGCTGCCGGAGATGGCGGTGGAGCTCAGCGAGATCGACTGTCACGGCCGCGACTGGGTGGAGCTGGTCAACATCGGACCAGGACCCGCCGACCTCACGGGCTGGTCGATCAGCGACGCGGCCGACGGCGCCGGCGGCTACGCGCTCGACGGCCTCGCGATCCCCGCGGGAGAGCACCTCGTGGTGCGCCAGCAGGACGACAACGACGCGGGCTTCGAGTTCGGCATCTCCTGCGGCGACGAGACCATCGCGCTGGTCGACCGCGACGGGGGCGTCACCGACTCGATCGGCGTGCCACCGCTCGCGGCCGCCTTCACTTGGGGCCGGCTCGACGGCGTGTGGGCGCCCGGGTTGCCCACGCCGGGCGAGCCGAACGTCGACACGACCGATCCGGCGGCGATCCTCTACGACGCCACGCGGGTGATGGTGGTCGATGTCGAGATCGCGCCGGAGGCCTGGGCGGAGCTGGGCGCTCGGCCGCGCGAGTATGTCCCGGTGACGTTCCGGATGTCCGACGGCGACGAAGAGTGGGAGCCGCGGGCGGCGCAGATCCGCGTCAAGGGGCGCGCGGGCAGCAATCGGCCGCTCAACCGCAAGCCCGCCTTCAAGCTGAAGTTCAACCGCGACGACCCCGAGGCTCGCTTCCTGGGCCTGAAGCGCATGACGCTCAACAACATGGTCCAGGATCCGTCGATGATCCACGAGTGGACCACCTACTCGCTGTTCCGGGCGGCGGGTGTGCCGGCGCCGCGCATCGGGTACGCGTTCCTGCGGATCAACGACGAGGACTGGGGCCTCTATCTCAACATCGAGGACCCCGACGACGTCTTCCTTCGGCGGCACTTCGAGTCGACCCATCACCTCTACGAAGGCCAGTACGGCCAGGACCTCTTCGTCGACCACGTCCCGCAGCTGGAGATGGACGAGGGACCTGAGGAGGAGCGCGACGACATCGCGCTTCTGGCGCAGCTGTTGGACGCGCCGCCGGATGGGGGATTCTACGCCGGGACGCAGGACCTCATCGACTGGCCCGAGGTCATCCTCGACATGGCGACCGAGGCGTATACCGGGCATTGGGACGGGTACGCGCCGACGCGGAATAACTACTACCTCCACTTCGACGACGAGCAACGGCTGAGCCTGATGCCGTGGGGCGCAGACCAGACGCTCCGTCAGCATCGCGACCTCTACGAAGGGCGCGGGCGACTGCTCGAGGCGTGCCTCGCAGACCCCGACTGTCGCTCGCAATACGACCGGGCGATGGTCTTCATCATGCAGGCCCAGTTCGGGCTGGAGCTACCGCCGAAGATCATGGCGCTCGCCGAACGGCTGCGTCCCTGGCAGGAGCGCGATGTCCGGAAGGAGTACGACCTCAACCGCATCGGCAACGAGGTCAACGCGACGATCGCCTTCCTCGAGCGGCGGATCGTGGACGTCGGCGAGGTCGTCAATTGTGTGGTCGGGCCGGACGCCGACCCCGACGGCGACGGGTTCATCTGCGCCGCGGATTGCGAGCCGAACGACCCCACCGCCCACCCCGGCGCCATCGACGAATGCGGCGACGGCATCGACCAGGACTGCAACGGCATCCCGGACGACGGTTACGACTGCCCGGACTGCATCGAGCACCTCCAGGGCGGGCACCGCTACCTGGTCTGTCTGACCACGCGCCCGTACGACGAGGTCGCGGGGCATTGTCGCAGCGAGGGCGCCGAGCCCGTGGTGATCAACGGCGCCGGCGAGAACGCCTGGGTGGCCGACCGCGCCACATCGATCGTCGACCAGCCGTATTGGATCGGCCTCACGGACGCCGCCGAGGAGGGCTCATTCGTGTGGGCAGACGGATCCGAACTCGGCTTCACGAACTGGGCCTTCAACCAGCCCGACGACGCCGGCGACGCCGAGGATTGCGTGCAATTCGTGAGCGGCGGGCAGTGGAGCGACGTCGCCTGCGACAGCCGGCGGCGCGTGGTCTGCGAGGACACCTGCGCGGCGGGCGAGGACCGGGACGGAGACGGGTTCCTGCGTTGCGGCGACGACTGCGACGACAGCGAGGCCGGGACGAACCCCGGCGCGGAAGAGGTGTGCGGCGACGGGCTCGACAACAACTGCAACGGGCGGATCGACGAGGGGCGCGCGTGTGAATGCACCGACGTCGAGCGCGGCGGCAAGACCTACACCTTCTGCCGCTCGGGGGTGTGGTGGACCCAGGGCCGCGAGTTCTGCCAGCAGGAGCGCGGCGCCGACCTGGTGGTGCTCAACGATGCCGAGGAGGACGCCTGGGTGTTCCAGACCGCAGCCGAGCAGAGCCGCCGGGACTACTGGATCGGCCTGTCGGACCGCGACCACGAGGGCCAGTTCACCTGGGTCGACGGGGCCGCCTCCGAGTACAGGCGGTGGAAGCTCGGACAGCCCGACAACGGTGGCGGCAGCGAGGATTGCGCCCATTACCGCGCCAACGACGGCGAGTGGAACGACCTGCCCTGCGACTTCGCGCTCGGGTTTATCTGCGAGACGCCCTGACCGGCGACCTCGGATTCGACCCGGAGCGACAACGACGGCGCGGGCGCGAGACCAGCAAGACGAGAAGCAGCCACGGAACGCCGCCGGTGCCGGAACCACCAGGCACACGGCATCCGCACCCCTCGCTTGTGCCGCCCTCACCTTCGGTAGCGGACATCGCGTCCGGCCCGGCGTCTGACCGCCCTTCCATGTCGGGTGCCGGGGGCTCGCCCAGCGGATCGACTACGGCGTCGGAGGCCGCGTCCGGCGTCGATTGGGCGGCGTCCGCAGCCGGCCCGTCGGCGGTCTGCGCGTCGGTGAGCACCCCCGCGTCAGGCGCGGCGGCGTCCGGCAGCGCGGCGTCGGGTGCAGCGGCGTCCGCTTGCTCTGCGTCCGGCGCTTTCGCGTCCGGCGTATCCGCGTCCGGCGTCTCCGCGTCGGGTACGGCGGCGTCTGGTGCGGCGGCGTCGGGCGCTGCGTCAGGTGGGAACGGGTCGTCGTCGCAGAGGTCGCCTGCGCCGTCCGCGTCAGCGTCCAGCTGGTCCGCGTTGGCGAGCAGCGGGCAGTTGTCATCGCCGTCGTCCACGGTGTCGTCGTCGCTGTCTGGGTCGCGGTAGTCGGGTCGCCCGTCACCGTCCGTGTCGCGGGGCGGCGTCTCGAGGTCCTCGTCGCCCGCTTCGTCCGCGTCGTCCACGCCGTCGTCGTCGCTGTCCGTGTCGCGGGCGTCGATGCGGGAGTCGCCGTCGCTGTCGCGCGGGTCGAGCGGGTCGCCCAGCTCATCCGGATCGGAGATCGTGTCGCCGTCGCTGTCCACCTGGCGGTCGTCGAGCCCGAGCTCAGCCTCCCGCGCCCCGTCGATGCCGTCCCCGTCGACGTCGTCGTCGCAGACGTCGCCGAGCCCGTCCTCGTCCAGGTCCGCCTGGTCCAGGTTTGAGACGAACGGGCAATTGTCGTCGAGGTCGGCGGACGAGTCGTTGTCGTCGTCCAAATCGCAGAGGTCGCCGAGGCCGTCCTGGTCTGTGTCGTCCTGGTCCGGGTCGGCCAGCTCGGGGCACACATCGATGTCGCCGCAGACCCCGTCCTCGTCGGCGTCATCCTCCGCGTCGCCGGGGCACGGGTCGCACGCGTCGCCCGCGCCATCCTCGTCGGCGTCGGCCTGGTCGGGGTTCGCGGCCGCCGGGCAGTTGTCGACCTCGGCACATCGTCCGTCGGCGTCGGCGTCGTCGTCCGGGTCCTCCACGCACGGATCGCAAACGTCGCCCGCCCCGTCGTCGTCCGCGTCGGCCTGGTCGGCGTTGGCCTCAACCGGGCAGTTGTCGACGTCGGCGCACACCTCGTCTCCGTCGGCGTCGTCCTCGGCATCTCGGGGACAGCCGTCGCACACGTCCCCGGCCCCGTCGTCGTCCGCGTCCGCCTGGTCGCCATTCGCCACCGCGGGGCAGTTGTCCACCTCGCCACAGACCTCGTCGCCGTCGGCGTCGTCGACCGGATCCAGCGGGCACGGGTCACAGGCGTCCCCTGCCCCATCGTCGTCCGCGTCCACCTGGTCGGCGTTCTCCGCCTCGGGGCAGTTGTCCTCGTCGCCGCACACCTCGTCGCCATCCGCGTCGTTGTCTGCGTCGAGCGGACACGCGTCGCATGCGTCTCCCGCCCCGTCCGCGTCTGCGTCGTCCTGGCCCGGGTCGGAGACGAGCGGGCACGTGTCGAGGTCGCCGCAGACGTCGTCGTTATCCGCGTCGTTGTCCGCGTCGAGGGCGCACGGGTCGCACGCATCTCCCGCGCCGTCGTCGTCCGCGTCCGCCTGGTCTGCGTTGGCCACCTCGGGGCAGTTGTCCACCTCGCCGCACACCTCGTCGGCGTCCGTGTCGTTGTCGGGGTCGGCGGGGCACGCGTCGCAGGCGTCCCCCACGCCATCTTCGTCCGCATCCTCCTGCTCGGGGTTCGGCACCTCGCGGCAGTTGTCGCCGCCGTCGCGGATGTTGTCGCCGTCCCGGTCGGCCAGAAACGAGACGACCAGCGCCGGGCGCTCCGCCACCACGTCGTACTCGCGGGTCCGAAACTCCGCCCCGCTGTTGCTGGCGGGCACGATGATCCAGCCCCGATTCGCAACCGGGTCGACCAACCAACCGCGAACGCTCGCCGTGACGTCCCTCGTCGAGAGGCCGATGGGGGCCGAAATCTCACCGAGCGCGCCGCCGTAGTCCTCTTCCTGCACCCCGGCGACACCGCCGAAGCTCGCGAAGGTGGTGGCCTCGTTCCAGCCGACGAGCACCTCGTGGACCTGCGCGGACGCCCCCGCGGTGAAGTTCGTAAGGCGCAGAGTGGCCTGGGTGATCACCGCGTCGTTCGGGATGGGCCCACCCTCGCTCTCGAAGATGGCGAAGCGAATGAGGGCGTAGACGGGTTGCTCGCCCGTGGCGCTGTCTTCGGTGTCCCAACCCGACGCGAGGTCGGCCCCGAAGGCGGTGTCGGGCTCCCCTTGTGCGAGGAAGGTGTCGAGCGTGCCGGCGTAGCCCTCGAGACCGTCCTGGAGCGTCTGCACGATGGACAGCGGGACACACTCGCCCGATTCCCGATTGCAGATTTCGTCCTCCTCGCACTCCACGGGGCGCCGCACACAGATGTTGTCGACGCAGACCGGTGGGTTGCAGGGGTTGCCGCCTTCGCAATCCGCGTCGTCGTCGCAGCGGACGGAGATCTTCCGGATGGAGAAGGTGTCGGTCACCTCGCCGTCGACCCGCACGTTCCGGCCGGTGAGGACCAGCCCGTCGAACGAGACGAGCAGCGAGCCGTTCGCCAGCTCGGAGAACGCCATGACCGGGTGATTTGCGGAGCCCGCCGGCGCGCGCGCCCCGTGGCCGGCGACGATGAAGACCGCGCCCTCGTTCGCCCCACCACCGGGCAGCTTCGCGTAGGCCCCGTCGCCCGCCGGATCGCCATCCCCGGGGTCCACGATGCGCCCGTCGTCGGTCAGGACGGCGAACGCCGGGGTTGCGTTCCCGTATCCATGGGCGCTGTCGAGCAGGTAGGAGCGCTCGTAGAGGTGCGAGTGCCCGGCCACCACGAGGTCGACTCCGCCGGCCTCGAGCACGGGCACCATGTTCTCCCGCGCGTCGCGCAGCCGGCCTCCGGAGTTGAACGGGTTGTCGGAGTCGTGCTGCCCCTTCGAGTAAGGCGGGTGGTGGAAGAAGGCGATAACCCAGTCCTGCTGAGTGCTGGCGAGGTCCGCCGCGAGCCAGGTGAGCTGAGCCGAACCCACGGCGAGGCTGCTGTCGGCCGTGTCGAGGGCCACGAAGTGCACGTTGCCGTGGTCGAAGGCGTAGTAGGCCTCGGTCTCGGAGACCGCGCCGCCCGCCTCCGCCTGAGATGGGAGCACGAAGGCCTCGAAGTAGGCTCCGGTCTGCGTGGTCGAGTCGGAGGTGTTCGCCTCGTGGTTGCCGATCGCGGGCCAGAACGGGGTGTTGCGCAGGATGCCTGCGTATTGCGCGAAGTGGTTGTCGGTGAACTCGCTGTCGGTGCCGTTGTGGTAGGCGATGTCGCCCACGTGCAGGAAGAGGTCGGGCGGAGTCTCGCCGGTGTGGGTCAGCATGGCGTCCCGGACCGTGCGCTGCGTCGCGGAGTCGATCCCCGAGTCGCCGAGGAACCACGCCGTGAAAGGCGCGCCGGCCCCGACGGCGGGCGCGGTTCTGAAATGATGATCCTCGGTCCCGCCGCCTTGCACGCCTCCGGTCACCGTGCCGACGTCGTAGCGGTAGGTGGTGGCCGGGAGCAGGCCGTCGATCGCCACGAAGTGGTCGCGCGCCCCGTCGTTCGATGGCGGGACGACGCCTGCGCCAAGCGCGACCTGGTCGAGGGCGTCCACGCCGTATTGCACGCGGCTGTCGGCCGGCGACGCGACGTCGGTCCGCCAGACGATGGTGGCGGTGGTGTCCGTCACCGACTGCAGGTACGGCTCGCGGATGAGCTGAGCCGATGCGGGGGCGGCGACGAGTGTGACGCAGAGAACGAGCGCGGCTTCGCAGAGAAGCGGCGGCGACCACGGAAACCTGCGCATTCGACCTCGCCACGCCACGCTCGCGGGCGCCGACAAATTAGCACGGCGGACCTGCCCGGCGGCCGCCCGCCCGTCGAGGCAAGCGAGGCCACTGCACCGCGTTGCCGCAGCTTGTCTGTATGCGGCCCTGTGGTTGCTGCCCGCCTCCTGCGGTCGTTGGGCGTTGCTCCTACGGTCGCTGATTCGCAGAGCCGCGTGCGGAGCGAAGCGACGCGAGAGCGGCGGCCACCTGGTCCGCGCTGATGAACCGACCGCACCATCGCGGAGGCAGGACCTGCGAGCGATGATCGCGTTGAAGGTGCGGTCGGCCCTGCGCTCCCGCACTGCGCGCGGCTCGCCCGGGCCCTCCCGCCATCCCAACGGGCTGCACCCGGTGCGGACCTCGCGGCTCGAGGGCGCGCGAGTCTGGGACCCGTGGAGCGGTGCGCACCCACGCCGCCGTGCAGGTCGCGCGCGAGAACACGATCGGGGCGCGGGCCCGCTTTGCGGGGCCCGCCAGCGTTTCTGCTGTGCGCGCTGGCTGCAGCGCTCCGCAGGAAGTGGCTACGTGACGCCACCGTCTGTTGTTTGATGGCGCGCTATCGCGCGCCGAGGAAGGGGCATGCGGCGGCCCCCTCCTGTAACCTCCCCCTGCCTGCGAGCGCCCGCCGCACACAGTCAAGTTGCGGCCCTGTGGTTGCTGCCCGCCTCCTACGGTCGTTGGGCGTTGCTCCTACGGTCGCTGATTCGCAGGGCGGCGTGCGGAGCGGGGCGCACGCCTTCAGCTAACTGGCGGTGTGGCCGTCTCTGGGTCTGAAGCGTGCGCGCCTCCTCGCCTACAGTGAGGTGGCGCCCGGAGAAGGGGGAGCCGAAGCGAGTTGAGGGGCCTGCTCGTGACATCGCTGGTGGTCGCGGTCTGTATGGCCTGTGACGACGGCGCGGCGGCGGACGCGGACATGGACGCGGCGGCCGACGCGGAGTTGGACGCGGTCGACGACGTCGACGCGCGAGTGGAAGACGCGGCGCAGGACCAGGCGTGGCCGACCGACGTGCCGGTGCTGGCCGACGCAGTGGTGGATGCTTCGCGCGACGGCGCCACGCCCGACGCCGCCGTGGACGTCGCGCTGGACGGACCGGCGGACGCCAGCGTCCCCCCGGATGCGCTTGTAGACGGGCCCCCTCCGGACATCCCCGACACCCTCCCCGACATCCCGGAACCAGCCCCCGACGCCTCGCTCGGCTGCGCACCGAACCTGGCGCCGCCCTGGTCGCGGCGGCTCCCGTTGGCCGGCGGCAGCGTCGTCTTCAACGAGCTGCAGGTCGACCCCGCGGGGGATGGCGACCTCGAATGGCTGGAGCTCCACAACCAGATGGCGGTCGACATCGACCTGTCCGGCTGGACCCTCGAAGACTCCGTCGGCTTCACCTTCGCAGACAGCACCCTGATCCCGGGTGGCGGCTACCTCGTGGTCGCCGCCGCGCCGGCCCGCCTCGACGATCTGCACGGCGTCACCGCGCTCGGGCCCTACGACGGGCGGCTCTCGCGACGCGGGGGGCAGATCGACCTGCGCAGCAACGGTGGGCGCCTGATGGACACGGTCGAGTACGACGACGCCGTTCCGTGGCCGACCGTCCCGGATGACTCGGGCCTGTCGCTCGCCAAGGCGGATCCGGACCTCGCGAGCGCCCCCGCGGAGAGCTGGCGGCTCAGCGCGCAGGTCGGGGGCACGCCGGGGGCCCAGAACTTCGCCCGCGCCAACGAGCCGCCGGAGACGCTCGTGGCGCTCGACGCGAGCTGGCGATACGAGGCCTCCGGCGCTGACCTCGGGGATCTGTGGCGCGCGCCCGACTTCGACGACGACGGCTGGGCACAGGGGCCGGCGGCCTTCTTCACCGGCGCCGCCGAACCCGCGCAGGTCACCGCGCGGATCACCGCCGACAACTTCTTCGCGCTCTACATCGCCGGACCCGAGGGCGAAGGGCTACGGCTCGTCGGGCGCGACGCGGTCGGGGACTGGACCTCGGCCGAGGACTTCGACTTCGAAGTGCGCCCGGAGGAGCGCGTGTACCTCGCCGCGTGGGAGGCGCCCGGGAACAACGGGGGCCCGCAGATGCTCATCGGCCAGGTCGGCTCGGCGGGCCAGCTCCTCGGTACCAACGCGGCCGACTTTGAGTCCGTGCTCGGTCCGGACGGGGCCAGTCCATTGGGAGGGCTCGGGCCGCCGGCGCCCCCGGTCGAGGAGGTCCTCGCCGTGGTGGAGAACGCGAACGCGGACGACGCCTGGGCGCCGCCGCGCGCGGACGCCCACAAGGGGTCGCCGCCGTGGGGAGCGGCCGTTTCGCACGCCTTCGATGTGGCGGCTCGCTACATCTGGCCGGACACCTTCGCCGGGGCCTCGCTCACCAACATCCACAACACCTACGCGCTGTTCCGGTCCACGCGTTCGCCGGCGCCGCGCCCGGGTGACACCGAGCTGGCCGCGGGCCCGGTGACCACGTACTTCCGCACCGTCTTCGACTTCGATGGCGACCCCGAGGACTCGATCCTGACCCTCGCGGCCATCTCCGACGACGGCGCGGTGCTGTACCTCAACGGCGTCGAGATCCACCGCCAGGGGATGCCGGAGGGCGCGCTGGACGCGCACACGCTGGCCCTCGCCCCCGAAGGGACGCGGGAGATCCGCGGGTTGGTCATCTCTTCGGACGCCCTGCTCGTGGGCGCGAATGTGCTGGCTGCGGAGGTGCACCAGGCCGCCCCGGGCGACGACCGAATGCGCTTCGCGGCCGCGCTGCACGCCGCGCCGCGCCCGCCAGAGCCGGAGCCGCCGCCCGAGCAGGGCGTGGCCGCCGAGGTGGTGGTCAACGAGATCATGTACCACCCAGCCGCCCCGCTGGACCCTGACGCGCCGGCCCCGCCCGAGTGGATCGAGCTGTACAACCGCGGCGACGCGCCCGTCGACGTCGGCGGGTGGCAGGTCGTGGACGCGGTCGCCGTGCAGATCCCGGCCGGCACGGTCATCGAGGCGGATGGCTACCTGGTCCTGGACGACTTCGATGGCCGACTCGCCAACGGCGGCGAGCGCATCGCCGTGCTCGATGCGTGCGGCGTCCTGGTCGACGAGGTGCGCTACTCCAGCGGCGGCCGGTGGCCGGCCTGGGCAGATGGCGACGGAGCCAGCCTCGAGCTGCGAAACCCCAGGGCGGACAACGCGGTGGCCGAGGCCTGGGACGCGAGCGACGAGGCGGCGGGGTCCGCCTGGCAGGTGGTGCGCTACCGCGCCGAGGCGCGACCGAGCGCGGTCGGCCCCGACGGTCAGTGGGAAGAGCTCGTGCTGGGGCTGCTCAACGCCGGCGAGGTGTGGCTCGACGATGTCAGCGTCGTCGAGGATCCGGACGGCGCCGCCATCGAGCTGGTGCAGGACGGCTCATTCGACGCGGGCGAGGCGGCCGGCTGGCGCATCATCGGCAACCACCGGCACAGCGAGGTGGTGGTCGACCCGGACGACCCGGAGAACGGTGTCCTGCGCCTGGTGGCCTCGGGCGCGACCGAGCACATGCACAACCACGCGGAGACCACCCTCGCGGGCCCGGTGCGGAACGGCGTGGTGTACGAGATCGCCTACCGCGCACGGTGGATCGGCGGCTCGGACCAGCTCAACAGCCGGCTCTACTTCAACCGACTGGCGCGCACGGTCCGGCTCGGTCGACCGGAGCTCGGCGGGACGCCCGGCGCGCGCAACTCGACCTTCCGCGAGAACATCGGCCCGACCTACACCGCCTTCGGTCACCGGCCGGCGGTGCCTGCGCCCGGGGTGCCGATCCCCGTGTCGGTGGTCGCCTCGGATCCGGACGGTGTCGCCGAGGTCAGGCTCTGGTGGACGACGGGCGGCGTCGTCTACGAGCCCACCGCGATGGTGCCGGAGGGACGCGGGCTGTTCACCGCCACCCTCGACGGCCTCGATCCGGGCACCCTGGTCCACTTCTACGTCGAGGGGACCGACGCGCTCGGCGCGGCCTCGACCTTCCCCGCCGGCGGCATCGACGCGCGCGCCCTCCTGAGGGTGGACGACGGACTCGCGACCAGCGACGGCCTGCACAACCTGCGCATCCTGATGACCGACGCAGACGCCGAGCGCTTCCACGCCGACATCAACCTGATGAGCAACGAGCACGTCGGCGTCACGGTGGTCTACGACGAGCGCGAGGTCTTCTACGACGTGGGCGTGCGCGCGAAGGGCAGCGAACGAGGCCGCCCACCCCAGCCGCGCCTCGGCTTCAACCTCCGCTTTCATCCCGACCGGCGCCTTCGCGGCGTCTACGAGACGGTCTCCATCGACCGCTCCGAGGGCGTCCGCTTCGGGCAGCGCGAGATGCTCATCAACCAGGTCATGACCCGCGCCGGTTCGGTGTCGGGCGAGTTCAACGACCTCACACACCTGATGGCGCCGCGCGCCGCCCACACGGGCTCGGCGGAGATGCAGCTCGCGCGCTTCGGCGACCTGCTGCTCGACAACCAGTTCGAGGACGGCGCTGACGGCGCGCTCTACGAGTACGAGCTCATCTACTTCCCGCGCACCACCGACGATGGCACTCCCGAAGGACGCAAGCGGCCGCAGCCGGACGGCGTGGTGGGGACCGCTCTGCGCGACCTCGGCGACGACGTCGAGGCCTACCGCTACAACTACCTCGTCAAGAACAACCGCCGCCGCGACGACCCCGCCGCCCTGGTCGCCTTCCTGCAGGTCTTCACCCGCCCGGACCCGGAGTTCCGCGCCGAGGTGGGCTCGGTCATCGACGTCGACCAGTGGCTGCGCGCGTTCGCCTTCGGGACGCTCGCGGGCGCCGTCGACAACCTCGCCGCCGGATCCGCGCACAACGCCCAGTTCTACGTGCGCCCCACAGACCAGCGGGTGCTCTACTTCCCGCACGACCTCGACTTCTACCCGGGCGGCGCGAACCGGGCGCTGGTCGGGCACGGCGACCTGCGCCGGCTATTCGGCGTCCCCGGCGCACGCCGCCGCTACTACGGGCACCTCCACGACATCCTCGAGACCGCCTACAACGACGCCTACATGGCCCATTGGCGCGACCACTTCGGGGCGCTCCTCCCCGGCCAGGACTTCGCCGCGCATCATCAGTTCATGGTCGCCCGCGCGCGCTTCGTACGCAGCGAGGCCGCCGACTCCATCGAGGCGGAGTTTCCGCGCGTCGACTTCGAGATCACCACCAACGACGGCGCCGACTTCGAGGTGGACGCGGACACGGTGACATTGGACGGGACCGGCTGGATCGACGCCTTCACGATCCGCCTGGCCGGGGACGAGGACGCGCTCGAGATCGACTGGCCGGCCGGCACGACCTGGCGGACGACGCTCCCGCTCGCACCCGGCGACAATCTGCTGGAACTGGAAGCCCTCGATCGAAGCGGTCGCCGTGTGGGCCTCGCCGCAATCACCGTGCGACGCCTGGCGCCCTAGCTCGAGTCCATCCCGAAATTGAATCGGCCTTCAGCTATCAGCGGTCAGCTGTCAGCTAAGTGGTCGAAATTATTGACGCCAGGCTGATGGCTGACCGCTGACCGCTGAAAGCCGGCCCGAGAAACCGCTATTTCGGGACGGGCT
>PVBE010157188.1_pt1 | contig 21883 bp, 12 predicted proteins | sample 1631181 | NCBI WGS metagenome assembly PVBE01 (sample SAMN08397723, study PRJNA350692) | Marine metagenome, whole genome shotgun sequencing project. | isolation source: water | place: Pacific Ocean | collected 2012-04 | reverse complement strand
TGCATCAGCTTGCCGCTCATGATCATCTCTTCGGTAACCGGTGGAGCCTTCATTTCCTGAAGCAAGACAGAGAAATGCTGCCGTTTTACACCGGGCGAACGCTTTCCTCCGGGGATGGGCAGGAAGCCTCTTGCGGCAATGGTGACCTCCTTGTCGAACTCAGGCCACCATTCTTTCGTGATGAAGTTACCGACGGCTCGTCCGCCGGCGCGCTTGCCAACCCCATTCTTGCGCTGCAGGAACAGCTTGCCGTTGACGTAGATCTCGAAGCCGTCGCCGCCCTGAACGTGCGACATGCCACCGACCACGAGACGATAGATGTGTCCGTCCTTGAGTTTGGGGAGCTTCAGTTTCGTCCGCATGATAAGCACTTCCTTGTCCCAGAAAGTCTTCACCGGGTCGCCGCAACGGCAGAACGGCAACTGGCAATCTCTCCACGGCTCGGCAGGCAGCTTGCCGCCGAGACGACCGAATGGCGCGTTGCCCGTCTTCCAGCCTGCGGTCTTCGCATCAAACGCCGGCTTGAACCAATCTTGCATTCCTGCCGGATCCGTCACCTCGCGATAGCGCCATCCGGGCTCCCAGATCTTCTCCTCGGGAGGATCAAACGTGTGGTACTCCCACTTGATCTCCGACAGGTCCGGACCGAAATCGCGCCAGTCATAATCGTGCACACCGATCCGGTTGTACAGCGCCACAAGTTCGGGCATTTTCGGTCGCCCAGAGAACTTGGTGCTGGACGCTTCCTCGAGCAGCATGTCGCTGTTGTTGCCCCGGTAGTCGCCATAGCCGATGTACTTGGGGATGAGGTCGCCGACCACGATGGGCTTCAGTGCCTCCCGCACTTTCGGACCGAACATGCTCGCGTCGGCGCCCATGTAGAGATCCTTGTGCGGAAGTACCTGATCCGGGAAACGCTTCCGGCTGAGCTCATACAGTTCGTCGAAACCGCCGGGCGTATCGGCCAGATTCCGGGCAACCCCTTTCAGCATGTAGTCAACACAGTTGGACATGTCCTGTCCACCAGGCGCATTGAACTCGAACGGATAGCCGGCATAGGACTGCCCGAACGCCTGGACCGCGAATACCTGCACTTCAGTATCCGCCCCCTGAAGAGCAGCTACGATACCGCGCACGGGCCCAAGTGCAACAGCACGCTGGTTGTCGGCGATCATGTCACCGACAATCGGAAGCATGCGCTTATAGAAGCGCGTGTCCACGGCAATGGGCGTCACCGCCGTCAGGGCAGCGTGACGAAGCCACCAGTCTTTGTGTTTCAACCAGTAGGCAATCCGGTCGCTATAAGGCGCGACCTTATCTGCGGGAGCCAACCCCAGCACTTTAAGGGCCTCCATCACAACCCACCACGATTCTTCGGGATCCGTTATGATGCCGCCAAGAAGTTCGATCGCTTCATCCGTCAGACGGTCACCCGTTGCAGCGACGCCTTTCTGCGCGCCGCCGAGTGCACGTACACCGCTCAAACGCCCGCGGGGATCTTTGGACTTCAGCAGTCCGATAATCAGGTGCTCGCGACCATGCGCCGCGATGTTGCCTGAAGCGGTCCCGCGCCCAATGCTGTCCGGGTGGTGGGCAAACATGAGCAGGTCGTCATCGCTCACTTCAGGATTATTGCACCACCCAAGGAGCGGCATTGAAGCGTGGGTGGGAAGTCGTTCCTGCGACATATCCTGCTTCTTCCCGGACTTGTACGCGCCCGGCTCCAAGGCATAGAAGATCTCATCAGCTTTCGTACCCCAGGGGCGTTCAGGAATTGCATACGGTTTCGAGTATTTCGTGCGGGGCGCACCGTAGATGCGCAGATGTTTGCGCGGGATCGTGTAGATGAGAGGAACAAGATTGCCCCAGGATCTCCCGCCCTTGTGACCGGTCGTGCCGTAGCTGACGTTTATGCCGCTGGGCCATCCGAACGCGCCGTCATGCCGACGTGCCAGCTCATACATCCAGGCGCGTTCATTCATGAACGAGCGATACATCTCGGGTCGCTTCTCACGCAGCAGACCCGCAGCCGCGCCGCGCCAGATCTCGCCAATGCCGCCGCCGGTATGCCCGTGGAAAAGCCAGGAGGTGGTGTAGAAGCTCTTGTTAGCGCTGATATCGCGCGCCTTGGCATAGACCGACTTCTCGCCATCCGGGGAAAGCGAGGCGGCCGCCGCCATGGCGAAGGCCAGACCTCCGTTCTTGCCGTTATCCACGCCGCCTGTTTCAGGCAGCCCGTCACCGTAGGCGACGTTCCAGTGCCCGGCATAGCGGTAGAAGTGGTGGAGGCATGACTGCAGCGTGTGCTCGTCAACGTCAACGCCGCACTCCTTGGCGAGGAGCAGAAAGGTGAGGCAATGCACGCCGGCCGCGTTCATGTGACCGCCGCCCATGTAATTGTAGTTGCAGCCTCCCCGCCCCATCCATGACCCGTTGTAGATGGTCTTCGTAAGTTTATCCGCGGCGCTCTTAATGCCGGGCAGCACGGATTTGTCACCCGTGCGCAGGTAATACTCACAGATGGCCGGGCCGTTGTAGCCGGTATCCCACGGGTAGCCGCCGGCGTTTCCTCCTTTACTGAACCAGTTTCGGACAACGTCCAGGTCTTTTTCCTCACCCGTGGAGAGAAGGAACAGGGCAGACCCGTACCCCATGGGGCTCTTTGACAGGAAGTCGGCGAAGTTGCGGACGATCTTGTTCGATTTCTCGCAGTTTACAGGCCAGGTGTCGCTGTACGTACCCATCACGGGGATCTTCACGATTACTTCCTGTGCCGTGGCGTCAGGCTTATCCTTCACCATCATCTTGAGGATGCCGTCCTTCGCCTCGGCGTCAGAGATCAGCCTGCCGAGGATGATCCGGGGATCCTCATCCTTCAGAACTTTGCCATTGATGCTCTCAATGATCTGACCCGGCTTCAGCTTGCCCGTCGTCGCCGCGGGAGATCCCGGCTCAACGCTGACCAGGTGCATGGTGAATGCCGGCTGGCGCAGCTCGAGCCCGATACCGATCGGACCGATGTGGTCAATCTTGAACCGGGCGAGATCATGCGCCGGATAGAAATGAAACTGCGGCCGCTCCTTGTAGTACGGGTCTTCGAATGGGCCGAAAAAGGAGGCCAAAGCGGTGGTGCCAGTGATCCCGGCAATCAGTACGCCGGCCATGGCTGCAACTATCGTCCTTTTCATGGTCTGATCTTTCCTATAGGAATTTGGTTTCTCGATATCCCGGAGAGCACGTCTTTCGCGCCACCTGAAGTCCCCGATTTCTGGCTGAACCATACGCGACACCTATCCTCGGGGTCAAGAATTGGGACGGCGAGAGCTTTTTGCGTTGTGGGAGTTTTTTGACAGGATTAGGGATGATTGGAGATGATCCTCCTTCGCCAAGGCTCCGGCGGACAAGTTGAGAGGGACGGGAGACGTTGCTTTCAGAATTGGTATCGTGATGGAGAGCCATTTCCGTAGTGAATCTGATCAATGATAGAGGGATGGACCAAGCGTGCAGCTTTCAGTTTACCCCATGAGTTTGTACGTGGGCATGTGGGTGTGTGAGTATGTGAGCTGGGAAAAGACAAGATCGACCCCAGCAACTTTGTCGAATTCCTTAACCCACACACTCACATACTCACGTACCCTCATACAGGGATCATCAAAGAACTAACGGTTCTCAGGTTGGCCATGATCCGAAACGGGTGACAGCGGTAAAATGCTCGTGGAGGATAGTCGTTGAGAATTCGGGTTGGGCGTGTATCATGGGCGCGTGGCGAATGGTTGCTAATCCTGGGGGCGCTATGAAGATTCGTTTGTGGCTTGTATTTTCTGCTGTCGGCATTCTTCTGCAGGTGATCTGTCCTGCAGGTGACATCTCTTTTGTGGGGATGGCGGATGAACGGACGTTGTGTTTAGAGATTGAGGACGGCAAGGTTGTCTACGGCAAGGAGTACAGCCGTATCGTTGATGCCACGCTGGATGCTGCGACTGCCATGCTTGCGGATAGCTATCGCCTGCGGAGCACGGACGATCCGAACTACAAGCGAGGTGTTTTCCCAGCGAATGTTGGAAGGAAAGCAGTTGGAACTGAGTTTGCCCAGGCAGGAAGCTGGAAGTTTCAACCCCGACTTACACACAGCATCTACTTGAGATTACCTGCACCACTCATGGAGGGTGGCCACTACGTTCTTGAAATCTCTCCAAAGGTTTCAGGAAGGGGCCGCCTGTCGCATCGCTTCACAATGAATTCGAGGGTACTCAGAAGCGAGAGTATTCATGTCTCCCAGGTGGGCTTCATTCCCGATTCGCCCAAACATGGGTTTCTCTCCTGTTGGGCCGGCACCATGAAGGGTTTGGACTTTTCAACTTCTGTGAACAAGACATTCACCATCTGCGTTCCGGGGAAGAAAGATGTCTTCAAAGGCAAGGTGAACTTGAGGAGGAAAGCAGGGCAAAAAGGTGACGATGCCTACGGTACGGATTATCAGAATGCTGATGTCTACGAGATGGACTTCAGCACGTTCACCACGCCCGGTGAATACGTACTCTCGGTCAGCGGACTGGGATGCAGCTTCCCATTCAGAATCAGCAACAGTGCTTTTGCAAAACCCTATCAGGTCACTACAAGGGGCCTTTACTATCAACGTTGTGGTTGCGCGCTGATGACTGCGCATGCCGGTAAGCTATGGGCACGCAAACGTTGTCATCATCCGACCGATGGTAAACCTGTCCAGGAAACGACCCTGTCCCTCGCCGAATGCGGAATGGGAATGGCGGGCGGCAATGTCAATCAGTTTGCGGAACTTCCCAAGCGCACGACGGGCAAGACTCTGAACTACTGGGGTGGTTGGCATGATGCGGGCGACTGGGACCGGCGAGCCCTTCATCTTGACAATGCCGCCCAACTTCTGGACGTATTCTGTCTGTTTCCCGCGTTGCTCAAAGACGGTGATCTGAAGATCCCCGAGTCGGGAAACGGCGTGGCCGACATCGTGGACGAAGCGCTGTGGTGCGTTGATTTATTCATGCGCGGCCAAACTGCGGCAGGCGGTGTTCGCGGAGGGATCGAAAGCGAAGGGCACCCGGCCTTCAACACGTGTTCATGGAAGGATCCTCTCCACCTGTACGCGTACGCGGAAGATGCCCAGTCTTCCTACCGCTTTGCATGGTGTGCGTGCAAGGCGGCTCGCGCTTTGAAGCTTTCCGGCAAAACGCAGGCCGCAAAGAAATACATACTGGCTGCGGAAAGGGCGTTCGCCTGGGCAGGCGACAATGGCGGAGAAAAGCTGCGTGACCTGAGAAATGCAGCCGCAGCCGAATTGTTTGCGCTAACTCAAAAGGACAACTATCACCAGACCTACAAGGAGACCAGTGCGTGGTCCAGGAACCCGAAGGCTTCAGTGCAGGAACACAAGAAGCACGACCAGTCCAGCGGATCGTTCAGCTACGCCTGCTACGTATCTACGGGCAAGGCAGACCCCGTTCTGCAGGCCAACGTCCGGCGTGCGGTTATTGCACAAGGGGATGAATGGTGCGACTCGTCGGGCAAGCGCGCTTTCAGATTTGCCGCCCACATGTGGCGTCCCTTGAACTGGGGCCTGGCAACAAGTCCTTCTGTTTCTCCTTTGATTAAGGCTTATGCACTTACCAAGGATAAGAAGTACGCCGATGCCGTAGCCGAGACCTGCGCCATGACACTTGGCGGCAATCCGCTCAACCTGGTGTGGGTTACGGGGCTCGGAAAGAAAAGGGTGACGGAACTGCTGCACATCGACTCCTGGCGGCAGAGTGACCCGCAGGATGTGCATGACGTGGTGCCGGGACTGGTTCCAAGCGGACCTGTACGCTTTAAGAACTGGAGCCGTGGCATTCACGGCTTCTCTCAGAAATCTTTCTTTCCATCAATAGAACAGTGGCCACCACTCGAGCAATATGCGGGCAATCGCTACGACCCGGGTCAAAACGAACATACTCCAAATAGTATAGCTCCGGCTGCCCAGGCTTACGCGTTCATGTATGCCTATGGCGTTGCGCAGAGTGATCGCGACCGCTGAATCAAAGGAGCGCACGGAAATGGGATCAGCTAAATGCCGGACCTCTGGGTTTGTCATGTCGACCAGGCTCCTGTTGACGTTTGGGTCGATCGTGATCGCCCTGATCATCAGCGAAGTCGCGGTCCGCCTGGTCGGCCGGGCTCCGGAAGTCATTCCGATCGGCGTTAGCTCGGACAGGCACGTCTACCGCCGGTCAACGAATCCGATTCTGAGTTACGAGTTCAAGCCGGGCTTTCGCAGCGACGCCGAAAACCTCCCATTCGACTACCGCGTGATCAATTCGCACGGTTTGCGCGACACTGAACGGGCATTCGCCAAGCCACCAGGGACCAGGCGAATTATCCTGTTGGGTGATTCGGTGGTCGTGGGGTACAGGGTTAAAGAAATCGACCAACTCATGTCGCGCCAACTGGAAATGCTTTACGGCGATGAGAATGTAGAGGTCATCAACCTGGGGATGACCGGCTACTGCACGCGAGCAGAAGTTGAGTTGCTGCGTGTGTTGGGAATCAAGTACGATCCCGACGCCGTGATCATGGTGTTCGTCGAAAATGATTTTCGCAATTTCAATCCCGAATCGGTAGGGGCAGACGGTGTTGCAGGCCGACCCGCCGCAGCCGGTTGGATGTTCAAGAAGTCTCACCTCTTCCGCCTGCTATGCCTGCAGTTCAACTGGTTCAGCTTCGGTCTTGAGGCAGATCCGGCGAGCTGGAACCCAGATGCCATTGGTGACAACAACGTACCTGAGGGGCTGGCGCTTCTGCGGGAATTGGCAGACGAATACGGCTTCAATCCCCTCGTGGCCATATGGCCGGCGTTCGGACTGGACCGCATCGAATACCCCGAAAAGATGTGGATGCCGGGTTCTCAGGAACTCATCATCGAACGCCTGGCACACAGCTATGGATTACCGGTTGTGGGACTACGCGACGCCTTCCTCAAGCATTGGAAGCTACTGCCTTCGCGTCCCGTTCCCCAGAAATACTACTCCGTCGGTGACCAGATGCACCCGTCCGTCAAAGGGCATCGCGTTGCGGCCGGAATCCTACATCGCGTTATTGAAGAACACCGCCTTCTCGAACCGGCCGAACGCCGGGCAGCGACGGCCGCGCGTGTTTCGCATGACGATGCGGCGATTCGTGCCGCCATGGCACAGGGAACCGAGAAGGCCGGCTACGGCCTGTACTACATGAACCGGGCTGTCAGCGCGTTCGAAGCGGGGGATCTCGACAAGGCAATGGAAGAGCTCGACAAGATCTTACCGTCCAACTCGTCCAATTACGGGGACGCCGTTGCCATGACGGCATCGATCCTGGCCCAGCGAGGCAAGGTCGACAAAGCGAAGTCACGACTCCAGAAGGCGATCGAAGTGGATCCGAATCACTTCGAGGTCCACATGGTTCTTGGCAGCCTCTTGAAGGCGGAGAATGCCATTACAGAGGCAATCGAACACATGCGACGTGCCGTTGAATTGGAGCCGGCCAATTATAACGGGCATTATCACCTTGGTATCACGCTCGCACAATGCCGTCGCTGGAAAGAGGCCGAGCCACATTTACGAACTGCCGTCCAACTGAAACCCAACGACCCCGCTGCCGCACGGGAACTGAAGCGTTGCCTGTATGAATTAAGGCGGGGTTCTGGGGGCAATCAGTGAATTCGGTGGCCACACGGGCATAGAGACCCGCCCCGCCTCCGCCTGAGCTATTTCCCCTGTCGTTCTGATCAATGCTAGCGGGGAGAATCAGAGGTGTGATGTTTTGTTTACCCCCGCAAATTGTATGTGGGTGTGTGTGTATGTGGGTGAAAGAATGCAAGACTGGTACCAATCCGAGAGTCCTATGGAGGGGATGTGAGTGAGCCTTCAGGCGAGCTCACGAAACATCCCCACACACACGGTTCATCTCGATACTCAAGGTTTTCAGGCTTGATAGGATCTGAAACGGGCCACTGCGGTAAATGCTCGCCTAAGTGACACTTGCGGAGACTGTTGCAGGTGCTATAATGGCGCCCGCGAATCTGTATTGCTTTGCGATGGGTGTCGCCGGTAACGAAAACGTCAAACCACCGAAAAGGAGATCACACAATGTTGAAACGAACCAAGATTGGCATACACATTTCCCTGGTAACCCTTATTGTCGCTTCTTCCTCGATGGTCTCCGTCGAAGCCGCTGACTGGCCAATGTACCGTGGGCCCGACCATACGGGTATTTCCGGGGAGACCGGTTGGTTCGATGCATCAGCCGGCGTGAAGATCCTGTGGGAACAGAAGATCGGTACGGGATATGGTGCGGTAGCCATCAGCGGCGGGCGTGGCTTTGTGACAGGCCATGACGCCGGAAAGGACACGGTATTCTGCTTCGACGCGAAAACCGGCAAGAAGATTTGGGCGTTCACCTACGACGCCAAACCGACCGTGCCCAAAGAGTACATGGGGGGGCACGTGGGCGGACCCTACGCCACACCAACTATCGATGGCGACAGTGTGTACACGGTTTCCAAGCATGGCGACGTGCATTGCCTGTCGGCCGACAAGGGTGCCGTCACGTGGAGCGCAAAAATCAAGTCCGATCTGCCAACGTGGGGAGTCGCCGGTTCTGCACTGGTTGTTGACGATTTACTGATATTGAACGCAGGCTCCGCGGGGATAGCTTTCAACAAAACTACCGGCAAGGTGGCATGGTCCAGCGGGGATGAGCCCGGAGGATACGCTACACCCTTGCCCATCGAACGCGACGGAAAGCCGCATGTCATCTTGTTTGCGGCTAAGAGCGTTGTGATTGTTGCGGCCGCTGATGGCAAGAAGGTATGGGAGCATCCCTGGAAGACCAAGTATGACGTGAACGCCGCAGATCCCATAGTCGCAGGTGAGAACCTTTTCATTGCTTCAGGATACGGTAGCGGTTGCTGCCTCCTGCCCATGGGAAAATCCAACCCCACGCCCATCTGGCAGAACAAGGAAATGAGGAGCCATATGAGCGGATGCGTAATGCTTGACGGGCACATCTATGGTTTTGATGAGAAGAAGCTGGCATGCGTGGATCTCAAGACCGGCGAGCAGAAGTGGACGCAAGGCGATTTCGGAAAGGGCTCGGTCATGCTTGCCGATGGAAAGCTGATCATTCTATCGGAAAAGGGCAAGCTCGTGATTGCCCCCGCCTCACCCGATGGCTACAAGGAACTGTCCTCCGGTGTGATCCTTAAAGCCGGAACGCAATGCTGGACAATGCCCACGCTCTCCGGCGAACTTATTTACGCCCGCAACTCCGCCGGCGACATGGTCTGCACCAAGGCGGGCAAGTGAACCCGTTGTCAGAGGTCTGACGGTGGCTTTGTTTCGGCGCTGTCGGCCGGCAGCGGCGACTGTTCCGCTTCGGCCAGACGCTTCAGCAGCGAGTCGGCGGGGGCGTCGGCCGCCGCGGTGCGGAAAAGCCTGGCGGCTTCCATCGGTTTGCCAAGCTTCAGAAAGCGATGGCCGAAGATGTATGCCAACGGGCCCCGCAGCGACGGTTCGAGCGTACCGGCCAGACCCGCCCAGCCGAGCCTGTCTGTCAGGCCGCGCCACGTGAACATGAGTTGCATCAACTGCCCCTTGCTGATTTGTCCGTCGAAGTACACCCGATAGCCCTCATCGACCAGCGTGACACAGAGCTGCTCTTGTTCGGGTGAGAGTGGCGGGCCAACGAGCACCTGGTCGGTCAACTCCGTAGCAACGGCTGCCAGCACTCCTCGCAGCAGTTGATCTATCGATTGCCCGCGGAAAGCCACCTGGCATACGATCGAGGCCATCCGCTGCGTCGTCAGGTCGGCAAGAAAGATCCGCATGGTACCCTTGATCACGGAAGGGTTCATCGTCACCGACGCACCGCGAATGACCCTGGCAATCAGTGCGTCGACGTCGCTGGTCGTGAACTGCCTGGTAAGCGAAGCCAGGATCAGGGCCTGGCCGAAGGCCTCACCCGTGCGGATTTTGCCCCAAGCGTAGTGCGCGTCCGCGCCGGGCAGCCCGGTCTTCCAGGCCGCGAGGGCCGCTTCATTGTCTCCCTGTTGCTCATGCAGGAATCCCCGCAGCAGCCACGCGCCGGAGTAGTGATGATATTTCAGTTTCGCCTGCGGTACCAGCCTTGCCAGATCGTCCAGATCTTCCCGGGCCCTGTCCCACTGTTCCAGCGCCGCATGCACGCGGGCCCGTTCGATCAGCAACGGCAGGTGCTCCGTGCGGTACCGCCCGTCGCCGTCAAGCAATTGCCGGTTCAGCGCGGCCAACGCCTGTCCCGGCTTACCGTCGAGGCGCAACAACCACGAATGCATCTCGTGCAGTTGGAACCAGCGGTAGCGGTCGCCCTCGAACAAGACGTTGTCGGCCACCAGGTCGGCGGCCAGCGCGAGTGCCTCCTTTCGATTGTCTTCCATATGGTAAGCGCGGCAAAGGAAATACCTGGTCACATCATATGACGTCCCCACGCGGTCAAAGAACTCCAGCACGGCCAGGGTTCGTTTGAGGTCGCGGATTTCATGCGGGTTGTGGGTAAACAGGTTCACACCCAGGGAACCTTCGTGGTACTTGCGGGTGATCTCCGCGACCAGATGCGCTGGGATCAACGGCCGGACTTCCTCCGGGGTGAAGCGGGAGGCAAGGCTGTCGAACAGCGCGTAGCCTGCTCCAACTCGTCCTGTTCCAGCCTCACGGCCCACAGCCGACAACTTGCCACCAACGGCCAGCGCTCTCCGCTCTCGGCCACCAACGGCTCGAGCAACTCGATAGCTTCGGCAAGCTGTTCCATACCGACCAGGCAGAAGGCCTGCTTAACTCGTGCCTCCTGTCCAAACTCCGTACTGCCTGAAGCAATCGCTTGCTTGCGGTACTCGGCCAGGGCGTCGGCCAACTCGCCCCGCGCATAGAAGGCATCGCCTTGCTCCAGCGGGCTGGCCGACGGTGCCAGCGGCTGTACGCTTGCCCGTAGACGCCTCAGGCCGGCCGCCTCCGGCCAAACCAGGCCGAAGACATGCTTCTCGTCTACGGGTGCGGGAAACGAATCAAGGAAGTGAATCGGTGCGGTGTGGTTAACCTGCAGCGTGATTCGGTCGGCGTGGCGAGTGGCGGACAGGTGGAGCGTGCCCGGCGAAAGCCGAAGTACAGCCTCCCGCAGCAAATCGCCGCCACGAAGGATCTTAGCTCGCACCAATCGATCGGCTGGCGCACCGGGCAAAGGCCCTGATCCGGGCGCGGCGGCATTCAACAGGAAAGTGTAGCCGCCCTGTTCGTCTTGTTCCGATGCATGCGCACCCAGCAGCAGCCCTGCCTGACCTGCTTCGATCCAGCTTTCGTCGAATTCCGCCTCCAATCCGTGCCCGGGCCGGACAGTGCAGCGAGGTGAGCGTCTTCGGCCCTCGGGACAACAACACATCGCGCTGCGCAGTAACCTGCTTCTCGTCGAAGACTTCCTCAAGCTTGTCGAACGGCGGCTTCAATTCGAATAGCAGTTGCCAGTCGGCAGAGCGCTGCTCGAGTTCCGCACGGACCACCGCGGCCAGCCCGGGATCACGGACGGCCAGCTCCTTCAACTGCGTCTTGATTTGGGCGATCTCCTGCCGGAACAGTTTCGGCTGCTGGATAGCACGGCGGATGGCGGCGGCATACTGCTCGTGCAATCGCAGGCTATCCTCGGCAGTCTGCTGCGGATCCCATTGGCCAAGCCGATCGATCAGCGCCTCGGCCTGCTCGAGGTCGCCGGGTGTCCAGTCTTCCGCTTGCAGGGCCTCTTCGATGCCGTCGCGCAAATCGGCGATCCGCCCCCCGCGGAAGGTGACGTAGCCGAACCCCCCAACCGCAATCAGCAACATCAGGAGCAAGGCGGCACTCATCGGGTGGCGCCTCACCTTGCGCCAACACCTCCGTGCCACTCCTTCGCGCCTGGCCAGGATCGACTCACCTGCACAGAACCGTTGGAGATCCTCCGCCAGCATGGCCGCCGAGCCATATCGGTCGGCGGGCTCCTTGGCCATGGCTTTCAGGCAGATCGTTTCCAGGTCGCGGTGGGTGTGGGCAGCGAACTTTCGCGGCGCCGGAGGCTCATCGGTCTGCACGCGGCGAATTACATCTCCCCCGCTACCCTCGAAGGGCGAACGCCCGCAGAGCAGATAGTAGAGCACGGCCCCGAGCGCATAGACATCCGAGCATGGGCCAACGGTTTTGGTCTCTCCCGCGGCCTGCTCGGGAGCCATGTAGGCAGGCGTGCCCATGACCTGGCCTTCCATGGTCAATTGACTGCCCTGTCGGGTGAACTCCTTGGCCAGGCCAAAGTCCATCAGTACCGGCTGGACGGTTTCGCTCTCGACCATCACGTTACTGGGCTTGATATCGCGGTGCATCACGCCATGGTCGTGGGCGTAGGCCACTGCCGCGGACAGTTTGGCGACCATTTCGGCAGACTGGCGGGCATTGAGACTGCGCGGACGGGCCCACTGGGCCAGCGTTTGTCCTTTGATGAGGGCCATTGAAATATAGGGCCGCCCGGCGACCTCGCCGACCTCGTACACGGGACAGATATTCGGATGCCGGAGCTTTGCCGTTGCCCGGGCTTCCTGCAGGAACCGCTCGCGGTCCTTTTCGCTGGTCCAATGCCCGGACAAGGGCAGCTTGATGGCAACCTCCCGGCCCAAAACCGTGTGGCGGGCCTGGAACACCTGGCCCATGGCGCCGCTGCCGATCCTCTTGATCAATTCGTGGCCGGGTATCTCCGGCATGCCGCTTTGTGACGAAGATGCCGCTTCGCTCGAACCGGAGTAGATCTGCGTCAGCGAGTCCTCGTCTCCGTCTGCCACAGGAGCCCCCGGTACCGTAGGTATCTCCGACTCCTTCGGCAGGGTGTCTTCTGAGGACACGATTCTGCCGTCGGGCCGGTTGACCTTGTCGGACGATGACAGCGACCGGGCACCGAACTGGTCCGCTTCTTCCATCGCCGGGGACTCCCAACTAGCTTACTGACAGTAATTACGTTCTCTGCTGATCACGCGCATAACCACCGAATGACTCTACATTCTCTCTTGTAATCAAATGCTATGGAAATAATATAAGAGTATCAATGTTGAACGGTCTGAGTTTTTCTGAAACCCGGAACCTTCGAACCAGGGCAAACTAAGAATGACACGTTCGATTCATCGTACTATCATTCATCAGAACAACTGTTGAAATGGCACGGAACGGAGGTCAACGGAATTATGGCTATCATCAGACGTCTATTGATTGCATCGTTACTCGCGAGCACCTGTTACGCCCAAGTGACGTCAACGGCCGGGAACGGGACCGAGCTTCCCAGACCGACACAGGCTCAACTGGTCTGGCAGGACTGTGAGATTGGGCTCCTTTACTGTTTCGACCTTGCGATTGCGGCAGAGATCTACACAAAGAACAACACGTACCGCCAACGCGTCGATCCGGCGAGATATAGCCCGCTAAACCTGGACACGGATCAATGGCTCGGAGTGGCCAAGGCGGCCAATGCAAAGTATGCATTGTTTACCGCGACACACTTTAACGGTTTCATGCAGTGGCAGAGCGATGCCTATCCGTACAGCCTGAAGCAGAGCACCTGGCGTGACGGCAAGGGGGACGTGGTGGGCGATTTCGTGGCATCCTGTCGCAAGGCCGGCATCCTACCGGGTGTCTTTTTCAGCACTCACCGCAACGTGCACCAGGAGGTATGGGGACATTACGTCAAGTGGGGCAAGGGCCGGGGAGCGCCCGAACAGAGAACCTACAACAACATTGCCGAGAAACAGTTTACCGAACTCATGACGGGTTACGGCGACATCTTTCACGTCTGGTTTGACGCCGGCAACAGAACGCCCGAAGAGGGCGGAGGCAACATGCTGCCAGTTTTCGAGAAACATCAGCCCAACGGAATATTCTATCACAACTCTAAGCGCTCCGATGTCCGTTGGGTCGGCAATGAGTCAGGCCATGCCGGTGTCCCCTGCTATGCCACCATGCCCGGGCCTGAACAGGGAGCACTTTCACACAACAGCAAGACCTGGAAACGGCATCTGCGCTCGGGAGACCCGGGAGGCCGTACCTGGTCACCGGCGATCGTGGACATCCCGTTGCGTGGATACCGCGGACACACCTGGTTCTACAAGCCGGGCCAGGACCACATTGTCTACCCGCCGAAGGTCCTGATGCAGAAGTACTACACCTCTGTGGGCCGCAACGCCAACCTGGTGATCGGTGTCGTCATAAAGCCGGATGGGACGCTGCCGGAAGCTGATGCCAGATCATTGACCGAGTTCGGTGAACTTCTGCGCAAGCGATTCAGCAAGCCCGTGGTTGACTGTAAGGACGTCGAGGGCAACACAGTTACCCTTGATTTGCCGAAACCGCAAGATATAGACCACGTGGTACTGCAGGAGCAGATCACCCACGGCGAAAGGGTTCGTGATTACGTGGTGGAAGGCCTTGCCGGCGAGGAGTGGATCGAGCTTGCGGCCGGCAAGGTCATCGGTCACAAGTGGATTCATCGTTTCAAGCCACAAACCGTATCCCGCCTTCGTCTTCGTATAACGGAATCCACTGCCACGCCGAAGATTCGGTCGTTCTCCTGTTTTATGGTCGGGGAGGCATGATCCGCACTCCGCCGCGAAATGCGCGAAGTCTGGTGTCGCAATAGCTGGCTTGTTTTTTCGGAATAGTCCCCTATACAGTTCGTATGAAATGGTTGCATAATATTTGCCGCAAATAAAATGGCGGCAACTGTGACTATCGGCTACACACCACACGGGGTATAACATGAAGAAGCGCTACTCATTCGCCAGATCTCTTTCTTTCGCCCTGACCCTCAGCCTCCTGCTGGGGGGTTTTCTTGCCGGCGCGCCGCCGGCGGGGGCGGCAGACTGGACGCCGGCAGACACGAATGTGGCGCTCTGGCTGGACGCGGATGATGCGAGCACCCTTCTTCTGAATGGAGGGTCGGTCAGCAACTGGCTCGACAAGAGCGGGAACACCAGGCATGCCACGGAAGCCACACCGGCCAACCAGCCAACGGATACAGCAGGCGGTTTGAACGGGAAGCATGTGCTTACTTTTGACGGGGCGGCGGACCGCTTCGATATCGATCTGGATTTTCTAGCGGGAGTAGATCACTCGGCGTTCATCGTTACCAAGCCCACGGGTTACACCGACATCTATGGCGCACGCACCGTGGGAGGTTCCAACGATCAAAGACTGCATGTTGGGTTCAGGGGCTCGTCGTCGGAGTATCGCATGAACTTCTGGGCGCATGATTGGTACGGGACGGTGTCGACCAATTTCCACTTGGGCCAGGGCAATATCCTGAACTACGTCTGGGTGGTGGGATCACCGAAGGAGATCTTTGCCAACGGGACATCGGAGGGCAACTCCGGCGGCCAACTCGCGGCCACAATTGGCACGATGTCGGGCGGGGGAAGCATTGTCTGGCGAACGACAAGATCGACGGGGAATCGGGCAATGGTGGCGCCCTGGAAATCACATCGGTAATTCAGCCTGCCGAGGGGTCGGTCTCCATCGACGGTGGTAATCAGTCGCTGACCTTCGATCCGTCGGGTTCGACGAATCTGCATAACCTGCTTGCCGGCGAGACGAGCGTACAAACATTCGGCTACACCGCTCGCAATATAAACACCCTGAGCACGGACACGGGCACGGTAACGGTGACGGTGAGCGGCCTTGCCTCATTCAGTGACGCGCTGGTCGCCCACTGGACATTTGATGACACGAACGTCATCGGGAGCATCATTCTGGACATCGCCGACGATGCTGATTTCGGAAAAGGCGACCACGACGCCACAATGTACGGCGGAACGCGGACGAACAGCAATCTGCCGGGCGACCCCGACGGTGGTCTGGTCGGGAGCTACTTCGATGCCAACGGCAACGGCTACGCTGTGGTAGACACCTTTGCCGGCCCTGCCGCTCATGACGATCTCGAGGCCGCAGACCAGTTTACCGTGGCCGGCTGGTTCCGCGAACGGCCTGATGCCAAAGACGAGCCATACATATCAAAGCACGGCGACGTTGCCTGGGACCTCAGGCGCTTTGACACGCAAAGCAAGGCCCGTGCCCACGTGCGTGGGACTGACGGTACTGACAACACGTCCGATTTCACAATCACCAGCGATGACGATGGCGGGCCATGGTACTTCCTTGCGATGACCTACACGAAGGACAACGACTACCATTCGACCGTTAGATACTACGCCGCTGACTCCGAAGCCGCCGATAAGGGAATCGACATTGTCGGTAGTCCGCAATCCCACTCTCCCGACAATGATGCTTCGGCAAGCGGCTCGATGGTCGTACTGGGAGCACGTGATAATAGTAACAACGATGACACCCCGCCAGGTATCGACCGTCATTCCAGCACAAAGATGGATGACATCGCGATCTGGAATCGCGGGTTGTCGATGGCAGAAGTCACAGCCTGGTATGGTCTGAGCTACTTCTCCGGACTCAAGGCCACCAACGCCACCATCACGACACTGCTGGATGGTCCGGTCGGGACACTGGTTCTTGACGTCGGCCCGCATGCGCATAATTGGCGGAAGATCGTCAACGCCGGCACGGCGGGAGACATCTCCGGCAGCGTCCTTAAGGAGGACGCCTTGATCCAGGTTACCCCCACGGAAGCCCTTGAGCAAGTCCACCCCGCGGGTCCGACGGTGATCATCCTACGTTAGCTGCCATTCGGGTCAGATTTTGATGGCAATGAAACTGGTTTGACGTCAGGCCGCTTGGGCTGGGGGTCGAAGAACCGCGCGTTCTTCCCGATGCGGTCTACGTCCCCGATATTAGTGCGTGCATACGCGACATATTTCATCAGATCGGCGACGACTTCCGGGTGTTTCCCGGCTAGATCTGTGGTCTCTGCAATGTCCTCCTCCAAGTTAACAAGTATGGGGGCCTTGATGGCTATCGCGTCGGATGCCTTGCTGTAATGGCCCCATTTCTTGTCGGCAGACCTGGGGATATGCAGCTTCCATTTTCCCGCCCGAACCGCCTGCAACTGGGTGCGTTGGTAGTAGAAGTAAGCCTTGGTCGGACTCTTGGCCCCTTTAACTCCGTGGATCAGGTCGCGGATGTCGTGACCGTCGATCACGCGGTCGGCCGGCGCCCTGGCACCGGCGAGCGCGGCCAGGGTCGGCAGCATATCCAGGGTCGACGCCAGCTCTTTGCACACAATGCCCGCCGGGACCCTGCCCGGAGCGCGAACAATACAGGGCACACGTAACCCGCCCTCCCATGTTGATGTCTTGGCGCCACGGAGCGGCTCGGCCGAACCTCCATGCGCTTCTGCGTCTTTGCCGATGCGCCTGATGTGATGCGGGCTTCGTCCAAGGTACCACGGACCGTTGTCGCTGGTGTAGATTACATAGGTATTCTGGTCGAGATCTTCCTCCTTGAGCACGTCGAGGATGCGCCCGACATTCCAATCGATTTCCTCGATCACATCACCATAGAGCCCACGCGGTGACTTACCTTTGAACTGCCTGGAGGCATCCAATCGTACGTGTGGCATGCTGTGAGCCAGGTAGACGAAAAAGGGCTTCTCTTTGCTACGCCTGATAAAGGCTATTGCCTCGTCGGTGTAGCGCCTGGTGACCTCACTCATGTCCGTGTTCTTCTCAATCATCTCTTCATTCCTGATGACGTTGATCACGCCATCATTGCTGGTGGGCGTACCAAAGAAGTAATCGAAGCCCTGCTTTCTCGGGAGTAGTTCCGGGGAATATCTTGTCTGGGAGTGTCCGGCCAAGTCCCACTTGCCGAAGGCTGCGCTGGTGTAGCCGACCTCTTTCAGCACTTCCGCGATCGTGATCTCATTCAGGTGCAGGTGTGGATGGACCTCGACTCGATTCTTGTCGATTGCCACCCGCAACGGATAGCAACCGGTCATCAACGCCGCACGCGACGGTCCGCAGACGGTCTGCGCGTAAAAATCGGTAAACCGCGTGCCCTCTTTAGCCATCTGGTCCAATCGCGGCGTCCGGATGTCCGGCGACCCGAAACAGCCTAGATCCTGGTAACCCTGATCGTCGACAAAGACGATGATAAAATTGGGTTTCTCTTCCGCGGCCCGGATGGTCGCGGATGTCGTCAGGAGGACGAAAGCAGTCAGATATACTACGAACTTTCTCATTGTTTACTCCATTGTTCACGTATCTCCATCAATCGTTCCAATGGGCATCTACGATTGCACGGATTCTCGGATATGCCTCGTCGGTATCGCCAAGCTCTTCGCGTAGTTTCTTCAATTCCGCCTTGAGCGATCCTATTATCTCCCGGTAGCTGGGGTCGCCATAACGATTGTGCATTTCGTGAGGGTCCTTGCTCAAATCGTAAAACTCCCAGGCGGCCGGCGTGCTTTTCCAGAACCGGTTGCCACCGCGCGACGTAACGACCTTCTTGTTGTGCGTGTCGGTGTAATCGGTGCCGTAGAAGAAGATGAGTTTGTGAACCTTTGTGCGGATCCCGAAATGGGCCGGGTTGTTGTGCCCGTGGGCCATGTGCATCCAATAACGGTAGTAGGTGGCGCGGCGCCAATCCGCCGGTTCTTCCTTACCCATAAGTGCGCCGGTGAAACTGTGGCCCTGCATGTAGCCGGGGCGTTCTACTCCGGCCAGGTCGAGAAGCGTCGGGGCAAAATCCGCATTGTTGATCAGCCAGTCACAGCGGCCGCCAGGGGCCACCAGTTTCGGGTGGTGAATGATCAACGGCATGCGGATCGACTCTTCGTACATCCAGCGTTTGTCAATGTAATCGTGTTCACCCAACAACATCCCCTGATCGCTGGTGTAGACAACGACGGTGTTCTCCAGCAGATCATTCTCTCGAAGGTAGTCGATAATCCGCTTCAGGTTGTCGTCGATCCCCTTCACACAGCGAAGGTATTCCTTGGCGTAGAGCTGATAAGCGTGATGTGTCAACTCCCGATCGCTCAGATCCTTTCTTCCCGTGAGAGCCTGGATCTTTCGCCGGTAATGCCGGGCCAGGTTGCGTTTCGTCTTTTTTGGGGAGATGGTCGAGCCGATGACGCCGACCAGCGAGTCGTCTTCTCCCCGGGTGGCTACTGAGCCGAAGTTGGGACCTGGCTGGTCGTAGAGATTGGCTGGCTCCGGGATCTCCACGTCTTTGAGATAATCCTCGTATCGCGGGGCATAAACGAACATGTCGTGCGGTGCCTTGAAGTGGTGCATCAAGAAGAACGGTTTCGTTCGATCGCGCCGCTTCTCGAGCCAATCAAGCGTAATGTCCGTCAACACGTCTGAAGAATGTCCCTCGGTATCCTTGACCTCGATCTCTCGAACCAGCGTACTATCAAAACGGACCGTGCGCATGGTGCCGCCCTCGCTGGTGTGCATGACCGGGTTCATATAGCGACCCTGGCCGGCGATCACCGAGAAGTAATCGAAGAACTTCGGCGAATCCTTGAGATGCCACTTGCCCACCACAGCGGTCGTATAGCCGGCATTCTTCATTTCTCTGGGCAGGTAGTTTCTTTCGCCCGGCAGCGTGTCGTAAAGGTCGTACACGCCGTTGCGGTGTGAGTATTGGCCGGTCAGGACGCTGGCGCGACTGGGCGTGCATATCGAATTGGAACAGAACACGTTGTCCAGCAACATGCCACCCCGAGCAAGCGAATCCAGGTTAGGCGTCAGATTCAGACCGGCCAAACGCATACCGTAGGCTCCCACGGCCCGGGCACAATGGTCATCCGACATGATGAAGAGAATATTCGGTCGGTCCCGGGCATCATCGGCCAAGGCAGGGTGCACGGACACCAGTATGGCGCAACAGATCCATCGCTGTAGCATGCTAGAGCCCCTTCACTTTCCATTCATTCCGGTAGGTGCGTCGGACGAAGCCATCGGCACCGGGTTCGTTGGTGATCTTCATCTCACGTGCGTTCCAGTTCAGAGACCGGTCCGGAAAACGTAGAGCAACCGTACCCAGCAGGATCATTTCGGTCAGAGGACCGGCGTAGTCGAACGCGGCCTGGACCGTCGCGTCGGCCTTTCCGAGAATCTTGTCCACGAATTGATGGTAGTGGTTCAAGGGTTTCAGTTTCGGGCGAGGTAAGGATTTGAGTTTTTCGGTGGGAAAGAACCTGGGACCATCGCCGTGAGGCATCAGCATGGTCCCGTTTTCTCCGATCAGCATGGCGCCCTGGCTGGGGTACTTGTGACCGTCAATGAGTTTGGTCAGGTCTGCAGGCGGGTACTTGTATCCATCGGACCAGATGATGTCGATCGTATCGCCTGCGGTCATCTCCGTTCCAGGGTAGGTGTAGCGAACGATCTGCCAGGTGGGAAATGTCTCCGCGCGTCGCGCGGGATCGTCACGCCATGCCGGTTCTACTTCGGCGTGCACGGCGACAGGCATGCCGATCCGGAGTGCGCGATACGGCATGTCCATGATGTGGCATCCCATATCCCCCAGCCAGCCGCAACCGAAGTCCTGCCAGCCGCGCCACCAGGTCGGGTGGTAGACGCCCTGCACGTAGGGACGTACCGGGGCCACTCCGCACCAGCCATCCCAGTTCAACTCCGCCGGAACGGGATCTGTCCTGTCCGGGCGCGGACCTTTGGGGCGGTATCGCGATGTGTCCTTGTTGGACCAGAGATAGGCTTTATTCACTTTTCCGATGGCCCCTTGCTGGATCATTCCGGTCGCCATGCGGCTGGCGATCGTTGAACTGAGTTGGATGCCCATTTGCGTGACCACTCCGGCGCGTTTGGCCGCGGCGGTGATCTGCCGGGCTTCGTACAGATTGTGGGTCAGCGGCTTCTGGCAGTAAACATGTTTGCCGAGATTGAGAGCACTCATGGTGATAGGCGCATGCATGTGATCCGGCACGGTAACGTTAACTGAGTCAACCTTATCGCCTTCCTTGTCAAGCAGCTCGCGCCAGTCCTGATACACCCGGGCGTTGGGAAACTTGGCAACGGCCTTGGCCGCACGCCGCTTGTCGATGTCGCACACTGCAACAATCTCCGTGTTCGGATGCGAAGCGATCTGATTGAGGTCCCCCCACCCCATGCCGCCGACCCCGATGGCGGCGTGTTGGATCTTACCGTTGGGTGAAGCAGCATGGGATATGGATTGCAGAGGGCCTGTACAAAGACCCGCGGCCGTGGCTGATTTCAGGAATGAACGGCGACTTGTGCGGGCGGTACGACTGATCGCTTTCATAGAATCTCTCCAGGATAAGACTGAAACGCGGGTGTTTGCCTGTAGTTACAGTAACATCCGGCGGACGATGACACCAGCAACCCCTTTGGAGCTTTCTTGTATGTAAGGAGCGTAATGGAGAGTTCAGTCAATAGCCGTCTTCGAGAATGGGCCTTTATAGCTCGTCGGAGAAGACGGCTATTGACTGAACGAGATGGAGAGGTAGATATATAGAGAGTGCCCGCTCTTTGGCCGAGAGCGGGCACGACGGGAGACGAGACCGTGAGCTTTCTAGCTTGCACACGCAGAGCGTATCGCAGCATGGGGTCCGCTCCCGTTTTGTTGACATGGCTCGAACCGCTGCAGGAGCCGCCCGTAAGGTGAGCTCACATTAGCAAGAAGGAGCACGTCATGATTGAAAGCATCGTATACGTAGGAGTCGACACATCCAAGAAGCAATTAGACGCGTTCATCGCTGGACGCGTCAGGAGCTTCGAGAACACACTCAAAGGCACTAACCGGCTCGTGGCATGTTTGGAGAAGCAGACGGGGCCATACCACCTGGTATTCGAGGCCACTGGCGGATATGAACGCCTGGCGGTCTGGGATCTACAGTCCGGAGCTTGCGGGCG